>WNFS01001434.1_pt1 | contig 17772 bp, 17 predicted proteins | sample 5400141 | NCBI WGS metagenome assembly WNFS01 (sample SAMN13153358, study PRJNA577476) | soil metagenome | isolation source: 60 cm saprolite under Madrone tree | place: USA:California | collected 2016-06-14
AAGACGACATCCACTTTGTAGTTCGTCGCGGCCGACGCGATCATGTAGCCCAAGCCTTGGCTCGATCCGAAAAACTCACCGACGACTACTCCGAGTATCGCTCTGCCGATCGCTAGCCTTAATCCAGCGATGATGTAAGGGACCGAATTCGGCAAAACAACGATCTTCATCAGTTGCCATTCGCTGGCGCCGAAGGATCGGACCACGTTGACCAGAACTCGGTTCACATTCTTGACCCCGGCATAGGTGTTGATCAGCAATGGGAAGACGGCGCCCGCAAAGACGATCATGATTTTCGACCAAATGCCGATGCCAAACCAAAGGATCAGTAGTGGCAATAAGACAATGCGCGGAGTCGCATTAAATGCTGTTATATAAGGATCTAGCCAGGCTTCTAAAGTAGCCGACCGTCCGATGATCAGTCCGGCCGGCAATCCGACGATGATCGAGAGCCCCAGTCCCGCGAGAAACGCAACGGCACTAACGTAAAAGTGTTTTTCGATTTCACCGTTAAGGAGTAATTCATAAAAAGTGGCAGCGATTTTTGACGGAGTGGTGAAGAAGAGCGCCATTCCTCTCGGTAGGGTATACCAGAGAGGGACGCTCTCCCAGAGGATGAGCAGAACTACGATGAAACCGGTTCCCAGGATAAATGGCTCGTGCTCGGTGTAAAGATTCTTAAGTTTCATCAGCGCACCTCGTCAGTCGCGCGCCACGGCGCGACCGTAAGCTCCAGTTTGCGCATGAGTTCGGTCAGCACGACGGCGATCAGAGACAGGATGATGATGCCGACGAACATGTCCGGTAGCCGGTAAGTGTCGCCCGCCTGCGTGATGGCGAAACCGATACCTTCGGACGCGGCGTAGAACTCGCCGACGATAATTCCCACTAGCCCGCGGCCAATGGCGAGTCGTGCTCCCGCGATGATGTACGGCATGGTGCTCGGCAGTATGACTTTTAAGTAAAGATCTTTCTCGGTGCCGCCGTAGGATCGGATCACGTTGATCAACAGCGAGTCCGTCGACTTTACCCCGGCGAATGCGTTGAAGATGAAAGGAAAAACTGCCAACAAGAAGACCAGAGCCGCTTTTCCGAGCACGCCGACCCCAAAGACAATGATGAACAACGGCGCGAGGGCGACCAGCGGGCTAGCGTAGAGCGCGGTCAGGAAGGGATCGAGGGAGTATTCGACTCTCCTTCTCCAACCCATGACCAGGCCCACTGGGATGCCGACGATGACGGCAAGGCTGAAGCCCCATATGAATGCCTGGCTGCTGACCGCCAGATCGTGCCACAGTTTGGCACCTTGGACTTGTTCCTTAAACGCGACGGCAATGAGCGATGGTTTGGTAAAAAAGAAAGGGTTTACGGGAAAGATGTACGTCAGCACCAGCTCCCAGGCGGCGACAAGGAAGAAAACGGAGCATAGTCCTAGCCAGAGCCGGCGATGTTCCGTGAAGGATCCTTTTAACATATGTCTACCCTCGGGAGGTCAGCTCTTCTCTCAGCACTTCCCAGATGCGCAACTTGATCTCATTGAATTCGGGTGTCAGCCGCATCTCATAGTCCCGTGGACGTGGCAGATGGATTTTGAGAATGTCTTTGGTGCGCCCTGGCCTCGCGGTCATGATGACAACTCGGTCAGAGAGATAGGCCGCCTCTTCGATGCTATGCGTCACAAAAAGCACTGTCCTCCGGGGTCGCTCCCAAATTTGCAGCAACTCGGCTTGCATAAGATCCCGCGTCTGGGCGTCCAAAGCTGCGAAGGGCTCGTCCATCAATAAAACTTGGGGCTCGGTGGCTAAAGCTCGCGCCAGGCCAACGCGCTGTTTCATCCCGCCGGATAGTTCGTGGGGATAGTGGCGCTCGAATCCGCTCAATCCCACCAGCTTGATGAGTTCATTGGCGCGGGCTAATCTTTGTTCGGCAGCTACGCCTTTCAGCTCCAGACCCAATTCAACGTTCGCCGTTACGGTTCTCCACGGCAACAAGCCAAACTCTTGGAAGACCATGGCCCGTTCCTGGCTAGGGCCGGTGATGCGTGTGCCGTTGAGCTGCATCTGGCCGTTGTCCGGCTCGATAAGACCCAGAAGAATATTGAGAAATGTACTTTTGCCGCAGCCCGAGGGGCCGACAATACTCACGAACTCTCCTCTGGCGACATCGAGATTGAAGTTATTTAGCGCCGTTACGGGCTCGCGGTTTTTGGGCTTGAAAGAGAGAGTGACGTTGCGGGCTTGAATAAAGGAAACCATCAGCGCCCAATCTTTAGATACCCACACCAGCGATGTCAAGTTCATTGCTCCCTGAGAAAATTCGTGCGGTCGTGCTCGTCCACTTGACGATCTAGGCCGCGTACAATATATCTTTGGTTCGTTCAGACCGGAGAGTAAAATTCGAGTCAGCCAAGTTTTTTGGTGAACTCTCAAACTAAAAATACTGCAAAGCGAGGAAAATCATGGGCAGACCAAAACCGATAGAATGGCCGGACAAAGCGAAGATCTGTGTCACCTTCATCGTGCCGTGGGAAGTATGGCCGGAGAATTTTGCCACCCACGACTCGCTGCAGCGCCACGGCGGTGCCACCCTGCCGCCGCCGAAAGCCGTTTTTAAGCAAAACATGGCGTTGGTCACCGAACGAGAATACGGCGACCGCGTCGGCATCTGGAGAATAACAGATCTTTTTGACCACCATAATCTCAAGGTGACCTTTCTGATGAACGGCTTAAAAGTAGAGCAGTTCGCCAATGAATGCCGAGAGTTTAAGGCGAAGGGTCATGAGTTCTCTTCGGAAAGCTATGAGCATGAATATTCCTTCATGTACACCAAAGAGCAGGAACGCGAAACGATCCAAAAGACGGTAGCGGCCTTTGAAAAGGTCTTGGGGCAAAAACCCACGGGGTATCTCTCTCCTGGCCATGCTTCTACTCCTAACACGCTGGATCTGGTCGCCGAGGCCGGCTTCGTTTGGTGGGCGGATCCATTGAACAGTGACAATCCCTATATCCTTGAAGCGCGGGGGCGAAAAGTCGTTGTCGTTCCCTATAACGTTCCCGGGTGTAACGATTATTCTACCTACGGGACTGGAAGAACGCCGAGAGATCTATTGCAGATCATGAAAGACCAGTTTGACTACCTCTATTGGGAGGGAGAACAAGGATCGCCGAAATACTTCGCCTTCAATCTCCACCCCTTTGTTTCCGGTGTACCGTTCCGGACCAAGATCATCGATGAGTTTATCAAATACGCCAAGGGGTTTCCCAAGGTGTGGTTCGCCCGCCGCATCGAGATTGCCGAGTGGTGGCTGCAAAAGGGTTATCCGTGATCGACCGTGTGTAGCTAAACATTCGCGGGATCTTCCTGATTTGAGAGATCATCGAAGGCTTAGGGATTTCGGGGAATGTCCTTTTGACCATCTGCCAGCCTGCGAGCGCAAGTAAGAAACCCCGTGTGGGCCACCATGCGGTGCTGAGGCCGGGCGCTCATGCCTTTGATGTGCCAAAAGCGCATCAGTGTTTCCATCGTTTCGATGCAGGCAAATCGTTTGTCGTCTCGGAGCGCGTCGACCACGCTCTTCACTTGAAGCACCGTCGGTAAATAACAAAGCAGGATCCCACCTGGTCGTAGAGCCTTCCAGGCAGCGTCGATGACTTGCCAGGGCTCCGGCAAATCCAAAACTACACGGTCAATATCGGTTTGATCCAGTTCTGCAGCGACGTCACCGATCTTAATTGACCAGTTCGGCGCCGCGCCGAAATACTTCGCCACGTTTTTCTGCGCCATCACGGCGAAGTCTTCCCGAATCTCGTAGGAGTAAAGATACCCTTCGCCGGCAATGGCGCGCAACAACGCCATGCTGAGTGCTCCGGCACCAACGCCCGCCTCTACGACGCGCGCGCCGGGAAAGAGATCGGCCCAAATTAAAATGGGCCCGAGATCCTTGGGATAAATAACCTGGGCGTTGCGAGGTAAATTGGGAATGAGTTGCGGAAGACTCGGTCGAAAAACCAAGAAAGGTTCGTTCACCGATGAACGAACCATGCTGCCTTCGTCATGACCGATGATATCTTCGACGGCAATCTTTCCGCCGCGGATGGCGATGGGCCGGCTCCGGTCGAGCCGAGCTAGGTATTCTCTGTCTTTACGGTCCAAGAAGACAACGGGATCGTTGTCTTGGAAGGGTCCGCGTAAAGTTTTTGTATCCACAATGGAAGGGCGAGAATCTTCGAAAGCTTGCGCTCACTTGACGGTGTAAGCGCGGTAGCCTTTCTTGTTGAGTTCATCCACTAGTTCGCGGACCTCTTGTGATCTTTTGATGTCGCCGACCAACAGAGCGTCGGGTGTATCCACCACCATGATCTCCTGCATGCCCAATAGCACCACAAGGCGGTCCTGAGCGTGGATCAGAGAATTCTTGGCTCCCAAAGTGAGCCATTTGCCGTTTCCGGCATTGCCGTTCCGATCATGAGGCAGCATGCGGTGGACGGCGGCCCAGCTTCCTACGTCGCTCCAACCGAAGTCGGCTTCTACAGTGATGACCTTGCCCTCTGAGCCTGCTTTCTCCAAGATGGCGTAGTCAATCGAAATGTTGGGCATCCTTTTGTATTCCCGAACGATTACGTTGTGGGTCTGCGGAGTCGGGACACCGAGCGGTTTTCCACCGGTGGCTCTCTTGATCTGTTCTAGCCCCTTTGAAATCGTCGGTTCATAGCGCCGCATCAACTCCAGAAGGAGGGAGGCCTTCCAGACGAAGATGCCACTGTTCCAGAGAGAACCTTGGCGCGTCAGTTGTTGAGCCTTGATTGCTGAGGGCTTCTCGCGAAATCGCCTCACCTGATAGACGCCGGCGCCGGTTTTTCCGCCAAGCGATTTTCCCTTGACGATATATCCGTAGCCGGTCTCAGGATAGTCGGGTCGAATACCGATGGTGACCAAATTATCGTGGCGCATTGCAATTTCAACCGCCGACCTGATGGTGTTTCGAAACGCGTGGATATCCGTGACCCAGTGATCGGCCGGTAGAATAACCATCACGCCGCCGGGGTTTCGTGCCACAACTTCTAAAGCTGCCAATCCGATACAAGGGGCGGTATTCTTGCCCTGCGGTTCGGCCAGGAAGTTTCTTCGCGGCAACTTGCGTAACTCTTTGCGAAGCGCGCCGAGTTGCTCGGCCACCGTGACCACGATTGTTTGCTCAGGGCCGCTTAACGTCATGATCCGATCCGCGGTTTCGCAGATGAGACTTTTCCGACTCAGTATCTTCAAAAGTTGCTTGGGCCGTTGGGAGCGGCTGAGCGGCCAGAAACGCGTCCCTTTGCCACCGGCGATGATGACGCTGTAGCATTTTGGGTTCATCGTCTTGTTCCGGTTCCCATGATTGCAAAGTATAGTACGGTAGGAGTCATGTCGGATCAAGCGTTACTCGTGATAACTCGATATTGGATCGTTCCCAGTGAGGGCGCTCCCACACGCTTGGATGCCTTTGTGCGCCGTTGTTTGCCTCATCTCTCGCGCCGCGAAGTCGAGAATGCCATTCGCGATAAGCTCTTCCGGATTCATAAAAGTGCGGGAGGCAAAGGGGATAAACTTTTAGCTGGGGACCGGGTGACGTTTGAGGGGCCTGGGCATTGGCTGTTGACCTCTCCAGTTCCTCAATCCCAGCTGCGGGTGCCTATTGTCTTCGAAGATGCATCCGTACTCGTGGTTGACAAACCAGCGGGAATGGCAACGCATGGTTTCTCCGGCCGAGATGTGGCTACGCTGACAAATTTTCTTACCGCGCATCGTCCCGGCCTGTTGAATATCGGCAAGAGCCGTTGGGAGCCGGGGTTGGTCCATCGTCTCGACCGTGAGACGTCCGGTCTGATGTTGGTCGCCAAGACACAGGATGCCTTCGATCAGCTGCGACTGCAGTTCCGGCGCCGGCAAGTTAAAAAGAAATATTGGGCCTTCGTGTGGGGAATAGCCCCGGCTGAAGGAACGGTGTCTTATCCCATCGCCCATGATTTTCGCGACAAAAAACGAATGCGTGCGCTGGTAGATAATTCGCCGGGCTTAAAGAACCAAAAAAGCTGGCGGGCGCTAACTCGCTTTCGAAAACTATACGATGTGGACGCGTTGAGTTTACTGGAGATCGAGATGGAAACCGGAGTGACCCATCAGATCCGCGTTCACCTGGCGGCCGTCGGGCATCCCATCGTCGGCGATATTCTTTATGGTGACATAGGGCGGGAAAGGTTCGGCCTCAAGCGTCACTTCTTGCATGCCTGTTGTCTGGAGTTTTTTCATCCTCGGGAGCACCGGACTGTCACGGTAAAGTCTGAACTACCGGTCGAGCTCGACAACGTGCTCAGGCGTTTGCTCACGCAGCTTTAGGCTGCGCTGCTGCGGATACCTTTGGCCTTGGCACAACTCGCGCAAAAGCTGTTTTGTGTTCCCGCTTCCTCGACCCATCCCTCGTCGAGATTGTGAGAGATCTTCTTGCATTCGAAGCAGATGAAATAAACGCCGTCGATGTTCTTGTTGATTTTCTCGCGGTTGAGAATCCGGCCTCGGAGTTTTTCGATGCGAATGCCTAGCAGCTCTTCGTAGTTTTTCTTGATCTTGCGTCTACCTGCTTCGTCACTTGGAAGATCTTCGTCATCGGCTTCTTCGTGGCCGGCATCGTCAAAATAGTTGTCAGACCGATTCTTTGCAGGTCGTCCTGCGGTTTTCTTTTTTGTTCTTGGCATGTTTCCTGAATCCCGCCCGTCTCAGAGGCTCGTACCAGCCCGAACGGGGCTATGGGTTGATTGAAGCCGTCTCCCGCCAATTAAATAGGTCATATCTCTTAATGAACAGTCGGGTTATTGTCAATAGTCGAAACAACTCGCACGCAAGACTGCGGGAAAGATTACCCGGCTTCCAGTCAGCCGAACGAACGGGGGCCTCCGATTTTATTGCCTCCCATGGGGGAATGCGAGGGTTTGCCAGTGTAGAGGTCCGGTAGGCGAGTTTCCTTTTTACTTCGTTCCCACCTAGATGAGTTACCGCTGGATCGCTGCTGCCCGTCTCTGGAGGTAAGCATTACGAACGGCGCTGTAGAGGTCCACCGTTGACTCCGTGACGCGCTCGAAACGATCGAGGTTGAGAGACCGCTCGTTAACCATATTAGTAGCTTCACCAGCGAAGCTGGCGTACCAAGGAATAAAGTAAATATAAGGAGTCATTGCCGCGTCAATGGCATAACCGATACCGTCACGAACCGTGAGAGCGGGTAGAAAGGGTAGAACGAGAAACGGACCAGGACCCATTCCCCAAACACCAAACGTTAGCCCCATATCCTGGTCGCTCTGTTCAATGCCAAAACCTTCTTTGGCGATATCAAAAAAACCCGCGACTCCGATTGTACTATTTATGGTGAATCGGGCGACTTCCTTTGCCGCGCCACTAAATTTTAGTTGCAGGGCATTGTTTACCACCCGCCGGACCACAGCGAGATTGTCAAACACATTGTGAACCCCCTTCTGAACCGGGTTAGGAAGAACAAAATCCCACGCTGTGGCCGCGGGTTTCAGAATAAAGCGGTCGAGAATCTCGCGGTTAAACCAAAACATTTTTTCGTTAAAACGTTCCAGCGGATCAGAATCAAAGTCCTCCCCTGGCGACGCCGAACTTTCAGCCATCCCCACGCTTGAAACCGGATCGGGTTTGGTCGACTGTTTCTCAGAAGCTGCCGGATTGGTGCCAGAGTCTTCTTTATCTGCAGCCGCTACAATTAACTCTTTCTCATCTTCCGCATAGATCACCTTCGCGCTAAGCATCGGTAGCCCATGCCCGATCAAGAGCAGTAGAATCAGTCGGACCGATAGACTCCGATACCCGCAGTCAATTTTCATCTTTTGTCTCCTTGGCTGTCACTTACATGAACTTATAATTTTGGTCAAGTGTTGATGTCGCGTGAATGCGACAGAGAAATACGAAGCTAAAATCATGCCAACACGTCGATTTATTATAACAAAACACGTTTACTATTCTAAGGGATTTGACAGAAATAAAATCCAATCCTCTAAATAGAGTCAGTGACAGTGACAAAGACCTTCAACCGCGCTGTTTGTATATATCATCTTTATCCTAACGCGGAGCGCGGTTTAGTTGTAAAAGTTTGCAAGCCCCCGATTGATCGGCTATTTTAGGGCGTGGCTGATAACCAAGAACAATTAAGGCTGGTGCTTGGCGTTACCGGTGGGATTGCCTGTTATAAAGCCGTCGAGTTAGTGCGCTTGCTAGTCAACGACGGCTACCTTGTTCAGGTCATCATGACAAGGGGCGCGATGGAGTTCGTCACGCCGCTGACTTTTCAAACCCTTTCCGGTAGGCCGGTTGCCATCGAGACCTTTAACCTTACACAAGAATCTGAAATTGGGCATATCCATCTGGCGGATACCGCCGACCTTTTTGTTATTGCTCCAGCAACCGCGAATGTGATTGGCAAGATCGCGGCCGGCATTGCTGACGATTTATTGACAACTGTTCTTATGGCGACGCAGGCGCCGGTTTTGATCGCACCCGCCATGAACATTCACATGTACGAAAATGCCATCCTCCAGGAAAATGTCCGAAAGTTGCGGCGGCTGGGCTATCATTTCATTGAACCAGCGGAGGGTTATTTGGCGTGTGGCTACGAGGGTAAAGGGCGATTGCCGGAGCCAGAGGAAATCTTGGAAGAAATCCGGCGCTTGCTGAAAAGGAAGGATCTGGTTAACGAGAAGCTGTTGATCACCGCCGGTCCAAATCGGGAGCCGTTGGATCCAGTCCGATATTTATCTAATCGGTCGTCCGGAAAAATGGGGTATGCCCTGGCTCGCGCGGGCCTCCGAAGAGGGGCCGAGGTGGTTCTTGTTAGTGGGCCGACCGAGCTCGAATCTCCTGCGGGAGCCCATCTGATATCGGTGACGACAGCCGCCGAGATGCGGCTTGCCGTTCTAAAAGAGTTTTCGAGGTGTACTGCCGTGATCATGGCGGCAGCGGTTAGCGATTATCGCCCCGTCGACTTCGTGGCCAAGAAGATGAAACGGGGTGAGGGGCCTATTGAACTTCGGCTCGAACCTAATCCTGATATTCTCAAGGAGATCGGTGTTAACAAGAACGGAAAAATGCTGGTGGGGTTCGCCGCCGAGACGGAAGAGCTGATAGCCAATGCTGAAAAAAAGCTCAGAGAGAAAAACCTTGACATGGTCGTAGCCAATAACGTGACCGAAGAAGGAGCCGGATTCGACGTCGATACCAATGTCGCTACCATTGTTGATCGTAGCGGCACCGTCCGTTCACTGCCGCTCATGAGCAAAGATGAGCTGGCCGAACAAATTCTTGATCATCTGCTTGCCCTAAAAACCAAACGCTGAGATGGGAACCCCCAGAGATCCCAAATCGGCAAAATACTTTGCTGGTTTGCTCTCGTCCGATATTGCACTTTTGAATTCCGTTGAAACCGACCTGACGGCTATCCTGGGCGACATCGACGCCCGCAGCGAAATCTTGCCCTGGAATGTTTCCAGGTTCTACGAAAACGAAATGGGCGTCGGCTTGCTCCGGCGTTTCGTTTCGTTTTGCCAGTTGGTTTCACCGGGGAATCTGGCGGAGATCAAGCTCGAAACGCAAACGGTGGAGAGACGATATAGATCGAGCCGGCCGGAGCGCACGGGGAGGAGAGTGAACATTGATCCCGGCTATCTAGAAGCCGGTAAGGTCGTTCTCGCCTCGACTAAAAACGCCGGCCATCGCATCTATCTGCAATCAGGGATCTATGGGGAGGCGACTTTGCTTTACTATAATGGCGCATTTCAAGCCTGCCCACATACTTATCCGGATTACCTGTGGGCCGAGACGCTATCTTTTTTGACTTCCGTCCGGTTGATTTATCTCGAACAACTTCGGAAGAGTGGCTGAGTCGGATGCCGACAAACAACGCGCGCCTCGATATTGCTACCCCTCGACTTATAGTGCTAAGATCCCTCGGCAGTCACAGAGGGATACGTCAATCTTGTCGATACCGAGTGACAGGGACGAATTAGCGACGTTAGTTACATCGTTGCGCCGCCATCTACAACGGCAAGAACGGGTTGGCATCCGATTTCTTTGGGGGACGGGTGACGCTGCTCAAACGAATTCTGTTATGCCAGAGGACGAAACCCAGTTGAGCGGAACCGAGGGTGACCTCTTTTCCGACTCATCGGCGACCTACAAGGCCCAAACCCTGGAAGAACTTCGCACGGCGATTGGTGACTGCCGGCGGTGCAAACTGTGGTCAGGTCGTACCCATCTCGTCTTCGGGGTGGGGAACCCCGAGGCCAACCTGATGTTTATTGGCGAAGGACCGGGTCGTGACGAAGATCTGCAGGGCGAGCCTTTTGTGGGGCGGGCGGGTCAGCTGCTCACGGATATTATCACCAAGGGAATGGGGCTCAGGCGCGAAGACGTGTATATCGCCAATGTGGTAAAGTGTAGGCCGCCGGAAAATCGTAATCCGGAGCCTGATGAGGTCGCGTCCTGCGAGCCGTTCCTAAAGAAGCAGATCGATCTCGTGAAGCCCGAAATTATCATCGCTTTGGGTAAGTTTGCCGTCCAGACACTGCTGCAAACTAAAGCTCCAATCACAAAATTGCGGGGCACCTGGCATAGCTATCATGGAATCAAGCTGATGCCGACGTTTCATCCCGCCTATCTATTGCGCAATCCGGGGGACAAAAAACTTGTTTGGGAAGATATTAAGAAAGTTATCAAAGAGATGCACGGCTCGAATGCTTAGAGCTGTTATCTTTTTTGCCGTTGCGGTGATGGGCCTTTCTGTTTTGGCTCAATCCCAGGGGGCATCCTCGCCTCACGTTGATCTGATCGTAATCGACGGCAGCATCAATCCAGCTGTGGATGACTTTATCCGAGAGAGTATCGCGCGAGCCAAATCAAACGGCGCGCGCGCGCTGGTCATTCAGCTCGATACTCCGGGAGGACTTCTCAGTTCGACACGCACGATCGTCAAAGAAATCTTGGGCGCGCCGGTTCCGGTGATAGTTTACGTCGCTCCCAGCGGTGCTGGCGCAGGGTCTGCCGGCGTGTTTATCACGATGTCAGCTCACATCGCGGCTATGGCTCCCGGCACTAACATCGGCGCGGCCCATCCGGTGGCGAGCGGTGGACAGGAAGTCAAGGGCGTGATGGGGGAAAAGATCGAAAACTTCACTGCTTCGTTCAGCGAGACCATCGCGCGACAGCGGGGCCGAAATGCCGAGTGGGCGATTCAAGCGGTGCGCAAGAGTGTTTCGATCACCGAAAAAGAGGCGCTCAAGCTAAACGTCATCGATATCGTCGCCAAGGACATGAATGATCTATTGAAACAAGCGGATGGGCGCAAAGTAGATCTCGACGGTCGCCAGGAAACCCTCGCTCTAAAGGATGCCGAGGTCATTCGTCATGAAATGAATCTTAAACAGCGGGTGATCAACACTATCGCTGACCCGAACATCGCCTATCTCTTGCTCATGGCTGGGATCCTTGGGCTCTACATGGAGTTTTCTCATCCGGGAGTAATTTTCCCCGGCGTTGCGGGCGCTGTCTGTTTGATTTTAGCTTTAATCTCCCTCCAGGTGCTACCTTTTAATTACGCGGGGCTTTTCTTGATATTTCTGGGAGTCACGCTTTTGATCGGCGAGGCTTTTGTTCCCAGTTTTGGGGTGTTGGGTATCGGTGGGGTGATTTCACTGGCCTTGGGTTCGTTTCTACTCTTCGATACTCAGAATTCGGACTTGGGAGTTGATCGTTCGATTGTCTTCACCGCCGTTGCGACACTGGCATCCTTCGTTTTTGCTATAAGTTATTTGGTCTATCGCTCGCAGAAGTCGAAGCCGACTCTGGGACTCGAAGGACTCTTGGGTCAAATCGGCGAGGTCAAAGCTAGACTGAATCCGGCCGGCAAAGTCTTTGTTCATGGAGAATATTGGAACGCTGAAGCCGATGCTGAGGTCGACGTGGGTGAGAAAGTTGAAGTTATTGGGTATCAAGGAATGAGTCTTAAGGTCCGGCCGTTGACGCATCGGGCATCGTAAAACGGAGGAGGGTGGGTATGTTCGGTCTGGGAGCACCGCTTACATTTATCGTACTGGTTGTGGTTGCGATCATCAGCGGCATTAAGATTCTCAAGGAATATGAACGGGGTGTGGTTTTCCGTCTTGGCCGTATGGTCGGTGCCCGCGGACCAGGGTTGGTTTATGTGATCCCGGGTATCGAGAAAATGGTGAAGATGGATCTGCGCACAGTCACCATGGATATCCCGCCGCAAGACGTTATTACCCGCGATAACGTCTCGGTGAAAGTCAACGCTGTGCTCTATTTCCGTGTCCTAGATCCCAACAAGGCGGTGCGGGAAGTCGAAAACTACCTTTTTGCTACTTCTCAGCTCGCGCAGGTGACTTTGCGCAGCGTCTGCGGCCAAGGAGAATTGGACGAGCTCTTGGCGGAGAGGGAAAAGATCAACACCCGCATTCAGGAGATCCTAGACGCGCAGACCGACCCCTGGGGGATTAAAGTGGTTCTCGTTGAGTTGAAGCATATCGATCTTCCTCAGGAAATGCAGCGGGCCATGGCCAAACAGGCGGAGGCGGAGCGCGAAAGACGGGCCAAGGTGATTCATGCGGACGGTGAGTTTCAAGCCTCGCAAAAGTTGGCGGACGCAGCGGAGGTTATCGGCAAACAACCTATGGCCTTGCAGCTCCGTTACCTGCAGAGTCTTGTCGAGATAGCCTCGGAGAAGAATTCTACGACGATTTTCCCCGTACCTATCGACTTGCTGACTCCGTTTCTGAAGAGAAACGACCAAAGCTAGCCGTGGCTTTTCCGCGACATCATCGGTTCTAGCCGGCATCCTTCCCATTGGAAGTTTTGGCTCCGCCGACCCATGCGGTCGGCTGCGGAGGCGCGACTTCACCGAAGGCACTTGTCAAATCGTTATGGATCTCAAAGAGTTTGCTTACGAGCTCCCCAACTCCTTGATCGCCGCGTATCCAACGCGCGATCGAAAAACTTCGCGCCTGCTGGTGGTCAAACGGAACACGGGTGAGTTGATTCACAGCATCTTTTCAGAGCTGGGGAATTTTCTCAATCCGGGAGATCTGCTCGTGCTGAACGATACAAAAGTATTTCCCGCGCGGCTCCGCGGTACAAAAGAAAGCGGCGGCAAAGTGGAAATCTTGTTGTTGGAGCGCTTTCCCGAGAAGCGGAGCTTATGGATTGCGATCGTCGATGGGGCGAAAAAACCGGGGGTTGGAAGCCGAATTCGGTTCAATGAAAACATGACGGCCCAGATTATCGGTGACCTCGGGCGTGGTCGTTTTGGGCTGGAGTTTTATCATTCGGGAGATTTTAACGCACAACTTCGGGCGCTCGGAGAACCGCCACTGCCCCATTACATCACTCGAACTCGGCGCACAGCGGAGTTGGACTGGCAGCGATATCAAACCGTGTATGCCGCTAATCCCGGCGCCATTGCGGCGCCCACTGCTGGGTTTCATTTCACTCCGGAGCTGTTCCAAGCGTTACAGGAGAGGGGAATCGAAAGGACTCTATTGACCCTGCATGTAGGGCCAGGTACGTTTCAACCGGTGCGGGAACACCGGGTCGAAAACCACAGGATGGAAGGAGAGCGCTACATCCTGCCGGCTGGAACGGCGGCGCGGATAAAGCTCGCGAAACAGCATAGGCATCGCGTGGTCGCGGTGGGTTCCACCAGCACGCGAACCCTCGAATGGAGTGCGCGACAGAAGGGCAAAGTGGAGGCGGACCACGGGATTGCGCGTCTTTTCCTGCGTCCAGGCGACCCTTTCCGGGTTATTGACGCGCTAATCACCAACTTTCATCTGCCCGCTTCTACGCCGCTGGTTCTGGTCGTCGCGTTTGCCGGACTGGACCTGGTGCGACGTGCCTACGCGGAAGCAATCAAAATGCGGTATCGTTTTTACAGTTACGGCGATGCAATGCTCATCCTCTGAAGAAGGCAATAGACGGAAGGCATGAGGCAAAAGAAAGATTTGCCTCATGCCTTCCGCCGCACGGCTAAATCGATGGCTGCGAGCTTTAGGGTCTCTAAAAAAGATCTAACGACCCGGGCACGTCTCGGGCGTTTGGTGACCGCCCACGGTGTTGTGGAGACGCCCGCGTTCATGCCTGTGGGCACGCAGGGAACGGTGAAGGCCATGCTGCCCAGAGATTTGAAGGAGATGGGGTGCCAGATTCTCCTTGGCAATACCTATCACCTTTATCTCCGCCCAGGCGCCGAGCTGATTCGCGACTTGGGCGGGTTGCATCGTTTCATGAGCTGGGATGGGCCAATTTTGACGGACAGCGGGGGCTATCAAGTCTTCAGCCTCGGCGCGATGCGAAAGCTATCGGAGCAGGGAGTTCGCTTTCAATCTCATTTGGATGGCTCTTCTCATCTGGTTACGCCAGAGAACGTAGTTCAGATTCAAGAGGCCCTGGGAAGCGACATTGCGATGGTCCTGGACGAGTGTATCCCCCATGACGCGAACCGGGACTATGTTCGGGATTCTACCGAGAGGACGATTCGCTGGGCTGAACGTTGCTTGAGAACGCGCAGGAGAACAGATCAATTAATGTTTGGAATTATTCAAGGCGGTATGTACAGAGATCTTCGAGAGAAATGTGTACAGGAGATGAATCCTATGGCCTTCGACGGCTTTGCCGTAGGCGGTTTAGGGGTGGGGGAAGGAGAGGAGTTACTTCAGTCGATCGCTGCGTTCACAGTCGGATTGCTGCCCGAGGACCGGCCACGGTATCTCATGGGTGTGGGGCGACCCGAGGACATTGTGAGCGCGGTCAGTGCCGGCTTTGATCTGTTCGATTGCGTCCTTCCGACTCGCAACGCTCGGAATGGCACGCTCTTCACGTCGGCGGGCAAAATTACTATTAAGCGTGCGGAATTCGCCGACGATCCCCGGCCCCTCGATGAGGCCTGCGACTGCTACTGCTGCCGCAATTTTTCTCGCGCCTACTTGCGTCATCTGTATATGGCCGGAGAGATTCTGTCATCCCAGCTCAATAGCTTGCACAATCTTTACTTTTACCATCGGCTTATGGAAAGGTGTCGTGAGGCAATTCGCCAAGAGCATACCGATTTCTGGAGCCGAGAGACCGGAGCTACTTTTTCACAGTCAGTTTGATATTGGACAGGAGGAAACATGTGGGATGTCGCATATGCCCAAGGTGCACCGGGATTTACGGGCCCTAGCCCGGTGATGACCATATTGCCGTTCATCTTGATCTTCGTCATCATGTATTTTCTGGTGATCCGACCGCAGCAAAAGAAATCGAAAGAACATCAAGAATTGCTTACTAAACTCAAAAAAAATGATGAGGTGATGACCTCGGGAGGAATTTACGGTAAGGTGGTGGCCCTGGCGGATAACGTGGTGACTTTGGAGGTGGCTCCCAACGTGAGGATCCGCGTTCACCGGCCTCAAATCTCGGCAGTCGTTACAGGCGAGAAAAGTTCCAGCAAAGAAGTAAAGGAGTAACAGAATGCGACGGAGTGTGGCGATTCGGCTGTCGTTGTTTATTGTCGCGACCCTCGTCTCGCTAGTGTATTTAGCGCCCACGTTTGTGCACGATCTGCCCCCTTGGTGGAGCAGCTTTTTGCCGACGGACCGGATTCACTTGGGATTGGACCTACAGGGCGGTAGTCATCTCCTTCTCGAAGTGAAGGTGGACAAGGCGATCGAGAACAATGTCGAGCGGATCAAGGCTGATCTCACCAATGTGCTACGTGACCGAGGGATCTCGGGCGTGTCGGTGGAGAGAGTCCAAGGCACGCAGATCCAACTCAAAGTTCCGGCTGCGAGTGTCGAGCGAGTGCGGGGATTGTTAAAAAGCGATTTCGCGAACCTTACCGTGGTCAATACTCAAGCCAGCGGTGGGACGACGGAATTTTTCTTGACGCTCAGTAAAGAGGAAATCCGCTCATTGCGCGACTATGCCGTGGACCAGTCGTTGGAGACTATCCGCAACCGTATCGACCAATTCGGGGTCAGCGAACCGGTCATCCAGCGGGAAGGGCAGCAAGATATTCTGATCCAGCTCCCCGGTATTCAAGATCCCGAGAGGGCGAAGGAGATTATCGGCAAGACGGCGCTGCTCGAATTCAAGTTGGTCGATGACACCGTCAACGTTGAAGAGGCCCTGCGCAACGGACCGCCGCCCGGCCGTCAGATCCTATATGGTTACGCCGGCAAGGGAGAAGGGGGTGTGGGAGGGGACAAGACTCCCTACGTGGTGGAATCCCGCACGCTGATGACCGGTGAGTACATCACTGACGCGCGTGTCCGACCGAGCTCGCAATTGCAGGGACCATATGTCGAGCTGATCCTGAATTCTTCCGGCGCGCGGCTTTTTGAGCAGATCACGGCAGCCAACGTGAAGCGGCGTCTGGCCATCGTGCTCGACAATCGAGTCTATTCAGCACCGGTGATCCAGGAGCGAATCGGTGGGGGCAGGGCTTCCATTACCGGCAGCTTTGACATCAAAGAGGCGCGGGATCTGGCGATCGTCTTGCGTGCCGGTGCGCTGCCTGCGCCGGTGGAAATCATTGAAGAACGCTCGGTCGGCCCGTCGTTGGGAAGCGATTCGATCCGCCAGGGTATCATCTCGTTTGTTGTCGGTATCTCTCTAGTCATCGTTTTCATGATCATCTATTACCGTGGCGCCGGTGTGCTGGCTGACGTCGCATTGGTTTTTCATATTCTTTTCTTGCTAGCTATTTTGGCCGCCTTTAAGGCCGTTCTAACATTGCCGGGTATTGCCGGAATCGTGCTGATCGCCGGTATGGCGGTGGATGCCAACGTTCTCATCAATGAGCGTATTCGGGAGGAGCTACGGGCGGGGAGAGCACCCCGTTCGGCGGTAGAAGCTGGCTACCAACACGCGCTGCCGGCCATTATCGATACGAACGTTACCACTTTCCTTTCCGGCTTAATCCTCTTTCAGTTTGGCACGGGGCCAATCAAAGGTTTTGCCGTGACACTCTGTGTCGGCATTCTCACAACGGTGATCACCGCGGTTTACATGACACGGATCTATTACGACTATCGTATGGCTGCGCGCAAGTTAACACGCATCAGTATCTGAAAGGGAAGTAATGGAACTCATCAAGCCGGGACTCAATATCCCGTTTACCAAATACCGTCACATCGCTGTAGTGCTATCAAGCATCGTAAACCTACTCGTCCTGGTTCTTCTGTTTACCCAAGGTCCTCGCCTCGGCGTCGACTTTGCCGGTGGGACCGTTGTACAACTCAAATTTCAACAGAAGGTGTCTGTCCCCGAGATCCGCGCTGCGTTAGGCCAGTTGGGGACGGGAGACACTGTCATTCAAGACTTTGGCCAGGAAGGTTCCAATGAGTTTCTCGTTCGCTTGGAAAAAACTTCGGTTGAGATCGGTGCTCTAAGCGAGCAACTTCGCGCCGGCCTCTCCAAACGCTTCGGTCCGAACGGGTTTGAAATTCGGCGGATTGAGTCAGTGGGCCCAAAGGTTGGTAAGGAACTGCGCCAGCAGGGAGCTTGGTCGGTGATCGCGGCTACAGTGATGATGGGAGTTTACATTTGGTTCCGCTTCGAGCTTCGCTTTGGCATAGGAGCAGTCATCGCCTTGATCCACGATGTGCTGGTCACAATCGGCGCTCTCATGCTGGCCCATTATGAATTCGATCTCACAATCATAGCAGCGCTTCTCAC
>WNFS01006663.1_pt1 | contig 17771 bp, 14 predicted proteins | sample 5400141 | NCBI WGS metagenome assembly WNFS01 (sample SAMN13153358, study PRJNA577476) | soil metagenome | isolation source: 60 cm saprolite under Madrone tree | place: USA:California | collected 2016-06-14
AGCGGGGCGTCGCGAGACCGCCGGCAAGGTAACCCCGAGCAAAGAAAACATCACCTCTCGATATCAGACGCTGTTGGATTGGTATCAGGACAAGTTCGTTGGCAAGCGAAAGAGTCTTAAGGAGAGCGATCCTATTCTCGAGCTGCGCGGGCTTGGTAAGGAGATTTGGGTGGGAGAAGACCCGGACGAGTACGTGAGCCGACTTCGTGGAGGCTGGGAGTGAGCCGCATTTTCTGGGACACGAACCTGTTTATCTATTTGATTGAAGATCACGGTGACTTGTGAGAGCGAGTGGCGAGATTACGTAAGCGGATGATCGAAAGAACGATGATCTCTCGCTGCAGCGCGCCCTCTTGTGAATCTCAGTTTTTGCCGTTGCTAAATAAAGTTACCCATTCGGCTACAGGGAGTAAATCACAGACTTCGGCAAAGCATATCTAACGTTAGGCGCAGAGTACTTCGGGCGAGATTTAGATGCGGATATTTCTTTCTGATCGAGTCTCCTTAAACGATCCGCGAAGCCAAAATAAAAAACTACGATTCCTCCAAAATCTCCTTCACTCGTTTGATAACATCCGGCGGTTGAGTAACCGTCGCGTCGATCTTCTTTTGAAGTTGCTCGCCACTGAGATAGGTCGTTCCGTCCCAGTCAAGCAGCTTCTTTGCCTCAGCGGCAAATTCAGGATCTTTCAGCACTCGCTCAAAACTCTCGCGTAAAATTTGTAATCGTTCCTTTGGCACACCCGGGGGCGCGGTATAAGGCCGATCGAACTCCGTATAAGCGAGTACAACATCCATCAAGTTGACCGTCGGCTTCGCCTCGGGAGGGGCCAATTCACCCACTGTCGGAACGGGAGGCAGTAACCGGCTCTTCTCCGGTCCCTGTTGAAGCACAAAAGTGACGAAATTATCCTTTATCCACTGGGACCATGGGGAACGGATAACGGTGATGTCGGAGGTGGCGCGGCAGTCCGCTTCACCCCGTTCCATTCCCAGATCGATCTCGCGTCCCGAGCCAAACCCGAGAACGTTTTTGATTTTCAGATCGAAAATCTTACTGATCAAACTGGCGAAGACATAGCTGATGCTTCCCGTGCCGGCTTGCCCGAAGCGCGCCGGGGTCTTCGCCCCGCGTATCGCTGGGATGCTTTTGTACGGCGTATCGGAGCGGCAGGCAACCATCATTGGCGATTTATTGAAACTGCCGATCCAAGCGAACTTGCGAAAATCAAACTTGACTTCAGCCTTCCCAACCATTTGATCCAAGTAGTTCGACCGGGTAATCGCCAAGATCGTCAGTCCATCCGGCTTGGCAATGTTAAAAATATAATTGGCCGCCACCAGCCCACCGGCTCCAGGCATGTTTTGCACTATGGTCCCAGGATTCCCTGGAATGTGTTTGCCCAAATACCGCCCGACAAGGCGCGCTCCGATATCCGTTGACGCTCCGGGACCACTAGCGACGACCAGTTGAATCGTCTTCCCTTCATAGAAAGGCTTGGTTCCCTGAGCCAGCGACGACGACGGGTAAGCCGAGGCGAATAGCAACGCCCAGAAAAGCGCCCTCTTTCTATCGTGTTTAGCACTGAGAATTTGCCGGCCAAGCAGGTTCACTCTTCTTAACATTCGCCACTCGTCAGGTGCGGATCAAAACTGGTGCATTCGGATGGCGGATCTTAGTTCTGCCGTCTGCGATTTGCAATCGACTCGGGCGGCGCGGGAAGTTGAACTTTTGCTCTAAAAGGAATAGGAGCGAGGGCAGACTTCATGCGCGGCTCGATAAGTTAGAGCAAACTGATTGCAGTCCATAGGGACTGCGGGTTAGGAAGCAAGAAAATCGGAAGGAGAATCTATGAACACAGAGAACTACGATGTGATTGTGGTCGGTTTCGGCAACGCGGCCCAGGCCTCTGCCGTTGCGGCTCATGTTGCCGGGGCGAAGGTTTTAGTGTTGGAGAAGGCGCCGGAAAGAAAAAAAGGCGGCAACACATGGTTCAGTCACGGCGCGCAGTTTCGCCACGTGCACAATGGGATTGCAGACGAGAAGCCGCTGCTTCCACACGTAAGTGAGAGCGAGTGGGAGAGGATCGATCTCCCGCCCTACACGAAAGACGACTTTTACGGCGATCTGATGCGGGTCACCCGCGGTCGGTCGGTGCCGGAGCTCGCGGAGTTGCTGGTCAACGAATCCTACCCCACCGTCAGATGGATGCGCGAAATGGGCATCCAATGGGAAATTCTTTACACCGCGGCGAAGCCGGAGGGCGGGCGTCTACGCTGGCATCACGGCAGCAGCTTCATTAACTCCAAAGACGGCGGCGGCGGCCTCGTCGAGATGTGGCATCGCATTCTACAGACTCGGGGCATTCCGGTTCGCTTTGAAACCGCCGCCTCGCGCCTTCTGACTAATGACACTGGGCGGGTCTACGGCATCGTGGTGGAGACCCCCGAAGGATTTAGTGAGATACACTGCAAAGGGTTGGTGTTGGGCTGCGGCGGTTTTTCGGCGAATCCTGCTCTGCGGGCTCAATTCCTCGGCACGGGATGGGATCTCGCCAAGGTGCGCGGTACCAAGTACAACACCGGCGACGGTATCCAGATGGCTTTAGACATCGGCGCGCAACCGTTCGGTCACTGGAGTGGCGGTCACGCGACACCCATCGACGCCGATGCCGGCGACTATGAAGGCGGCTTTCTCGATCCCGCTAACCGCCGCTACCGTACCCACCGCTACGCCTGGACCATCGGCATCATGGTCAACAGCGAAGGCCGCCGCTTCATCGATGAGGGTGAAGACTTCCACGCCTATACTTACGCCAAGACCGGCGCCGAGATTCTCAAGCAGCCGGGAGGCATCGCCTATCAACTCTTCGATGAAAAGCTGAAAGAAGCGGTGGGCCGTTATCTCTATGACGGGGCGACGCCGGTAATCGCCAACTCCATTAAAGAGCTGGCGGAGATGCTTGAGATCAATCCGGACGCTTTAGTCAAAACCGTTGAGGAGTTCAATAACGCCGTAGTGGAAGATCGCCCGTTTAATGAAGTTGTCCGCGACGGCAGGGCGACTAAGGGTATCTATCCGCCTAAAACCAATTGGGCACAAAAGCTCGATACGCCTCCTTACACGGCCTATGCCGCGACTTGCGGGCTGACATTTACCTACGGCGGGCTGAAGATCAATACGAACTGCCAGGTGTTGAATCGATCCGACCGGCCGATCCCGGGACTGTACGCCGCCGGAGAGCTAACCGCCGGCTTCTTCTATTACAACTACCCGAGCGGCTCCGGACTTCTACGTGGCGCTGTAACCGGTAAAATTGCCGGCACCAACGCCGCAAGCCAATAACGAGAATGGAGTAATGGAGTTGTGGAGTAATGGAAATCCAGTGCCCCACGATCCGATGACTTGCGGCGAAGTGTAAACAGAGAAATCAAGCAAGCTGCCTGAGGAGTTTCTCTTATGAACATTGTCGTCTGCTGCAAAGCGGTGCCGGGTCTGGTGACGGATCTGAAAGTCGGGCCCGATGGGAAATCGCTCCAATACCAAAGTCAACTTCTAGCGATAAACGAATGCGATGAGTACGCGCTTGAAGAAGCTATCGTGCTCAAGCGCGCCCACGGCGGCCACATCACGGCGATCTCGATGGGGAATATTAAATCTCTGGATATCTTGTATTATGCGTTAGCCAAGGGCGCTGACCGAGCCATTCGCGTAGACTGCGAAAGCCAAGATCCCCAGATTGCCAGCACCGTACTTGCGGCAGCCCTGAAAAGAAACGAATTCGACCTTGTGCTTACTGGAACCCAGTCGCGCGACACTCTGGGCGGTCAGGTGGGCGTCGCCGCGGCGAACCTGCTTGGCCTGCCCTTCGCTTACGCCGTTGTAGACGTCGAAGTACGCGACGCCAGTAGCATCAAAGTGCGCAAGGAACTGGGCGGCGGGCGCTATGCCGAAGTGGAGCTGCTTTTGCCTGCGTTGCTTTGCGTGCAAACGGGTATTCAACCGCTTACCTTTGTTCCGCCCGCGCGCAGGATTCGCGCGCGTCAGCAGCCGGTCAGCTCGTTTTCCTTGACCGACCTTGGCTTGCGGGCGGAGCAGTTGGTCCCGAAGGGCTATCGCTTTGTTACGGTCCGTCCTCCAGAACGGGCGCACCAGATCGAGCTCCTCCAGGGCAACCCGCAAGAAATCGCCGCCGCGCTACTCAATAAAATTCAGGAGAGTCTTTAATGGCCCGCGATATCCTGGTCTTCGTGGAACACGCCGAAGGCAAAGTCGATTCCATCACTGCTCAGCTGCTCGCCATCGGCCGCCGGCTGGCAGAGGAAACGGGCGTAGAGTTGCTGGCCGCAGCCATTGGACATCAACTGGCAGGTATCGTGACAGACCTCCAAGGACGGGACATCGACAAGATCGTCCTCGTAGACGATCCCGCTTTGAATCCGGGCGCCGCCGAGGTACAGGCACAAGTGATCGCTGAAGTGGCAAAAAAATTAGAGCCGCGTTTGATACTCATCGGCTATAGCCTTATCGGTATGGAGCTGACTCCCGCCATCGCCAGTAAGTTGGGGATGAATGCGTTGACGAACTGCGTGAACGTGGAAATTCGCGACGGTGCAGTCACGGTTACGCGGCCGCTGTTTGACAGTACTGTCCACGCCGAGATCGCCTTGGACGAAAACGAGAGCGCCGTGATCGCGCTTCAGAAAGGATCGTTTGCCCCGTTGGAGCCCTCCGCGAAACAGGCCATCGTCGAATCGATCTCCGTGGACGTCAAGAACATTCCGTCTCGGAGTAGAGTCTTGGCCATTACTGAGGCGCCGCGAGGCGATATCGATATCGCCAAGGCAGAGATCATCGTTGCGGTCGGACGAGGAATCGGCAACGAAGACAAAATCCATTTCACCGCAGACTTGGCGGACGCTTTAGGCGGAGTCTTGGCCTGTTCGCGCCCGGTGGTCGATGTCGGTTGGTTACCCCGTGAACGGCAGGTGGGTGCTTCCGGAAAAACCGTCACGCCGAAAGTTTACGTCGCTTGCGGCATCTCAGGTGCCATCCAGCATCTGACAGGCATGAGAGACTCGAACCGGATTATCGCCATCAACAAGGATCCCAATGCGCCCATCTTCCAGGTGGCCCACGTAGGCGTGGTCGGGGACCTATTTGAAATCGTGCCTGCCCTCACGAAAGCGGCGAAGGAAGGGAAAGCGAGTTGAACGCTCGCCGACGCGCCGCAACCTATCCTACTTTATTTTGAAATCTGAAATCCCGAAGGGCCTATAATCCCTGAGCTGCAGCGTGTCGTCCGGCCAAGCGTGAGAAGACGACATTGCGTGTCTGACCGGTACATGACGGGTAATTGTGAAAAAACAAACCGATGATATCGCCGGAAGCGTAAAGTCCTCTGATCGGATTACCAGAGGTGTTGAGCACCTGCGCGCCTTCATTGATCTGTAAGCCGCCGAAGGTAAAGGTGACGCCTCCCGTGATTGAGAAAGCCCAGAAAGGCGGTTCGTCAATAGGGTTAGACCAGTTAGACTTCTTGGGCGTGATACCTTCGGTGCACTTACCGTCCAGCTTGGTCGCGTCGAACGGAATATCTTTGCGCGCTGCGTTGTTGAATTCCCTTATCGTATGATCCAGCACGGCGGGCTCGATGCCGATCTTCGTCGCCAGCTCATGAACAGTTCTGGCTTCGACCGGCGTGGCGGTCTCGTATCTCGTGCCGAGCAGCGGAATGGTCTTCTGATCGTAGATTTGATAGGCGACGCCACCAGGCTGGCCCAGGACTGCCCATCCGGTCTTCGCGTAGGTGTAGGAGTGGCGCGCTTCGCCTTCATCGAAGAAGCGTTGCCCCAAAGAATTGACCGTGATGCCGTAAGGGTAACCGTAGCGATTCGCCTTGCTGCCAATTTCCACGTCGGGAAAATTCGAGTCGATGGGCGTCGCGTGCGCCCCTTGCCAGTGGCCCGCCGCCTTTGCTCCCATGGCGAGAGCCATCATGAGCACTTCGCCGGTATCGTGGCGGCTGCCACGCACTTTCATCAAATCGGCGTTGGCACCGAGATAACGCGCGCGCATCTCCGGGTTCGCTTGAAAACCGCCGGCGCAAAGAATAATCGCACCGCTGCGCAGTTCGTATTCTTCGTTAGGATCGGAAACCACGACTCCTTCGATTCTTCGGTCGTTGCCGAGCAACTCCCGCACGCGCGACTCGTAGCGAATTTCGACTCCTACTCGGGTCGCAATCTCGCGCCATTGGCCGAGCTGTCCCAGACCACCGCTGATGCCGCCCACCGGATGGATCGCGAGACCGGGTTCGAAGTAGTAGCGGCCATCGATAACAACGTGGCTGTCGATCTCCCATTTGATGCCCAGCTCGCGCATCCAATGGATCGCCGCATTGGACTGCCGCACCAGAACCTCGGCGAGCTGCTGGTCGATCCGCCCGCGGGTGACCCGTTGAAGATCTGCGTGAAACTGTTCAGCCGAGTAAGCGGGAAGATGCAATTTTTGAAACAGTGCCGCGTCCACTTCCGGCAGGAACGAGCGAATCTCGTCGGCACCGGAGAAAACCCAACGGAAACCGGTGTGGGAATAGCGCGCGTTTCCGCCGAACTCCGGCTCCGGGCTCCGGCGCTTTCTCCAGCATGACGACCTTGGGAGCGCCCGCTTGTTTAGCGGCTACCGCCGCTTCAAATGCGGCGCTACCGCCGCCAACGACGACGATATCACCTCTTTCGGTCGGCATAGGATCTCTCACGGTTTTTTGACGAAGCTTTGGATGAATCCCGAGCTTTCGAGTTTCTGGACGAAGCTGGTATCGACGATACTTTCAGATCGAACCGAAGCGAGTTTGGGATTGATCGAGGTTAAAATGCCGTGCAACTTTTTCATCCCATCTAGGTTTAACGACGGAACACGCTCATAGGAGTTGACAATCGTCTGATAGGACTCTTCAGCGTCTGCGGGGTTATCGAGCCGCAGGTTCGTAGCGATAATGCGTATGACCGTGCTCTTGTTGGGAGGATCGAGCATGTAGGCAATCGATTCGATAAAAGCTTTCAAGTAGCTCTCGACAATCTGTGGCTTGGCCACGGTGACACGGCGGGCGGTCGTGAGCACCGTCTGCGGCAAAATGATACCTGAGCCTTTAAAGTTATAAAGCATGGAATAACCCCGGTTCGCATAGACGGCTCCGATGGCACCGTTTAGCGTCGTGGCCTCCACGGTATTGTTCTCGAGCGCAACCCGCCGGGTGATCTCAGTCCCGGGAATAGTAAGGAAAGTGATCTTGGCCTGATTCGGGTCTACACCGAGCATCTGAAACGCCAGCAGAGCAACAATATGGGAAACCGCCCCCGTGCCGCTGATGGCCACCCGTTTCCCCCGAAGATCTTCGGCCTTTTTGATTTCCGGCCGGGAAACCAGGCTATAGTCCAGCCGCTGAACTAAGTTGCCGACGCCGACGACCTCGGCTCCGCCCGCCGCGGCATTCAGCAAGTTGCCCGGGCCGACAATAGCCATATCGATCTCCCCCGCGACGAGCGACGCTATCGTGACGGCTGATCGAGGCATCAGAATAAACTGAACGTCCAGGCCGTACTTGTTAAAAAGGCCCCGATCTTTGGCCACCCAAAGCGCCGCCATGCTCTCGCTCGTAACACTCGAGGCAAAGTAGGTGCGCGTCAAAGCAAACGAGGATATCGGTGTGGCGAGGCCGATGATGAAAAGAGCGGTAAGCAGCCAAGCCAATAAGGCTTGGCTGCCGCCCGATTCTCGGCTCGGTTTGGTCATGGAATCTGCTAGCTTGTTTTTGCTTTTGGCTCGCCCACAGGTTCCACCTTGAGAAACCCATGCTCGGAGACATCGAAATAATTACCGTCGGGATCCGATCCACGGACCTCGGCATAGGGACGCCCATCGGGACGCGGCTTCGGCAATTTGTTGTAATTGATCTTTTTCATCTTCTCGACGATTGCCTCACCGCTTTCGACCTCAAAACCAAAGTGGTAGAGACCATTGGGCGCGTTTTGTTCATGATTCGGAAGTATAGCGAGGTTAAAGTAACCGTCCGTAAGAAAGATAGCGCCGCCTTCTCGCTTGTCTTTGTGCAGCATTTGCATGTCAAAGACGTCCATATAAAAGGTCGCGAGTTTCCCAGTATCCTCCGTGCGGATGGCCAAATGGCGAATCTTAGGCATACAAACCTCCTTCTGTTATTTAATCAACCCTTTATTCCTCGCTGATGCTAGTTGTCAAGTAACACGTAAGTTCAAGGTTCAAAGTTCCAGGTTCAACGTCTCGGGCCTTGAACATTGAACGTTGAGCCTGGAACGCTAAACTCTAGCTGGAAGGCGCGCCCCTGCATCGATGTCACGAGGGGAACGATACGGGTTAGCAGGCAGGCTAAAAATTTATCCTTTGATCACCCCCACCGGCCGGAAGCGCGCGACGCGTTTTGACACACCGGCGTGATCCATGGTTTCCACCACATCCGCCACGTCTTTGTAGGCGTGGGGCATTTCTTCGGCCATGGTGCCGCGTCCCTGATAGCGTGCCACCACACCACGACGCGCCATCTCTTGATCGATGTCCATAGTTTGACTTTGCTTCTTTGACTGAGCGCGGCTCATTGTTCTTCCAGCACCGTGACAGGTGCTGCCGAAAGTTTTTTTCATCGCTGTCTCGGTTCCCACTGACAAATAGGAATAGCGTCCCATATCTCCGGGAATGAGCACGGGTTGGCCGATATTCTGATAGTCGGCCGGGATCTGTGGATGACCCGGCGCGAAGGCCCGTGTCGCGCCCTTTCGGTGAACACACAGGCGTCGCTTCTTGCCGTCGACAACATGATCTTCAATCTTTGCGATGTTATGGCAAACATCGTAGAGCAACGAGAAACCGAGATCCTTGGGGCCGATATTGAGAGCCTTCATGAAAGCCTTTTCAGCCTGGCTCATAATCACTTGCCGATTGGCCCAAGCATAGTTTGCCGCCGCGGCCATAGCCGCGAGATAATCTTGGCCTTCAGGCGACTGAATCGGCGTACAAGCGAGTTGCCGATCCGGCAGTGAAATTCCGTATTTTGTCATCGCCTTGCTCATGACCTTGAGCGAGTCTTCGCAGATCTGATAGCCCAAGCCGCGCGAGCCGGTATGAATCAGAATAACGATCTGATCGGGAAATAGGCGGAGCGTATCCGCAACTTGCGGTAGGTAGATTTCTTCGACTCTGCCGATTTCGAGAAAATGATTTCCCGAGCCCAAAGTGCCTACCTGCTTGAGGCCACGCTCCAAAGCCCGATCGCTGATAAGCGCTGCATCGGCCGTCGCCAATCTACCTCCCTCTTCCATATAAGAGAGATCGTCCTGGTAGCCATAGCCTTCCGATACAGCCCAGCGCGCGCCGTCGCGCAACAAGCGCTTTTCATCCTGCTTGGAAAGTTTGGCGATGGCGCCCTCGGAACCGACGCCGGAAGGGATAACGGAGAACAGAGATTCGACAATGCGTGTTAGTTTGTCTTTGATTTGTTCGAAGACCAAACCGGTCTGCACCAAACGAACACCGCAGTTAATGTCGTAGCCCACACCGCCGGGAGAGATGACGCCTTCGTCGAGGCTGACCGCCGCCACGCCACCGATGGGAAACCCGTAGCCCCAATGGATGTCCGGCATGGCGAGGGAATAGCCGACAATGCCGGGCAGGTGCGCGACGTTCATGACCTGTCGCAGGCAGTTATCGTCTTTAAGGTCGGCCATCAATTTTTCACTGGCATAGATACGGCCCGGCACTCTCATGCCGCCTTGGCGAGGGATTTCCCAGAGATATTCTTCAAGACGATCGAGTTTTATTGCCTCTGCCGACACTCAATGACTCCGATGGAAATGGGTGCTACTGATTGGAGGGCACCCTGCCCTAGACATCGAAGATGACCCGGGCGTGCCACGCGCCGGCTTCCCGCCAAACTCTAAAGTCATGGTAGGTGACGCCCTTGATCTCAGTGTGAAAGGCATGGCGTTTGAGGTCCAATCTCTCGCCGCTGACTTGCCCCTGAATCTGTCCTTCACCGATATGAGCAACTTGGCACCGCTTTCCAACAAATCCTTGAATATTAAAAAGCGCCAGGAGCTCACACAGCCAAGCATGGAGTAACTCTTCGGGACTTTCGCCGGTGGCGGAGATAGTTACTGTATCCCGGCTTTCAATCGTAGCAGCATCAGCGACCAGAGCGTAAAGCGCTTCCCCTGCTGAAGCGAAAAGCCCCGGCAGGTCGGCAGCGGTTACTTCGATCCCTAAATCGGCGGTATGTTCAATCTCGCGATAGGTCGCCCGATCATTGGTCATGGGCCTGTTTGTTCGTCGCGCTCGATGATCATGGGAACCACGGCGTCTCGAATGACTTTCTCGCTTACTTCACCGTAGCGCTCTTTAAAACGATCTAACGGGATCACGGCTTTTGCCATGGCGCGATGCCCGCCGGCGCTGCCGATATCGTCGTAGAGTTTCTTCATGATTTCACCGGCGCTCTTGACGTAGCCGACGTTGCGCACGGAGATGACCACCCGATCTTTGACCAAGCCCGATACGATTCCCCACTCAACCCCTTCGATGTTCAGACAAAACTCCGCCATCTGCGGAATGACATCCTCGCGGTTGATTTCGCCCATGTGAATCACCGCCACGCCGTTGTCCAATCGCAGACGGCTTAATGCCCTGCCAAGAGCTTCGAGATCTTCCCGCGGCAACGCGGGCCGCTCGATCCGCGTAATCATCAACTTGTTGGCGAACGGGTAGAGGAAGGTGAAAGCGCTGAGATCGGCAAGAATGCTGCCGCGCTCGAGGAAAAGCGTATCCGTCTTGATTCCATAGAGCAGCGCCGTGGCCAGCCGTTGCGACGGTTCCATGCCGATCGACCGCAAATATTCAGTGAAGATCGTCGATGTCGCTCCATAGTTGGTTCGAAGGTCGGCAAAGCGGGCTTTGAACGCAGTCCGCTTGGGATGGTGATCTACGACTAGATCTACTCTTCCTAACGATTGATCGAAATAGGGTGGCTGGACGTCGACCAGAGCCAGCTGCGCGCCGTCTTTGTGCAGATCTTCATAGGTGATCCGATCGATCTGAATATCCAGCAAGCGGATCATCGCGAGATTTTCCGGCCGAGTCACCTCACCGAAGGTTACAATCGGCGTCGTAATACGGTTGCGTCCCAAAAGCTCGCGCAAGGCTAGCGCGCTGCCAATGGCGTCGGGATCAGGATCGTGCTGAAGTAATATGTGGACCTTCTTCTCGTCAAAGAGCGAACGGATCCTTTCGACTTTTTTGCTGTTCAATGTATCGAGCAGTCGGGTGGCACAGAACTCTTCGAAAATATCCGGCAGCTGGAGCTGCCTGAACAGCGAACCCTCGGACTCCTTTGCCCCATTCCTGTCCGGAGTGAGAGCGACGATGGATAAACTCTTGTCCAGGGTTCTCAAAAGGCGGCAGATCCGATCTTGAAAATCCGCCTCGCGAACGAAAACGATGGCCTGATCTACGTGATGAAGCTTGATTCTCTTATAGGTCTCTTCCTTAAGAAGATCTCCATGCCGAACCTTTCCGCCCTGCCGTTTAATCCTATTCGCCACCGCCGCATCCTGCACCAAAAACAGCACCTCTGCCTGTTTTGACGCAACGTTGCGCATGAAGTGAAATAGTAAATCGTCTTCGCAGATCGCCAGATACTGCATAAGGGGTTTCCCTAGAAAGGGAATTTAGTGCGGGAGTTGGCCAGAGGTCAAGCGTGAAGTGCTATTCAACACGGGCGGAGTCTAACACCTGGGATTTTGCAATGCCAGTCCTATCCTTGAACCGGAACCATGAACCCCATATAAGCTAAAGAAAACACGAAGGAAGCGAGTGGCAAATTGATGATTAACAGCGGTGAAAGAGGCTTTGGCCTGCCTAAGTTCAGCCAGGGCGAACGAACACGCCGCTGGGGACGAGTGCGTGAGCTCATGCGTCAGCAACAACTTGACGCGATTATCGGTTTTCCCAACCAAAGCCACTGGGATCAATTTCAGGCTGACATCCGTTACCTCACGCATATCGGCGGTCACCAAACCGAAGTTGCGGTCGTCTTTCCGGAGTCCGGCGAAGTGACTGCTTTTGTTCGGGGCGGCAACGAGGTGGAATGGTGGAGCATCGCCCAGGACTGGGTAACCGACATTCGCGCCTCGCGACGATCCTGGGGAGAGCCTCTGGCCGAGCGCGTAAAGGAGCTTAAACTTGAGGAGGCACGGATCGGCGTCTCCGGCTTGAGTGGTCTGCTCCGCGCACCGGAAGGAACCGTCGTCAGCGGGATGATCGAAAAACTACGAAAGACCTTTCCAAAAGCACAATTTGAGAATGCCACGGAATTGCTCCAAGACGCGCGCTCGATCAAGGGGCCCGAGGAAATTGCCTGCGTGGAGCGGGCGGCTGCCATACTCGACAAGGTGGTGGAAGCGATCCTCGCGAAAGCTAAACCCGGCGTCATGGAAAACGAGATGGTTGCGACCATCTGGTATACGATTATTGCCAACGGCGGCGATTATCCATCGATGACGCATTGGGGCGCAGGTGTGGGCGTGCCATGGGCCTCTCGTATCGCGCCCCACCGTCCGCTTCAGGCCGGCGACATGATAAATACGGAGCTCGAGGCGAAGTACGGCGGCTACATTGCCCAGACCGTTCAGGCCGCTTGCCTGGGAAAAATTTCGCCGGAATTAAAGCGCTCCTTCGATGTCAGCGTGGAAGTTTTCGACGAGCTGGTGAAATTCATGAAGCCCGGTATCTCTTTCCGCGAGGTGGTGCGTGTTTATCAACGGCTCGTACGAGACTCCGGTCATACGCCGAAAGGCATGTTACTCCACGGCCGGGGCATCGGCGAAGATCGACCGCAAATCACCGGCGAGGTGGAGGGCGATATTTACAATTCTCCCACTTATCTGATGCATCTCGACCTACCTTTAGTTGAAGGCAACGTCTTCGTCCTCAAGCCGGGTGCCATGTCGGGGGATGCGCCCGACTCGATTCGCTGCGGTGACACAGTGGTCATCACTTCTGACGGAACGCGACGGTTAGGCAAGAGACAATTCGCTTTCCCGGAATTACTTTAATCCGGCGTTTACTGCCATATCGCTTTCTTGTGGTTTCCCTCCCGTCGGAAATTATCCGTGGAGGATCTCGCAGGATCGCAGAAGGTCGCAACGGCATTCAAACCATCGACCACATCGCCCATGCGGCCAAACCAGCCGGAAGAAATACTATCCGACGAAAAAGTGGCGCCGCATTCGCCAGCCAAAAAGGACAAGGCCGCGGGTTAAGCCGGTGGGAATCAGGCGGCAAGAAGTGGATCTAAAACAATTGTTCCTTAACCGGAAGCCGATCTTATTTACCGCTTCACGGGCGACTTCATCCGCCTTTCCTGGCTGAGACATCGTTACGCTTTGTATAGCCCTTCCTTCTTCACGTATTGATAAACTCCTTCAAAGAACCAAGCGAAGTAGGCCGTGCCCATACGCAGGCAATACTCCAAGCTGAAGCCTGGACGAGTATCGGCGCGACCCTCTTCGAGCATTTTTTTCAGCACCGTCCAGTCGAGATCCGCATGCGCCATAACGCCGTCGGCGTGCTCCTCGAGGTCAGCTTCGGCGTGCACCCGGAAGTAGACGACTTTCTCTTCCGGTATTTTGTAAGCCTTGCGCAGCGCGCCGCCAAAAAATTTCGCCCAATGGCCAACGGCTTCTTCGACACAGAAAGAGGCCCACCACTCGGCCATGGTTCCCTCATAGAGCACCCCGCGATAATACTCGAGAAACGCACGGCACTCGGCCAACATCTCGTATTCGATCATCTGATCGTCGGTCAAGCCGAAATTTCTTCCCTGCTCCAGGACGATGCGAATGTGGCCCGGCGGCGTCGGATGAATCATCTCGTCCGCCACATGATTAGCAAAGTGCCTCTGCAGTTCTGGATGGCGTTTGAAGAACGGCAAGTGCCGTTGATAAGCAACCCCGTGAAAGTTGTTGATTTCGGCCACGAAGCCGTACCAATTCTGCCAAAAGATCTGGATTGCCTCCATGGGCAAAGTTCCTCTTTCCAACTCCGTATGAAAGCGTCCCTTAAAAAGCCACCGATCCGTCAAATCCCGCAAGTATTGTTTCAGCTCCGCGACAACGGCCTCTGCTTCCCGCGGTGATAGCTTTTTACCGAAGTAGTCTTTTCCGTTTGCTTTTGCCATCTATTTTCTCCTTCGCTAATAAAGCGCTCCTGGGTTCAAAATGTTATTGGGATCCACCAGCTGCTTGATCTCCTTCACCAGGTCGTAAAGATTCGTGAGACGTTGATAGGGATAAGGTCCTTTTGTGCTCAATGTCGGCGCGGTCCAGACGACCCCCCGCTTGTTGCTGAATTCCTGGACCATCCCCATCCACTTGCGCAGCTTGCCCACGTCCTCTTCATCGTAGGGATTATAAAAGACAAAATATTCCTCTTTGATAGCCAAGTCACGGGTCACGTAACTATCGTGCTGAGGTGAATGTTCGGCGTCCCAAAGGCCGGCGGCTCGCTTGGCAGCCTCGTCGAGATCATACATCTCCTGAAGAAATGTCAGCGGATACATCTTGGAAGTGACTGCGAACATACCGGAATGGCGCACCACGGAACCGCACCAGCCGTCCGGCCCCATAATATGATAATCCGGCCAGCCGTGGAGCCCGTATTGCTGAGCCTTTGCGCCCATCGATTTGTCGGCGATCTCCGGCACGTCTACGCCGCTCGCCTGACTGTAGATTCGCCGCATACGTTTTTCCTTGAACGCGAGTTCCTCCGCATCGCGCGCTAGGATCACAGTCTTCAAAAAAAACCACGCGTCTTCCGGAATCTTGCTCTTGTCGTAGAGACCTTCTTCCATCGGCCAGTGATACTGCCATCGGTCGGTGAAATGAATATCGTGCACAACCTCGCCTTTCACGAGTTGGATAAGCGCATCTTGCGCGCGGTCAAGTTCATGGCGGCGAAATGTGTAGCAGTAATCGTACAACCATTCCCGCTGGCCTTCGATCGCCCGCAGACAGACTTTGCTGATGATCCCCATCGACCCCGCCGCGAGGGTGAATAGACCCAACAAATCCGGCAAGTGAATCCATTTTTGAAAAGGTCCAAAAGTTGTGCCCTGGTTGGCCAATGCACCAAGCCGGATGATCTCGCCATTGGCGAGGATAACCTCCAAACCCAGAACCATATCTGCGATCCAGCCATACCGCGTCATGCCGTAGCCGATACCACCCTTGTTCACCATGGCACCAATCACCACCGCTGGACCGTAGGTTCCAAAGTTAGGCAGCATCAGACCATGCTGCCGCAGGGCATGATGAATGGCGTATACGCTTGTGCCACCTTCGGCGATCGCATACTGCAGGGTGGGAATTTTGTGTTCGTTGGCGAACCTTAGAATCTCGGCAACGGAGTGATTCCCGTGAGCGTCCGATTCGACGCGCACGATGACGTCGGGCAACGCCCGGTAGGCGCCATAGGCGAGCGTATGCTGATAATTGATCTTGTCGATGGGATTCGTCGAGACGAATCGGGGGCCGACTATCTCTTTGAGCTTTTCAACAATCTCGTCCAAGGAAAGCATGAAGGCGATAACCTAAGGTGAAACAAAAGCTCGCTCGTTGAGCTGAGGTCCTATCAGAGTTGGAGATGGCTTCCACCCGTAATCAAAATATGACTGCCGGTCAACATACCGGCTTCGTCCCCGGCCAGAAATGCAACGGCGCCAGCCACATCTTCCGGGTAAAGATGCTTTTTCAGCGGCCGGGTCTGGCGCACTCTCTCCCTGAACTCCTCAGGCATAATCATGGAGGCGTCAGTCAGCGTAAAGGCCGGAGTCACCACGTTCACCGCGATCCCCAAAGGTCCCAGTTCGATGGCCATAGTGTTCGCCATCGACTCTAGAGCGGACTTTGCGGCTGCGTAAGCACCCATGCGCGGCAACGGCTGTTGGGCCAACCGTGTGCTGACGACGATTATCTTACCGTTTTTCTTTGCCAACATTCCCGGCAAACAGGCCTGGACGCAATGGTGAAAAGCGGAAAGCTCATGTTCCACGGCCTGATGAAAACTCTCCCATGACAGTTCGTGGAGCTGACCGATCTTGAAGGGAAAGTAGGCATTGTTGACCAACACGTCGACAGCGGTCCACTTTTTCTGCACCGCCGCCACCATTGCCTCCACTTGATCTTTTCGCGTCACGTCCGCCTGAAAGATCATGCCTTGACCGCCATCCGCCTCAACTTTCTCGAGAACCTTTTGCGCCGCTTCTTGGTTTTGGTGGTAGTTGATAACGACGGCGGCGCCGGACTGCGCAAGCCGCTTTGCCGCAGCCGAGCCGATACCTCGGCTCGCCCCGGTGACCAGAACAACTTTCCCCTGGAGCGATTCGCGTCTCGCTTGCTCCGTCATTGGTTTCAACAGCTAAATGGCAATAGCGTCTTCCGCCGCGCCCTTTTCGTACTGTGCAGCGTTGTTCTTGAAGGAGAGAAACTTCATCTTCACGTACGGCGAACTGTAACCGTTCAAGATCCGGTCGATTCTCCCCGGCTTGCCATAAAAAGATTGAAAGGCCCAACCGGTCAACTCGCCGAGCTGCTGGCGCGTGAGATGTTTGGTCGGCATCACGCAATGCTCCAGATCGTAAAGACTGAGGTTGTCAATTTCGATGAGGCTATCCTTGACCGCTTTTTTGTAGATCGGCGATCCCGGTATTGGATTGAGCAATTGGATCATGACGATGTCCGGATCGATCTCGTCAACAGCCTTGGCACGCTGGCGAATCTTTGCCTCATCGTCTTCCCAGAATCCGTTCAGATAGGTCGAAATCGTGGAGATGTCATTCTGTCGCAAGAATTGGATTAGTTCCTTCAACTCCTTTACACCCACCTTCATGGGCCCTTTGCGCGCCTCGGCGATTTCTTCATCCGTCCCGCCATCGATGCCGATGAGAACTTGGTAGAGCCCGACCTTGCGCAGCCGAGGAATCAGATCTGTGTCGCGGATAAGATTCTGCGCCCTGCTCAGGCAAAACCAGCTCATGTCCAGCCTTCTTTTTTCCAGCTCCTCCACTAAGTCAACCATCTTCTGCCGGTCGGAATTGAAATCATCGTCCATAAAGGTAAGCGCCTTGACGCCGTATTGCTTGTTCAGCAGCTCCATCTCGTCGGCGACCGCTTTACCGCTCCGAGTACGGTGTGAGGTAAAGTCACGTGGATTGCGCGGGTCAACGAGCCACCACTCGTAACAAAAGTGGCAGGCCCCTTCGCAGCCTCTAGTGGTTACAGCCTCGTTGTAGTTTGGTATGACGGAATAACCGTAGTAACGATCCATCGGGAAGAGATCGTAGGCCGGCATGGGAAGTTCATCGAGATTCTGAATCAAGGGTCTAGCAGGATTGAGTATTATTTCGTCGCCCTTGCGATAGGTAAGGCCCTTGATCCCGTCAAAGTTCGGCGACGGGCGTTTGAGTTCCTCCAATAGTTCCCACAACGTGTATTCATTATCGCCAAAGACACCCACAATCGCGAAATCAAGCTGGGGATTATCTTTCATGATCTGCTGGGGAATGGCAGTGTACATCAAACCGCCACCCACGGTAACCATCCTAGGGTAAGACTCCTTGATCCGTTTCATAGCCGCGTGAAACCGGTTGAGCTGTGCCGCACCACCTGCGGCTGGAATCACGCTACCA
>WNFS01001435.1_pt1 | contig 17768 bp, 18 predicted proteins | sample 5400141 | NCBI WGS metagenome assembly WNFS01 (sample SAMN13153358, study PRJNA577476) | soil metagenome | isolation source: 60 cm saprolite under Madrone tree | place: USA:California | collected 2016-06-14
GCCAGCGACCGCCGCCGCGACGGCACCGTGGGAGACTGCCCCTTGATGCCCGTGGCCGCGTCCGACAAGACGCGGATGGCGTCGTCATAGCGCCCCTGGGCCTGGTACAGCATCGCCTCGTTGTACATTACTTCCAGGTTCCCGGGCGCGTACTGGCGCGCTTTCACGAGATTCTCTTCGGCCTTATCGAGCTGGTGCAACTCGCGGTAAATCTGGGCGATTCGCAAATACACGTCCGAATCGTCCGGCGTAACATCCGAAAGTTTTTGGTAAACCTTCAGCGCTTCGGAATATTTTTCTTCGGCAAGCAAGGTCTGTCCCAGCCCCCGCTGGTGGCTCAACTCCGAAGGATCGAGTTCGGCGGCCTTGCGGTAGGCCTCTTCCGCCTTGGCCAGCTCATGCGTTTGCGTGCGAGCATCTCCCAAAAGATCCAGGAGCACCGGTGAAGGAGAATGAGCGGTGATACCTTCCAGCAGCGCGACCGCCTCAGAGGACTTGCCCTGGTCCATCAGCAACTGCGTCAATTGTTCGACGGCCGGTTCGTTTTCCGGATCGCTCTTCAGGATGCTCTTCAGAACCTGTTCGGCCTTGTCGTGTTCGTTCTTCAGGCGGTAAAGTCGCGCCAGCCAGAGGGCCGATTCGGTGTCCGAAGGATCGAGCCGGTTTATCTCGCGGTATTGCTCGATGGCGCGGTTCACCGTTTCCGGCTGGCCGTTGCCCGCGCTGACATCGCCCAGGCTTCGCAAATAGATTCGCCCCAGCAGCCGCCGCGATTGCACGTTGTCCGGGTCGCGTTTCAGAATTCCCTGCGCTTCCGCCACCGCATCGTGAATGCGCTGCGCCTTCCAATACATCTCCGCCAGCCGTTCGCCGATGACCTGCGACTTCGGATCCAGCGCATACGCTTTCTTGTACGCCTCGATCGCCTTGGAGGCGTATTCCGCGTTGCTAGTCGCTTCATACTGCTGTTCGTAGATGTGGCCCATCGTGAAGTCGTAATAGGCCTCGGCGCGCGTGGAGTCTTTTTCGGGAAGGGCGGCTTTCGGGCCGGCAAATTGCTCCTGCGCCGCGGCAGGAGTATCGGGCTTCTGTTCGGGCGCCGGACTCGGCGGCATCTGCGCCGTGGCGGCCGCGCCGGCGACGCCCGTCAACACTACGGCAAGAGTAATCAGTCGAAGTTTCATCGTAGCCCCAGAAACTTAAATTATCCCATGCGGCCGAAACGCGGTCAAAAGCCAAAAACGAAACGTTTCCAGAGCTTGGGTGCTCCCACACATAGGATGCAGCTCAACGGAAAAACGTTTTCAGATTTGGCGCTGAAGGTTAGCTTCAGAACAAATTCACTATTGGGCACGACACACCGGTCACGGAAACTCAATGTAGGAAATGCCGCATGCCGGTAAACACCATCGCCAGTCCAAGCCGGTCCGCCGCAGCTATCACATCGGGATCGCGCACCGAGCCTCCCGGCTGGATTACCGCTGTGGCTCCCGCTTTCGCCGCTTCTTCGACTCCATCCGGAAATGGAAAGAACGCATCGGAAGCGACCACGGTACCGTCCAGCGAGGATTGCGCCTTCATCACCGCGATTTTTACCGAATCCACGCGGCTCATCTGCCCCGCGCCGACACCTAGAGTCGCGCCATCCTTCGCAAACACGATCGCATTCGATTTCACGTGCTTGGCCACCTTCCACGCGAAGCGCATCGTTTCCATTTCTTTCGCCATCGGCGGTCGCTTCGTTACCGCGCGCAGCGCATCGTCTTTGATTTCGCCGAGGTCCGGCTGCTGCACCAGTATTCCGCCGAGAATGCGCTTGAGCTGCAATTCGCGTTCCGGCTCCAGGCCACCCGCGGGCAGCTCCAGCAGCCGCAAGTTTTTCTTTGCCGCAAAAATTTCTTTCGCGCGGTCCGCAAAACCGGGCGCGGCGATGCATTCCACAAAAAGCTTCGCGACCTCTTCCGCCGTCGCCGCATCCACCGCGCGGTTGAACGCTAGCACACCGCCGAATGCCGAAACAGGATCGCACGCCAGCGCTTTCAAATACGCTTCCAGCAACGTCACCTGTTCCGCAGTCCCGCAGGGATTGTTGTGCTTGATGATCACAGCCGCTGGATTCTTGAATTCCGCGGCCAGGCTCCGTGCCGCTTCCAGATCAACGAGATTGTTGTACGAAAGTTCCTTACCCTGGAGTTGCTTGGCTGCCGCCAATCCTTCCGGCGCGCGGCCGGCTGGCACATACAGCCCGGCGGCCTGGTGGGGATTTTCTCCATACCGCAATTCTTGCCGCCGCCGCAGAGCGACATGCACGCGTTCCGGCAGCGCCGGTTTCGCTTCCAGGGCCACATGCCCGGAGCCCGCCGACAATCGCTCCAATTCCATCGTGATCATGCCGTCGTACCGCGAAGTCGTCGCGAAAACTTTTCGCGCCAGCTCCAGCCGCGTCGCCAGTTTCGTTTCGCCCGCGCTCTCGATTTCGCTCGCCACGCGCTCGAAATCCGCTGCGTCCGTCACTACCGTGACACTCTCGAAATTCTTCGCTGCCGAGCGCAGCATCGTCGGCCCGCCGATATCGATGTTTTCGATCAGCTCTCCGGCCGTCAGTCCCGCTTTGGCCGCCGTCGCTTCAAACGGATACAGATTCACCACGACCAGATCGATCGGCGCGATTCCATGTTCCGCTGCTTGCTTCTGGTCTTCCGCGTGCCCCCGCCGGAAGAGCAGCCCGCCGTGCACTTTCGGATGCAGCGTTTTCACGCGTCCGCCCAGCATTTCCGGCCAGCCCGTGAAATCGGAAACGTCGCGCACCGCGATTCCCGCTTCGCGCAGCAGCTTGGCTGTCCCGCCCGTCGAAAGAATCTCGATCTTCCGCGCGGCGAGCCGCTTCGCAAATTCCACGATACCGGTCTTGTCAAACACACTGATGAGCGCGCGCTGTACCGCCATGGATTCCTCCACAAAGAGAAAAGCACAACAGTGTAAGCGCGCCGCGCTTATTCGGAAAGCGCAATCCGCTCCGCGTCACGTTCCGTGCTCGAAAAACTTGAGGAAAACACCAAGTGTGGATTTTTCTGGACTGCCCGCCTTCAATCGTGAATTGTCAACTTTTCAGGACTTCACAAGAGCTTTCAGTTTGACCTGGCCTTTGACCACTTCCACGACGTATTCGATGTCGCGGCAGTTCTTCTGCTTTTGCAGCTCCCTCGTTTTCTTCAGCACGAATTCGTTGAAGCTGGAGCGCGACAGCCTTCCCGTCTCTTCTCCCGCGGTCTGCTTGGCCTGCAGGAACGCCTGGTACAACTGGTCGACTTTCTCCGTTTCACGCTCGGGCTCGGAACACGTCATGCGAAATGTTTTCGACTCGCCCCCCGCAGCTGCCGCGGCTTGCTCTTCGCCGTGCTTCGCCGCGCGGGCTGCTTCGATCGCCTTGGCCGCCGCGCCGAAGTGCCGCTGAATTTTTCCTTCTTCTTTCTGCGCGGTTCTTTTCCGGAAAATATCTTTGTATTTTGCGTAGGTTTGCGAAAGATTGTTGAAGCGGAACCGTTGCGCGAACTTGAGCTCGCCGCCGCGTTCCGCATAGCGCTTGACCAACTGATCGATGCGCCATTCGATTTCCGTGGGTGGGCGCTTCCTGCCCCCGCCGAAATACTGGTCGTATTCGATCTTGAGCTGACGGATGTCCCGTTCAAGCGTGCCTAGCTCTTCGTCGATGGTGGCCATGCGCGGAGGAATCCCTCGAGCCTCCATGCTAGGGGGACGAAGCAAAACCGTCAACCGGATGCGCGGGCGGCGATTCGCATCCGCTACCGCGCTCTGCCCTCAGCCGGAGCCAGGTCACGAGCCGACGTTCCTGCCCCGACCCATGGGGAGGGCACCGGCATTGCCCCCTGCTCCGCACTGTGCTGAAATGCTCGGATGGAAATGCGCGGGAAGAAAACGGTTTCAGCAGAGCAGGCGGAATTGCTGCGGCAGATTCCGTCTGTGGACGAATTGCTCGCTCAGGCGCGCCTTGCGGCGCTTTCGAAACGCGTGGACCGCAACGTGGTCGTCGAAGTTGCGCGCACGGTGCTTGCCGATTTGCGCGCGCGCATCGCGGGCGATTCGAATTGGACAGCAGTCAGTGTCGACACCGCTTCCGTGGAGGAGCTCATCTCCGTCCAAGTGGAAAACATTCTTTCGCGCTCGCTGCAGCCGGTCATCAATGCGACCGGAGTGATTCTGCACACGAATCTGGGCCGCGCGCCGCTGCCGGAAACAGTCGTGGACGAGTTCCGCCGCACTGCGACGCAGTACAGCAATCTCGAATACGACCTCGCGGCAGGCGCGCGCGGCAAGCGCGACGTGCATACCGGCGAGTTGCTGACGCGCCTGACGGGCGCGGAAGCAGCCATTGTTGTCAATAATTGCGCTGCGGCCGTGCTCGTGACGCTCGCGGCGCTGGCTCGAGGCGGCGAAGTGATCGTTTCGCGCGGGGAGCTCATCGAAATCGGCGACGGCTTTCGAATCCCCGAGATTATGGAGCAGAGCGGAGCGATCCTGCGCGAAGTCGGGACGACCAATCGCACGCGCGTGGCGGACTACGAAAACGCCATCAACGAAAAAACGCGCGTCTTGCTCCGCGTGCACCCTTCCAATTTCAAGGTCACCGGTTTCACCGATAAGCCTTCGCTGGAACAGCTCGTAGCTCTCAGCCAGCGCAGCGGTCTGCCGCTCGTGGAAGACCTCGGCTCGGGTTGCCTCGTTGATCTTTCCGAGTATGGCATCAACGAGCCGACGGCAAAGCAAAGCATCGACGCGGGCATTTCCGTGGTGATGTTCAGCGGCGACAAACTTCTTGGCGGGCCGCAGGCCGGCATCATCGCGGGGGAAAAAGAGCTCATCGCGCGTGTCCGGCGCTACCCCCTGTTTCGCGCACTGCGCGTGGATAAACTCACCATCGCGGCGCTGGAAGCCACTTTCGGGGCCTATCTTCGTGCGGCCTGGGACGAAATCCCCGCCATTCGAATGATTCGCGCGACTCCGCAGGAACTGAAGCGCCGCGCGGAGAATTTCATCCGCGAATTGCGCCCCGAACTTCCTCTCGACGAAGTGGAGATCGAAATCACGGATGGCGCTTCTCTTGCCGGTGGCGGCTCGACGCCTTCGCAATCTCTACCCACAAAGATCATTCGGATCGCCAGCGCTCGTTACTCGGCTACAAAACTCGAACAGCGCCTCCGCGGCGCTCCCGCGGGTATCTCTGTTATTGCGCGTGTCGAAGATGACCGCCTCATTCTCGACCTCCGGACCGTCTTCCCCGAACAGGAGCCACTCTTGGTGAAAACCCTCGCCGCCGTGCTCCACTAGCGTGGAATTTCAAGCTATCGTTCGGGGCAACTTCGGAGTCGAAGAATCCAAATGAAGGCTGAAGCCGAATCAGGATTAGCGAGCCTTTACAACTTGTGTTATGTGATAAGGTAGAAGACATGGTGGAAATCTTTATGCACGACATCCGTTACGGCATCCGGACGCTGGCCAAGAATCCCGGGTTCACCGTCGTCGCGGTGCTTACGCTGGCGCTAGGCATTGGCGCAAACACAGCGATCTTCAGTGTGGTGCAAAACTTGCTGCTTCGTCCGCTCCCCTATACGCAGCCGGAAAACTTGGTCGAGGTCTGGAACACCTACCCGCCGCACGTGCCTCGAGCGGGACTGTCGCCGGGCGATTACTTCGACTGGCGGGAGCAGGCGAAAAGCTTTTCGGAAATGGGCGCTTATGCAGAGGTGTCATACGGGTTCAATCTCACGGGCGAAGGCCAAGCTCGACGCGTCCTGGTTGGATATGCGAGTTCGTCTCTTTTTCCCATGCTTGGCGTTCGTGCGTTGGCCGGCCGTTCGTTTGTACCTGAAGAAGACAGAGCAGGTAGCGCCCTGGTGGTCTTACTAAGCCACCCTTTGTGGGAAGGGCGGTTCGGCGGAGATCCCCACGTAGTCGGACGCACCGTTACACTCGATAACAAGCGCTACACCGTCGCCGGCGTCCTGCCTGCGGGTTTTCAATTTTTGCGATGGGCGGATGTGTGGATGCCGCTGGGCCAGTTTAATGACGACTTGACGGAACATGTGCACCATGCGTTCGTTGCGATCGCGCGGTTGAAAACAGGCGTCACAATTTCGCAAGCGCGCGCGGAGATCAATCAACTCAATCAGCAATCGGCAACAGCCTACCCGGTCGAACACAAGAATTTTGGAGTGCTAGTCCAGAAGTTACAAGACCCATCCGCAGAAAAACTGCGAAGCACGCTACTAGTCTTGTTCGGGGCCGTGGGGCTCGTCTTGCTCATTGCCTGCGCCAATATTATGAATTTGCTGCTTGTCCGGAATGCCGCCCGTGAGAAGGAAGCTGCGGTTCGAACGGCGCTGGGCGCGAACCAGTGGCGCTTGATCCGACAATTGCTGACGGAGAGCTTGCTACTTTCCTTTTTGGGCGGCGGGCTGGGCCTGCTTCTTGCGGCTGTCGGATTGAGAATCTTGAACTCCTTTGTTCCCGCGGATCTCGCCGTCTTGCGCGAGACGGAACTGAACGGCTGGGTGCTGGGATTCACTCTTGCAGTTTGTCTCGTGGCGGGCCTTGGCTGCGGTTTGCTGCCGGCGGTACGGACACTGAATACAAATCTTGCGGGCACGCTGAAGCAAGGAAGCAAGGGCGCCAGTGGGGTCGGGCATCACAAGACGCACGACCTTCTGGTGATTTCCGAAGTCGCGATGGCCCTGGTTCCGCTGATCGGAGCGGGGTTGCTCCTCCGCAGCTTCCAGCACTTGGTGCATGTTGATCCGGGCTTTCAAACAGAGCACATCCTTACGCTGGAGGTCCAGCAGCCGAGTCTTACGTTTGCACAATACAGCCAACTCTCGGATGAAGAACAGACCAATCTGACGCGGAACCAGTCTCTTCAATTTGAGCAAATTGCCAGGCAAATCCGCGCGCTGCCTGGCGTGAAAGAAGTGGGCGGAATCGACGATTTGCCGTTGGGCACGGAGCTGAGGCGGGCGGGCCGATTCGTAATCGAGGGCCGGCCGCCTCTCGTCGCGGGCGCTCGTCCGCTTGCGCAATTTCGCACCGTCAGCCTCAGCTATTTTTCAACGCTGCAAATCCCTCTGCGTGCCGGCCGTCTTTTCAACCCGGAGGACTGGAGGCTCACGAACATATTGATCAACGATACGATGGCGCGGCGCTTCTGGCCCGGCGGTGATGCCCTCGGCAAGCGTATCGATCTCTGTTCATTCGACAAAAAGGCTTGCTGGCGCTCGATCGTCGGAATTGTAGGCAACGTACACCAGTTCGAACTGGAGGGCGAGCCCACGTTCGACGTCTACTTCTCGGCTGGATGGACACCATATTTCATCATCCGTACAGCCTCCGACCCAACCGCGGTGGCCGCAGCAGCAACAGACGTCATCCAGAGAGCCGACGCAAGCTTGCCGGTTACTCACGTTATGACCATGGATGCTTTGCTTTCGGGTTCCGTATCGCCGCGCCGCTTCTCGGCGGTACTGACGGCGGCCTTTGCGGTGCTCGCTTTGGCGCTGGCCGCGGTCGGCATCTATGGTGTGATGAGCTACACCGTGAGCCAGCGGACTCAGGAGATAGGAATTCGCATGGCCCTTGGAGCACAGCCGGGAAATGTGCAAGGCATGATTCTGGGCCACTCCGTAAAGCTGACGCTAATAGGAGTGGGTCTGGGGCTCGCCGGGGCCTTCGCGCTGGTGCGATTCCTGACAAGCCTGCTTTTCGGTGTGAGGGCCTACGACGCGGTAACATTCATTGGCGTTCCGGTCTTGCTAGCGGCGGTTGCAATCGCGGCGTCATACCTGCCGGCGCGGCGGGCCGTGCGTGTCGATCCGATCATCGCGCTGCGCTACGAGTGAAAAATGCCGTCGGGAGGGCCGAAGCGCTGAATCCAGTGTTATGATATAGGTGCGATATAGGGTTGGATCATGGCCACAGCGCTTATTCATATGGATCCGATACAAAAGCAGCGCCTCGCCCGGCGTGCGAAGCTGCGCGGAAAATCCTTCTCGCAAGAAGTGCGCGATGCGGTAGACATGTATTTGGACGTGCCGGTTGAGAATGAGGCTGAGCTGCGCGGCCTGGCAAAAGCGGCAAATCATGCCGCAGACCGAATTATCAAGAACCTGGACGAAACCATAGGGTACGTCGACCGCGTTCTGAAACACCGCAGGAATGGCGGTGAGCTGGGCGCGGGATGCGGTTGCGGCCATCCGGAAAATCGTGCTGATCGAAGAGCGGATGGAAGCGCTGACCGCACAAATGAAGCATCTGGCAGATGGCTATACAGACCTCGACCGCCGGCTGGTGCGGTTGGAGGCCAAGTTCGATCTGATGGAGAAAATGGCGGCGCTGGTGCGGACGGCTCTGCCGGCAAAATCGCAATCCCATAAGAATAAGAAGAAAACGAGTTAGACAGCCCGTGCTCTCCTTCCGCATCGTACACGGAAAATTAAGAGCAATCTCGAAGCCCGTGCCGAAATTGCGGCCTAGATGGGCACTGGTGCGCGTGCGGCTGGCGGGGATTTGCAACACCGACGTTGAGATTCTGCGCGGTTATCGCGGGTTTCGCGGGTCGCTGGGGCATGAATTTGTCGGCGAGGTCGCGGATGTGAAGGACGTTTCCGCAGCGACGAAGAGAAAATGGCTGGGGCGGCGGGTCACCGGTGAGATCAACGTTTCCTGTTCCGCGTATAGCTTCAAACCGGTCTGCGATTTTTGCCGCCGCGGATTGAAAACGCATTGCGCCCGGCGGACCGTACTCGGCATCGTGGCTCAAGATGGCGCTTTCGCCGAATACTTGGCTTTGCCGCTGGAAAACCTGCACGCCATTCCGAAGAACGTTACTGATGAGCAGGCCGTGTTCGTTGAACCGCTTGCGGCCGCTTGCGAAATCCTGGAACGAGTCAACGTGAAGAAGCTTCGCTCCGCCGCCGTCCTTGGCGATGGCAAACTCGCGCAGCTGATTGCGCTTGTGCTACGCGCTGCCATTCCGCGCGTGGTGATGTATGGCAAGCACGAGAAAAAACTGGCTCTTGCCCGGCGCGCAGGCATTCGAACGAAAAGAGTCAGCGGCGACGCCAGCGATCTGAAACGGATCAAAGAAAGCTTTCGTCTCCTGGTTGAAGCTACCGGCTCGCCGAGTGGCTTGGCTCTGGCGCAGCACATGACCGAGCCGCGAGGCACGCTCGTTCTGAAATCTACTTTCCACCGAACAGCGCCGGTCGAAACCTGGCCTATCGTCGTAAAGGAAATCACCGTGGTTGGTTCTCGCTGCGGCCCATTCGCCAAAGCGATTGCTTTGCTGCGTTCCGGTGAAGTGGATCCAACTCCCCTCATCACGCGCACGTTTCCGCTAGACCAGGCGCCTGCGGCGATTCAATTCGCCCAGCGATCCGGCATTATGAAGGTCCTGCTGAAGCCTTAATGCCTACACGAAAATCACCGACACTAGTGGAACGCAGAAAAAGACAACGCTGAGGCGCAGAGAACGCGTGGGCTCGCGGAGACTGCTTGAGACATTTCATAGACGATTGATGCAGGAGGCCACGCATGCGGCGCCGAAACCGTTGTCGATGTTGACGACGGTGACGTTGGAGGCGCAGGAATTGAGCATGCCGAGGAGCGCGGCGACGCCTCCGAAGCTGGCGCCGTAGCCGACGCTGGTAGGAACGGCGATGACCGGCACGGGGACGAGGCCGCCGACGACGCTGGGAAGCGCCCCTTCCATTCCGGCAACACAAATAATTACGCGGGCCTGCGTCAATTTTTCCCGATGGTCGAGCAGGCGGTGAATCCCGGCGACGCCAACGTCGTACAAATGTTCGGCGCGGTTGCCCATCATGCGGGCCGTTAGGAGCGCCTCTTCTGCGACAGGGATGTCGCTTGTCCCCGCAGAAACCACAAGGATTGTTCCTTTTCCGGTAATTTCCTGGATGCGCTCGATGGTGATTGCGCCCGACAACTCGTGAAACTTGGCGTTACGCGCGTCTTTTCCGCCGGCGCGTTTCACGGCCGCAAAAGTCCTTTTGTCCGCGCGGGTCACCAGGATGTTGTGCCGCGAATCTTTTTTGCGCAACATCGCGCGAACAATCTCTCCCACCTGCTGCGGTGTTTTCCCTCTACCCAAAATCACTTCGGCAAAACCTTGCCGCAGCGCGCGGTGATGATCCACCTTGGCAAAGCCGAGATCTTCAAATGGCAAATGCTTCAGGCGCTCGATGGCTTTGTCCGGGGCGAGATCGCCGGCCTTCACGGATTCCAGAATTTTCAGCAATTCAGGCTGATTCATATTCTCCAACCACCGCAAATTCTATCATTGCGGAGAGCCATTGCCTTTGCTTGACTTGCCCGAATGCCGCTGCGAGACTGATTCTACGCGAGCAGAAAACATGGCTGACACGCAAAAACAGACTGTCACCATAGGTGTGACCGGCGCCAGCGGAGCGATCCTCGCCCAGAAGACGCTCGGACTACTGGAGGCAGACGCGCGCGTGGCGCGCGTACATCTTGTGGTCACGGAAGCGGGCCAGCGGCTCTTTACGGAAGAGCTTGGCATTACTTCCGGCGATTTGAAACAACTCCCAAGCCGCATTCTCGGCCATCCGGCCGGCAAAATCGAGGTTCTGCCGAACAAGGACGTAGGCGCTTCGATCGCTTCCGGCAGCTACGCGGTGGATGCGATGATCGTCATTCCGTGCTCGATGGGGACGCTCGGCGCCATTGCCAACGGCATCAGCGACGATCTGGTCGCGCGAGCGGCGGACGTGATGCTCAAGGAAGGCCGGAAACTGGTTCTGTGTGTTCGCGACACGCCGTTCAACCGCGTTCATCTGGAAAACATGCTGCGGGCGCAACAGGCCGGCGCGGTGATTATGCCCGCGGTACCTGCTTTCTATCACCAGGCGAAAACGATCGACGATCTTGTTACGCAATACGTTTGCCGCGTCCTGGCGCAGATCGGTCTCCCGCAAGAAAAGATGTACCGCTGGGCGGGCACGTCCGCCTCGAAAAAAGCGGAGGCGTGACTTAGCACACAATTCAGAAATGGCAAGCCGCATCAAAATCGTGCTCGAAATGATCAAGTTCGAGCACTCCGTGTTTGCACTGCCGTTTGCGCTGACGGGGGCGTTGCTGGCCGCGCGCGCCACTCATCAGCCGCCGAGGGGCTGGCCTTCGCTACGCCAAATTTTGTGGATCGTCGTCGCGATGGTGGCAGCCCGCTCCGCGGCAATGACGATGAACCGGATTGCCGATCTGCGCTACGATCGCGAAAACCCGCGCACAAAACAGCGCGCGCTCGCCACGGGCGCAGTTACTTTGCAATTCGCGCGGTTTTTCACGGTTGTTGCGGTTGCAGTGTTTTTCATCGCCGCCTGGCGGCTCAATCCTCTTGCGCTGAAGCTGGCGCCGCTGGCCATCGCCATTCTCTTTTTTTATTCCTTCACGAAACGCTTCACCAACTGGTCGCATCTTTTTCTTGGGTTTGCGCTGGGCATCTCGCCCGCCGCCGCATGGATCGCCATTACGGGCAGCCTCGACCCGCGGATGCTAATCCTTTGCGCCGCTGTTACGCTGTGGGTGGGCGGGTTTGACGTGCTCTACGCTTGCCAGGATATTGAGTACGATCAGCGCGCGGGGCTTTTTTCCGCGCCCAAGAAATTCGGGATCGCCAAGGCACTGCTGATCGCGCGGGTAATGCACATAGGTGTGATCGCGCTTCTCGGGTGGCTCGCGTTCAGCTTGGGATTGCCGTGGCCCGCGTGGGCGGGCATTGCCGTGGTCGCGTCGCTGCTGGGCTACGAACATTCCCTCGTCAAAGCGGATGACCTGAGCAAACTGGACGCTGCGTTTTTCACCGTGAACGGTTATATTAGTATGTTGTTCCTACTGTTCTGGGGCGCGGCGGCGGCGGTTTGGCGCGTTTGAATTTTTCGATGGATTCGAAATGAGCGAACTAACGATCACCGATCAGCGGTTGAAGCCGATTGCCGGAAAAGTTTTCGCTGGCGAGCGGCTTTCTTTCGATGATGGCATCACGTTATATCGCTCGGCCGATCTGCTGGCGGTTGGCTGGCTGGCGAATCACGTGCGCGAAAAAAAGCACGGCAACGTCACGTATTTCAACGTCAATCGGCACATCAATCCGACCAACATCTGTGTCGCTCATTGCAAGCTCTGCGCCTTTGGCCGCGATCCGAGCGCGCCGGGGGCGTACAACTTCTCCTTGGAGGAAATTTACGCGCGCGCCGAACAGGGAGCGCGGGAAGGCGCGCTGGAATTCCACATCGTGGGCGGCCTGCACCCTGATTTACCGTTCGAATATTTTCTGGAGATGATTCGTGGGCTGAAGCGGCGCTGCCCGGGCGTGCAGCTGAAAGCGTTCACGATGGTCGAGGTGGGCTACTTCGCGCGCATCGCGAAGCTATCGACCAGAGAAACACTGCTCAAATTGAAAGAAGCGGGCGTCGATTCGCTTCCCGGCGGCGGCGCTGAGATTTTTCATCCGCGGGTGCGCCGAATTATCTGCGATCACAAAGTCAGCGGCCAGATGTGGCTGAACATCGCGCGGCAGGCGCACGAGATCGGGCTGCGCTCCAACGCGACGATGCTTTACGGGCATGTGGAAACGGAAGAGGAGCGCGTCGACCACCTCGTCAAGCTGCGCGAGCTGCAAGACGAGACTCATGGCTTCGTGGCGTTTATCCCCCTGGCGTTTCATCCAGATAACACTGCGCTCTCGCATATTCCGAAGCCAACAGGCTACGCCGACCTGCGCAACATTGCCGTATCGCGGCTGCTGCTCGATAATTTCGAGCACATCAAGGCGTACTGGATCATGCTCTCGCCGAGCATCGCGCAAATCGCGCTGCGCTTCGGCGCGAACGACCTCGACGGCACGGTGGTGGAAGAGAAGATTTATCACGACGCCGGGGCAAAAACGTCCGAGTTTACGCCGCGCAATGAACTGGAACGCCTCATTCGCGCCGCCGGCCGCGTTCCCGTCGAGCGCGATACGCTCTATCATCCGGTCGACCGCTCGAAGCTGCCGCCGATTCCACCGCCCACGCGGCCGGACTTGGTTTCCCTCACGTTGAACTTCTAGCGTGGCCCCGTTCTGAAGCGATTCCACACCATTCATGAATGATGTTGACAGTTCCACACCTGATGTTTAATCTGGACCGTGGAGGCTCTCACCTTGCGACACCAATTTGTGCTCGACAAACGCACCAACAAATTACTCGAAGAGCTGGCGTCCTACCGCGACGGCAATCGAAGCGTGATTGTGCGCGAAGCCATCCAGCTTTATGCGGACATGGAAGATCGCCTCGACAAGATCGAAGCTGACCCGGCATTTCAAAAAATGATGGCGAAATCCGATGCCGATATCAAAGCAGGGCGCGTCATTCCGCATAGCGAAGTTGTCAAAATGTCCCACGCGAAAAGCGCTAAGAGCAGAAAAAGGTGAAACACGGGGTCGTCTGGACCCGCACTGCATGGGAATTGTTTGAAGAACTTCCGGATCGCGACCGGGAAGAGATCCTCGAGAAATTGCCTGCGCTTTCATTGTTTCCGCACATGTACCCAGTGAGAAGAAAAGGGCGCCGCTTTCGCCGCCACCGCTGGTTTAATGCGGGCGATTGGCTGGGCTACTACCGGGTCGTGGATAACTCCGTTTACATTCGAGGCCTTTGGCCTGCCCGCATCCCTTGAATCCGGAACACAACGAGCTGGACAATTATAGAGAGACTCGCGGCGTGACGCGTCTATTTTGTGCGCCTCACAACTTATCTAAAAGCGACAAGATTCACTGAATAGTTGCGGACTTGGCTACGGCTTTTTTCCGGGACTTCCGGGAGTAAGAACCGGAAACGGAGCGGAAGAGCCGCCTTGTGGAGTCCGGCACTAGGCATTTGACGAAAGAGCAACTTCAGTGAATCCTTTCGCGTCTCAAGTCTGTATTGCGGCACCGTGCAAGGAGCGCCCTTTCGAATGCGGACAATTCTATTGCTCATCGTATCTAATATCTTCATGACCTTCGCGTGGTATGGCCACTTGAAATTCCGTGGCGAAGCGCTCTGGAAAGTAATCCTCGCGAGCTGGGGGATCGCCTTCTTCGAATACTGTTTCCAAGTGCCGGCGAACCGCATTGGCTCTTACGAATTCAACGGCGCGCAGCTCAAGACGATTCAAGAAGTCATCACTCTCTCGGTTTTCTCCATTTTCTCAATTGCGTATCTGGGAGAAAGATTCCGATGGAATTACGCCGCGGGCTTCGCGTGCATCGTGCTCGGCGCCTTCTTCGTCTTTCACAAGTGGCGAGGATGAACTCCGGCGATTCAGGTGAGGCGCTCCAGCCACGACCGGCGGTGGGCGACTTCTTGCAAGACCGCGCTCATCCGCCAAAGGCAAAGCTTTCTCGACAAGCTCATTTTCTGAATATACCCTTCCAAGAAGCTCTGGAATCGAATTCTATAGATTTGAATCAAATGAAAGAGACAAGTCGGAGTAGGGATCACGATTGCTCATGACCCCCTCCGCGGATCCGGACGAGCGGATTTCCCGCATCCGGCTCTTGCCTTAGGTAGTAACGCCCATGCGGCGCAGAGGATAGGGATGACAGACGATAGGCAGAGGCAGCCAGCGAGTGATGAGGCGCCGCATGCGAGCCCAGAGGACGCGGCCGTTCTGGCTGCGCCGCGACAGCGCGCGATGCCAGAGCCGCCCCACTTGGAATCGAAAGAGAGCCAGCGCCGGGTTGTTCATGGGCACTCCGTAATACCGGATATGCCCACGCACCACCGCTTGCAACCACGTGCCCTGTTCGGGGATGGAGTCGTGCATACGACGCCGAAGCTCGGCTTTCACCGCGTTCAGCTTCGTCTGCAGTCTTTTTCGGATCGTTTGCCGCAGCACCGTGAACCGTCCATTACTCTTCTTCTTCACGCAGATATGCGTAAAGCCCAAGAAGTTGAACGTCTCCGGTTTCCCTTCTCCACGCCACTCCCGTTGGTCGATCGCATGCGGACCAAACTCCAGCAGCCGCGTTTTCTCGGGATGCAGTTCCAGGTTGAACTTCCTCATTCGTTCCGTAAGTTCCGCCCGAAACTGATCGGCATCCTCTTTACTGTGGAAGCCCACCACGATGTCATCGGCAAATCGCACCACGATCAAATCGCCGTGTGCGCGCTTCTGACGCCATGCTTGGACCCACAGATCGAATACGTAATGAAGATAGACGTTTGCCAAAAGCGGCGAAGCACTTCCGCCTTGGGGCGTCCCTTCCTCGGTCCGTATTCGTTTCCCATCCTCCAGCACGCCGGCCCTCAGCCATTTCTGGATGAGCCGCACGACGCGCCGGTCTGCAACCCGGTGTTCGACGAACTTCACCAGCCATTCGTGGGAAATCCCATCGAAAAAGCCTTTGATGTCCAGGTCGAGCACCCAGTTCACTTTTCTCGTCAGCAGTCCCGTGTACAGCGCATCCAGCGCTTGATGCTGGCTTCGCCCTGGTCGGAACCCGTGCGAGAATCCGAGAAAATCCGTTTCATAGATGGCATTCAGCACCTCGACCGCCGCGCGCTGGACGAGTTTGTCTTCCAGCGCCGGAACTCCGAGCGGTCTCTGCCGCCCGTCGGCCTTCGGTATATACACCCTACGCACCGGTTTCGCTCGGTACGCTCCTCGCTTCAGCCTTTCGGCAAGATCCTGGAGATTCACCTCCAGTTGCTCGCCGTAGTGCCGCCACGTCTCCCCGTCCACGCCCGGGGCCGCTTCCTTCTTCAATCGGAAGTAGGCCATGCGCAGCGTTTCCAGGTTATAGATGTGGTGCAGAAGCGCCGTGAACCGCAACTTCTTATCCTTTCCTGCTGCTTGACGGTCGGGATAGATTTCGGGCGCGCATGCTTTAGGGTCCGGTGGTTGCTCCCCTGGCTTTCGCCAAGGACCTCAGTCCGGCTCCCTTGGCTACGATTCCCGAAGCCCCCCTACGATCCCGGACAGCCGGTTTTCCCGGGTCCGGTTCAGACCTTCGCTATCCTGCGTTGGCCTTCCCGATGTCAGAGAGACTTAAGTGCTGGCACACATACCTCTCTACCTTCACCGGTTTACCATCGCCCTCGTCCTCTTAACGAACAGCGGCATTCCCTGGCTCAGTGGCCAGCTGCCGTCTGCCCTGTGGACCGCCAAGTGCCCAGAGCTCCTTTGCCCGGCGGCGACGTTACCTCCGCCGGGGCGATGTCTTGCACCGCCTCGAAAGGCATTACCCTTTCCTCATTGCTCCTACGAGCTCACGCGCCAGCCCGACTCCCTTCCGCCTACTTCGGCCTTGGCCTCGTTTGGCCGATCTTTGCAGGTTATTGCCAGTTCTTGCTGAGAGTGGGGCCTTCCCGACGTCATCTCCGCGAGACCTTGCTTGGATGTCTGGATCTCTGCCACGGTGGGATACGGAGTGCTCTTGCTCGTTACTTCCTCCATATCGTCGGCCTTCCCCAACGGGTAATGGGTCGGCTTCCCACAAACTTCCACCCGATGACTCCTTGGTGGGCGCTGTTTTCGAGGCTGCAGCCATTCCTTAATGTTCAAACCTCCAAGCTTGCTTGCCATCCAGGTCATCCCTACCGCAACGGTGTTCCCGTTGGGCAGCCATGGCGTTTAAATCCGGGCAGAACATGTGTCGTTGCCTCCACATGCACCGGATATGCTATCCGTCCGAAACGAGCAATTGACGGAAGGGGACTCTCACCCCATAAGTCTTACGGCATTGTCGGCTACTCCTACCCGCTCCAGCGCACTCGGCGCGTCGCTCCGGCTCGGTGTCCGGGTCGCGTTTTGCTGTGGCAGGTTCCCTTTGGCCAGCCCTCTTCCCTCCGTCCCCTCCGCAACCGGTTGCCCGGCTTTGTTCGGGGACTTCTCAGGTACTACAGGGCTGTCCGACTTCCCAGGTCCGTTCGTCATCGGCGTACGTCCTTAGACTTCCCGACGCGTCCCAGAGCAACTGCTGCCCTGGGCGGACTTGGGATCTCCCGGTTCCCATGCGAGGTGTCTGCGTACGTGCTCGGGGTCTCTGACCGCGCGGGACTCTGGCACACCTCGCGATATCGGTGCACCCGATGGGGCCTTCCGCTTTCTCCTACAGCGTCGGCGTCCCGGAGTGAGTTTCTTACGCGGCTGAATACCCGGCCCGCACGTTCCCCTGTCAACGCTTCGACGCCGCCCTTGCGAGCAGCTCCGCATGACTCGGGGCCGATGTGGGTCGCTACTTCACATTCGTATGACTTTTGCATTCACTACACCTCGCCGGTTTAACCGGCGCACAGGAGAAACAGTATGCAAACCATAGATACGCAGAATACCGGTGAACACAAACCCGCTTGGTGGAAGCGGATTGCTCTTGCCGCGCTTGTGGTTGGCATCCTCGTAGCGGGAGTTCGGTTTGTCGCGAAGCGTTCCCCCAAGTCGGCACACGCCCCGCCTGATTCAATGGCATCGATGGGTGCGATGGCAATGCCAGCGGCTTCCTCCCCCACTGGAGGGTCCGCCGCCTCGACCGAATTGCAAATCGATCTCGCAGCGGACGATTTGAAAAAAGCGCAGATTCGTACCGCGCGCGTCACAACCGGCGTCACGGCCGCAAAGCTTCGCGTTCCAGGCATCGTGAAAGCCAATGAATACCGCGAGGTTCACGTAACACCGCTCGTGGGCGGGGTCGTGAAAGAAGT
>WNFS01004098.1_pt1 | contig 17759 bp, 21 predicted proteins | sample 5400141 | NCBI WGS metagenome assembly WNFS01 (sample SAMN13153358, study PRJNA577476) | soil metagenome | isolation source: 60 cm saprolite under Madrone tree | place: USA:California | collected 2016-06-14
GAGCCGTAGCGGTGTTTACTCCGGCTGGCCGGAAAGGGCCGGCTCTCTCGGCCCGATGGCCCGCACCGTTCGAGACCTGGCCATTCTGTTGGATGCCATGGTGGGCTACGACCCGGAGGATCCTTTAACCGCCAGAGGCGTCGGGCATATTCCGGAGAGCTTCACCCGCTTCCTCGACAAGAACGGCTTGAAGGGAGCACGCATCGGGATTCTGCGCGAATCGATGGGTTACAATTCTGAGACCGACTCGGACGACTTCAAACAAGTCACTGAAGTTTTCGATAATGCAATTACGGAGCTAAAAGCGGCCGGGGCCGAGATTGTCGATCCCATCGTAATTCCGAAGCTAAATGAGTTGCTGGCGAAACGAGCCGGTAATCCCACAGCAGGAGACGAAGCGTTCAGTTTGTATTATGGCAGGAGTGCCAATCCGCCGTTCAAGTCCCGCGCCGAGGCGATGCAGTGTCCGGATTTCGCTCAAGTCTCTAGAGGGGCACAGAATCGACTGCGGAGTTCCTCGGATCCAACAAAACATTACCAGTATTTGATCGCGCAAGACGAGCTCATGATCAACGTTCTGAAAGTCATGGCGGACAACCAGCTGGACGCGATCGTCCATAAATCCATAGAACACCAGCCGACACTGATCCGTGACGGCATTAACCCGCCTTATGTCAATCACAGAGGGGCGCCGCACTTGAACACCTTCTTAGTGTTTGTCCCGACGATTGCGGTCCCTGCGGGATTTACGCGCGACGGCCTTCCCGCCGGAATCAGCTTTCTAGGACGCCCTTATGACGACGGCAAAATGATCAGACTGGCGTATTCGTATGAGCAGGCCACCCACCATCGCCGGCCCCCAGCTAGCACAAGTTAAACTGAAGCCGCTTTCGCGGGAACGTCTTAATGTACACAGTTGCCGAATCATTTTGACGCTACGCGCGTTTTTGTGGAAACCGGTCGCAGAGTTTCACTCTGCCCTGCCCTTCACAAAAAGCTCCTGATACTCCCTATCAAACTGCTCATACTTTTCGGCTACCTGCCGGTTGACCAGAGAAATCTTTAGATTCTTAGGATCGAGGTTGGGCGAAACCGGAGGTAAATCGGGATTTGCAGGCACGCGGTATTGCTGCTTTTGAGAAATTATCTGGCCCTCTTTCGAGAGGAAAAAATTTACGAACAACTTCGCTGCGTTGGAATTCGGGGCGTTTTTCCCGATACCAATCACGTTCGGAGTTGCCACGATTGGCTCCAGCGGAATCCACTCGATGGTATTGACTCCTTTTGCTTTCATCTCCTCGACCCGATGCGCGTAGACCAACCCTAGCGGGAATTCCCCGCTCGACAAGAGTGTGGCAATCAACGTGTGCCCTTTGCGCATGGTCGGTTGCTGTTCGGCCAAAGCTCGCATGAACTTGTCGGCTTTTTCCTTTCCCCAATACAGGGCCAAGCCGCTATACCAAACCGCGTTGTCTCGGTCGAGAGCCAGTTTGTCTCCTTTCCATTTGGATTGTAGAAGGTCCTCCCATTTTTTTGGCACATCGGCAGCCGGTACCATCTTCGGATTAAAGCCGAGCACCAGGTAGTTCGCATAGAGCGTCGTCCAGTATCCCGCCGGATCTTTATAGGTATCGGGATAGTTTTTCGCTTCCGGCGACTTGTAGCTCTGTAGCAGTCCGAGCTTCTGCAGTTGCCAGGCCTCGAACCCGTTAAATTGAGCCACATCAACCTGCGCCCTGCCGGCTCGGGCTTCCATCGTGATTTTCTGAAGCAGCTGTAGGGCATTGCCGCGGAAGGACTCCACCTTTACAAATGGGTATTTTTTGGCAAAAGGACCGGCGATCTCGTCAATTTCGTGGATCGTCAATGCGGTGTACAAAAGAACTTTGCCTTCTTTTTTGGCTTCTTCAATAATATCCTTTGACTGGCTTTTGACTGCTCCCGGTAATCCGACCACTAAGAGCGCGACGAAAAATCCGACTTCGAGAAACCTCCATGCTGGTTTCATGGATCCCTCCTTAGCGACACCGACGGTTCCAAATGTCTACGTAACGAAAGATCAAGCCGTTAAGACAATACGCCTGGCATACAGAACAGGTCAATCAGTTCTTGCTGCTCGCGCCGTTGCAGTCGAACTAGGATCGAATAGAGTCGCGCCCTTTGAAACCAGTACAAACGATTCACAGGTTTTCAACCTCTTGAACACTTTGAACTCTTGAACCTTGAACATTGAACGGCCCGAACAGCACGCGGTCTCTTGACCATTTGCCAGGCTTGGTGTCAGATGGCCGTCACTCTAAAGCGGAAAGGACGATTCCATGGGACGCTTGCCAAACATTGACGAAGCCAAACTCTCTACCGAGCAGCGAAACATTTACGAAACAATAATGCGCGGGCGTGGCCACGTTCGCGGCCCGTTCGCGGTTTGGTTGCGCAATGCCGAGCTCTGCGAAAACACGCTCAAGTTGCAGGAGATGTTCGCTTCACGAGTAGCGCTTGATCGACGGTTGCTCGAGTTGATGATCCTGGTTTCGGCGCGTTTGGCCACCGCGAAGTATGCCTGGTTCATACACGAGCCGCACGCGCTTAAGTTCGGTATCTCGCACGACATCGTCGCAGCCATCAGGGAGAGGCGCACGCCGGAGTTCACCCGCGAGGACGAACGCCTCGTTTATGACATCACCACGGAGCTCAACACCACTCGCTCGTTGTCTGAGGCAAACTACCAAAGAGGGATGGCGATTTTGGGAGAACAGGCCATGGTCGAGCTCGTCGGCGCGATTGGCTTTTACGTAATGGTCGCAATGACGCTCAACGCATTCGACGTTTCGGTTCCGGGAAACAACGAGCCGTTGGTTTGAAACACAATGGATTCGGCGAGGCACGGTACACCATCTGTCGAGACCTTTGTCGTGTCCGGGCTCGCAAACAAACGGATCAACTCTGCCCCTCTAGTGGAATGTGGCGTTATGTCATCCTGCGACGCACTCATGTCAACGCGCGACGTTGAAGGGGAACGGGTTATCGCAGGAGCTCTCACATTTCCACTGGAGTCTGTGGCAAACGAATTGCTCGAATCATCATATTAAATGCCACAAAAAATACTGTTGGTCGAAGACAACTCCGACTTATCCGATTTTTTATCTCTCTATCTGCATAGCCTGGGGTATGAAACATTACGGGCTGGAACTTCTGCGCAGGGAATAAGCAAGGCTCTAGCAGAGGTTCCGGATCTCATAATCACAGACTTGAACCTTCCCGATATGACTGGTGTAGACGCGGCAGCCATACTCAAACAAGACCCCACCACTTCCGGTATTCCGATTCTTGTTCTTACGGCCGCCACGGTTGGAGAATGGAAAAACAAAGCACTCAACGCGGGGGTAACGGAGTATTTGATCAAACCCGTTTCACCCTTGGAGTTAGGAAAGGTAGTGCGTAGACTTACGCGACTAACTGAATTCTGAGTGTATACTCGCGGACAATTTCCAGAAGGTTTTTATCTTCCCTTTAAAGCAGCGAACTTAACTCCTCAGGTGACTCATCTGACGTCCATCTGCTGAATTTGGCGCACCCCAGGCCCCGTCCCCGGTGACGTTGCAGTCAATTTGACCTCCCCGATTGTTCTAAATTCCGATCGTACCCCAACCCAACTGGTTCCGTAAAAGATCTCTTACGGTCGTATCCGCGATTTCAAAAAGCGCGTAATGACACGACGAAACTTATCAGTCATTACGGGACGGGTGCTAAATTTTGCAAGACCAACAGAAATACGCTAGTTTCGACTCGAACGTCTGGCGCTTTGTCAAAGGCCGGCCGATTGGAAATAAGCTTCGAAGTTTGAAATATTATCCGGTCGCCATCCATGAGTCCGATGTGTTGAGCATAGGATTTGAAACAGCACGGCTTTAATTGAGTCGGCTCGACCATCTACTCCGCACATATGCACCCGACGGGATGATCGACGATCATTAACTGGCTGCTTTCGCGGGCGACTCATCATTGCCGCGTACGAGGGTAAGATTTAGGAAAGGTAATCGTTATTATGAAATTTCTACCGAAACTTTTCGCCAATAATCGCGCTTGGGCGGAAAAAATGAAGCGAGAAGATCCCGAGTACTTTCAGCGGCTCAGTCAGACACAAACCCCGGAGTTTCTTTGGATCGGCTGCGCCGATAGCCGGGTGCCGGCCAACGAGATCGTCGGTCTTGGGCCGGGGGAGCTTTTCGTGCACCGCAATATCGCCAATATCGTTCCGCCTTTCGACGCTAATGTGCATTCCGTGTTGCAGTACGCCGTTGAGGCTTTGAAGGTCAAGCACATCATTGTCTGCGGTCATTACGGCTGCGGCGGCGTGCTGGCGGCGCTCCGCGATTGGTCTGGCCTGCCGCTGGAAAACTGGCTGGCGCACGTGCGCGCCGTTTATCGTGAACACAAAAACGAGTTGGACGCCGCGCCCACCGAGGAATTGCGATGGCGTCGGCTCTGCGAGCTCAACGTGATGGCCCAAGTTCACGCGGTGCGCGAAGCCGAAGTCGTCAAACAAGCGTGGCGCAAGGACCAGCCAGTGGTCGTGCATGGCTGGATCTACGATCTCAAGGAAGGATTGTTGAGAGATTTAGATCTGAATTGAACAACGCAGGATGCGGTTGCCTTTGGTCCCCTATTCTACGGGTTTGAAATGCGTACCATTCTCACCGTCACAAGCCAGTTGATGCAGAGACCGAGTTGGAAATCGCTCGCCGCGGCAAGGTAGCTGCCCTTGCCAAGGTGCTGCTATTATATAAAAAGTTCGATGCAGTTCGGAGTCTATAGGTCGGCCAATATTGTTATGCGGAGACAAATGCGGCAACTTTTAGTTTTGTCAGCAATCGCGACCCTCATTTGTGGGTTTCTTGCTGCGAACGCAGTAGGGCAGACGCCGGAGAGGGTGAAGCCTCAAACGCTCTCTTTAGGAATTGTCTCCGAATTAAGTCGGACGCAAATCGCCGATCATTTTAACGATTTTGTGCGATACGTCGCAGGAAAGCTCACCCCCGCATCGAACATGGAGGGCAAGGTCGTGATCGCTTCCACGCCGTTTGAGCTGGCAAGGCTCATTGAACAGAAGCAGGTCGACTTCTATATGAATATCGAAGCCTTATTTTTACCAAGAGAAACGGCGAAATAAATCGTCTCGAAGATCTCAGGGGCAAGGTCTTTGTTTTCGAAAATCCCGAATCCACTTCAGGTCATTTTCTGCCGAAGTATTTTCTGACGCGGAAGGGATTCAAGTTCACCGACAAGAGCCGATTCGACCCCTATGCTTCGCCGACGGACATCGGTTACCTTTTTGCCAACTCTCAAGAAAAAGTCGTCGATTGGGTGCTCACCAAAAAGGCCGCGGCCGGAGCCTTCAGTGACGACGACTATGCGAGGCTTGACGAGAAGAAAAGATTCGACATCACAATCCTGGCGCAAACGGAGGCGCTTCCACGCCACCTTGTCTCCGTCCGAAAGGATTTTGCCCCGGCTTTGGTTGACCGCCTTGAGAAGATTTTGCTCTCGATGCACGAAAACGACCAAGGGCGAAGAATCCTAAAAAACACCGACGACACGACAAAGTTCGACCTTCTGCCGGAGGGGGATGCAGGGCTTCGCCGAAGGCTCTCGGCAATCTTTCACTCTCCCGAAAGGAAGTAGCCGGTCTTCCAGAGGATTTACCCCGATGCCAGAAAGGGAGCGCAGTAGGTGGTCTCTGAGATATGTTTTGGGGTGTCGAAAGGCGGTCAGAGTTTAGTCGGGAGACGTGCAGTAAGAACGATTTCCTTGGGTGTCACACGTGCACGGTAGGGCAATGCTTCGACACCGGCCATGACGGCTCTACGTAACCAGCGGCCATACTCCGCGTCAATTTCGTCGGCGGGTCTAAAGACGCTACAATCGTTCCGTTGAATTACGAAGACTAGCGCGGCGCGATGGCCTTTGCGTCGGAGCCACATCAATTCCTTAAGGTGCTTCGTGCCGCGCTCGCTGACCGCGTCGGGGAAAGCGGCCGCGCCGTCCACTGCAAGGGTGACGTTCTTCACCTCTACGAAACACATGCCCTTGCTTCCTTCGAGGCAAAGATCGAGCCGAGTTCCTTGACGGGTGACGACTTCACGGCGGACTTTGTCATAGCCTCGCAGCTCTGGAATCGCGCCACTAACGATGGCTTCCGCCACTAGGCGATTGGGATGCATCGTGTTGATGCCCACCCAAGTTCCGCGGATTCCAATGATTTCCCAGGTGTAGAGGAGCCGCCGGCCTCCTTTATCGCTACGCGAGATATACACTACGCTGCCGGGTTCCTTGCAGCCCATCATACTGCCGGTATTTGTGCAGTGTGCGGTGACGATTTCACCGCTGGGCAGGCGCACGTCGGCGAGAAAACGCTGGTAGCGTTGGACGAGGGTTCCTCGGATCAGACGTGACGGAAACTGCATGGCAAAAGTTTATAGCTGAAGTCGCCATTAATTCCCAATAGAACGAAAGCTTTCTTGAACTACAGATGACGCTTTGTTAGTTTCGACGGGAGGCTGCTTGAAGACGGAGAAACTATGGCAAAGCCAGAACTCAAGTACGTAGGTCGCAGCGTTCCGAGAGTCGACGGCATCGAAAAAGTTACGGGTCAGGCGAAGTTTCTTGGTGACTTGGTCGTTCCGGGTATGCTTCATGGCAAGATCCTGCGCAGCTCCTATCCTCACGCGGCCACGTTGACGGCAGCGGATCTTGGTGACCCCGTGCCCACCTACAATGGTCGTCCGGTGATTGCCGCGAACAAAGTGCGCTACGTGGGTGAACCAGTGGCGGCCGTAGCGGCGACGGATTTGGCGACGGCCGAGGAGGCGGCGTCTCTTGTCGACGTGCAATACGAAGAACTCCCGCCCGTGATCGGCATCGACGCGGCCCGTGCCAATGGCGCGCCGCTGATTCACGAAGATCACAGTGACAATATCTGTAGCCACGAGCGGGTCGAGCGCGGCGACATAGAAGAAGGATTGGCTCAGTCGGACGTTGTGGTCGAAGATCACTTTACCTTTCCAATGGTTTACCACTACGCCATGGAGCCTCACTCTGTCATCGCGCATTGGAACGATGAGGGAGTTACAGTCTGGTCCTCGGCGCAGCATCCGTTCCAGGTGCGTAACGACATAGCCAAGCTATTTCGCATTCCGCCGTCGCGAGTACGGATGGTGATCTCTTATTTGGGCGGCGGCTACGGGAGTAAGTCGTATACGAAGTTTGAACCGCTGGTGGTAGCACTGGCGCGCAAGGCGCGTGCGCCTGTACGCGTGTGCAATTCAGTTTCCGACTCGATGCTCACGGTGAGGCGTCACTCGGCCAGCGTGAGGGTTAAGACGGGTTTCAAGCAGGACGGTACTCTTATGGCACGGGAGGCCGAGATTTATCTGGACACCGGCGCCTACGACGACAATGGGCCGCAGGTGACGATCCGCGCAGCGACGCGGGTTTTGGGCCCTTACCGGATCCCCAATATTTTGACCAACGCCTACTCCGTCTACACAAACTCCGGCTCGGCGGGTTCTTTTCGCGCCATCGGTGCGCCGCAGGTTATTTTCGCTGGCGAGTCACAGATCGACATTGCGGCGGCCCGTTTGGGAATAGACCCGGTGGAACTCCGGCTTAAGAATTTACTGAGAAAAGATGAAGAGCTGCGTCCGGGATTAAAGGGCATCGATGCCAATCTGGCTTCAGGATTGAAGAAGCTTATCAACGCTAGCCAGTGGAAAACATCGGCCAAGAAAAAGGCCGCGCCCGTCGGCCTCGCCTGCGCCGTGACCAATGCCGGCGCAACTCCCGTCTCGATATCGATGGCTCGCATGCAATCAGACGGCATCGTGAATATCTTGGCCGGCAGCACGGAGATGGGTCAAGGTGTGCGCACGGTTCTTGCGCAGATCGCCGGTGAAGAGCTGAGTGTGCCCTTGGATCAGATTCGCATTCTGGGCGCGGATACAAAAGTCACCCCTTACGATAGCTCCACCGGTTCCAGCCGTTCGACCACTTGCATGGGCAACGCGGTGCAGGCCGCGGCGCGTGATCTGAAGAAGCAGCTCATCAAAATCGCCGCCGACGCATTTCGCGTGGCCCAGAGTCAAGTCAAGCTGCAGGATGGCGCGCTGATTTGCGGCGAAGCGCGCTTAAGTTTCAAGGACGCGTTGGAGCGGCGGTTTGGCAAGGGCTCGGGCGGCGAGCTCATCGGGAGGGGAGAGACAGGCCCAGAAATTGCGGACAACAAGCTGCCGGTTTTTTGGGAAGTGGGAATGGGGATGGTAGAGTTGGCTGTTGACCAAGAGACCGGCCAAGTGCGGATCAAACGGCTGATCTCGGTAGCCGATGTCGGAAAGGCGATTCATCCCGAAGGATGCATTGGGCAAGAAGAGGGCGCAGCCATGATGGGGATCGGTCACACGTTCTTCGAACAGATGCTCTACGATGCGAACGGCCAGCTGCTCAATCCGAATCTCGTTGACTATCGATTGCCGACCTTCGACGATGTTCCCGAGGAATTTCATACGGTGCTCGTTGAAAACCACGACGGACCGGGTCCCTATGGCGTGCGAGGCATGGGTGAGGGTGGACTTCTGTCAGTGGCGCCGTCGGCGACCAACGCCTTTGCTCGGGCCACCGGCATCCGTATAAAGGACCTGCCCCTGACTCCGGAGCGGGTATGGCGAGCGTTGAAGCAACAGAAAGCGGGATCATCAACCTGACGGTTATACTTGCCGCAACCGTCTTTTGCTCCGATCGACGAAGAGGTAACGATGATTGCGACGGACATTCCAGGATTCCAAATCAATTCAGCAACCGACTCTGATGTTCCCGTCATTCTTTCTTTTATCAAGAAGCTCGCTCACTACGAGCGGCTGTCCCATGAAGTCGTCGCCACAGAAGAGCTGCTTCGGGAGACTCTGTTCGGTGAACGAAGGACGGCGGAAGTTGCCATTGGATACCTCGAAACCAGGCCCGTGGGTTTTGTCCTGTTCTTTCACAACTATTCCACGTTCTTAGGCAAACCGGGCCTTTACATCGAGGATCTCTTCGTGGATGAAGACTACCGCAGGCGCGGCTACGGTCGCGCGTTATTGCTGCATGTCGCGCGACTGGCGAAGGAACGTGATTGCGGCCGGCTCGAATGGTCGGTACTCGACTGGAATCAGCCGGCGATCGACTTTTATAAGAAACTAGGAGCTTTGCCGATGAGCGATTGGACGGTCTTTCGAGTCGCCGGTAAGAGCCTAGATGAACTGGCCGGTCAGTAAACGGAGACGACGTTCATCCTTTGGCTACGGTCCCGGTCGTTTGCTTGAAATCACTTTGTGTTGGTCTGGGCTCGGAGGGGCACTTCAATCGAGATGCAAGTCCCTTTGCCCGGGGCCGTTTCAATTGCGAGATGACCGCCGACCTTCTCGATTCTTTCTCTCATTCCCTTAAGGCCAAAACCGCCGCCGCTTACAACGGAACTTTTGTCAAATCCAACTCCGTTGTCTCTCAGGTCGACGCAGCAAGTAGTCTGGTTCTGAGTCAGGGACAAATTCAATTCGCTTGCGCGAGAGTGGCGTATGGCATTGATGATTCCCTCTCGTAACGCAAAGTATAACTCTTGCTCGACTTCATAGGGGAGATCGTGCGCGTCAATTGCGCATTCGAACTCAAGTTTCAATCCTGTCCGCGCGCGGAAGATCTCCATTTCATCTTTGAGTCTTCGTTCCAGAGAGCCGGCAGCCAAATGGACGACTTGCTTTTCTAGCAAGAGACTCCGAATCTCCGTCGCGGCTTTGTGAGCGGCTTCCGCGATCGTTTTAAGTTCCCGCTCAAGCTGCTCGGGTTTGCTTTTCAGTTCGTTAAGGCAAAGCTCGGAGCGCAACTGAATAGTGGTCAGCAGCTGGAGTACGCGGTCGTGTAACTCTCGGGATATACGCCGGCGCTCTTCCTGAACAGCTGCCGCGGCAACCGCGTTCTGAAGGCCGGTTCTGCTATTTCGTTTGGTTTTCAAGTTTATCTAAAGTCGCTACTAGGACCACAAGACCACTCGTTTGATTATTCGGACCGATCACTGGGCCTGTCGGCGTTGTCTAAAAAACATACGGCAAAGATTGCCCATTTCGAAAAATTGCTTCCGGTGTATAACGAAGACTGCAGGTTTCGCCACAGGGCGTTTCACTGGACAAACAAACTCTCTACCGGCGGTGCCTGTTTCAAAAGCCCTTGCTCGATCTGATGACGGGCCAAAGCCGCCATCGTTCGTTTTTCCGTTTCTCCAAGGACATAGGCGTAGGGATCTTCGCCGAGCGCCGCCTTCTCCATTTCATGCCCCTCGATTTGCTCAGGTGTGAGGTATTTCGTTGAAAGTCTCTTGGCTTCCCGAAAGGCTTCGAGAAGCTTATTGGGCAGATCGGGGTATCTCTCCGCGACCTCTTCTTTCAAAGCGATAAGATGAATAATCGGATAAATCCCCGTTCTTCGAACCCAGCGAATGATTTCTTCAGCGTCATCAAAAAGGGGCTTCACTCCTGCGAACTCTCCCATGGCTTTGGGCAACGTTCCTCCGCCAAAAAGTCCCGGATAGCCTGAGTCGCCGGCGACAAGCGCAGCGTGCAGCTCACCCTTGCTGACCAATTTTGCCAAGTGTGGTTTTTCTTGTCCGAAAGGCGGAGGCGGATCGAGGCGTTCCACTTTAACGGGGAGATCATTCCCGATGTAAACCTCCCGGCCCGATACGTACCAATTCATGTCGGTGGTCTTGAGACCGTATTCGTCGAGCAGAAAACCACGTGCCCACACCACCGCCGTCGCGCCATAGCGAAAGCAGCCGATTTTCTTTCCTTTGAGCTCGTTCGGGTGGTTGAGTTTGCCTTCGCAGAAATAGATGTTGCGCTGGCGCGGGCCGCGCTCGAAAAAGATCGGCAGCGCGATGTAGCGGAAGCCTTTTTCTCGCGTCCTGAGGAGGGTTGCTGCCGAATATTCGCCGACATCCCACTCCCCCTGGGCAAACCGATAGTGGCGTTCGCCAGGGCTAGGGTCATGCGTGATATCGAGTTCGTAGCCGTCAATGCCTATCTCGCCATCGATCAGGGCCCGTGAGCGTGGATGATAGGGAAGACCCATTGTGATACGGTGCTTTGCCATCGTCATCCTCTTTCTTTCGGTGCCTTCTGCTAGCGCGCTTGCTCCACGTGTTGTCCCACCGGCAAACCGAGGTGGCGCTCCAAGAATTCCAATGTTCTCGGCCAAGAGGCCTCATCAGCAAGACGGCGATAGCTCTCTTTGGTGGCATCCATAAAGGCATGGCTGGCGTTTGGGTAGGAGTAGAAATCGTGCTTCTTATTGAACTTTGTCAGCTCGGCATCGAGCGTCCGCATATCCTCGGGTGAAGGATTCTTGTCTTCTTCGCCGAAGTGACCTTGGATTGGACAATGAATTTCTGAAGTGCGCTCGAACGGGGATGGAATATCTCTGCCCCAGGCCCGTAATATATTGCCTCCGTAGTAAACCACTGAGGCTTTGAACGCAGAGTTGGCGGCGGCCATTAGATAGGCGATTCGTCCCCCCATGCAAAAACCAATGATCGCCAGGCGGCTGCCGTCCACGGAATCGTGCTGTTGCAAGAAAGCCAGGGTGGCATTGACATCGTTGATGATGTTTCTATCGCGCAGGCGAGTTCTCCGGGTGACGATATCGTCCGTGCACTCGGGACCGTCGCGGTGATAGAGATCCGGCGCCGCTGCCACATAACCAGACTCCGCCAACCGACGGGTGATATTCTGAACGAATTCGTCCACACCGCCCTGATGTTGGGTGACCACGACTGCTGGGAAAGAACTTGAGCCCATGGGTAAGCTCACGTGCATTCGCATCGTGCTGTTATCCGTGTCTACCTGCTTCCAAATGGATTCTGCCATTAAACCTCCAGAGCTAGCAGCCGTGTACCGCAGCCGTCTCAACCTGTCAAGTTACTTCTAGTGCTGATCTAGTCGTGCAAAAGGGAAAGAATGCCCCTTAAGCTCGTGATTCGTGGCGAAAGATTCGAATTACTTTCACCGTTACGTTCGACCAAGACCCCCTTCAGCCCGGCCTTGGTGGCGCCGTGAAGATCCTTCTCTTCACTATCGCCGACGTGGAGAGCGTCACCGGCTTTAAGACTATGCCGTTCCAGGGCTGTGTGAAAAATCTGTCGATCGGGTTTCGCATAACCAACGCGGCTTGAGACAAAAATATGCTCGAACCAATGAGCTGCGCCGAGGCCTTCGAGGATGCCAATCAGACGCGAGTCAAAATTTGAGATCACACTGAGGACCATGCCGCGCTTTTCCAAGCCAGACAAAGTTTCGGTCACCTCCGGGTAGAGGTTCCAGGCATCAGGTTGAGCGAAGTAAGCAAAAAGCTCGACAAAGTAGTCGTCAAATCGCTGAAACCCATCCCAAGGTTCAAAGATGCGCCGCACCAGGTCCTTCCACCAGGCGCGCTCCAGATCTTCGATGCGCGCTGTCGGCGCCCCGGGAAAGGCCAGGGGAGGTGCGGAATGAAAGCAGAGTCGAAATCTCTCTGCGATTTCCGCCGCTGAAACTTCGATGCCGTATTTCCGCGCCAAAACGGCGTAGGTTTCGCCGACCCGGCGGGCGGGTTTGATAAGTGTCCCCGCGGCGTCAAAAAAGATTGCCTTGATGGCCATGTTTTGCGCTAAGTGTTAGACTAGCCCAATTGCAACGAAGCTATCATTCTCTATAATGGAAATCGATGCCAAGTAAAGACGCGTTAATTGTGGTGGATGTCCAAAACGATTTCTGTCCAGGGGGTGCTCTGGCGGTGAAGGACGGCGACCAGGTTGTTCCTGTTCTTAACCGTTATATTGATAAATTCACTAAAGCCGGCTTGCCGATCTTTGCCACTCGCGACTGGCATCCGGCAAAGACGAGTCATTTCAATACCAGTGGTGGCCCCTGGCCGCCGCACTGTATCCAAGGGAGCACGGGAGCCCAATTTCATCCGGACTTGAAGCTACCGGCCGACACGGTGATCGTTTCAGCCGGAATGGGTTCGGATGAAGACGGCTATTCAGGCTTTCTCGGAATAAATGACAGCGGAGCAAAATTAGTTGACCTATTGCGACAGCGAGGTATCGAGCGCATTTTTGTCGGCGGATTGGCAACGGACTATTGCGTTAAACATACGGTCCTCGACGGTCTCAGAGAGAAATTCAAAGTTGTCTTGCTCACAGACTCCGTTCGTGGCGTGAATCTGAAGCCTGGAGATTCGGAACGCGCCACCGCAGAAATGCTTCATGCAGGCGCAGAAATTGTGGCGGACCTACAGCAAGTTACCGAATAACCTGCGTATACTCATGGGCATGCCGACCGGCTTTTACCTTTATCCGTTTCATTCCCTGCTTACACTTCGGTAAAAAGCGATTGTCGAAACAGCCTATCTGGCATTTTTAATGATCCCATCGATGGAGTCGCGAAGAAAAGGGTTGCCATGCCTTCCCAATACGACGAGGAACTAAAAACTGCCGAGCGGGCTGCTCGGGAAGCGGGACGGATCATCAAAAAACTGTTCAAGGGCAAGTTTGATGTCCACGAGAAAAGTAAGAATAATCCGGTAACTACCGCCGATCTGGAAGCTAACCGGAAGATCCGTGAAATTATTCAGGGAAGATTCCCTGAGGACGGCTGGCTTTCTGAAGAGGACGGCGATGATTCTCGCAGATTGGCATCATCAAGGGTTTGGATCATCGACCCCATTGACGGTACTAAAGAGTTTATTGAAGGAGTGCCACAGTTTGCGGTTTCGATCGGCTTCGTCGTGGAGGGACGACCGAAAGTTGCGGTGATTTATAACCCGATTGAGGATCGACTGTACCGAGCCGCTGCGGGGCAAGGGGCGGAGCTCAATGGAGAACGAATTCGCGTGGCTCCCCGACGAGAAATACACGGCGCCTTATTGCTGGTGAGCCGTTCGGAGCCGCTGCGCAAATTTCAAATTTTCGTGGACCTTTGTGAAATCCAATCCGTCGGCAGCATCGCCTATAGGTTGGCGAAAGTTGCCGGTGGAGAGGGCGACGGTACCTTAACCTTCCGGTCAATCCACGAGTGGGATGTGTGCGCCGGTGTGCTCATGGTGGAGGAGGCAGGGGGTAAGGTTGTCGATGGCAATGGGAACGTACTTTTGTTCAATCGACGCGAGACTAAGCACCATGGCATAGTCGCCGCGAACGAAAAGCTGACTGATGCATTACAAGGTTTGGTGGCCAGGGTTCTGGTACAGAAATAGATAAACGTTACTGCAGGAATGTCAGGATGTCGCGTTGTACTTATTGTGGAGAGCGGGCCGGGTTTTGGTCTCGCATGTGCACTGACTGTAAGAAGTTAATGGCATGTGTTCAGGAACTTCGAGGCCGGGTGGGTTACGGCGAGTTTCTCGATGGTTTAGAGCGCACCGGTGTTGCCAAAGAAAAAATCATGGCTTTTCTCAAGGCCGACCCCGACGGAAGCGGGAGCGTTCAAGATCAGGTCACCGCTGAAATGACCACTGAACTAATGAAAGTTATGGGAATCTCCGGCCGGCAAACAGCAGAAGAGGTGAAGCGGATTCGGGATACGGTGGCAAAGGATTCTAAGTAGTTACCGGAATCTCGACGAACATGACACTCACGATTTATCTTTCCCTCTTTTTTTTGATCGCCTATCTTGTTGGCCTGGCGATTCACCGGGCTCTGTTTTTTCGCGACAAGCGGCGCATGATGCAGGAAAGCCGCGCCGGGGGAAAGATCGTCGCCCGCGTAGCGGATGTGGAACCGGGGGAAGTAAAGAAGTTCTCGATTATCTGCCGGAAGTACCGCGTGGCCGGGTTTTTAGTGAATGATGGTGGACGCTTTCACGCCTACGTGAATCGGTGCCGGCACATGCCGACGCCCTTGGATTTTATCCGCGATCAGTTCGTCAGCGAGGATGGGCGGCACCTCATGTGCTACACGCATGGGGCGCTCTACGAGCGTGGAACCGGACTGTGTATATCTGGCCCGTGCGAGGGAGAGTCCCTTTATCGGCTGCCGGTTTGCGTAGACCAGGGCGACGTCTTGGTGAGCTGTCCGGAAGGAAATATCTCGCACCTGGCTGATTGAGCAACAAAGCATGAGTTTGAGACGAACCAAGAAAGAAGCCAATAGAAAACTCGTTGGCGAAGTCAGCGAACTTACGCCCGGTATGACCAAGAAGTTTACCTTGAGCAATGGGAAGTATAGCGTCGAAGGCATGCTCCTCAATTACCAGGGATCTCTGTACGCCTACGTGAACCGGTGTCCCCATATTGGTATCTCGTTGGATTGGGTGGATAACCAGTTTTTTACTATAGATGGTCGTTACCTTATGTGCGCCAACCACGGTGCGACCTTTGAGCCCGCGACGGGGGAGTGTATCTGGGGGCCTTGCGTAGGTGCCGCGCTCCAGAATGTGCCCCTCGAGATAGAGGCTGAAAAGATATTTGTGCAATACCCGCATCGGGATGACCAGGATTGAAAGTCCTCAAGGCGCCGAAAGGGATGATTGATGAGTGATTGTCTTTTCTGTGGCATTGTGGAGGGCCGAGTTAAAGGGGATGTCGTTTACCGAGACGAGTCCGTAGTCGCCTTCAGGGACATCCGTCCCCAAGCGCCGGTCCATATCTTGATCGTTCCACGCAAGCATGTCGCTACGATTCTGGATCTAGAGGCGAACGACCAAGCCGTTGTTGGCCAGATTTTTCTCGTGATCGCAAAACTGGCGCGCGAGCAGGGTATTGCTGAAAGTGGTTTCCGTGTGGTCGCCAATTCAGGAGCTGGCGCGGGCCAGACTGTTTTCCACCTGCATTTTCATCTGTTGGGCGGACGTCACTTTAGTTGGCCTCCTGGTTAAAGAACGAGCCTATAGGAAATTCTAATTAGCTTTGGAGGAATGTATGTCAGCGGAAGAGTGGCGAAATTCCACTAGTGATATGGCGGTCCAGCAATTCGATATCGCCGCGGCCAAGCTCAATCTCGACGCGAACGTCGCGAGTCGATTGCGGCGGCCGGCCCGAGCGTTGATCGTTAGCGTGCCTACTAGAATGGATAACGGTAGGGTCCATGTATTTACCGGTTATCGGGTACAGCACAACGACGTGCTCGGGCCGTTTAAGGGAGGTATTCGTTATCACCCGGCGGTAAATCTCGGGGAGGTCTCCGCGCTGGCCATGTGGATGACCTGGAAGTGCTCGCTTGTGGGTTTGCCTTTAGGCGGGGCAAAGGGAGGCGTTGCTTGCGATCCGGCGGAGCTTTCGCGGCACGAGTTACAGTCAATGACGCGGCGCTATACGGCGGAAATTCTTAATTTTATCGGACCCGAAATCGATATCCCTGCACCTGACATGGGAACCAACGAACAAGTCATGGCATGGATCATGGACACTTTTTCGCAGCATAAGGGGCATGCCGTACCGGAAATCGTTACCGGTAAACCTGTAGACATTGGAGGTACGTTAGGTAGACGCGAAGCGACGGGGCGAGGCGTTGTCTATACGATCATTGAAGCGGCGAAACACTTAAGTATAGATCTGGCCAGATGTACGGCGGCGGTGCAAGGGTTCGGCAATGTAGGCTCGGTTGCGGTGAAAGAACTCGCCAATATAGGCGTGAAGATTATCGGTGTATCGGACCGGACCGGCGGCTTTTACGACCCGAAAGGACTGCCGGTGGAAAAGCTTCTCGAGCTGGCCGACAAATACCACAGTCTTGAAAACTGCCCGTACGGGCAGAAGATAAGTAACGCGGGGGTCCTGGAATTGAAGTGCGATATTCTTGTTCCGGCAGCGATGGAGATGCAGATTACCAAAGAAAACGCTGGCCGGCTGCAATGCCGGATTCTAGCTGAGGGTGCCAATGGTCCGACGACGTTGGAGGCCGATACCATTCTCAAGGAAAGGGAGATATTTCTCATTCCGGACATTCTGGCCAATGCGGGTGGCGTCGTGGTGTCCTATTTCGAGTGGGTCCAGGACCTACAGAATTTTTTCTGGACCGAGCAAGAAGTGAATCAGAAGCTACGAGACATTCTGGTCCGTGCCTTCCACGAAGTGCTTCACATGAGCCAGCGGGAAAGGGTGGATATGCGATCAGCCGCCTTGATGATCGGTATCGATCGCGTCGCCCGGGCAATGCTCTGGCGCGGTCTTTACGCTTGATGAGAATCTGAACGCGGATGGAGGACGCGTTGAAGCTACCGAGATAAACTGCTAACAACAAGCAGAGATTTGCTCAGGAAGGAATCTAGATGTTGATCCAGGCGACACAGCTCAGGCCCGGCATGATTATCATTCATGAAGGTCAACTTTACCGGGTATTTGCGGTTCACCATTTGACCCCCGGCAACAAGCGCGGCTTCATGCAAACAAAGATGAAGAATCTCAAGTCCGGAGTGGGGACCGAGTATAAGTTTCGTTCGGAGGATCGCGTCGAGCAAGCTACGTTAGAAACGCGAAAGATGCAGTATCTGTACGCCGAAGGGGACCTTCACACATTTATGGACACGGAGAACTACGAGCAGATTACCTTGACGGCGGAAGATATAGGTGACCTATTGTCTTTTCTCTTGCCCAACGAAGTCGTCGAAGTGGAATTGTACGACAGCAAGCCCATCGGTGTCAGCCCGCCGTCGACGGTGGATCTGCAGGTGGTCGATACGGAACCGTCGATGAAAGGGGCAACG
>WNFS01001436.1_pt1 | contig 17751 bp, 10 predicted proteins | sample 5400141 | NCBI WGS metagenome assembly WNFS01 (sample SAMN13153358, study PRJNA577476) | soil metagenome | isolation source: 60 cm saprolite under Madrone tree | place: USA:California | collected 2016-06-14
AAGACGAAGTGAAAATCAAGTCGTATCGGCGAATGCGAAAATAGGAGTCTACTGCGGAAGGGTCGCGAAGAGAGATAAAACAGCGACCATGCGGGGGTGGACTGGGCTAGCCCCTGTCAATCTTCCGAAACGGCTGACGCCGAAGCATGGTTCGCTTTCGCGGCTCGCAGAAAAAACAGATGCCCCGGGCTCCAGCTAATGCGGAGGCGTGGATTCGCGATCGGCCCAATGTTCGACAATATCCCGCACCACTTTGTCGCCGATGACTTGAGCCGCCTCCAATGCGGGAAAGTAAGCCGAGTAATTGCCGGACACCATGGTCTTCAGGCTGTCGGCAACACTTGTGCCAGGAGGCTCACGGTCGTAATTGCTAACCGTGCGAAGGACAAGCACGCGCTGGAGATCGACGCGGCCGGCTTGACTCAAGAACGTGAGTGCCTGCATCGTGCCGGTATCTTCCATGGCAGAAATCATGTAATTTCCTTTGCCGGCGGTGTAGTAACGCGTCCAGGCATTGGCCCAGTCATTCATTTTTGAGCCGTGCCAGAAGGTGCTCGACGAAAGCGTGTCGCCGCGCGTGACGAACGGCGGCTTTAGCGCATTCGGAAATCCAGCGAAGCGCGCGCGCGATCCGCGCAGAGAATCGGAATCGGGAAGCGGCACATCCTTGGTCAGGCGAAACGCCCAGCCGACGAGTTCGGGATTGAGCGTATAGACCTCGCCCTCGAGTTCCTTGCGTACCGGTTCTTCGTAGGGGGTCGCTTTGCGCAGCGGGACATAGCCGGTCGGCCAATTTTCCGGAATCTGGCGGGCGTCGATTTCGTAAGCGAGATCGCCGTCGAGGACATGATCGGCCCAGACGGCGGAGCCTAGCGAAACGTCGGCGGGATCACCGCCGCCGATTCCCGCGATGAGCCAGTAAGCTTTCGAAAGATCGAAGCGCGGGTCGAGGCCGACGGCCATAACAGAGGCCGCGGCTTTGGCGGTGCCGACGCCGGTCAAAATGCCGAGGACGCCGTCTTTGTTGAGGCGGACGTGGTGAAAGCCGGCGGGGAGCGGAATGACTTGATCGAGGTGCTCGCGCTCGACCCACAGCTGGTATTCCCCGGGCGTGTCGCCGGTGTCCTCGCCGCGTTCGAACATGGCGACTACCACGACCTTGATGAGGATCGGCGTGCCGGAAGTTGTTGCTTGGGCACGAAGTAGAACGGGGACAATTCCGAGCACGATCAAGACGAGAACAAACCGTTTATGGAGCCTGCTCATAAATCTCACGGCCTTTTGATCTGCTTGATCTGGCTGATATGCTGTGCTGCGCGAATGAGACTCTATATCACATCTTGCAGCCGAGAGAATCCGATTGTTCGACGGCCAATCCGATCTTGCGGCGATTTTCCGGAGAAGACCTGCATGAAAAACTTGAAAGTAAATCTTTCGCGAAGCCTCCCTTTCTCCAGATCGGCCCCTGTGCTAGTTATTTTGTTGCTGTTCACGTCGCTTGCGTTGGCCCAAACCAAAGCTCCGCATTCCGCGGCCTTGCAGACAAGTTCCGAACAGCGAACCGAGCTCGGACTCCAAGCCGCGCGGCAGAATCCGCTTCAGCTTCGTCACTTTCTGCTCGGCATGCCGAAGGGCGGGGATCTACACAATCATCTGAGCGGGGCGGTATATGCGGAATCGTGGATTCGCGCGGCAGCGGAAGATCATTTGTGCGTCGATATTGCCAAGCTGGCATTCGCGAAGCCGCAAGCCGCGTCGAGCAGCGGAGCGGAACAACCCGCTTGCGGAGAGGGTAAAGTTCCCGCAGCCAACGCGTTCAAAGATCAGGAGCTCTACGACGCACTTGTGGATGCATTTTCCATGCGCGGGTATGTGCCTTCGCCCGGGGTGACCGGGCACGATCATTTTTTTGATGCGTTTGCGAAATTCGGAGGGACGGATCACCGGCATCTCGGCGAGTGGATCGATGAGGTCGCCACTCGGGCGGCCGCGCAGAATGAACAGTATCTCGAACTGATGCACACGCCGGACTTCAGTCACACCGCCGCTATCGCCAGAGAAATCGGCTGGCGCGACGATTTCAACCAATCGCGCGACGAATTGTTGACGCGCGGATTGCGCGACGACGTTGGCCTTGCTAAATCGAGCCTCGACCAAGCCGAGGCGCTACGACTGAAGCGCGAACACTGTGGACAACCGGACGCGCCGTCCGCTTGCGGTGTCCAGGTTCGCTATCTCTGCCAAGTCTTGCGCGGGTTCCCCAAGGAGCAGGTTTTCGCGCAAACGCTGCTGTGCTTTGAGACGGCCTCGGCTGATGCGCGATTCGTGGGCATCAATCTGGTCATGCCCGAGGACGGCTACACGGCCATGGCCGACTACGCGCTGCACATGCGCATGGTCGGGTTCCTGCACACGCTTTATCCGAAGATCCACATTAGTTTGCACGCGGGGGAGATTGCGCCGGGATTTGTTCCTTACGAGGGACTTTGCTGTCACATTCGGCTAGCCGTTGAAGAAGGTAAGGCGGAGCGCATCGGTCACGGCGTGGACATCATGTACGAGAATCATCCTCACGCGCTTTTGAAAGAGATGGCCGCGAATCATGTGATGGTGGAAATCAGCCTGACAAGCAATGACGTGATTCTCGGGGTGAGCGGCAAGGATCACCCCTTTTTGCTCTACAAGATGTTCGGCGTCCCCGTGGCGCTTTCATCGGACGACGAGGGCGTATCGCGCATCGACCTGACGCATGAATACGTCCGCGCCGTCCAGACTTACGACCTTCACTACGCTGATCTGAAGCGGATGGTGCGCGCCAGCCTGGAGCACAGCTTCTTGCCCGGCGCCAGTTTGTGGAGCGCGCCGGACGTCTTCACTCGCGTCGTTTCCGCTTGTTCGCAGGATTCGCTGGGCACAGACAAGTTTTCCGCGCGCTGCGCCGATTTTCTCAAGTCCAGCGAAAAAGCCAACCAGCAATGGGAGCTCGAGCGACGATTCCGCGCATTTGAATCTGGATTATGACGGCTGTTTCTTCCACTGCAGTTGCACCTTGCACCGAATCCGCAAGACCAGTATCGTAGCCCCTTTCGTTCGCAGGCGAATTTGGCGGAATAAAGGAATGGTCCTGCATGGAGAATCCGGAACGAGAGCAGCCGCAGAAGGCAAGTTACGGATTGCGGCGCGAAGTCCTTTCGCCACTGGAAACGTTGGCGCAGTCGGTTTCCACCATCGCGCCCACAACGACGCCGGCGGCTACCATTCCACTGGTTTGCGCGCTGGCCGGCAACGGAACCTGGCTCGCCTATGTGCTGGCGACGGCGGCGATTCTTCTGGTGGCGTTGTGCATCAGCCGCTTCGCGCGCTACTCGGCTTCGCCCGGCTCGCTTTACACCTACGCTTCGATGATTCTTCCGCCGTGGCTCGCGGCCACCGCCGCGTGGAGCCTGTTGCTCGCTTACATCGCCACCGGGTCGAGCGTTATCGGCGGCTTCTACCATTACGCCAACTTGCTGCTTCACGACGCCACCGGCCACGTCACTTCCGCCGTCTTCCTGGCGCTGCTTGTCACCGTCATCTCCATCGGAATCGCCTGGCGCGACGTCAAAATCTCGGCGCGGCTGATGCTGTGGATCGAAGCGGTTTCGGTTTCGTTGATTTCGATCGTGGTGGTGCTCGTTCTAGTGCGCCACGGCCTGCATTTGGATTGGACTCAACTTCGATTGCACGGGATGACCGGCAGCGGGTTACGCCTGGGCTTGGTGCTGGCGCTCTTCAGCTTCGTAGGGTTCGAAAGCGCGACCACTCTCGGCTCGGAAGCGCGCAACCCGCTGAAAACAATTCCGCGCGCGGTGATCCAGAGCGCTCTTCTTGCGGGCGCCATTTTCATCGTTTGCGCTTACACCGAAGTGCTTGGCTTGCGCACGGTGGGGCAAGACCTGGGCGCCAGCCAAGCACCGATGCGCGTGCTCGCCGGTGTGGGCGGAGTGCCGGTTCTGGGTTTGCTCATCGATATCGGCGTGCTGGTAAGCATGTTTGCCGGAACGCTGGCGTGCATCACGGCGGCGGCGCGCGTGTTGCTGCTCATGGCTCACAACGGCCTCACGCACGGCTCGCTGCGGACGACGCATGCGCGGCATGAAACACCGGGCCGCGCCATTGTGGTGACAGGGATCGCGGCCGTGGCACCCGTGGTCGTTTTGGCGGCGCGTGGAGCAAGCGGGTTGGATGTTTATGGCTGGATGGGTTCGCTGGCCACCTACGGATTCATTGTGGCTTATGCTTTGGTGTGCGTTGCGCTTCCGCGTTACTTGCGCGAACACGGGGCGTATCGTCCCGGAGCGCAGACCATCCCGTGGTTTGCGTTCACGGCCATGCTGCTGGCGCTCATCGGCAATCTCTATCCGGTTCCCGAAGGACCCTACGGGAAGCTGCCTTACATTTATTTGGCCTACTTGTGCGCGGGGTTGCTCTGGTTTCTCGTGCAGAGGCGCGGCAAGGAAGCGGAGTCCGCGAAGCGCTAAGACTTTTGCTCCGTGTACAGCGGTGCCGCAAGCAACCCGATTCGAATCAAGCCGAACAGCCTGAAGGCTGAAGCGTGGCCGCGGCCGTTTTCCTGCGATCCTGACGATTTGCCTGTTCTCGCCACTTTTCGGCCCGCCGTGGGTTTCTCCGGCCGTCGAGTTTTCCACAGGACGTGGAAAACAAATCGGCGCAAATCAAAAATTTCATTACTATTCCGAACGAAAATGGAATAGGTTCTTTCAAACATTTTTATTCTGTCCGCAGGGCTTGGCGAGGCCGCGAACGTCGCTTTCATAAACCGAAGTTCCGCGAGAGTCTTGGGGGGATTTTATCGGCCAAGTGTATCTCGGCAAGTTTAGGAGACCGTTTCGATGACTAGGAACAGGAAAACTACATCCTCCGTCTTCTTCGTAGCTTCCTTCCTCTGTTGCTGCGTCCAGTTCCTCTCCTCCCCTGTGCGAGCGCAGCAAACCCTTGGTGGCATCACCGGCACGGTGACCGATGCTTCCGGCGGCATTCTGCCGAACACGACTGTGAACCTGGTGAACGACCAGACCAAGCTGAGCCGAACGCAGACCACCAACGGCAGCGGCATCTACGATTTTGCAAACCTACCCATCGGCAGCTACACGCTCACTTTCACTCACGAGGGATTCGAAACGCAAAAAATGCCGTCCATCGTGGTCCAGGCCGACCGCACTGCGACGGTCAACGCAACGCTCAAGGTGGGCCAGGTGGGCACGACGGTCACGGTGGAAGCCAGTCCGCTGATGAACGCGGTGGACACCACCAACGGTTACATTCTTGAAAAAGATCAGATCGAGTCGGTTCCCCTGCCTACGGGGAGCTTTACCGGCATCGCTATTCTCTCACCTGGCGTAAACGCGGAACTTTCCGGCGGGACGGGCGTGAACAATGGACTGGGAAATCAGCCCATCTGGGCCAACGGGCAGCGCGACACCAGCAACACTTTCATGATGAACGGTGTCGACGCCAGCAACTTGTTCAACGGGAAAAGTACAAGTTCGGTGGCTTCCGCTCGTATCGTGAACAACACCGGCATCGGCGGCGCTGCCAGCCTCTCCAGTACGACGGCGGAGCCCATCCAGAGCACCGCGTCCCCTTACCTGGCAATCGGCCAGGCTCTCCCCACTCCCGCTCCGGAAACCATCCAGGAATTTCGCGTGAACACTTCCATGTACGACGCGCAGCAAGGCTCCACCAGCGGCGCGCACATTGACATCAGCACCGCTTCCGGAACGAATGATATCCATGGGAGCGCCTATGTCCACCGTGGGACCGATGCCCTCAACGCCGCTCCATTTTTCTACAACGCTGACCCCAACATCCCGGCAAGCGACAAAGTTCCGGAACTGCATCGCTACACTGCCGGCGGCACCTTCGGCGCACCAATCATCAAGAACAAACTTTTTGGATACCTCAGCTTTCAGCACACCCATGATTCCGATCAGGAGATCGGCAGTTCGCGCGTGGCCGTGCCGCCGGGGCTGACCAACGACCGTAGCCCGGCCGCGCTTGCCGCGCTGGTCAACGGCAACTTCCCCTCTGCGGCTACCACCAACCCAACGGTTAGCGCTTCTCCGTGCGTCTCGAGTCCCTGCGACATCAATCCAATAGCGTACGGCCTGCTCAACTACAAACTTCCGAACGGCCAATTCTTGATTCCCTCCGCCAGCGCGGGCTCCTTGAGTAATCCCATAGGCATCAACTTTCCTGAAAATACCTTCACCGTGGGAACCTCTTACTTTCTGGCCAATCAGGGCGTGGCGGACGTGGACTGGAATGCGAGTTCCAAAGACACTTTGGCCCTGAAATACTATTACCAGCATGATCCCAGTATCGCCCCCTATGCGTATTCCGGTTCTCCGGGATTCACGCAGCATCTGGATGCCGGCAGCCAGGTGGCCTCCATAACCAATACCCAAACTCTTACGCCGAGATTCAGCGTCGCGGAAGTTTTCGGCTTCATCCGCGAAAAGGTCTATAGCACCATTGACCAGCCTTTCACGCCACAGCAATTCGGCGCCTACGTTCAGAAGCTAACTGGCCTCTCCGCGGCGGACTCCAGCATTAACACCTTCGGATCCACGTTCTTCCCCGGTTTGTCGATCGTTGATAATTATGGAAACGGCGCCCCTTACAATACGAATCTTGTCCCCAACGCCGGAATGAATATCGGGGATGGCGCGAACTCCCAGGGAGCTTTTACGGGTGTGTTCCAAAACCGATTCATGCCCTCGGCAAACGCCATTTGGGTCCGCGGGAAGCACACCGTTACTTTTGGTGGGAGCTTTTCCTACACGCAGCTGAACACTCGGGATGAGCGAACCAACAAGGGCACCATCGCTTTCGCCGATTTCTCGCAATTCTTACAGGGTTTGGAAACTTCCTACAGTCCCAACGGTTTCGTCACCAGCGCGTTTCTCCAGGGCGACGCCAATCGGTACTATCGCTCCAAAGATACTGGCGCCTATCTGCAAGATAAATTCCAGGTGCGCCCGAATCTAAGCATCACCGCTGGTGTTCGCTTTGACGACCATGGCGGCCTCACCGAGAAATACGGCCGCATTTACAATTTCGAACCTTCGCTGTACAACTACAATGCGTCCAGCGATACCATCGTCTCCAACGGCTTGATCATTGGCGGCAACAATAAGCTGTTCCCCACGAAAGGCGTAAGCAACTCTACGTTGACCGGCAGGCAATGGGGTCTTGCACCGCGATTGGGTTTGGCTTGGAGCCCCAATAAGTTTCACAACAAGATAGTGGTCCGGGCGGGCTGGGGCATGTACTACGATCGCGGCGAACTCTTTGCCTACCTCTCCCCGGGCGTCGCCGCCGGTGTCATTCCAGGGGGGCCTTTCGGGGTCAACCAGTCTCCGCCGTTCGTGAACTCCCAGGTTTGCGCGGACATCTCGACTTTCTACGAGTTTTTCATCCCGACTTGCGACCCTTCCCATACAACTCCCACGCAACCAAACGGTGGCTCCTTTAACAATCCTTGGGGCCTAAACCAGCAGGCCCCGCCCACGGGCAATCCCGCTACGATCACCGTGCCCAACAAGGGTCTTATTCAGCTTGGCTCACCACTCTTCGCTTTCGCCGATTACCATCGGGCAAATAAACTCCCCTACACCTTCAATCAGATCCTTGATATCCAATGGCAGCCACGAAATGACTTGTTGATCGAAGTGGGCTATGTAGGCAACCTTGGCCGTCATGAGGTCATTCCTATTCCGTTCAACCAAGCAGGAATCGCTTCACCCGGCCACCCCATTCATGGGCAGAACTATACCTATGGCTATACCGTCCAAACGCCGGGATGCTTCACGAGCGTTAGCGGCTGCGCCATCTCTCTTCCTGATGGAACCCAAATGCAGGCCACTTACGAGGGCGGGAACGTCGACCTTCGCGTTCCGTATATTGGCTATTCGTCTGAATCCGAGTCGTATACGGCGGCGGGTATCTCGGCTTACAACGCGCTGCAGGCACACGTTGAAAAACGCCTGAGCCACGGGCTACAAGTCGGCTTCTCCTACACCTTCTCGCACTCCACCGACGAACAGAGTGGTATGGGCCTCTTCTATAACGGTAGCAATCCCCTCAATCTTCGGAGTGGCTATGGTTTGTCGGACTTTGACCGCAAACACGTCATCAACTTCACCTATCTCTACCAGTTTCCCAAATTTTTTGAACCGACTTCGCTCAAGGGCCGATTCGCGGATGGCTGGGCGATCGAGGGTCTTGCCATCATCCAGAGCGGCCAGCCCTACAGCGTCATCGACTACTCCGGCGCGGTGGGCAGCATCTTCTACGGCACTTCGGACGGCATCACCAATCCGGTCGTTCCGCTCGGTTCCTGCACGCCCTCGAAGGCTCTGACAGGGGCCAGTGGAGCCACACCGGGTGCGCCAGCGCTAAACGCCGCGTGTTTTACGCTGCCGCTCCTCAGTCCGGGCGATCTAGGAGGCGCGATTCCTGCCGGCGACCTGTACGAAACCAACTTCACCACCGGCCAGCGCAATATCTTTCGCCAAGCCTGGCAAAAGCGGACCGACATCTCTCTGGTGAAGCTCACGCAGCTGACAGAGAGAATGTCCCTCAAATTCAGCTTCGAGGTCTTCAACCTCACAAATACTTCGAGCTTCGATATTCCCGTCGACAACGTCTCGCAAAACTTGTTCTTCAACGATTTCCCGACGGCCGGTACGCCGGCGCAGGCTACGAATTGCGGCAATCTTAGCCAACCCAACTTGGGCTTCTATGCATGTCCCGCTCTCAGCGGTTTGGGGATCGTGAACAAGACGATTGGGAGTCCGCGACAGATTCAAATGTCGCTCCGCTTCACCTTCTAACGCCCGCTGGGGCTCAGCGCGCAGACGCGTTGAAGAAACATTAGCGGTGGCGAACTCTTCTAACTGCCTTTGAAAGCGAAGTTTCCGCCTCAGACAGGAAAGCCGCCTAGCTCCTACTTCATAACCGCTTATACGCCCACGTTCGGCGCGGCCGTGCTTCATCTGAAGAACACCGACAGTTTGATTGTCACGCTGTGCGTGGGCGCATCTAAAATTTGCTGTGGCTGCCTGTCACCTATTTGCCGACTTGCAGGGCGATAGCCGCCCCTAGATCCTTGGTCGTCGAGGTACCGCCAATATCCGGAGTACGAACTTTCGATTGCGCCAGAATCTCCGCGATCGCGTTCTCGACGGCATCCGCGGCGTCCGGAACGCCCAATTGCCTGAGCATCATCGCGCCCGACCAAATCTGCCCTATGGGATTGGCTATTCCTTTTCCGGCGATGTCGGGCGCCGAGCCGTGGACGGGTTCGAACATCGATGGAAATTCCTTTTCCGGATTGAGATTCGCGGAGGGAGCAATGCCGATCGATCCGACCACAGCGGGGCCCAAGTCGGAGAGAATGTCACCGAAAAGATTGGAGCCAACAACGACATCAAACCAGTCCGGATGGCGCACAAAATGAGCGGTCAGGATATCGATGTGATATTGGTCCGTGCGGACATCCGGAAATTCAGCCGCCATTCCGTGAAAGCATTCGTCCCAGAACGGCATGGTGTGAATGATCCCATTTGATTTTGTTGCGGAAGTCAGATGCTTGTTTCTTTTGCGGGCCAATTCGAAAGCAAATCGTAGCACGCGATTTACGCCACGCCGCGTGAAGACTGTCTGTTGAACGGCCATCTCATCCTCAGTGCCCTCGTAGAGACGCCCGCCAATGTTTGAATATTCTCCTTCGTTGTTCTCGCGCACGATGCAGAAATCAATCTGGCCAGGTTTCCAATTCTTGAGCGGAGTCTCAATCCCCGCAAAAAGACGCGCGGGCCGCAAATTCACGTATTGCCGGAAAGTGCGGCGGATGGGGATCAAGAGTCCCCAAAGCGAGACGTGATCCGGCACGCTGGGATGCCCAACGGCGCCGAGGAAGATAGCGTCGAAAGGCCGCAACTGCTGCAGGCCATCGGCGGGCATCATCTTTCCGGTTTTAGCGTAAGTTTCACAACTCCAATCGAAGGCGTGCCAGTTCAATCGAAAACCAAAGCGCTGCCCGGCCGCTTCCAGCACGCGAATGCCTTCTGGCACTACTTCCTTTCCGATGCCGTCTCCCGGGATAACCGCGATGTTGAAAGTTTTCATGTACGCCAGACTCTATCCTTTTCGTTTTTCGGCTGCCAACAACGGTGAAAGCGCGCTCACATCCGGAGCGGTATCCAGGGCACGGACAAAAGCGATTATTTTTTCGGCCTTGACGCCAGGCCAGTCTGCGAATTCGGCGCAGCCCCTGAATTTTGCCGCTGCTTCTTCAAAAGTCATGGGATTCGCGGGGCTACCCTTGCCAAAATCAGCTCGGCCGGTGATGACTCGGCCGTCCTTCAAATGGATTTTCAGGAGGGAGGTCATTTTGTCGTAGCCGGCGCTCTCAGCCTCTGGGTCCACGTAAAAATTTACCCTGCGGATCATCTCCTGAACGTCGGCGCGCTGAACTACCTTGTCCGAGAACTCGCCCAGCCCCGCCTTTCTTTCCAGAAGCAGAATTGCCATGCAAAATTCCATGCTGAATTTAGCTTCCAGTCCGGTCTTTGGTTGGTGGTGGAGAAGAGTTGTCGTCATGTTGTGATTGGCGCCGACGTCGACTTTTTCAACCTGAGCTGCCTGGATATTGTTGGCTTCAATCAGACGCACTAGCTCGGTCATCGCAGGATGTGCGAGGGATCCCGACGGATAAGGTTTTAAGGAGATCCCGGGGGAGACGAACGTCCAAGGTTTTCCAAGACGGCCCATGATCGCCGCCGGATCATACGATCCTCCGAAAGCATGGAAGAATCCGCGATCCGCCTCCAGAATTTGGTCCGCCGCGGACCATCCGAGTGCCACAAGTTCGGCCGATTCCAGCCCGCTTTCTGCTGCGCGCCCGGCCTGGAAAGGCTTGGTCATGGTGCCAAAGTTTTCTCTCAGGCCTCCGGACTGGCTGGCAGCCAGACCGAACACGTTTAGCGTTTTTGAAACATCGAAGCGAAGCAGCTTCGCGCAGGCCGCCGCGGAGCCGAACGGTCCGCACGTTCCCGTGGAATGAAATCCATCTTGATAATGGCGGGGCGAAATCGCTTCCGCAATCTTGCATTCCACTTCGACACCCAAATGGTAGGCAAGCATCAGTTCTTTGCCGGACACGCCGCCGCGTTCCCCGAGCGCCAGGGCAGCGGGAAGCACGGGCACGGTAGGATGCACTAGCAAGCCATACACGCGGTCCTTGGCAACGGCGAGCTGCGTATCATCGAAATCATCCGCATGAATCGAGACAGCGTTCACGAAGGCAGCGAAGCGCGGGGAAGTTTTCCACGCCGATCCGACGATGGTGGCTTTTCCGTCGCAGAGGCCGAGACTTTCAAGATACTGGCGGCAAATGGTTCCTGTCCGCGCCATGGAACCGGCCAACGCTAGTCCCAAACCATCAAGGATGGACTTCTTGCCCAATTCGATTACTTCCGGCGGAATATGCTCGTATTTTGTCGTCGCGACAAATCTGCCAACGTAATCCGTGAGGCCAAGGGACTTGGGGAAATCATTGGCGGCGACTTCCGCACCTTTTGCAGAATTGACGAGTGCGGTTGAAGCAATCACGCCGAGAGATGCTTTGCCAAAGTCACGCCTGAGCATTTTTCACCTTAGACGATTGCACATTTATTTCTGGCTGCATCCATTGCCGCCGGGGGAGTTCAAATCATTCCGAATGAGCTGACCGCCCTTCATAACGAACTTCACGCGCTCGAGCTCCGTAATATCTGCCAGGGGATCGCCACATACCGCAACGAGATCGGCATATTTCCCGTGCTCGATCGAACCTATGCTAGCTTCCCATCCCATCATTTGCGCGTCCACGATGGTTGCGGCACGTATAACTTGCGCGGGAGTCATCCCGAACTTGACCATGTATTGAAATTCTTTTGTTTGCGTACCGTGGGGAAAGGGGCCTACGCCCGTCCCGAAGGCAATTTTTACGCCTGCGGCAACGGCGCGGCGGAAGTTTGGTTCGGATACTTCGGCTACGGTATGGCCGCCGTACTTCTTGGCGTCGTGCTCGCGGTCCAATTGGTAGTGGTAGAGGGTTGGAACCAGGTAGATTCCTTTGGCCTTGAATTGCTGGATGTCGCTATCGGAGAGTTCCACGCCGTGTTCGATCGTGTCCACGCCCGCGGCGAGACAGTTGCGCAGTCCTTTTCCTCCGAAGGCATGACAAGAAACCTTATGCCCTTTATCGTGCGCCTCTTCGACGAACGCCTGGACTTCTTCGAGCGTGAATGTGGGCGGAATAACCATTTTGCCGTCCGGCGCAAATGTAAAATCATACGCGGCGTAAAATTTAATCCAGTTCGTGCCGTTCATAAGCTGTTCGCGGACCGCTTTGCGCGCTTCCCACGGCGAGTCAACCGTCTCCAGCATGGAGGGCAAGGGTATATCTCGTGAGTAGCCCTTGGGGCGAAATCCTCCCGTGGTTTGGAATCCGCGGCCGGAAACCTGCATGCGGGGGCCTTGAACCAGACCGTTGTTAATGGCGTTTCGCAGATCGACGTCCCCGTACATACCTCCGAGTGTCTTCAGGTCGCGGAGTGTGGTGAATCCGACATAAAGATCGCGCTGGGAATTCACGAGAGCTTCCAGAGTACGGTACTGCAAAGGTTCTCTTAACATCTGCTCGTCGAGGTCAGGGCCGCTCGCGAAAACGTGAGTGTGCCCGTCGATCAGCCCCGGCAATACAGTAGCGTTCGTCAGGTCGAGGACGTCTGTACCCGGCGGGATGGGCACGTCATTCGCCGAGCCCACCTGAACGATTCGCGCCCCTTCAATGAGAATGATCTGTTGTTTCTTGAGATCATCCGATTTCCCGTCGAAGAGGCGTCCGGCGCGGATCGCCACTCTCTCATTTGTTCGCGCCTGTGGCGGGGGAAGCGGAGGAGGGGGAGGAGTCTGGGGCTCCTGCGCGAGCAAAATACAAGGACATAAAGATAGAGCGAGAAAAAGCATCGCCCCGATACGAAGTGATCTTCCGCGCAGTCCATTTGCTAGTGGAATCATCGCCCCTCCGACGTTTTAATTTCTTGATAGGCAGGAGCCGTCCTCAGCAGCATGGCGAGTGCGGCCGCCACTAACGTAATCAAGCCCAGATACGTAAATCCTGCTAGGAAATTTCCTGTTTTCTTATTGAGATATCCGACGATGAGCGGCGCAAAGTAAGCGCCCAGGTTGCCGATGGCGTTCACGAATCCCATTACCGAGCCGACGATTTTTGCCGGCAAGGTTTCGGTCGGTATGGCCCAGAAGGCGCCCATTGGCCCGTAAGCGCCCACACCGCTCAGGGCGATGAACGCAAAGGCAATCAAAAGCGAGTAGGGAATCGTGGCCACGGCAAGGAGAATGCAACATCCCCCGAACAGCATGGCTCCAGCGGCGTGGCGCCGCCGTTCGCGTACTTTGTCGGAATGGCCGGCGACGATTAACAGTGATACAGCGCCGGCGATAAAAGGGAACGTGTACAAAAGTCCTGTGGAGAAACCGCTCAGTTTCCGGAACTTCTCCATCGCGCTGGGCAGCCAAAACAGCAAACCCATCTGGCCGCTCACGAAGCAGAAATAGACGGCGGCCAGAAGGAACACCTGCGGACGCAAGAGCGCGCGCAAGAAGTGGATTTCCTCGGAACCTTCCAATTCAACAGATTCTCGCCGGAGAGTGTCTTCCAGAGAATCACGCTCATTCTCGGGCAGCCATGATGCCTCCCGCGGGTGGTCCTGGACGAACGCGAGCCAGATTGCCAACCATAAGAACGGGAGCGAGCCCTCGGCGACCAGCATCACGCGCCAACTCCAATGGTCCAAAATCCATCCCGAGAAAGGCGAAGAGAGAATTACGGCTCCCGGCAAACAAAGCAGCCAAATAGCGTTGGCGCGCGCGCGTTCCGAGCGGGAGAACCAGTGCGACAATAAAATCAAGGTAGCTGGAAAAACGCCACTTTCAGCCACTCCAAGAAGCAACCGGAGGAGCAGCAATTCGCGATACGTGCGGGCGAGACCGCAGCCAACCGCAAACGTTGCCCAGGCGACCAACAGAACGCTGATAAATTTTTTCGGGCTCCAATGTTTGGCCAGATGCCCGCCGGGAATTTGCAGCGCCAGGTAACCCCAGAAGAAAATGCCCGCGACCGTTCCAGCTTGTTGCGGATCCAGGTGCAGGTCCCGGCTAATCTTCGGCAAGGCGAGGGATATGTTTGTGCGATCGATAAACGCGATCGTGTACATGATGAGAGCAACGGGAATGATGCGGATCCAGCGCTGCGAAATCCGGGATGGAGCTGTTCCAGTCCCGGAATCGCGTTCTTGCGCTGTTTTTATCATGATGAAGAATTCCCTTGCGTTTGTTTCGCCTTTCAACATTTGCTGGCGGGCGCCAAATGCGCCCAGCCCGCGCTTGGCATCCAGGTGTTGCTTATGGCTGTATCTCGTACACCCGTACTTCGGCGTCCTTATTCTCGTGATGGGGGACTGCGAGATAGTAGCGGTTCAGTTCTGGAACCAGGATGCCTGTCTTAGCACGAAAGCTGCCGGGAATTCTCGCCAGCAACGCGTAGTGGTCTGGATCCCTTTGTTCAAAAACATCCAGTGATTGATCTCCCGCCAGGTAAATGCGCTTATGCTGGGCGTCGTAACTCATATCGTCAACCAGGCCCACCGCCGGCAAACTGGCGATCAGCTTCCCGCTGTTTGAGTCCAGCACGATCAACTTCCCCGGCGTGCGGGTAACCGTAAACAAGCGGTGGTTGGCTTCGTCCAAAGACATGGCCACGTTTTGCTTGTCACCCGCCGGGAGCGGCCAGGTTGCCGTGAGCGTGGATTTGGACCGATCGAGAACCCCGACGGCGTTTTGGCCCGTAATGTTGCAAAACATGCGTGGCCCGGACTTTTCCAGCACGATCGCTTCAACGTGGTTTGAATTGATTTTGATATCGCGTAACTTCTTTGAGTTATTCGTATCGATGACGCTGATCAGCGAATACGGGGTATGCGCTTCCCTGCCGCCGGTGACGACATACATGTAATTCGTGACGGAATCGTAGGCGATGGAATCCGCGTCGATGGCCACTTTGATTTCGCCGGTCATCTGATAGCTGTCACTGTCATAGACTTTGACTGCGGAAGCGTCACCGTCCACAATGAAAAGCTTCTTCAAATCCCTGCGGTAGAGAATCGCGTGCGGCGCTTTGAGATCCTCGATGGTGTGAATGAGCTTGTTTGTATTGGTGTCCAGAACCTGGACCTTTCCATTTTCTTCCGCGGTAAGGAAGAGGCGGTGTCCATCGACATCGGGCGCGAAATGGTCAAAATCGCCGTCTTTGAGTCCGGGCAGCGGGATCGTCTCTACGAGCTTTAAAGGTGCCTTCTGTTGAGCTTGAAGGCTGAATGCCAGCGCGACAAATAGCGTGAGAAAGACAAATCGCATTTTCTTCATACCTTCCTCCGTACATGGATACGGCAATCAGCCGGTCTAGTTAAGATCCGTAGGCACCTGGCAGACCACCGATCATCGGCCGGACCGCGCATTAGAATTGAGCGTTTGCACATGGATGCTTCATAAATGCTGACCCGATGAGCGTGTAACATGATGAGCGCATCTGCGCCATCTTCAATGCCCAATCTCACTCGCCAGACGAAGATAGGGATGGGAAGATGCCCAAACTTTAGTTGAAAGAAGCGGCTCTCGACCCGGCGGATGCTACGCCACGATATTCGTCCAGTCAACGGCCTGTGCTGACGGTGAGCTGCCGCGCGAAGCCCGCAATGGGTTTAAAGCGCTTGTTTTCAAGCAATTTTCGTCATACGCCGCTCTTCATCTAAACAGAAATTAATCTTGTTTTAAGTTTGCATGGCGATGAATGATTTATGCTCAGTCGCGCCGGCATGCGGCTGTGGCCGAAGCGCATGTTGTAATTAAAGTAGAGATTCAGCGTGCAGGGAGAGAAAATGAAGAAATTGTTTCTGATCCTCATCGTGGCTTTCGCCCTATTCGGAGTCAAGATGCAGTGCCAGGAAGCCTCGCCGCTCAAACTTGTCCAGACCCTCAAGCTGCCTCCGGAAGTCAAAGGAAATTTCGATCATTTTGCGATCGACTTGAAAGGCGGCCGGCTGTTCGCCACGCCGGAGGATTACAAGGCAGTAGTGGTATTTGACTTGAAAACCGGCAAGCTGATCCACACGATTATCGGAATTGAGAGACCGCACGCAGTGCTTTATCGCGAAGACATGAGCCGCCTCTATGTAACGGATGGTGAAGCGGGAGACGTGAAGATTTTCGACGGCACCGCCTATCGTCTTCTCTCGAGCGTGAAACTCCTCGAGGACGCAGATTCGATAGGATATGATCCGGCGACAAAATACCTGTACATCGACAACGGCGGGGGCGATGTCCATCAGACGTACTCGATGCTCAGCGTCGTCGATACGACCGCTGGGAAGAAGATAACTGATATCAAGATTTACGGGGACACTCTCGAAGCGATGGCGCTCGAAAAGGGAAGCTCGAGAATGTATGTGAATAATAAGGCTAAGAGCCAGGTCGATGTGATTGACCGGGAGAAACGCGAACTGCTCGCCAGTTGGCCGGTCACGAAGGGTAAGGTGAACGTCGCCATGTCCCTGGATGAAGCGAACCATCGCCTGTTTATCGCTTGCCGCGGCGGGCAGATCGTCGTGATGGATACGCAAACGGGGAAGGAAATTGCCGCCTTGCCGATCACCAAAGGCGTCGATGATCTGACGTATGACCCCGGCAGCAAACGGATTTATGCGGCATGTGATGGCGACGCGGATGTCTACGAGCAGTCGGATCCGGACAACTACAAACTGCTTGCAAAGGTACCAACAGGACCGGTCGGAAGGACCGCGCTCTTGGTGCCGGATCTGAAACGGTATTTCGTGGCGGTGCCGCAGCACGGAACCACGAGCGCCGAGGTCCTGGTTTTCGAGGTCCGCTGAGGAAGGCGTCTGCGGGAAGCAACTCCGCCTGCCTTTATGCGACGATATTAAACAGAGCCTATGAGGATCCTATTAGTCGAAGACGAACGGAAGGTCGGCAACTTTATCGCGCGTGCCTTGCGTGAGAATTCATATGCGGTGGATGTGGCCGAAACGGGTGAGAAGGCCCTCGCGCTAGGCACGGACGTCACTTATGATGCCATTCTTCTCGATGTCCGATTGCCCGGCCTTAGTGGAGTCGAGGTCTGCCGTGAGTTGCGCCAACGAGGAATAGAAGCTCCCGTCCTGATGCTCACAGCTCGAGGCTTGATCGAGCAAAGGGTGGAGGGCTTGGACGCCGGTGCGGATGACTATCTCACCAAGCCCTTTGTCCTGGCAGAACTCCTGGCGCGCGTGCGGGCCCTTGTGCGACGGGGCTTCCATAGCGGAAACGCAAGACTCTGCTATGCAGACCTTCTGCTGGACCGTCATCGGCGCCGTGCCACTCGCGGCCAGGACGTAATCCCTCTGACGGCCAAGGAATTTGCACTCCTGGAGCTTTTCCTGCTTCACGCCCCCGAACTTGTGACGCGCAGTGAAATCGTCGAGCACGTTTGGGATTGCCATTTTGATAGCGAGACAAACCTCGTGGAGGTGTACGTCAACCGCCTGCGTCAAAAAATTGACCAAAATC
>WNFS01001437.1_pt1 | contig 17739 bp, 14 predicted proteins | sample 5400141 | NCBI WGS metagenome assembly WNFS01 (sample SAMN13153358, study PRJNA577476) | soil metagenome | isolation source: 60 cm saprolite under Madrone tree | place: USA:California | collected 2016-06-14
TGATGATCACGTACCCGTCGACGCACGGCGTGTTCGAGGAGGACGTGCGCAGGATCTGCGAGATCGTGCATCGCCACGGCGGGCAGGTCTACATGGACGGCGCCAACATGAACGCGCAGGTCGGCCTCTGCCGCCCCGGCGACTTCGGCCCCGACCTCTGCCACCTCAACCTGCACAAGACCTTCTGCATCCCGCACGGCGGCGGCGGACCGGGGATGGGCCCCATCTGCGTGGCGAAGCACCTCATGCCCTTCCTCCCGGGTCACCCGGTGGTGCGCACCGGGGGGGACAAAGCGATCGGGGCCATCTCGGCAGCGCCCTGGGGCAGCGCAAGCATCCTTCTCATCTCCTGGGCCTACATCAAGATGATGGGGGCGTCGGGGCTCACCCAGGCCACCAAGGTCGCGATCCTGAACGCCAACTACATCGCGAAGCGCCTGGACGAGCACTTCCCGGTCCTCTACCGGGGGAGGAACGGGTTCGTCGCCCATGAGTGCATCGTCGATCTGCGCAAGGTGAAGCGGGACGCGGGCATCGAGGTGGACGACGTGGCGAAGCGCCTGATGGACTACGGCTTCCACGCGCCGACCACCTCGTTCCCGGTGATCGGCACCCTGATGATCGAGCCCACCGAGAGCGAGCCCAAGGCGGAGCTGGACCGGTTCTGCGAGGCGATGATCGGAATTCGCGAGGAGATCCGCGAGATTGAGGCTGGACAGACGCACCGGGAGAAGAACGTCCTCAAGGGCGCGCCGCACACCGCCGAGGTGCTCACGGCGGACTCCTGGGACCGCCCCTACTCGCGCCAACGCGCCGCTTTTCCCGTGGCCTGGGTGCGCGAGCGCAAGTTCTGGCCGGCGGTAGGGCGGCTGAACCACGTGTACGGCGACAAGAACCTGGTCTGCTCCTGCCCTCCCCTGGAGGCGTACCGCTGAGATAAGCTTGGGGTGATGGCCGACCCCGAGCTGCAGGCCTTCCTTGCCAGGACTTCGTTCTTCGGCGGGCTGATGCCCGAAGTGGTGGCGACCGTCGCCGCGATGCTCAAGGAAAAGCGCATCGCCGCCGGCGAGTGCCTCTTCGCCGAAGGCGACGACGGCAAGTCGATGTACATCGTGCAAACGGGCGCCCTGATCATGAAGCGCCATTGCCACGACGGGTCGCAGGCGCGTCTTCTCATGATGCGCCCCGGCGATTTCTTCGGGGTCACTTCACTGATCGAGATGGAGCGGAGGCCGTTCTCGTGCACGGCGGAGAAGGACTCGGTCCTGTACGAGCTGACCAATCTCGATTTGTACAAGCTCTACAAAACGGATCCAAAGGCGTACCTGCTGCTCTACCAGAACATCGCGCGCGAGCTCTGCCGGAGGCTGCGGAAGGCCGGGGAGCGCATCGCCGCCCTGGAGGACGCGCTGCACGCGGCGACTGGGGAGCGCGCGCCGCGCTGACGCGCTGCGGCGTCAAAATCCAGTGATCTGACGCACTGCGTTGTTGACCAGCGGGTGAGAAGAACTGGCCCCCAGGGCTGGCCCGCTGGCCCGTATCCCGCCCAAGCCTGAATCAAAAGTTGCCTTTACTACACCTAGAGGGGGATGCTGGTGTGCGATGCTGGACGAGAGTCTTCGCTCGCTCATCGCGCTACACGGCGTTGGGGAGACCCGCAGTGGGGGGATCCTGATCGTCGACGATGAGCAACCGAACCTGACGGTCCTGCGAAATTTCCTCGAAGCAGGCTACCGCGTCCACGAAGCCCAGGCGGGCGCACAGGCGCTCCAGATTGCCAGGGCGATCGATCTCGACGTCGTGATCACGGACCAGCGCATGCCGGAAATGACCGGCGTGGAGCTGCTGGAACAGATCCGCGACCTGAAGCCCGATGTGGCCGGCATCGTCTTGACGGGCTTCACCGATCCGCCGGCCCTGATTTCCGCCATCAACCGCGCGCGGGTGTTTCGCTTCCTGAAGAAGCCCTGGCAGCCGGACGACATCCTCGAAGCGGTGCGTCAAGCCAGCGAGCACGTCTACCAGACCCGGGCGATCCGGCGGCTCGTCGGGCTGCTTGCGAAGAGGACCGACGAGCTGGACTCAAGCCTGGTGCAGGTCCGAAGCGCGCAGTCGCAGCTGCTCCACCTCGAACGGCTAGGCACCATGGGAAAGCTGGCGGCCGGGGTGGTGCACGATCTGCGAAATCTCATGGTCAGCCTGGGTTACGTCGAAAGCGTGCTGGAGCAGCGCAAGGTCGCGCCCGACGTGATGGAGAGCGTGCAAGTGGGCATGCAAGGGGTGGGCAACCTCATCCACACCCTCGAGGCGATGCACCAGTTCGCCCGGGGCGGGACCCTGACCATCCAGAAGGCGATGCTGCAGCCCTCGCTGGTGGTGAACGACGCGCTGGCCATCGCCCGCATGGACATGAGCTTCCGGGCGCACAAGGTGGCCGTGAGCATCGAGGAGGGCCTGCCTCGCGTTCACGGCGACCGCCAGAAGCTCACGCAAGTACTGGTGAATCTGGTGCGCAACGCGGTGCAGGCGACCGCGCAGTGGCGCCAGATCGGCGTCGAGGCCTCGCGCAAGAACGGCCACGTCGTGTTCGCCGTCGAGGACGAAGGACCGGGCGTCTCGGCGGCGGTGAGGGAGAACCTGTTCAAGCCCTTCGTCTCCAGCAAAGGTGAGGGGGGCATGGGCATGGGCCTGTACATGGCCAAGCTGATCATCGATTCTCACCAGGGGGAAATCGCGGTGCTCGACCGTCCGTCAGGCGGCGCGCGCTTCGAAGTGCGGCTCCAGCCTGCGGAGGATACCCGTTGACCGTCCCCCTGCACCGTGTTCGCAACTACGAAGAGCTGGAAGGAGCGCAGGGCCGGGAGGTCTTCTTCCGGCCACACCGCTATCGCGCCCGGGATCTGATTCCGCTGCAATGCGAGGTCGTGCTGTCGATGCCGGACGGCGAACGCCCCGGCGCGCTGGTGGACGTCTCGCAGAATGGCGCCGCTTTCGAGTGGCCCAAGGACGTTCCGGTCTCGATCGGAGATCGCCTGGACGGGGTCGCGGTGCGCTTCGACGCCCACGAGCCGTATCGCGGCGAGGCGCGCGTCGGGTCGGTCCGCGATCTGAACGGGACCCGGGTGGTGGGGGTTTCCTTCGAGGGGCCGCTCCTGCCCATCGACGGCATCCTCGAGCTGCGGGCGATCAAGGCGTTCGCGGAGGCCGGCCTTCCGCCCGCGCTGTGGCGGGCCCCGGGGCACGAGCGATTCAAGGTGCTCATCTCCGAGCTGCGGCTGTACCTCGAGGACGTCGAGCCGCAGCTCCGGCGCCTGGAGAGCGAGCTCCCCTGGCATGTGCTGCACGGGGAGGGATCAATGGCGCGGACAGCGCTCATCCAGCGGATGCGCTCCACGGTGGCGGCCGACATCCTTCGTGCCAGCGAAGACATCGACGCAGCGTCCCGGAATGCGCCTCCCGATCACGCGCAAGCGATGGTGCAGTGGTCCCGACGCCACCTTCATGCGCTGCTGATGCAAGCGCCCTCGATGCACCGCGCCGCCAACAAGCCGTTCGGTTACCCGGGCGACTACGAGGTGATGCGCTTCATCTACGAAAAGCCGTTCGAGGGCTCCTCCCTGTTCGCCAAGGCGATCAGCCTCGCCTTCGATCAGACCCGCGCCTCCTGCGCGGTCCGCCACCGCAAGGACCTGGTCAAGCGGGAGGTGCGGAGGCTGATCCAATCGAAGCGGCGCCCGGTGCGCGTGCTCGCCGTCGCGTGTGGACCGGCGCAGGACCTCCTGGAGCTGTTCTCGGAAGCGGTGGAGCTCCCGGCGCCGGTGGAGATCGTGCTCTTCGACCAGGACAAGGGCGCGCTGGCCTACGCCTACGCCCGCTTGAAGCCGGTGATCGACCCGCTGCGGGGACGCGTGAAGATCGTCTATCTCCACGACTCGATCAAGCGCCTGCTCCGCGACGCAAACCTGTTCGCGCCCTTCGGGGCCTTCGACCTGATCTACTCGGTCGGGCTCTTCGATTACCTGCGGCACAGCACGGCCGTCGGCCTCGCGCGCAACCTGGTGGCCCGCCTCGCTCCCGGCGGGCGCGCGCTGATCGCCAACATGGTGCCGGAGAGCCCGAGCCGCTGGTACCTGGAGTACCATCTCGATTGGTTCCTCAATTACCGCACGCGCGATCAGCTGCTGGAGCTTGCCGAGCGCGCGGCACCCGGAGCGCGGCTCAACCTCCTCGAGGAGGAAAGCGGCGTGAATCCCTTCGTGGAGATCCAGCGCGACTGATGGACGCGCTGCCGGCAGCGTTCGAGGAGCGTTGGGCGCGCTGGCTGCTGGAGAGCAATCGGCGCCGCACGCGCATCGGCCTCTTCATCGCTTGCGCGCTCCTGCCCTTCTTCGGGGCGCTGGACTACATCCTCGCCCCGTCCGTGTTGCGGTTCCTCTGGGGCGTTCGCGCGGTGGTGCTCCTCGTCACCTTCGCCGCCTTTCCCCTTCTAAAGACGCGCTTCTTCGACCGGTACTCGGGCGTGTTGTCGAGTGCTTACGTGACGCTGATCGCCTTCAGCATCAGCGCCATGACCCTCTTCATGGGCGGGCTCGCTTCCCCGTACTACGCGGGCCTTTCGCTGGTGATCATCGGGGCCGGGCTCCTCTTCGTCTGGCCTGCGAAGGTCGTGGCGGTGACCCACTCGCTGATCGTCCTCTCTTTCGTGGTGATGAACGTGTTGCACGGAGAAGTGGAGCCGCTTGCGCAGGCGCTCTCCAACCTCGCTTTCCTGCTCGGCATCGCGTTGGTGGGCGGCACGGGCCAGATCGTCCTCTACCGCTCCCAGCGCGAGCAGGTCCTCAACCAGGTGCGCCTCGAAGAGACGAAGGCCTCGCTGGAGGCTGCGCACGAGCAGCTCAAGGCGCTGGACAGCTTCAAGTCGCAGTTCTTCGCCAACATCACGCACGAGTTCAAGACGCCGCTGGCCATGCTGCTGGCGCCGCTCGAGCTCATCCTGCAGGGCGAGATGGGCGAGCTGACCGCCGCGCACCGGTCCACCTTCGAGTCCATGTTTCGCAGCGGCCTCAAGCTGCTGAAGATGATCGGCGACCTGCTCGATCTCTCGCGCATGGAGGAATCCAAGCTGCGGCTGAAGGTCGCCGAGCACGACCTCGTCGACTACCTGCGCGGGCTGGTGGCGCAAGTGCAGCCGCTCGCGGAGCGCAAGGGAATCGAGCTGACGCTCAACGCTCGCGCTCCGTCAACCTTCATCTGGTGCGACATCGAGCGGATCGAGAAGGTGTTCCTGAACCTGCTCTCGAACGCGACCAAGTTCACCCCGCCCGGCGGCCACGTCAACGTCCAGGTGCGCGACATGGGCGCGCGGACCGAGGTGGTGGTCGAAGACGACGGCCCCGGGTTCCCTCCGGAGAAGGCGGACCGGATCTTCGAGCGCTTCTACCAGGTGGACATGGGCGGGACGCGCAGGTACGGGGGCACCGGCATCGGACTGGCGCTCGCCAAGGAGATCGTCGAGCTGCACGGGGGCCGGATCTGGGCCGAGTCGTCCCGGGGGGCCAGGTTCACCGTGGAGCTTCCCCGCGACAAGGAGCACTTCCGGCCCGACGTGCTCGAGCGCCGCGGTCCGGCCCGGGACGTCCCGGAAGGCAACCGCGCCAACGACCGCGGGCTGATGGACTTCGCCGTGCAGATGGCGGCGCGCGACGAGTACCGCCTGCTGGACATCGCCGAGGCCACCGAGCGACGCGTCTCGGTACGCGACAGCGACGAGGACAGCAAGCCGCACCTCGCGCTGGTGGTGGACGACACGCCGGACATCATCCGCCTGGTGCACAACTCGCTTCGCGCGCACTTCAAGGTGATCTCCGCCGAGGACGGCCTGAAAGGGCTGGAGATGGCGGGCCGCGAGCGTCCTTCGCTGATCATCGCCGATCTCATGATGCCCGGGATCGACGGGCTGGAGATGACCCGGCGGCTGAGGGCCTCGGAGGAGACGCGGCACATCCCCATCCTGATGCTCACCGCCAAGGGCGACCTCGACGATCGCGTGGCGGGCCTGGAAACCGGCGTGTCGGCGTACCTGGCCAAGCCGTTCTCGCCCCGCGAGCTGCTGACCACCGCGCGGGCCCTGGTGCACGCCCAGGAGACCACCGCCGACATCGTGCTCACCCAGCGGATGGACTCGCTGGAGATCGTCGCCGGCGGTCTCGCGCACGAGATCAACAACCCGCTCAACTACCTGAAGAACGCTCTGACGCGCGTGCGGATGGACGCAGATCTGTTGTTGGGTGGGAAGCTCCAGCAGGAGGAGCTGCGAGGCGTGGAGAAGCGGATGCGGGAGTTGTTCGAGATCGCCGAGAGCGGGATCAAGCGGATCGCCGCCACCGTGGAGCTGATGAGCAGCTACAGCAAGGCCGGATACTCGCGCCAGCTTCGCGCCCACGACGTGTTCACCTCCATCCGGGAGGTGGTGGCCATGGTCCTGCCTGCCACGGGCCGCGCGGTCCAGGTCGATCTGGAGCTGGTGGGCAACGGCACCGTGGAGTGCGTGCCCGAGGAGTTCACCCAGGTGATCTCGAACCTGGTGCAGAACGCCATCGAGGCCGCGCCCGACACGGGCGGACGGGTGCGGATCCGGGCGTTCGGAGAAGGCGAGAGCCTGGTCGTGTCGGTGAAGGACAACGGACCCGGGGTCCCCCCCGAGGCCGTCCAGCGGATCTTCACGCCCTTCTTCACCACCAAGGGACCCGGCCGTGGAATGGGCATGGGGCTGACCATCGCCTGGCGCGTGGTGCAGAGCCTGGGCGGGACGCTGGAGCTGAAGCCGGGGCCGGGAGCCGAGTTCGTGCTGCGGATTCCGCGGAAGCAGGTCCGGCTGCGCGCGGTGTCCTGAAGCGGTTCAGGCGCGGGCCTTCGACGCCAGCAGCGCGACCTTGTTCTTCGCGGCGAGGATCTGCTGCCGAAGCCCGTCCGCCTGACGGGCCACCTCCTCCATCTCCTTTTGCCGTGCCGTCAGGGCGATGTCGGCAGCCTCGTCGGCGATCTCCTGCATGCGCGACTGCAGGGCGTCGATGCCGTCAGGGCCGGCCTTGAGCGCGTCCTGCACTTCCTTGGTCATCTGCCCCAGGGCCGCCATGCGCTGCAGCACCTCCGCGAACTCCTTGCGCCGCGCCGCGATCTGCTCGGCGCGGGCCATCAAGGCCGCCGCGTCCGCTTCCTGCTTCTGCCGCGCCGAGCCGACCGCGGCAACCAGCTGCTGGACGTGCGCCTGGATCCGGTCCTGGCTCTCCGCGGCCCGGGTGAGCGCCTCGGTGGCCCGCTCGACGCTCCTTTCGGTCGTCAGCTTGAGCCGCGCGGCCTGGTCGGCCAGGTCCTCGAACCGCCGGAGCTCGCGGTCCAGGGCCAGCGCCGCCTCGGACAGGTCGTTGGGGCTGGAGGCTTTGGTCCCCTTCACGGGCGCGATCACATACCCGCGGCAACGCGGGCTGGCAATCCAGCCCGCTCCAGCGCGAAGTCGATCACCCGCGCTTCCAAAGACTCTCCGCTCAGGGCATCGATTTCCACCAGGCCGGTCGGGCTGGTCACGTTCACCTCGGTGAGCTTGCCGCCGATCACGTCGATGCCGACGAACCAGAGCCCCAGCTCGTTCAATGCGGGGCCCAGGGACCGGCAGATCTCGCGATCGCGGGAAGTGAGGGGGGCCGGCGCAGCGCTGCCGCCCGAAGCGAAGTTCGCCCGCAGCTCGCCTTCGCGGGGTACGCGGAGCACGGCGCCCAGCGGCTCGCCGCCGAGCAGGATGATCCGCTTGTCACCCTCGCGCACGGCGGGCAGGTACGCCTGCGCCACCACCGGAACGCGGCCGCCGTTGGTCGCGATCTCCAGCAGCGAGGAAAGGTTGGGATCGCCGCGCCGGACCCGCAGCACGCCCTGGCCGCCGCAGCCGTCGAGCGGCTTCACCACGCCGTCGCCGCCCTGGGCGTCGATGAACGCGCGCAGGCGGGCCAGGTCGCGCGCCACCAGGGTGGGCGGGACCAGGTCGGGAAAACGGAGCGCGAACAGCTTCTCGTTGGCGGCGCGCAGCCCGCGCGGATGGTTGATCAGCAGCGGCCCCGGCCCCAGCTCCACCATCTGGGTGGCGCGGACGAAGTCGACGTCCACCGGCGGATCCTTGCGCAGGAAGAGGACGTCCAGCTCCGCGAGCGGGGCATCGCCGTCGCCCAGCACCCGGAAGTGCGCCCCGGCCTTGCGCTGGACCTCGACGGTGCGCATGCGGGCGCGCGCCTGCCCGTCCGCGACGTACAGCCACTCCTGGCGCAGCTCGCGGACCTCCAGGCCGCGCCGCCGGCACTCGAGCATCAGGGCGAAGGTGGAATCGTGATCCACCCGCACGTTTTCCAAGGGGTCCATGAGAAAGCCGATGCGCATGCGCGAAGGTGTGCCTTTCGCGACGCGCCGGCAGCGAGGGCGTAGAATGGGCGGATGACAGCCGCCGAGCGCGAGGTGCTGGAGGCGAACGCCGCGTTCTACGCGGCCTTCGAACAGCGTGACCCCGAAGCGATGGATGCGCTCTGGGCGCGCGAGGCGCCGGTCGCGTGCCTGCACCCCGGCTGGGAGCCGTTGTTCGGACGGGAGGCGGTGGTGGGAAGCTGGCGGCGGATCCTGCTGGAGGGGGGCGCGCCGCCGGAGATCCGCTGCGAGCGGCCTTCCGCTCACGTCGCGGGGGAGACGGCCTGGGTGGTGTGCGCCGAGGTCGTACCCGGTGGCGAGCTGGCGGCGACCAACCTTTTCGTCCGGGAGAAAGGCGCGTGGCGCATGGTGCACCACCACGCCTCGCCGCTTCCTCCCCCGGCGCGCCGCCCCGCCGGATTCAGGAATTAGCCCCGGCGCCTGATGGGCAAAAGCAGAGGGCCCGGAGCGGTCGCCCCGGGCCCTCGCCAAAGAACAGTACTAGCCCACGACGCCGGAGAGGTCGAGCATCTCCTCCGTTCCGTCGGTCCAGTGGACCCAGATGTCCTTGTCCTTCGTGGACAGGTTGCCCACCACGGCGCCGTCCCATTCCACGTCGCCGCTCGCCGAGTAGGTCGCGCTGACCGTGGTCGGGGTGGTGTCTGTCACCACGTGCAGGTCGAGATTGAACGCGACGGAGTGATCCGTGGTGTGGCCATCCGCCTTGAGCAGGTCGATCTCCATGGTGCCGTGGAAGTCCATCGTGGCGTGGTCCGTCTGCCCCGATACGGAGCTTGCCGTCGAAATGGACCACCCCTGCGCGGCGCGGACCAGCTCCAGATGGTCGGTGACCGTCCCGTTCACGCTGATCGAGACGCTGGTGCTGCTCGCCGTTCCGCCGACCGCGACGACGAAGGTGAGAGCGAAGTCCGCGTCGATGTTCCTGGTGCCCGTGAACTTCATCGCGCCGCTCACGGTCACGGTTGCGCCGGTCGCGCTGCCGGTGCCGTGGTAGATCAGATTGGTGCCCATCCAGGGGCCCGCCACGACCTCGATGCTGAGGTCGAAGCTGGTGCCGTCCCCGGACCAGGTGATGTTCACCTGATCGCCGTTGTCATAGTGGACCTCGAGGTGGCCGGACGCGGTGCAAGTGCCGCTTCCCGATGGAATGAACTGCGGGGCCATGGTGCTGGGGTCGCGCTGGATGCAGCCGCTGGGCGGAGTCGTGACCTGGGTTGGGACTGCCCCCGATCGCAGCCCCTGCTGCACGGTGCTCGGCGATGTGGCCCTGGCAGCGAGCGCAACGGGGGCAGGCAGACCCGTGAGGTCGACGGTCGAGACGTCGCCCACCGCCGCGGCGTCGCCGATGCTGGCGCCGAGGGACTGCAAGGCGAGGCTCGCCTGGGTATCCGAACCCGAGGCGTTCGCGCCCAGTTGGGCTTGCGTCGCGGCGGCCTTGATCTCCGGCGTCGCCGGGATCGTGCTCTTGCCACCGCAGCCGGCGGCCAGGATCGTTGCTGCAATCAGGATACGGCGCATTGTCTGGGGCTCCCCTCGTGGAATCCGTTCGAAATGCAATCGAACATGGACTCCATGGAAGACGCCACAAAACCGACGCCGACCACGTGACGCGAATCACCCCACCGGCTTGAGGAACAGTGCTCCCAGGGGGGGCAAGGTGAGGAGGAGTGAGAATTCGCGCCCATGGCTTGGCGACTCCTCCGCGCGCACCGCTCCATAGTTCCCCACGCCGCTGCCGCCGTAGACCGGCGCATCGCTGTTGAGAAGCTCCCGCCACTCACCGCCTTGCGGCACGCCCACCCGATAGCCCTCGCGCGTGATCGGCGTGTAGTTCAGCACCACCAGCACGGGGGCGCCGCCCTTGCCCTTCCTCAGGTAGCTGGCGACGCTCTGGTTGGAATCGTTCGCGTCCACCCATTCGAACCCCTCCGCCAGGACGTCCAGCTGGTGGAGCGCGCCTTCCCGGCGCATCAGGCCGTTGAGATCGGAGACGAGCTGCTGGATGCCGGCGTGCGCCGGGTCGGAGGTGAGGTCCCAGTCCAGGCTGGATTCGTGGGCCCACTCGCGCCACTGGCCGAACTCGCCCCCCATGAAGAGCAGCTTCTTGCCGGGGAGCGACCACTGGTTGGCGTAGAGCAGGCGCAGGTTGGCCCGCTTCTGCCAGTCGTCCCCCGCCATCTTGTTGAGCAGGGAGCCCTTGCCGTGGACGACCTCGTCGTGGCTGAGGGGCAGCACGAAGTTCTCGTGAAAGGCGTAGAGCCCGCGGAAGGTGAGCGCGTTGTGATGGAAGCGGCGATGCACCGGATCGTGCTGCATGTACGCCAGCGTGTCGTGCATCCAGCCCATGTCCCATTTGAAGCCGAACCCCAGGCCCCCCAGCCAGATCGGCCGCGACACGCCCGGCCAGGAGGTGGACTCCTCCGCGTAGGTCTGGACGCCCGGCTGGCGGCCGAAGACCTCGGTGTTCAGCCGCTGCAGGAAGCTGATGGCCTCGAGGTTCTCGCGGCCGCCATGCACGTTCGGGATCCATTCCCCGGCCTTGCGGGAGTAGTCGAGGTAGAGCATGGACGCGACGGCGTCCACGCGCAGACCGTCGGCGTGGTAGCGGTCCAGCCAGAACATCCCCGAGGAGAGCAGGAAGCTGCGCACCTCGTGGCGGCCGTAGTTGAAGATGAAGCTCTTCCAGTCGGGATGGAAACCCTGGCGCGGATCGGCATGCTCGTAGAGGGCGGTGCCGTCGAAGTTCGCCAGCCCCATCTCGTCCGAGGGGAAGTGCGAGGGCACCCAGTCGAGGATGACGCCGATCCCGGCCTGGTGCAGCCGGTCAATCAGGTACATGAAATCCTGGGGCGTCCCGTACCGGCTGGTGGGAGCGAAGTAGCCCGTCGTCTGGTAGCCCCAGGATCCGTAGAACGGGTGCTCCATGACGGGCAGGAACTCGACGTGGGTGAACCCGAGGCGCTTCAAGTAGTCGCAGAGCGGCTCGGCCAGCTCGCGATAGTTGAGCGGGCGGTTCCCCTCTTCCGGAAGCCGGCGCCAGGACCCGATGTGCATCTCGTAGATGGAGAGGGGCGCGTCGAGGGCGCTGCGCGGCCCCCGTTCCTCCATCCACTTCGCATCGCCCCATTTGTAGTCGAGGTCCCAGACGACCGAGGCGGTGCGCGGCGGCGTCTCCGCATGGACGGCGAGCGGATCCGCCTTGTCCACCCGATACCCGCCCTGCCCTTCGATGTGGAACTTGTACTTCGTTCCTTTTCCAATCCCCTTGACGAATCCCTCCCAGATGCCGGACTTGCCCCGCGGCGCCAGGGCGTCCTGGTGCTTGTTCCAGCCGTTCCAGTCGCCCACCACGTTCACCATCTTCGCGTTGGGGGCCCAGACGGCGAACTGCGTCCCACCCGGCTTCAGGTGCGCGCCCAGGTGCTCGTACAAGCGGAGGTGGGAGCCTTCGTTGAAGAGATGGAGATCGTCGTCGGAGAGGAGCGAAATCATGGGGTCGCCCGAGAGGAGGGAAATCATGGCGGCGCACTATCATTTGCCAGCGAAGAGGGCCAGCAGCCGCCCTGGCGGACCGTGAGCCTCAGTGAAATGCGGCCAACCAGGCAACCACCGGCACCAGGGCTGCCGCCAGGGAGAGGGCGATCTGCGCGGCGCGGCTCCGCAGCGGCGGAAGCCGGGAGGCAACGGCGCCCAGCAACAGGCCCGCCACGAAACCGCACAGATGGCCGGCGAGATCGGCGCGTTTCGAGGTGCCGAGAAACGCCAGCAGCGCCAGGCCGGCGCCGAGCGGGACCCAGGGGCGGCGCCGGTGCTGGGGGAAGGCGGCCAGCGCTCCCAGAGCGCCGAAGACGGCCGTGGACGCGCCGATGGAGACGAAGTCCCGCCGCACCAGCCAGGCGGCCGCGAGGGTCCCGGCAATGCCGGAGAGTAGCACCAGCGCGCTGGCGACCCCGGAGCCAACCGCCCGGGCGAGGAGCGCGAGCAGGAGCCCGCCCAGGACCGCGTTGCCCACCGCATGCCCCGCGTCGCCGTGCAGGGTGAGCGCAGTCACCGTCCTCCACCACTCTCCTCTCAGGATCGCTGCTGCGTCGGCGCTTCCCCGCTCGAACCATTCGGAGCCGGCGGACTGGGGGCCGGTCCAGACGTGGATCGCGAGCACCGCAAGAAAGAAGGCCAGCCCGCAAGCAACGGCTCCGGCGACCGGGCGGGGCTGCTCCTGCCGGCGCGGCACCAAGGGGTTCTCGAGCTCGAACGCGGCGAGCACGGCTTCCGCCCGGACGGCGTCGCCATCGCCGATCGCCAGCGCCCACTGCTCCTCGCCGACGCCGCGCAGCTCGTGCGCAATCCCTTCCTGGTCGAGGACGAGGGAGAGATCCATCGCCCGCCGGAAATCGGTCACCACCCGGAGCAGCACGCGGGCAGCCTACACGGGCGGTCCTGTGATAGGAGAGCCCGGCCATGCCGACTCTCGACGCGCCCCGCGCGCTGCAGTCTTCGCAGCGGATCTGGGACCAGGAGATCCTTCCGGCCCTGTACGAATACATCCGCATCCCCAACAAGTCGCCGGCGTTCGAGCCCAGGTGGCAGCAAAACATGGACCGGGCCGTGTCGCTGATCGAAGCGTGGTGCCGCAAGCAGCCCATCGCGGGCCTCCAGCTGGAAGTGGTCCGGCTCCCGGGCCGGACGCCGGTGATCTTGATGGAGATCCCTGGCGAGGGGAGCGAGACCGTGCTGCTCTACGGCCACCTCGACAAGCAGCCGGAGATGACCGGCTGGCGGCAGGGGCTCTCGCCCTGGCAGCCGGTCCGCGAGGGCGACAAGCTCTACGGGCGCGGCGGCGCAGACGACGGGTACTCGAGTTTCGCTTCGATGGCCGCGATCCGCCTGGTGCAGGAGCAGAAGCTGTCGCACGCGCGGTGCCTGGTGCTGATCGAGGCCTGCGAGGAAAGCGGATCCACCGACCTGCCCGCCTACATCGATCACTTGACGACGCGGATCGGCAAACCGTCGCTGGTGGTCTGCCTGGACTCGGGCTGCGGCAACTACGAGCAGCTCTGGATGACCACCTCGCTGCGCGGCCTGGTGTCGGGCAATCTCCGGGTCGACATCCTCAGCGAAGGGGTCCACTCCGGCGACGCAAGCGGGATCGTGCCGGAGTCGTTCCGCATCCTCCGGCAGCTGCTCAGCCGGATCGACGACGAACAGACCGGCCGGGTGAAGATCGACGGTCTCCAGGTTCAGGTTCCCGCCGAACGCCTGAAGCAGGCGCGGCTCACCGCCGAGGTCCTGGGCGACGAGGTCTGGAACAAGTTCCCCTTCGTGCCCGGTGCCCGCCCCGTGGTCACCGACAAGATCGAGATGATCCTGAACCGCTCCTGGCGCCCTGCCTTGTCCATCACCGGAATCGACGGACTGCCGCCGCTGGGGAGCGCCGGCAACGTGCTCCGGCCCTACACCGCCTGCAAGATCTCGCTGCGCATTCCTCCGCGCGTCGATCCGGGCGCGGCCGCGCGGGTGGTGAAGGAGACGCTGGAGAAGGACCCGCCCTACGGGGCGCGCGTGAGCTTCGAGGGCGAGAAGGCCTCTACCGGATGGGACGCGCCGCCGCTGGCGCAGTGGCTCTCCTCTTCCGTGGATCGCGCGTCGCGGAGCTACTTCGGCAAGCCGCCCATGGCGTTCGGCGAGGGCGGGACCATTCCCTTCATGGGCATGCTGGGCGAGAAGTTCCCGGACGCGCAGTTCCTCATCACCGGCGTGCTCGGGCCCGGGTCCAACGCGCACGGCCCGAACGAGTTCCTGCACATCCCGACCGGCATCCGGCTGACGGCGTGCGTGGCGAGCGTCATCGCGGATCACTTCGCGCGCTGAACGCCTGGGGTTCTTGCAGCACGCGCTGCAGGACGCGAGCGATCTCCGCGATCTGGGTCCCGTCCACCATCCGGTGATCGATCACCTGCCCGCGGTGCCCGAAGACCTGGAGGGCGTGGGCCGGAGGTGAGCGGCGTGGTGGCCCGACCGCTCGATCCCCTTCGGCGGAGCTGCCCGTGCTCGCGGTCTGGCGCAGGGGGGTCCAGAACCCGCTCCTGGACGAGGCCCTCGCCGTCAGCGGCGGGCGCCGCCGCGCATGAGGTGGTGCACCGCCTCGAGCAGCCCGTCCTGCGTGAGCCGATACATCGGGAACACGCGGCGGATCACCTCCGCCGTACCGTACCAGGCCGCCTGTGGCTCGGGATTGAGCCAGGCTGCGTGCCGGAAATGCTCCGCGAGCCAGACGAGCCAAGCGATGCCCGGAGCGCCCGAGTCGTCGCTGTAGCTCCAGCGCGAGCCGCTCGACTGCAGCTCCCAGGGGCTCATCAGCGCGTCGCCGACGACGATCAGCCGCCAGGACGGATCGCAATCTTGCAGCAAGCGCAGCACCGGCACGCCCTTCATCAGCCCAGCGGTCTCGTACACGTGGCCGTACACGCAGTTGTGGAAATAGTGCGTGCGCAGCTCCTTGAAGTGGGTGGCGCGTTTCGCGGCCGAGAAGAGCCGCTCGGAGACGTCGGCATGCGGGTCCATGGACCCGCCCACGTCGAGCAGCAGGAGGACGCGCAGATTCGACCGGCGCTGCGGCCGCAGCGAGATCTCCAGCTCGCCGGCGTTCCGCGCCGTCTTGTCGATGGTGGTCTCGATGTCCAGCTCGTCCAGCGCGCCCTCGCGCACGAAGGCCCGCAGCCGGCGCAGCGCGACCTCGATGTGGCGGGTGTCCAGCGTCACGTCCGATCGCAAGTCGCGGAAGTGCCGCTCTCCCGCGAGCTCCAGCGCTCCGCGCCCGCCCCGAGCATTGCCGACCTTGATTCCGGTCGGGTGGGTCCCGGCGCTCCCGTGCGGCGAGGCGCCGCCCGTGCCTACCCAGCGGTTTCCGCCGTCGTGACGCTCGCGCTGCTCCAGAAGCCGCTGCCGCAGCCGCTCGCGCGCCTCCGCCAGGTCGAGCCGCTCCAGGATCTGCTTCTCCTGCTCGGTGAGCTGCCGCTTGGCCGCGGGCTGCTCGAGCCACTGCAAGAGCTCGTCGGTGAGCGCCAGCGCGTCGTCCGGGACGCCGCGGAAGTGGTGCGCGAATGCCCGGTCGAAGCCGTCCAGGTCCTGCTCGCGGTGCACGCAGAGCGCCCGGGCCACCTCGTAGAAGCCGTCCAGCGTCCCCTTGTGCAGCCCGAGGCCCAGCGCTTCCGCCAGCGAGAGCGCTTCCTGGGCGCCCACTTTCACCCCGCGATCGCGCAGCTCGTAGAGAAAGGGCACGAACATGCGTCAGGCCCTCGGCCGCCGCCCGCGCGTGGTGGCCTCGGCGAAGGCGAGCAGATCCTGCTCGCGCTTGAGCAGGGCGCCGAGGAACGGCATCCCCGCCTCCAGCTCGACGCTGGCGATCCCCGCGCGGCGGAGCACCGCGATCCAGTCGATCAGCTCGCTGGTGGACGGCCGCTTCCGCAGCCCGTCCACCTCGCGCAATTCGTAGAAGGCGCGCAGCGCCTGGTCCAGGAGCTTCTGGTCCAGATCGGGATGGTGCACGCGCACGATCCGCGCCATCAGGTCCTTCTCGGGGAACTCGATGAAGTGGAACACGCACCGGCGGAGGAAGGCGTCAGGCAGCTCCTTCTCCGCGTTGGAGGTGATGACGACCACCGGGCGCTCCCGGGCGATCACCTCGTCGCCCGTCTCATTGACGACGAAGCGCATCCGGTCGAGCTCATGGAGGAGATCGTTGGGGAACTCCAGGTCCGCCTTGTCGACCTCGTCGATCAGAAGCACCACCCGATCGCGCGAGGCGAAGGCCTGGCCCAGCGGGCCGTACTTGATGTAGCGGCGGATGTCCTTCACGTCGCCGTCCCCGAAGCGGGAATCGTACAGGCGTTGGACCGTGTCGTAGACGTAAAGCCCGTCCTGGGCGCGCGTGGTCGACTTCACCGGCCAGTGGATCAGTCGGAGACCGAGTCCGCCGGCGATCGCTTCCGCCAGCTGCGTCTTTCCCGTCCCCGGTTCTCCGCGAACCAGCAGCGGGCGCTCCAGCGCGAGCGCGCAGTTCACCGCGGCCTCGAGCGCGGAGGAGGTGAGGTACCTGTCGGTGCCGCGGAACCGGCGAAAGTCCATTTCCGCTTTGTATCCGGCGGTCGCCCCGAAGGCCATCGGGCCGTGCCGGGCAGCCCTTGGGGTGGGGAGCACGCGCGTACGGAGCTCGGACTGCTGCGTCTTGAGGCTTGCATCGGGCCTGAAAACTCCCGCTCCATCCGCCTGGCCAGGAGGCTCGGATTCACCGCCGTGAGCGAACGGCCGGGCACCGTCGTCTACGCAAGGAGGCTGTAGGCCGCCTGCGGCGCACGTCGATGCCATCCGACGCGCAAGAGCCAGGTTTGCGCCGGGGCAACCAGCGGCGGTCCCGTGTCCGTCCGGTGTGCGGAGCTGAACTCGTCCGGCGCCGCCGGTTCGACGCGCTCTCCGCGTCGCAGCGCGTGGACGACGAAGTTCCCCAGCACATATGCGACCGCCCGCGCGACCTCGGCCGGCGAACACAGGACATGCTGGTGGAAGCGGTCCGCGAATACCTTCCCGGCGCGACCCATCAGTCGATTGAGGCGGCGCGCGATCCGCACCGCAAGCCCCTGCAACCCGCGCGAGAGCCGCACGGCATCGGCCGCCTCCACGATCAGGTGGAGGTGATTTCCTTGCACAGAGAAGTGGATCAGCCGGAAGCCAGCCCGATTGCAAGCTTCCGCGAATGCCGCCGAGAGCTCGCGGAAGCTGCGGCGGCTACGAAGGTTCCACACGTGCGGCAGCATGCGCCAGGTCACGTGCACCGGATGGTGCTTGGATAGGAGTGGCCGGGACACGTGCGGTACGCCGGGCTGCTCCGACTTCGGCTTTCGGCCCGCGCCGCGCCGCTGACCACCCCAGGTCGGCAACCGCAACGAAAGCTGTTTGGTTCGTGCCATCTTGAATCGGCATAGTTCCAGGATTCGGCCCCCGCGCCCATCCGTCAGTTGACGGGTCAGATCCAGATCGGCGCTATGAGCATCATATCGGTAACGGTTGCCCAGGGACATCGGTGGCAGGTTCACGATGGGCGCATTGCCCTGGAGGGAGACGTGCCCGATGTTGTCCGAGCGGATCGCCAGCGGCACCGCTTGCCCATCCTGAATCGGCATACTTCCAGGATTCCGCCCCCGTGGGGGGAGTGGTCCGGACCCGATAGATCCGAGTACATGGGTAACAGCGAGGCTGAGGGCAAGGAAGTGACCTTGC
>WNFS01001619.1_pt1 | contig 17728 bp, 16 predicted proteins | sample 5400141 | NCBI WGS metagenome assembly WNFS01 (sample SAMN13153358, study PRJNA577476) | soil metagenome | isolation source: 60 cm saprolite under Madrone tree | place: USA:California | collected 2016-06-14
GAAATGCATGCTGAGATCCTGGGTCTGAAGCAACGGCGCGGCCATCAGCCCTCCTCCGCCCGCTTGGGCTGCAGCGTCGTCTTGGCCCGCATGCCAAGCGAAGTGAGCAGCCATTGGCCGAGATCGCCGAGCGTCGGCATCAGCCCCTTCGGCACCAGCAATACAAACGCGATCAGGATGACACCGAAGATCAACGGAGCGTTGGCAAAGATTTTGGCCCACCAATCCGAGCCGCTACTCTGCTGGTTGGCGCCGAGCGCGGTGGTGAGCCATTGAATGCCGATACAGCCGACGATCGGGCCGATCAGAGTGCCGCGTCCGCCGACGATGACCCAGATGATGATCTGCGCGGATTGGGCGAGGCCAAAGATCGTAGGGCTTACAAAGTTGCCCCAATTGGCGAACAGACAGCCGGCAAACCCGGCCAGCGCGCCGCCGATGGTGAAGGTCGCGAGTTTGTAGGCCCGCGGATCATAGCCCAGCAGTTCGGCGCGCCGTTCGTTTTCCCGGATGCCGACGATGATCCGGCCGAACCGGCTCGCGAGCAGCAACCGCAATCCGAAATAGGTTGCGAGCAGCGATGCGGTTGCAAGATAGAACATGCCTTCGAGATCGATCGGCGCGCCCTTTTTGCCGGGAAAATTCAGCGGTGGGATTCCCGGAATGCCATTGAAGCCGCCGAGCCGGGACGAGCCAATATGGAATTCGGGACCTGCGGTCGAATTGATGGAGTTGAACAGGATCAACGTCACCGTCAGCGTGATGACGCCGAGATAGACGTCGCTGATGCGGCCGTAGAACATGAAATAGCCGAGCAGCGCCGCGAATGCCGCCGGCACGATAACCGCCAGCAGCAGCGGGATCGTGCTCTCGCCGATGTTGAACATGGCGATGGCGTAGGTGTAGGCGCCAAGCCCGAAGAAGGCCGATTGCCCGAAGCAGAGAATTCCGCCATAGCCCCAAATCAGCGCGAGGCTGAGCGCCAGGATCGCCATGATCATGTAGACCGTGAGTGGTGAGGAAGGTGGCGATCTGGTTGATCGTGCCGAATAATGCGGATGCCGATACCGTGCCGCTGAGGATGGCGGAGCCGCCGCCGATCACCGTGATGAAGGATTTGGCGACATAGGCGACGCCGATGGTCGGAAACACGCCGGAGACCGGCGCCAGCACTGCGCCGGCGAGACCCGACAGTGCGGCGCCGATGCCGAATGTGATGGCATAGACACGCGGCGGATTGACGCCGAGGGCTGCTGCCATGTTGGCGTTCTGCATGGTGCCGCGGGCAATCAGGCCGAGCCGCGTCCAGCGCATCACGGCAAAGATCGCCGCCAGCACCACCGCCGCCACGGCGATGACGAACAGCGTATAGGCGCTGGTACGATAGGCGCCGATCTGGAAACTGCCGAGCGGCGCGGAAATGCCGACGGTGGTGTTGCCGAAGATCGCGGTCGTCAACCCGACCAGGAACAGGCTCAAGCCCCACGTCGCGAGCATGGTGTCGATCATCCGGCCATACAGAAAGCGAATGATCGTGCGTTCGATGACGACGCCGATGATGCCGACCACGATTGGCGCTACCACCAGTATCGAGATCCAGATGCTGATGCCGTGGCTGGTCGCGACGATCGCCGCATAGCCGCCGAGCATCAGGAACTCACCATGCGCGAGATTGATGACGCGCATCATACCGAAGATAATCGCCAGCCCGACGCTGATCAGCGCCAGGCTGGCTATCGCGTAAAGGACCTGGATTGCCAGGAGAGCAACGAGATCCACGTTCACCTTTCCCAAACAAGATCCGAGGGTAGACGCCCCCTCAAATCTTGATCACGTATTGCTGGTTATCGTTCGGGTTCTTGATGAGATTGCAGACGGCAGCGGTATCGGCCGGCTTCTGTTGGGCGAAATCTTCCAGCACCTTGAGCTTCTTGTCGGCCACTTCGGCGATGTGGACGTCGAGCACGCAATGATGCGTCGGCGGGTCGATGGTAACCTTGCCGGACGGCGCATCGATGCTGATGCCGGTTTCGAGGGCTTCGATAACCTTCATCCGATCGATACTCCCGGCCTTCTTGACCGCTTCGGCCCATAGCCGGAACCCCTGATAGGTTCCCATCGCAAGCTCCGTGATGTTGGGATAGTCGGGGCCGAAACGTTTGTGGAAGCTCGCCACGAACTTCTCGTTGACCGGGTTCTTCAGGTCCTGGAAATAATTGTAGCAGATCAGCATGCCGTTGCACTCGTCGGGCGACAGCACGATGTGCTCGTTGCCGACCGCGAATGTGGTTGAAGCCATCGGAACGCTCTTGCGCATGCCGGCAGCCGCCCATTGGCGGTAGAAGGAGATGTGCGCGCCGCCGACCAGCGCCGACCATACGAAATCCGGCTTCGCCGCCTGGATCTTGGAGATGGTCGGGCCGAAATTGGTGACGTCGAGCGGGAAGAAGTCAATTGACGGCACCTCGCCGCCGTTTTCGGTGACGTATTTCTTCACCCATTGCGAGGTGATCTGGCCGTAATTGTAGTCGGCCGCGATCACGTAAACCTTCTTCCCCCATTTCTTCATGGCATGGGGCACCAGCTTTTCCACCGTCTGCGCCGGGGTCACACCGGTGTCGAACTGGTTGCGGTCGCAGACGCCGCCTTCATACTGCGTGTTGTAGAAATACAGCGTCTTGAACTTGTCGAGCACCGGCCGAATCACCTCGCGCGAGGCCGAGGTAATGCCGCCATGCACGACAGCGACCTTGTCCTTGAGCGCCGCCTGCTGCGCGAATTGCGTGTAAAGCTGCATGTTCGACTGCGTGTCGTAGTTGATCAGCTTGATCTGCCGCCCCAACAGGCCGCCCGCCGCGTTGGCTTCCTCGATGGCGAGGGTCAACGCATCGACCATCGGTTTGCCGTAGATGTCGAGGCCGCCGGAGAGATCGTGGATACTCGCTACGTTGATCGGATCCTCCGCCCACGCGCTGGAGGAAAACATCCCGGCGGCAGCGGTGGCCGCCGTACTCTGCAAAAACGTTCTGCGATTGACCCTCATAGCCCTAGTCCTCCTCGCGGTTGCCGATTATGAAGTCAGGTACTTTTTCAGAATTGACGCGCCCATCGTGTATTTCGGATCGACCATGTTGCCGAGCCGGATGCGTCCGGCCTGGCTGAGCAGCATGTAGGCGTCGATCTCGTCGAAGCCGTATTCGGCGCTCATCCAGCGAACCAGTTCGCGATAGGCGATGCGCGCCGCATCTTCGAGTGGGCGCGCACTGCCGATCGTCATGAGAAAATCCCCGGTCTCAAGCCGCGGCCAGGCAAAGCTCCACCCCTTGATGACGTCGATCTGCATGGTCACGGTGGCGCGCTGTTCGATCGCAACGCCCGACAATTCGCCGTCGCCCTGGGCGGCATGGCAATCGCCGACATAGAGGAAGCCGCCTTTGACATGCACAGGGAAGTACAGGATCGCGCCGGGCGCGACGTCCGGCAGGTCCATATTGCCGCCATGATAATCCGGCTGTAGCGACGAGATCGCCTCGATCTCGGGAGAAATCCCGATGGTTCCGATGAACGGCTGGTATGGCAGCGTGATCTTGTCGCTCCAGCGCACGCCATCCTTGTCGACGTGCATCACCCTCACCCGTTCCGGCAACGGCGGATTGAGCAGCGCGGTCGACGCCGTTCCCACGAGGCCGCCGAATTCCGGAATGATACAGGTCTTGCCGGCCGGCTGTGCGCCCCTCGTCTCCACGGCATGAATGTGCACCGCCAGGCAATCGCCCTTTTCGATCCCGTTCACAGAAATCGGACCGCATTGCGGATTGAGGAAGGGAAACCGCAGCTTCGCTGTCGGACTGTCCTTCTCGCTTGTGATGACGCCGCCAAAGGCATCTTCGGTTTCGACGGCGACGATGTCGCCGGGGTCGATCGTGAGAACCGGTTTTGTGTAAGGTCCGTAGACGTAGTGGAAGGGGCCTTGCTTCTCGATGGTGAGCTCATGGCGCTTGCGGGCCTGGCCCTTGGCAAGGCCACGCTTCGCCATGATCGAGGTCTTGAGCCAGGGATCGTCGGTCATCGCGATATCCTCGAAAATTCCGGCAGTGCAAATCGCACGCCAGCGCCGGATTCTTGCCTCGATTGTCCTAATTCAACTTCCAGTCTCCACCGGCTTCGATCGCCCGAGCCAGCCGTATCAGTGTTGCTTCCTCAAAGTGACGCCCGACCAGCATCAGGCCGACCGGCAAACCATTGACGCGGCCACATGGCACGGTGAAGGCAGGATGTCCGGAAACATCGAAGGAACAGGTGTTGGCCTGCATGTTAAGGGCGACGTCGATCACGGTGTTGAGCGGCGCATCGGGCGGCGGGATCGGGGTTGCAGTAAAAGGAATGGTCGGCATCGCCAGCGCGTCGAACTTCTGCAGCGCTTCGTCGTAGGCGCGCCGCAGCAACACCCGCAGGTTCTGTGCCTTGGAGTGATAGCGTCCGTGATAATGGCGGTGCATGTATTCGCCGAGCATCAGCACCAGTTTCACGGTCGGCGACACGTCGTTGATCCGCGTCCCCATGCCGCGCGCAAGCGCCTCCTGCATCGAGAGCGGATAGTAGCCCTGGACGTTGTTGCCGACACCGTAGCCTTTCAGCATCATCTCGGCAGCGCCTTCCAGAATGATGCCGCTCCAGACATGCGGTCCATCGAGATGCCAGGGCACGGAGACTTCTTCGCTTTCGATGCCGGCCTTGCCGAGCGCCGAAATGGTTTGCCGCACCTTCTCATTGACCGCGGGATCACTTTCCGGATGGCCAAATCCTTCGCGCAGGACGCCAATGCGCAGTCCCTTCGCCGGATTGCCGAGCGCCGCCATATAGTCGTCGGTGCGCGCTGCGATCGTTCGCGTATCCCAGCCGTCATGGCCGGCGATGACAGTCAGCAGCCGCGCGACGTCTTCCACCGACGCGCACATCGGACCGCAATGATCGACCGAATAGCTGATCGGCATGGAGCCGGTGGTCGGCACCAGGCCCCAGGTCGGCTTCAGGCCATAAACGCCACACCAGCTTGACGGCGTACGGATCGAGCCGCCCTGATCTCCGCCCAGTGCCATCGGTACCTCACCGGCCGCCACCAGCGCGGCGCTGCCGCCGGACGAGCCGCCGGCGCTGTGGGCCGGATTGTGCGGGTTGCGGATCACGCCACCTGCGCAAGTATGACTTGCCCCTGAAAAGCAGAGATCCTCGCAGGCGGCCTTGCCGGCGATGGTGCCTCCAGCATCGAGAATCCGTGTCACGACGGTGGCGTCGAGTTCGGGAACATAACCTTCAAGCAGTGCCGAGCCGTTCATCATCGGGACGCCGGCAACACAGATATTATCCTTGATCGCGACCTTCTTCCCGCTCAACAGTCCCTCCGCGCCAGTCTTGATATTCGTTTTCCAGTACCAGGCGCCGTAAGGATTTTCTGATGCTGCTGGCCGGTAGCCCGGCGACCGCGGCGCAATCGGTGCCAGGGCTGGCGGCACCAACTCGTCCAGCCGGCCGTAGGATGCCAGCGGTCCCTTGAAGGCCTGCTGAAATGCAGAAATCTCGTCAGCGGTGAGGACGAGACCAAAGTCAGATCCGAGATCGTCGATTTGGTCCAGCGTCGGAAGGCGAACTGCCATGCTCCACCCTTCACCCATTGCCCGTCTTTGGGAGACAAAAACGAAACAAGCCATCCGCGGCCCGAAAGGGCCCCGAATGGCATCAATGCCGCTGCTATCAATGGTCGCGTAGGTTACGTTGCAGAACGAAATTCGGAAGTCGTCACTCAGACGTCATCGGCTGCGTGAGAACTTTTCGCCATGCACGTATTCACGTACGTACCAAGTCATTGTGTCTTAGCGTCGGCAGCCTTGTCAATGCGAGGCCAGCACCTTTTTATGCGAATAGCACGAATGACGCGCAGCGTAGATTGACGATACAAGGGAGCAAAGCCTACTTTCTTGCGACGAGATTGTTGCCGCCCAGCGCCCGAGCGTCGTCATGACCAAGCCGTCCATCCCTCTCGGCCTCGTATTTTCCCAATCGGGACCTTACGCCATGATGGCCGGCGAGATGCGCAAGAGTGCGTTGATGGCGGTCGACGAAATCAATCAAAGCGATGAGTTCGATTTCGCATTCACGCCTCACCTGCGCGATCCCGGCGGGGTCGTCGCCGCGTATCACACCGCATGCGCGGATTTAATTCGCGAAGAACATGTCGATCATATCGTCGGTTGCTATACCTCGGCCTCGCGCAAGCAGGTTATTCCCATTGTCGAGCGCACTGAGCGATTGCTCTGGCATCCGGCCCGGTACGAAGGGTTCGAAAGTAGCGACAACGTTATCTATGTGGGGGCCGCCCCCAATCAGCACGTGGTGCCTCTGGTACGTCATATGCTGGATCACATCTCCTCCGACGTGTTCTGCATCGGGTCGAACTATGTCTGGACCTGGGAAATGAACCGCGTCATTCGCGAAATCGTGACCAGCGCAGGCGGCCGTATTCTTGCTGAACGTTTGCTGGAGCTCGGCGAGACCACGGTAGACCACATCGTCAAGGAGATGATCGACCGAAAACCGCCGGTTGTGTTCAATACGCTTGTCGGTGAATCCAGCTACGCCTTCATGCGCGCCCTGCACGCGGCAGCGACGCGTGCCGGCCTCTCGATCCCGATGCTCAGCTGCAGCCTGTGCGAGCCCGAGCTCAAGCTGATCGGATCGGCGGCCTCGGTCGGATGTATCACGTCATCTGCTTACTTCGAGAGTATCGAGGGGCCTGAAAATCGCGCTTTTGTTGCTCGGTGGAAGGCCCGCCACGGGGCGGACAGCAACCTCTCCGTCGACGGACAATCAACTTACGTCTGCGTCATGCTGCTTGCCCGCGCCATCCGCCGCGTGGGTTCGGCGGCCGTCGGCGCCGTGCGGCGCGCCGCGGCAAATCATCGCTACGATTCCCCCCAGGGACCGGTTTGGGTCGATCCCGATAATAATCACTGCTTCCTCACACCGCGGCTGGCACGCTCCGCGCCTGGATGTCAATTCAATATCTTCTGGGAAGCGGACGCTCCCGAGCGTCCCGATCCCTATCTTTCGAACCTCGACCTCGCAGCGATTGGCACGAGGCCGGAACTGGGCCATGATGCGGCGACGAGGCGTTCAAACCATCTGCGTATCGTGAAATGACCAGGCCGTCGCCTTTCTCCGTTCGCGGCCGTCGCGCTCTCATGGTGATGAGAGATGAGCGCGACATCTCCATCGTGCGCCGCCAGCTCAGCCGCCTAGGCATGACGATTTTAGAGCACGATCCGGCCGAGCCGCCACCGGCGGACCAAACCGTTGACGTCGTCCTGATGGATGCGGACACTATTTCCATCAAATCCGATCAGGCCACGGCGTGGAAAGGCAACGTTCCGATCATCGCGCTGATCGGAACGGAAACGCCCAGCCGGCTAAAATGGCTGCTCGATCTGCGGCCGGCATCTTTTCTTATCAAGCCGCTGCGATCGGCCGGACTTTACACCGCGCTGGTGGTTGCGTTCGATTCAGCGCAACGAAGAGTTGACAGCGCGGCCCACATAGAAAAGCTGGAGGACCGTATTCGATCCCGGCGCGTCGTATTCGCCGCCGTTCTACAGATCATGCGCGCTCACGGCATGTCCGAGACGGACGCGTTTACACTTATTCGACAGACCGCGATGCGGCACCGCTCGACGATCGAGGTTTTGAGCGCGGAAATCATCGCGGCCGGTGGCATGCCGAACCGAACGACACGGACCGCGTAGCAACAGTCGCGCTAGAGATCGTTGACACGCTGCACGCCGGCCGCTTCCATCCCTGCCCAGGCGGCGTCGAGCGAGCCCGCCAGATCGATGGCCCTGCATCCGGCCTCAACAAGCACGTATCGAAGCCGAGCCGGCGCGCGTCCACCGCGGAAAAATGTACGCAATAATCGGTGGCGAGTCCGACCAGGAAGATTCGCCGCAAACCGCGGTCGCGCAAATAACCCGCAAGGCCAGTCGGCGTGCGCCGGTCATTTTCAAAAAACGCCGAGTAGGAATCGATTTCGGGGCGGAAGCCCTTTCGGATGATCAGCTCCGCCCGGTCGATCTCCAGTTTCGGGTGAAACGCCGCCCCGGCCGTGCCCTGCCGGCAATGATCGGGCCAAAGGGTTTGCTGGCCATATGGCATGGCGACGCTGTCGAAAGGGTTCGCGCCCGGATGCGATGTGGCGAACGAGTTGTGGCCTGGCGGATGCCAATCCTGGGTCAGCGCAATGCGATCGAAGCGCTCGGCGAGACGATTGATGACCGGCACCACGGCGTCGCCGTCGGCGACCGCAAGCGCTCCGCCGGGACAAAAATCGTTCTGCACATCGATTATCAGCAGCAAATCATCGTTGCCTGGCCGGATCAGCATTCTGGACCTGTGTTTGTCTTGATCACCGAACTCTAGCGCAAGACGAGGGCGCTGACAGCAGGAATGCAAGCGGGCGATTATTCGCGGCCGCTTGCTGCAGCCGGCATGCGGGCGTCACGGTTCGACATTTTTGCCCTCCCGAAACATCGGCCCGGCGCTGGCATTGAAGCGCTTTCAGTTCAGCTGCCCACGTTGGTTGTTTCTAGATTTTCTTTGATCTTCCGGTGCACACATCGTGAACACGCCGACCGAAGGTGAGGCGCTCGATGACTTCAGCATCGGGCGCATCTCCTCATTCTTGAAGTCCTACGGCGAAATGCGCAAAGGCGAGGAATTCGTGATGGGCGAAGTGCGCGCGCGGGTGCGCGAGCGCATCCGATGGGGCGCGAGCTTGGGCTTGCTGGCGTTAGCACTATTGTTTGCTCCAATTGCTTGGCGACGCCTACGCATACGAGCACCGCATTAGGCCTGCACAGGCGAACACGTCGACGCGCGCCGATTGGATCAATGTGGGCCGTCGGCCCCGGGCGGGTGTCGATATTCCGTGACCTGTCATTCCGCGAATCCGACGACACGACCTTCGGCGGAGTTATTTTTTGAAGGGGATCAGTTGTGATTTCATGGACGGTGGAACAATCTCGCCATAAATGAACTTACTAACTGTCAGTGCCACTTAGACGTGGTAAAAGTCGTGTTGGCACCATCGTTTTCCTTGGCCGATCGTAGGGAAGGCATCACATGGTCGATTTGGCGACTCTAGAATTTCAGGGGGCTATTTGGTTAGCCGTTCATGAAAAAGACCCTCATTGACCTGCTTAGGTCTAACTATCCTATTTCTCCAGATGATAAGCGCGTTCTCGCCGACTTCTTCGACGGCAAGTTTCGACGTTCCCGGGGGCGGCGGTCGTGGAGAGCCACCGACGAGTTCTTTTCTAAAGAGGGTCGCGCTCGAGTGGCCGTGCGTCGGGCAGCACTCTATATCGAGGCAATTAAAAAACGCGCCCAAGATGAGAAAAGATCGAGGGCCGGAATTCATGAGTGGGCGATCGAGCAAGCCCTTGAGTATATGAGAAAAAGAGGGTTCCATCTGCCCGACCCTGACAGTCTTGAAAACTACCTTCGTCGTTCGAAGAAGCGAGCGACCTAAGCGCCCCACTAATTCTGATATTTACTGCTGAATACAACCCGGAGCGCCTGTGTTAGGCGCAGGGAATGCAACTTTTTAGGCTCACATCGCCGGCCACTCAGGACACTCATCTAAGCGTCCTGGCCGTGGTGTCGCTTCCGTCGATTCGAACCAATGCGGTTCGACTGCCAAGTTCTTCCGACAAATCAATTTCAAAAAAATTGCCCGACGCAGGTCGGAGGGGAATCTGCGTAGCAATCGCTCGCGGATCATTTCATCATTCGAGACCAGGCGGCAAAGCCTGCGGTTGCGAGCTGTATTACTGGCAATTCGTTCTGTCCCGCGGTTGGCCGGTCAACCCATCGAAATGCAGGAAAAGGTAGAATGAACAGAACAGCCGGCCGCCAGGGAAATGGCTACGCCCTTTCTCGTGATTTGAGTTCAAGACTCGAGCCTGTTGATAGTTTGCAAAGGCCGGTGGGACGCGAGGCGAGGAAGCACCCGCCGCACCAAGTTCGAAAAATCGGGGCGAGCTTGCTTCGATTTGGTTTTGTCTATCCGATCCTTGTCGATCAAGAAAGGAGGGTTGTCGCAGGCTGGGCACTGGTCCTTGCCGCGCGAGAACTGGGCTTGAAAGATGTTCCGGTAGTCAGCTTGACTGACTTGCCCGTGCTCGAACTGCGCCGCCTAAGATTAGCACTTAACAGAACAAGCGAAGATGCGTCTTGGGATAAGCAGGAGCTGGCGATCGAGATAGCCGAAATCCTGACGGCCGAGCCAGAGGCTGATCCCTTAATTACCGGCTTCGAGACCGCTGAGTTAGACGTGTTGTTAGATGACGTTGGCACTGATCAGGAAGACGTTGTCCCGGTGAGGGAAGATGGATCAGAGCCCATTAGTCGCGTCGGAGATCTTTGGAAACTGGACCAGCATCGAATCTTCTGCGGTGACGCTGAAAATCCCGACGCGTATCGCCACCTGCTGGGTTCCGAAAAACCAGAAATGAGGTTTGCGGATCCGCCCTACAACGTTCCCGTGGAAGGGCACGTCTCTGGACTAGGAGCCGTCAAACACCGCAATTTCGCTCGGGCTTCGGGCGAGATGTCGCCTGAAGAATTCACGCGCTTCTTGGAGATCACCCTCGGTTACGCAGCGAGGCATTCGAAGAATGGCGCTGTTCATTTCGTGTGCATGGATTGGCGCCACCTTCAGGAGATCCTCACAGCAGGAACGGCCGTCTACTGGAAGCTGCTTAACCTCTGCGTTTGGAAAAAAAGCAATGCGGGGATGGGCTCACATTATCGATCACAGCACGAACTTATTTTCATGTTTCAGGCAGGCAAGGGCCCGCATATCAAGACGCGCTCGACAAGCTGAAGGCCTATACCCAAGTCTGGGAGTCGCCGGAAAAAGGCATCGAGAACGTCCTCATCAAACAGACACCCATCGCGGTCGTGCGCCGCTTCCTCAATGAGGCGCGCCGACTATCCCGCTGTCGGGGGCTATGATCCGGCCGCGGGCGATGCCGAAGTCGCAGCCTTAGCCATGAAGGTGCTGAAAGCCCGTAAGGGCGACGCCCACGGCTACGCGGCGATGTTGATCTCACACTGCAAGGACGCGGCCGAGCTGCCGGCAACGATCCGGGGGATATTGGAGACCATCCACAAGGCGTTGAGCGCCGTGCCCGAAGACATCGCTTTACCTCCATCGGATGATCTCAAGGACCTGTTCGGATGAAGCTGGAGCTGTGCGATAAACGCAAGGCGATCATCGCACAGGGCGGGCACCTGCTGGTCCTCGGCGGACCAGGTTCGGGGAAGACGACGATCGCGTTGTTGAAGGCGCAAGACCGGTTCGCGGCACTGAAGTCGGGCCAAGAGATTCTGTTCCTCAGCTTCTCGCGTGCGGCTATCCGGCAGGTTCTCCTGCGCTGCAAGGAGATACTGACGTCGAGCGAACGCCGGGCCGTCACGGTCCAGACCTATCACGCCTTCTGCATGGAGATGCTGGAGGCACATGGTCGCCTGTTGCACGGGCGGCCGGTCCGCTTCCTTTATCCAACCGAGGAGCGTCTGCAGAAATCGGCCTTTGATGGCGACTGGCATGTCGAGCGCGAGCGGCAGGCCGCCGAGTTGGGACTCTACTGCTGCGATCTCTTCGCGGCCGGGACGGCCGACCTGCTTGAGCGTTGTGCGGCCCTGCGCGCGCTCATCGCGGATCGGTTTCCGATGATTATTGTCGATGAGTTCCAGGACACCGACGACAATCAATGGCGGATCGTGCGCGCACTGGCCGAGGTAACCGATGTGTTCTGCCTGGCCGATCTCGAGCAGCGCATTTTCGATTATCGCGACGACGTCGATCCGCGCCGGCTGGATATCTTGCGTGAGGCGATCAACATAAATGAGTTCGATCTTGGCGGCGAAAACCACAGGAGCCCGAACGCCGGCATCCTGAAATTCGCCAACGCGGTGCTGCGAAATCAGAGCCCGTTGCCGGCGACGCCCGACGTCAAGCAAGCGAGCTATTGGCCGAATGCCTTCGCCCCGACGGTCCACGCATCGGTGATCTGGACATTCAGCATGCTGCGCAAGAAGGGCGTCGAAAATCCGAGCGTGGCGGTATTGTCTCGAAGCAACTCGCTGATCTCCGATCTGTCGGTGATCCTTTCGGAGCCTCATACCTATAACAACCAAGCGCTCTCAGTCGTTGAGCATGACGTGGTTTGGGACGCGGACCTGTCGGCTGCGGGCGCCGTCGTTGTCGCCTCCATCTTGGAATGGCCAACCGCACCGGCCGAGGAGAGCCTCGCGCGAACGCTGCGGCTCATCGCCGGCTTCTACAAGCTGAAAAACGCAGAGGAGCCGACCAACACCGCGGCAGAGCATGCCCGCAAATACGACGAGGCCGCCGCCAAGGTGGCTAAAGGCGAGGAGCCTCGCGTCAAGGCCGCCAAGGGGCTCGTTATGGCCTATGCCGCCCTCAAACTGATCGGCGAGCCGGTCGCGGACTGGAAGGCTGCACGTCGGCTGCTTCAGGATATTCCGGCTCTCAAAGAGCTGTTCCGCGAAGTTCGACTCGTGCGACTGTTCAGGGCAACCGACGCTCTGGCTTCGGGACTCGGCGAGCGCTGGCTTGCCTTGAGCAGCTATGCGGGGGCCAGCGATCTCGTCAAACGCATCCTCGAACAGGAGCGGCTCATCGCGGCCGAGCGGGACTCGCGGGGCTGCATCCTGATGAACATGCACAAGGCCAAGGGGAAGGAGTTCGATGGTGTCGTGCTGGTGGAAGGCGCCTTCAAGTCAGGATTCTTCGACGAACGCACGGAGCGCCCGCCGTTCGAGCGGAGCCGCCGCCTACTGCGGGTCGGGCTCACCCGGGCGCGAACCTTGGTGACGATCGTCCGGCCTCAAAAAGCAAGACCGCTCGTGGATTAGCTAGCGTCAAACCTGCAGGCCGGTCAAAACATCTGACTGCGCCATAGGGTCCCTTGATATCGGCTTATCAACGAAAGTAGAGCTCGGGCAGCCGCATTCAAACGCTGAGCACGCCGGATTCGAACCTGTTGCAGCCAGGCCTAACGGCTCGGTTACACGACGACCTCGATCAAACGGGGGCCCCGATGTTTCATTGCGCTTTCGAACTGGGTTGCGAATTCTTCAACTGACGTTGCGCGGCTCGCCTCGATGCCCATCCCCGAAGCAAGCTTCACCCAATCGAGAACAGGATTGTGCAGATCGAGCATCGAAAGGGCCTTGGGTCCGGGATCGCCGGCGCCGACCCGCGCGAGTTCGATGTTGAGGATCGCATAGGAGCGGTTGGCGAAGATCACCGTGGTGACGTCGAGCGATTCCCGCGCCTGCGTCCATAGCGCCTGCAGCGTGTACATCGCCCCGCCGTCGCCGTGGAGACACACGACCTTCCTGTCCGGACAGGCGACCGCGGCGCCCGTGGCGACTGGGATGCCCTGTCCGATCGCGCCCCCGGTCAGCGCAAGATGATCGTGCGGCGCGATATTGGCCGCAAACCGATGAACACCGCCGCCCGCCGTCGCGCCCTCGTCGGAAATGATGGCGCCGTTCGGAAGATAATGGCCGATGACCTGTCCGGCCGCGATCGGATTGAGCGGTCCGTTCGGAATATCGGGTTTCCTGGATACGCCGACGTGCAGCGGCTGTTTCGGCGCGTTCACAGCGTCCGCTACGGCTTCCAAGGCGACGGTGCCATCTTCGTGACTGTGGGAGAGATAAAGAATTTTGCAATCCTCGGGCGTGCACCAGGACGGCTTGTTCGGATAGGCGAAGAAACTCACCGGAGGGCTCGCGCCGACCAGGATCAGCTGCTCCGTGCCTTTCATGAATTCGACGATCTGTTCGGCGAAATAGGGAATGCGCTCGACCTCCACGCGCCCGGCGCCGCGCTGGCAACGCGGGGCGAAGGTGTCGCAGGCGATCCGCGCGCCGGTCCCCGCAGCGATGCGGCCGGCGGCATTAAGTCCGCGTTCCTTCAATGCGGCCCCACGGATCAGCATCATGGTTTTCCTGCCCGATCTGAGCGCAGCGACAGCCTGGTCAATGGCCTCGTCGGATGCGATCGCCGGCACAGGTTTTGGCAAGGCTGGCGCGGGGCGGTCAGCCTCCAGCCACGCCGTGTCGGCGGGCAGGATCAACGTCGCGATCTGCCCCGGATATTGCAGCGCTGCCTGCACGGCGCGCGCCCCGTCCGCTGCGACCGTCCGGGCGCTGACCGACGAATGCACCCAGCCGGAGACCGGTCGGGCAAAACCCGGAACGTCCGATGCAAGTGGAGCGTCATATTGTGCATGATAGGTCGCGTGGTCGCCGACTATGTTGACGATCGGCGTCGCCGCGCGACGCGCGTTGTGGAGATTGGCGAGCCCGTTCGCCAGTCCCGGCCCCAGATGCAGCAAGGTGGCGGCCGGCTTCTCTGCCATGCGGCCGTAGCCATCGGCCATCCCGGTCACTGCGCCTTCGAAAAGACCGAGCACGGTCCGCATGCCCTCGACCCTGTCGAGCGCAGAAACGAAATGCATTTCCGATGTGCCGGGATTGCCGAAACAGACCTCGACGCCCGATCCGACGAGCGTCCGCAAAAGACTTTCCGCACCGTTCATGTTGGTCTCTCATGCGTGATGTTGAGCGTCGTTCCTCGCATCGCCCTTCTTCGGCTAGCGAGCGTATCGATATTTCGTCATGTGCCTTTCAAACGAACGCGCTCAGCCCTGTGATGGCTTTGCCGACGATCAAGGTATTCATTTCTCGCGTACCCTCGTACGAGTAGATCGCCTCGGCATCGGCCACAAAGCGGCCAATGTGGTTTTCGAGAAGAATGCCGTTGCCGCCCAGCAACTCGCGCGCATAGCCGACCGTTTCGCGACACTTGACGGTACAGAACGCCTTCGCGAGCGAGGCATGCTCGTCCTGCATCAGTCCTTCGTCCTGGAGTTGCGCAAGGCGCAGCATCATCGCCTGTGTCGAGGTGACGTTGCCGAGCATTCGCACCAATAGATCCTGCACAAGCTGGAATCCGCCAATCGGCCTCCCGAACTGGAGCCGCTCGGTCGCGTAGCGCAGCGCATGCTCGTAGGCGCCCATCTGGCAGCCCACGGCGAACCACGCGACCCCGGTTCGGGTCATCCGCAGCACTTTTGCCGTGTCCTTGAACGTGTCGGCGTTCTGCAGCCGGTCGGATTCGGGCACGCGGCAATCCTTCAGCGTGATCAGCCCGTTCTGCACCACCCGCAACGCCATCTTGGTCTTGATCTTCTCGACCGAGAATCCCGGATTGTCTTTTCCGACAACGAAACCCTTGACCTGGTTTGAGCCCTCCTCGCGTGCCCAGATAATGTTGATGTCGGCGAAGGTGGCGTTGCCGATCCATTTTTTCTGGCCGTTGAGAACCCACGTATCGCCCTCGCGTCGACACGCCGTCATCATGCCGCCCGATGTTGCCGAGCCGACGAGCGGCTCGGTCAGGCCAAACGAGCCAATCTTTTCGAAGCGCATCATAGCCGGAAGCCAGCGTTGTTTCTGCGCTTCGTCGCCACAGAGATAGATCGACCCGGCCGAAAGCCCGGTATGCACGCCCCAGAAGGTCGCGACCGACGAGTCGACGCGTGCAAGCTCCATCGCGACGAAACCGTTCAGCAGCCAGCTCCCGCCGGCCGCGCCATAGCCTTCGTAACCCACCCCGCCAATGCCCACTTCCGCGATCTTCGGAATGATCTCGAACGGAAATTCGTCGCGCGCCCAATATTCTTCTATGACCGGGGCCACCACGCCCTCGGTGAACTCGCGCACGCGCTTGATCAGCGCGCGCTCCTTGTCGTTGAGCATGTTGGCGATCTTGTAGAAATCGCCGTCCACGGGCGGCGGCGCGTAAGGCGGCTTCTTTGCCAAAGCTATTTGCGGGCTTGCCATGGGTTCCTCCCTTGGATCGATGGTGAGGCGAAGCGCGTCCGCTCCGGTTCGGTTGCTGGCGTAAGGCCTATTCGTTGCGATGCTCCCATCTTGGAAACAGACGCCAAGCCTGACTGAGCGTTCGCGACAGCAAAGACGTCTTTGGCTCGGGGCCGGCGTATTGATCGGCCAGGAACGCTTCGATGATGGCCGCGGTTTCCGCCGGCCGCGTCGCCATGAAGAGGTGTCCGTCATCAATCATCCGAAGCTGAGCGTTCGGAATAAGAAACGCCAGGATGCGGCCGTTGATCGAAGGAACCAGCGGGTCATCGCTTCCCATCAGGATCAGCGTCGGTTGCGGCAGCGACCAAAGCCACGGCAAACTCGTCCATCCGGTCATGGCAAGAAGCTGATAAAGATACCCGACATTGCGTGCACCCCGCATCGCGCTCGCGTGGGCACCGATCAATGAGGGATTTTTGCGAAACTCGCCGCCGTAGATTTCCGAAGCAACCTTGCGCATGTAGTCTTTATCGGTATACCGCCGCGGCGTCGCCATTTTCCACAGCACTGAAGGAGCGGCGGGCACCATGATGGCGCCCGGCGAGGTCGCAGCCAGCACCAGCCGCCGGCACAATCTCGGATATTGATGCGCTAATTGCTGGGCGACGCCGCCACCCCAGGAGACGCCGGCCACATCGATCTCGCTGTAGCCGAGCTCGGCGACCAGATCGGCGGCAAGCCGCGCCAGCGTCGATGGCCGGTATGGAAGCGACGGCGGGGGAGAGCCACCGACCCCGGGCACGTCGAAGATGATCCCCGTCGTATGTGTGAGCGCTTCAAGGAAGGGTTTTGCCAGCTCCCAGTTGGCGCCAATTCCGTTGAACAACAGCAGCGGGGGCTGATCGCCGGTACCATGCCTTATCGCGACCTGAAGCGATCGCCCGCCGAGCAAGATTTGCCGCACCTCGATGTCGCCTGGCTTCGCGGCTACCGCAACTCCTTGGGGACCGGTTGATCCCCCATTCGCGCGATCTCCACCGGTGGGGCTGTCAATCAAAGACGTAAGTCCCCGGGGCTTTTGTAAGGACGGGATGGCGTTCGCTGCCGAGCGATGCCGGTGCTGCGACCTCTTCACCGGAGCGCGCGTGGAGCCAATCGCGCCAATCGAGCCACCAGCTTCCCTTCCGTTTCTCGGCCGCGGTAAGGAACGCTTCCGGCCCTCCCGGATCGACCGGTCCGATCACGAACGACGCTTTCGGGTTGGTCGGCGGGTTGAGCAGGCTCTGAAGATGGCCGCTGTTCGACAACACGAAGGTGGCGCCTTCGCCCATGATCTGAGCCGTCTTGTAGACGCCCTTCCAGGGCGTGATGTGGTCGGTCACGCCCGCGACGACGTAGGCGTCCGCCGTGACTTTGCTCATGTCAACGGGCTTTTCGTTCAGCGTGAGCTTACCGGGATTGGCGAACGGGTTGGTGAAATAGAGATCGAGGTAGTCGCCATGCAAGCGAGCCGGAAGACGGGTCGTATCGGCGTTCCAGTAGAGGATATCGAATGCCGGCGGCTGGTTGCCGAGCAGATAGTTATTCACCCAGTAATTCCAGATCAGGTCGTTGGGCCGCATCCAGGCAAACATCCGTGCCAGATCGTGGCCATCGACAATCCCGCGCAGACGGGATGTCTCTTTGGCCGCGCGCATCGTCTCAGGTGTGATCAGGCAGCCGAAGTCACTCTCGTCCGCCGTATTGGGAT
>WNFS01004388.1_pt1 | contig 17726 bp, 11 predicted proteins | sample 5400141 | NCBI WGS metagenome assembly WNFS01 (sample SAMN13153358, study PRJNA577476) | soil metagenome | isolation source: 60 cm saprolite under Madrone tree | place: USA:California | collected 2016-06-14
TTTTGCCGGCACTCGCGATACCCTTGGTCCGCAAAATCGCTTCCGCCTTGGGCAGATCACCGCCGCTCTCAACAAGAGCTCGCTTGCAATCCATGAAGCCGGCATTGGTTTTTTCGCGGAGTTGCTTCACCAGTTGTGGATCGATTTCTGTTGTTGCTTTCATTGAACGTTGAGCGTTCGGGGCTGGGCGTAGGACGTTTTCTTCCGCCTACGCGGAAACGCCCGCCATTTCAACCTGCTCGCGAATGCGCGCTTCGTTGCTTGCCGAAACAATCGCGTCCACAAGCTTTTGCAAAATCACGCGGATAGCGCGAATGGCATCGTCGTTGCCGGCAATTGGATAATCGATGATGTCCGGGTCCGCGTTAGTGTCCACAATGGCGACCACTGGTATCCCGAGGCGCCGCGCTTCGTTCACAGCGTTTTGCTCGCGAATCGTGTCAATCACCACCAGCGCATCGGGCAACTGTGACATCTCCATTATTCCTTCGAGATGGCGACTGCTCGATCTCTTCGATGTATTTCAATCGACCGATGCTCTTGCGAATCGTCGCGAGGTTAGTCAGCGTCCCACCAAGCCAGCGCTGATTCACATAAAATTGACCGCAAGCCAGTGCTGCCTCTTTTATCGCCTCCTGCGCCTGCTTCTTACAGCCGACAAATAGAATTTTGCCGCCCCGGCGCGTCACTCCCTGGAGAAATTCCGTGGCCCGTCGCAGTTGCAAGACGGTCTCATCCAAATTGATGATGTAAATCTGATTGCGCTTTTCGAAGATGAAAGGTTTCATCTTTGGATTCCAACGCTTCGTCTGGTGTCCAAAATGGACGCCAGCTTCCAATAATTCAGGCACTAATTCTGTTGTATCTGCCATAAAAGAAATTCCCGAAAGGGAGCTTCCAGAGAAAACGGCGCTAACCAGACGTTAGTGAGCGTTTCTCGGCGTATCTTGCGAGAATCCAGCAGAGATCCGAAAGCCGGTTGAGGTAACGCAGAATCTCCGGATTAAACTCGTCCTCTCCTGAGCTGAATGCGGTGATGTGCCGCTCTGCGCGCCGGCATGTTGTTCGGGCAAAATCGAGAGCCGCAGAAACTTTGGCTCCGCCGGGAATCACCCAGTCCTTGGGGTAAAGCGATTTGTCTTTCTCGAGCTCGAAAATGGCCACTGTTATCCTGTCAACCATCTCCGCTGTGGTGAGCTGAAAGCCATCTTTGACGTAACGTTCACGGTCGCGAGGCGCGGTTGCCAGTTCGCCCATGACAACGATCAGATCCTTTTGTGCAGTGAAAATTTCGTCCGAAATGAACTTGTCAGTTGAAAGGGACCGAGCGAGACCAAGCGCGGCGGTCAGCTCATCGATACAGCCGTAAGCATCAACGCGCGGATCGGCTTTCGAAAGGCGCCGCCCATACATCAACGACGTTTCGCCTTTGTCACCTGTCTTAGTGACGATCGACACGCGCTAAATTGTAGGGGGTTTCTGCGAAACGCCAATTCAGTAATCGCGCCTGACACAGACGCCCTACAAAAACTGTCGCATTTATCCGATGGCTGGCTGCGGCTCAGCTTCTTCCATTACGGGCGCGCCAATGGGCTCCCCTTTTTCAACCAGCTTGATCTGGCGATGTTCTGGGAACCCAGTCCCAGCCGGGATTAAGTGACCCATGATCACGTTTTCCTTGAAACCACGCAGCTTGTCGACTTTCCCAAGCGTAGCCGCTTCCGTGAGCACGCGTGTCGTATCTTGGAAGGAGGCGGCGGAAATAAAGCTGTCGGTTTCAAGCGACGCTTTCGTGATGCCTAGCAGCACAGGAACGGCCTCCGCCGGTTTGCCACCTTTCTCGACTACCTTCTTGTTTTCCTCTTCGAAGTCGAGTTTGTCGACCTGGTCGCCCCAGAGTAATGATGTGTCACCCGGATCGGTGATCTTCACCTTCCGCAACATTTGGCGCACGATGATCTCAATGTGCTTGTCGTTGATCTCCACGCCTTGCAGTCGGTAGACCTCCTGCACTTCATTAACTAAATGCTCCTGCAATTCCTGTGGACCGCAGACTTCCAAAATCTCGTGCGGCACGATTGGACCTTCGGTGAGTTGCTGACCCTTCTTCACGAAATCGCCTTTGAACACGATGATGTGCTTGGTGAGTGGGATCAGATGCTCTTCTTCGGCTCCCGTCTCTGGATCTTTTAGAATCAGCCGTCGTTTTCCGCGAATGGTTCCGCCCATCTCGGTGACGATTCCATCTATCTTCGCAATCTCAGCAGCGTCCTTCGGACGACGGGCCTCGAATAATTCCGCCACGCGCGGCAGACCTCCTGTGATGTCTTTTGTCTTTGCAACCTTGCGCGGCGTCTTTGCCAGCAGCGCGCCGGCGCGCACTTTCTGGCCTTCCTCCACAATTACGTGAGCGCCGGCCGGAATGGAGTAACTCGCAAGCACTTCTTTTTTGTCATCCACGATGACGATCTGCGGGTGCAAATCCTCCTTGTGCTCGATGATTACAGTCCCCATGAGGCCGGTCGCTTCGTCGACGTCGCGTTTGATCGTAACTCCGGCAATCATGTCGCGAAATTCGATCTTGCCGCCTTTATCGGTGAGAATCGGCACGTTATAAGGGTCCCATTGCACAAACGTCTCGCTCTTCTTAACCGTAGCTCCATCGGCTTTGGAGATCATCGAGCCGATCACCACGTTGTAACGCTCAAGCTCCCGTCCCTCGGCATTATGCACACTGATTGAGCCGTTCTTGTTCAGAACAATCCAACTGCCGTCGAGCGCCTGTACCGTGCGCAGATCGTTAAACTGGACCGTGCCATCGTTCTTCGCTTTGATGATCGGTTGCTTAAACGTCTGGCTCGCCGTGCCACCAATGTGAAATGTCCGCATCGTCAATTGAGTGCCAGGCTCGCCGATGGATTGCGCCGCGATAATCCCCACAGCTTCGCCAAGCTTAACGAACTGACCGGTGGCGAGGTTGCGCCCATAACACATCGCGCATACTCCACGGCCACACTCGCAGGTAAGAACTGAGCGAATTTTCAAACTTTCCACGCCTACTCGCTGAAGTTCTGCCGCGATCTTTTCATCGATAAACTGGTTTGCTTTGACGATTTTTCTCTTCTTCTCGACCGGATCGGCAATTGTCTCGCAACTGACGCGCCCGATAATGCGCTGCCCAAGATCAACTACTTCCTCGTCCCCTTCATAAATTGAGCGAACAATAATGCCGTTCACCGTGCCACAGTCTTGTTCGTTGATGATCACGTCCTGTGCCGCGTCCACCAGCTTGCGCGTCAGATAGCCGGAGTCGGCAGTCTTGAGCGCAGTATCGGCAAGACCTTTACGAGCGCCGTGAGTGGAAATGAAGTACTCGAGCACGCTGAGCCCTTCGCGGAAGTTCGACGTAATCGGGCGCTCGATGATTTCACCTGACGGCTTGGCCATCAGACCGCGCATGCCTGCGAGCTGACGCACCTGCTGGCGATTGCCTCGCGCGCCGGAGTCGACCATCAGATAGACTGGATTCAACTCCTTTCGCCCCTCGTTGTGCTCCAGCGTGCGGAACAGTCCGCTGGAGATTTCGTCGCCGGCGTGCGTCCAGATATCGATCACCTTGTTGTAACGCTCGCCATCGGTGATAATACCTCTGCGATATTGCTGCTCCACCTGCCGAATCTGCTTGTAGGCATTTTCAAGCTCTGTCTGCTTCTCTTTCGGAATGATCATGTCTGAAATCCCGATCGAGATACCGGCCTTCGTTGCTTCTGCGAAACCGAGCTCCTTTAATTTATCCAGAGTCGCCACTGTTTCCGCCGGGCCGGCGATTTGGTAACAGCGCCAGATAATGTCGCTGAGCTGCTTTTTGCCGGCAGGCCTATTGAAGAATCCAAGTTGGCTCGGCCAAATCTCATTGAAAATCACGCGACCTGGAGTGGTCTCGATGGTTTTCGCCTCTGCATTGCCGTAGATGGTTTTTCTCCCAAAATCGCGGTTCTTGATGCGGATCCGGTCGTGCGTGCGAACGCTGCCCTCGCCCACGGCGAATTCCACTTCGGCTGCATCAGTGAAGAGCGGAAGCCGTTGGCCGTCCTTACCATGACCTCGGGGATTTTGGGTGAGGTAGTAACAGCCGAGCGTGATGTCCTGGGAAGGCGTCGTAATGGGCTTGCCGCTGGACGGAGAGAAAATGTTGTTCGGAGCGAGCATGAGCATGCGCGCTTCCATTTGCGCCTCAACTGAGAGCGGTACATGCACCGCCATTTGGTCTCCGTCGAAGTCCGCGTTGTAAGCGGTGCAAACGAGCGGATGAATGCGGATGGCTTCGCCCTCAATCAATTGGGGTTCAAAAGCCTGAATCGACAGTCGATGCAAAGTGGGCGCGCGATTCAGCAACACCGGATGACCCTTGGTTACTTCCTCGAGAATGTCCCAGACCTCCGGCGTCTGGCGCTCAATCATCTTCTTTGCGCTACGCACGGTGTGGACGTAACCAAGGTCTTTCAGCCTGCGGATGATAAACGGCTCAAAAAGCACGAGCGCCATCTTCTTCGGCAAGCCGCACTGATGCAGCTTGAGCTCCGGACCGATGACAATCACGGAGCGACCTGAGTAATCGACACGCTTACCCAGCAAGTTTTGGCGGAAACGGCCGCCTTTGCCCTTGAGCATGTCGCTCAGCGATTTGAGAGGCCGATTACCCGCGCCTGTGACGGCGCGACCATGTCTGCCGTTATCGAATAAAGCGTCCACGGCTTCCTGCAACATCCGCTTTTCATTGCGGATGATGACGTCCGGCGTTTTAAGCAGCAGAAGGTTTTTGAGCCGATTGTTACGATTGATCACACGGCGGTAAAGGTCGTTCAGATCCGACGTCGCGAAACGCCCGCCTTCCAGCGGCACCAAAGGACGCAAATCCGGCGGAATAACCGGCAATACGTCGAGAATCATCCACTCCGGGCGCGCATGTGAATTCTGGAATCCTTGAACGAGCTTGAGACGCTTGGCCAGTTTTTTACGAATCTGCTTGCTCTTGGTGGCGGCCATCGCTTTCTCCAGCTCTTTGTTGAGCTTGTTAAGGTCGATCTCGGCCAGAAGTTTCCTGATTGCTTCAGCGCCCATCCCGGCTACAAAATCTTCGCCGTATTGCTCCTGTGCCTCGCGGTATTCGACTTCATTAAGCAACTGCGTTTTTTGCAACGGCGTCTTGCCCGGATCAATTACGATGTAATCCTCGTAGTAAATGACGCGCTCGAGCTGACGCGCGCTCATGTCGAGCATAAGTCCGATGCGCGAGGGCATGCACTTGTAAAACCAGATGTGCGAAACGGGCACTGCTAATTCGATGTGGCCCATCCGTTCGCGACGCACACGTGCCAGGGTGACTTCCACGCCACACCGGTCACAGATCACGCCTTTGTGTTTAATGCGCTTGTATTTTCCGCAGGAGCACTCCCAATCTCGCGTCGGCCCAAAAATGCGTTCGCAGAAAAGGCCGCCCTTCTCCGGCTTGAAAGTGCGGTAATTAATTGTCTCTGGATTTTTGACTTCTCCCTTGCTCCACGACCGCATGGTGTCGCTCGAAGCGACACCGATCGCGACCTGATCAAAACCCACGGGGCGCTCTTCGCCCACTAACTCACGCCAGGAATGTTCGTTCATGATTTGTCCAAATGAATTGTGAATTGAAAATTATGCCACGCTTTCCAGAAAGGTGGGCGCTTGCCCACCAACCTTCACGTCCAGACCGAGGCTTTGCATTTCCTTAATCAAGACGTTGAACGACTCGGGTGTACCCGCTTCCAGTGAGTTATCACCTTTCACGATCGACTCGTAAATGCGAGTTCGCCCCTGTACATCGTCGGATTTAACTGTTAGCAGCTCCTGTAAAGTGTAGGCGGCACCGTACGCTTCAAGAGCCCAGACCTCCATTTCGCCAAAGCGTTGGCCACCGTATTGTGCTTTGCCGCCGAGCGGCTGTTGGGTAACAAGCGAATACGGTCCTACAGCCCGGGCGTGAATCTTGTCCGCCACAAGGTGGCCTAGTTTCATCATGTAGATGTAGCCAACCACCACTTCCTGATCGAAACGATCACCAGTCCGCCCGTCGAACAGGCGTGCTTTGCCGCTTTCCTTCACCCAGCTGAAGCCCTCCTTCTTCGTCGCGTCGTGTAGGTACTCGCGAATCTGTTTTTCCTTGATACCGTCGAATACCGGAGTAGCGACTTTGAATCCGAGCGCCTTTGCAGCAACTCCGAGGTGTGTTTCCAAAACTTGCCCCACATTCATACGGCTCGGAACACCCAATGGATTTAGGACGATTTCGACCGGCGTTCCGTCAGCGAGGAAAGGCATGTCTTCTTCAGGCACAATCCGGGCAACCACGCCTTTGTTACCGTGGCGTCCGGCCATCTTATCGCCGACACTTAGCTTTCGCTTGCTCGCGATATAGACCTTAACCTGCTTGATGATCCCGGGATCGATGTCGTCACCGCTCTCGACGCGATCTGTTGCGCGATCGCGCTCGAGCTCGAGCTCTGCGAACTTATGCTCATAAGAGCCAATGATTTCGCGGATCCTGTTGCGGATCGGACTCGGATCGATCTCGATGTGATCGTGCGCCGTCGCCAGCTTTCGCAACAGTGTCTTGGTGATTTTGCGATTGGCCGGGATAATGATCTCACCATTCTTGGCGTTTACGACATCAAGAGGGACCTTTTCGCCCAGCAGGACATTCGAAAGTGAATCGGTCAACTGTTCAATGAGCGCCTCTTTCTTGCGCTTATGTTCTTCGCTGATGGTCTTGAGCTGCCGCCTGGTTTCCGACGGCGTAAGTTTTTCGCGTGAAACTTCGCGACGGGACGAGACCTTTACATCCATCACGATTCCGTAGGTGCCGGACGGGACGGTCAGCGACGTGTCCTTCACGTCCGCCGCTTTTTCGCCAAAAATCGCGCGAAGCAGGCGTTCTTCGGGGGCCAATTCCGTCTCGCTTTTCGGCGTAATTTTTCCAACGAGAATATCACCTGGCTTAACTTCCGCACCGACGCGCACTACGCCATCCGGACCGAGGTTGCGTAAAGCTTCTTCGCTGACATTCGGGATGTCGCGCGTAATTTCCTCCGGACCAAGCTTGGTGTCGCGCGCGCCGATCTCGAATTCATCGATGTGGATGGAAGTGTAAACGTATTGCGTCCCAGTGCGAGCTCGCCGTGATCGGTGTTTGGACCGTCAGCGATGACTTGACCGCGTTTCACGTGCTGGCCTTTGCGCACGATCGGCTTCTGATTCACGCACGTGCCGGCGTTTGACCGCATGAATTTACGGAGCTCGTAGACGTAAATCCCAGCTTCCGGGTCCGTCTTAAGCTTCCTCTTACTCTCAGGCAGGTGGCCGTCCTTGGTGACAACGATTTGATCCGCAGCGACCGAAGCGACCTTACCGCTGTCGGTGGCCAAAACAACCGCGTACGAGTCTCGCGCAACTTTTTCTTCCAGCCCAGTGCCTACCAGCGGCGCCTCGGAAACGACCAGCGGCACACCCTGGCGTTGCATGTTGGAACCCATAAGCGCCCGGTTTGCATCGTCGTGTTCAAGGAACGGAATGAGGCCCGCTGCTACTGACACAAGCTGTTTCGGCGAGACATCCATGTAGTTCACCTTTGCTGGGTCGACCTCAAGAAAGTCGCCACGGTACCGCACCGAAACTTTTTCCCCCGTGAAATGTCCGCGTCCATCCACGGGAGCATTCGCTTGCGCTACAAGGAAGTTCTCTTCGCGATCGGCTGTCAGATATTCGATCCCGTCAGTCACTCGACCCTTTTCCACTTTCCGGTAAGGCGTCTCGATAAACCCAAACTCATTGATCCGGGCAAAAGTGCTCATCGAGCTAATCAACCCAATGTTCGGCCCTTCTGGCGTCTCGATGGGACAAATACGCCCATAGTGCGAAGGGTGAACGTCACGCACCTCGAAACCGGCACGCTCACGGCTGAGACCGCCGGGCCCAAGAGCAGACAAGCGCCGCTTGTGCGTCAATTCCGCGAGCGGATTCGTTTGGTCCATGAATTGTGATAGCTGCGAGCGGCCAAAGAAATCACGAATCACCGCGCTGAGCGCTTTTGGATTAATCAGCTTCTGCGGCGTCATTCCATCAACGTTGATGTCGAACAATGTCATACGCTCTTTGACGAGACGCTCGGTGCGAGCAAGACCGACGCGGCATTGATTCGCGAGTAATTCGCCTACCGTGCGCACACGCCTGCTCCCCAGATGATCGATATCGTCCAGCGTGCCTTCGCCTCGCCTTAAATTGATCAAATACTTGATCGCTGCGATGAAATCTTTGTCTGTCAGAATACGTTCTGTGGGATCGACATTGATACCGAGTTTCTGATTGATCTTGTAGCGACCGACACGGCCAAGATCGTATTTTTTTGGATCGAAGAAAAGTCTTTTGAGCAAGGCGCGGGCGTTCGCCACCGTTGGCGGATCGCCGGGGCGAAGACGGCGGTAGATGTCCTTGAGCGCCTCTTCCTGATCGTGCGCCGGGTCTTTCCTCAGCGCCTTGACGATTGTGTCATCGTTCGAGATGTCGATGACTTTCACCTCGTGAACCTTGAGCGCCATGATCTGGCGGATCGTCGCTAAGGTTAGCGGTTCGAACGCGCGAGCAACCGTCACCTCGCCGTCACGGATTTCCGCAGTCAGCACTTTGGTGGCCAGCTTCTCTTCATCCATCTTATCGCTTAGCTTCAGGGTCTCGATGTTGTAAAAGAGTTTGATCACCTCTTCGTCAGAGCCGTAGCCGAGAGCGCGCAGGAACGTAGTGGCCAAAAACTTCCGGCGCCGCTTGCGGCGATCGAGATAAATGTAAAGGAGATCTGCCGTATCAAATTGCACCTCAATCCACGAACCCCGATCCGGAATGATCCGGAAACTGTAGAGCACTTTGCCATTGACGTGCACGGTTGATTCGAACGCAATACCCGGCGAGCGGTGCAGCTGGCTTACCACCACCCGCTCCGCGCCATTAATGACGAAAGTGCCTTGAGGTGTCATCAGCGGGATTTCGCCCATGTACACCTTCTCTTCCTTGGTGCCTTTTTCTTCTCGCAACTGGAAGGTGACATGCAAAGGCGCGCTGTACGTCTGGCCTTCCCGTTGCGCTTCCAGAGCCGCCAGCTTCGGCTCACCGATGTCATAGTGACTGAAATCGAGAACGGCTTTCTCGTCGTAGCTTTCAATCGGGAAAACCTCCCTAAAAACAGCCTGGAGTCCCTGGTTCTTGCGCTTCGAATAGGGGACATCCTTTTGGAGGAAATCGACGTATGAATTGGCCTGAACCTCAATCAGATTTGGCGGTTCAATGCCTTCCTTAATACTTCCAAAGTAAATGCGTTCAGACATAGTCTCTAAGATTAAGAGCTAAAACCTCGCAGCGACACCCCAACTGCAGCCGACTTGGGCAAGATTTTATCAGTTCAGCGACGAGCGAAGGGCACAAAAATGACACCGAAACGGCGCGTTGTCAAATCGACGACCTGCCGTTTCACTGCCAGTAATGTGTTTTGCCTTTTAGCGCCGTTAAAAATACGTCTACCTAGCTTTAACCAATCACGACTTTACTCCAAATCGGTCGCTGCGCAACCAATTCGTGCCGCGATGAGCTTTCAAAGTGGACTATTTATTTGATTTCAACCTTCGCGCCCGCAGCCTCGATCTTTTTCTTGATCTCGTCTGCCTCCTGCTTCGTCACACCTTCTTTTATTGTTTTGGGTGCTCCTTCAACCAGCGCCTTTGCTTCCGCCAGGCCGAGCCCAGGGACTGCGCCACGGACTTCTTTGATCACAGCGATTTTGTTGGCGCCCATTTCGGTCAGGATCACATCAAACGTCGTCTTTTCCTCAGCCGCTGGAGCCGCCGCTGCACCGGGAGCGCCTGCAACTGGACCCGCCGCCACTGCTACGGGTGCGGCCGCGCTCACACCCCATTTTTCCTCAAGCTCCTTGACCAATCCAGCAATCTCCAGCACCGACAGGTTGCTGAGTTGCTCCACTAACTTTTCTGTATCTGCCATTTTGTTTTTTCCTCCAATTGCCGCCTCTGAAAGCTTCCAGAGAATTACGATCGACAGCCGCCGATCCGGTCAGTTTTCGTTTTTTTGTAGAGCAACTCCGAAATGTTCGGCGCTGCCAAGGCAGGCGATGCGCCTGCCCTACAAAGTTTACGTCGCTGGCGCTCCCTCCTTTTCAGCCTTCGCTTTCAGTAACCGCGCCAGTGCCGAAGCCGGCTCGTTCAAAAGGCGAACGAGACGTGTCGCCGGAGACAAAAACAATCCCAGCAATTGCGCCTGCAAGGTTTCGCGCGGCGGCAATTCTGCCAATGTCTCCAATTCCGCAGTCGAAAGGACAGCGCGATCAATGAAGCCAATTCTTACAGCCGCGATTTTGAATTCGGTCGCAAACGTTTTAAAGATTTTGGCCACCGGTGCCACATCGTTTTCTCCTGTGACAATTGCCGTCTGCCCAACCAATTGATCACTGACGTCTGGAAAACCGGAATCGGCCATGGCGCGTTTGAGGAAATTGTTTTTGACGACGTGCATTTCCGCCCCTGTTGGCGCCAGCCGGCTGCGCAACTCGCTGAAATCGGCAACCTTCATGCGCTGGTAATCGGTCACGATCACAAACGGCGAGCGTTTCAGCTTCTCAGACAAATCTGAAACGATGTTGGTTTTTTCCGGTCGCATTTTGTTCGAGGTCAGGTGCGTTCCCTAAGCATTCAAATACGGCGTCGGATCGACGCGAACTCCCGGTGACATAGTCGCACTGATTGTCACGCCTTCAAGGTAGCGGCCTTTAGCTGTCGCCGGACGAGCCCGGACAACGGCTTCGATCACTGCATTTCCATTTTCTACCAGAGCGTTTTCGTCAAATGAAAACTTTCCGACAGGTACCGCGACGTTGCCGTTTTTGTCGAGCTTGAATTCCACGCGGCCCGCCTTCACCTCTTGCACAGCTTTGGCAGTATCGTCAGTCACCGTACCGGTTCTGGGATTCGGCATTAGCCCGCGTGGACCAAGTACTTTCCCAAGCTTGCGCACCTCTGCCATTGCTGCAGGTGTAGCAATCGCCACATCAAAATCCTGGAACCCTTCCTGGCATTTTTGAATCAAGTCCTTCATCCCGATAAATTCCGCGCCTGCTTCTTTCGCTGCGCGCGCAGCCTCGCCTTCTGCGAACACCAGCACGCGTACCTGCTTTCCACTGCCATGGGGAAGCGGGCAGGTCCCGCGCACCATCTGGTCGGACTGTTTGGGATCAACCCCGAGTCTGAATGAAACTGTCACAGTCTGATCAAATTTTGTCGGCGAAAATTTCTTCAGCGTCGAGACAGCATCGGCAAGATTGTAGGTCTTGCTTCGGTCGATCTGCTCGGCGGCGGCGCGATAACGTTTGCTTCGATTTCTTTGCATTTCCTGTGCAGTTCAAATGCCCGGTCACTCGCTCTAGCAACAAGGCTCCTGCTTAAATTGTCCGATGCAATTCAGCGACGGAGCACAGAAACTAGCGGCTATTTTCGCGCTGTCAAAATCTCGTGCGAACAAATCGCAGTGAATGCCTCAATCACCCCCAGTTGTGACATCTGGCGACTTCGTTGCTTCGGCAGCTTTTTGCGCTGTGGGTGGGCCCTGACGAATGATCTTGCCTTCCTTCATGACGAAGGAAACGCGCGCGGTCGCAGTTATGTCGGTAGTCGGATCACCCGGCACGGCAATGACATCGGCCAGTTTCCCTTTTTCCAGTGTGCCGAGTTTTTGAGCGACACCGAAGAGCTCGGCGTCGTTTGTAGTCGCCGATTTTAGCGCGTCGATCGGCGACATGCCAAGATCGACCATCAGCTTAAATTCCTTTGCGTTTTCCCCATGCGGATAGACCGCTGCGTCTGTTCCAAATGAAATCTTAACGCCCATCTTCACGGCATTGCGAAACATTTCCGAGCGCGCATTGAAGGCCGCTTTGGCTTTCTCCTGCAAGGCAGCCGGATAATTCGCCAGCTTGCCCATGATCCACTCCGATGCCATCAACGTGGGCGTCAGATATGTGCCTTTCTTCTTCATCATTGCGAGCGTTTCTGGTTTCATAAAGGAACCGTGTTCGATGGAATCGACGCCGGCCTCAATCGCTTCGCGCGCGGCTTGATCACCATGACAATGCACCGCCACTTTTCTGCGCAACCGGTGCGATTCATCGACGAGCGCCGCCATTTCCGCCGGCGTTAATTGCGGAGTATCCACTTCATCGGCGAGTGAGAGTACGCCGCCAGAAACTGCGGCCTTAATCACATCTGCACCATTCTTCACCTCGAACCGAACCGCCTTTCGGATTTCATCAGGACCATTCGCAATTCCATCAGTGTAATCTGGCTCGCGTCCGAAAAGAAAATCACGAAACCCGCTCGTAGGATCGAAATGACCACCGGTGGCGCCGATTCCTTTCGTAGCGACCAGCATTCGTGGACCGACGATCGTCCCTTTGTTGATCGAATTGCGCAGTGCCACGTCGACAAATTCGCGGCTGGCAACAAAACGACTGCCCAAGTCGCGCACGGTTGTGAATCCCGCTTCAACAGTCGCGCGTGCAAACATCGTCGCGCGAATCGCCTGCTCGGAAACGTTCAGATCAAGTTCTTGCAGTCGACGCTCATTGTAATTACCGGAGTAATCGGCGGTCAGATGTGTGTGCGCATCCATGAAGCCGGGGGAAAGTGTTGCGTCTCCGAGATCGATCACTTGCGCGCCGCTTGGGAGCGGCAGGTTACTTCCCGCATCGACAATTTTGTCACCGCGCACGATCACCACGCCGTTTTGCAGGAGTGAACTCGATCTGCCGTCGAACAGCCGCGCCGCTTTCAGCGCGATTGTTTCATCGGCCGCGTGCGCCGATATCCCGAAAGACAGCAAAAGCAAAAGGACACGAGACGTGATTTTCATTCCGCTGGTCTAGAAGCAATCCTCCAAGCTCGCAAGTAGGGAATATGCAAGAGTGCCACCCCAATCCCAAAATAATGCTAGGGAGTTCGCAGTTTCGCTGTGCTTTCCGCGAGTCCTTCTCGCGCCGCAGTGAGTCTGGGATTCAGTGCGAGCGCCTCCTTGAAGACAGCAATCGCGCGCTCGTGTTGATTGAACAGCGCGAGATAGCGTCCTCGGTTGATGAGCATGGTTGTGTATGTGGGCAACACCTTGAGCTCAACCACGTCGTCGTTCTCAAACTGCAGCGTCCCATCAGCCAAACCGCGGGTCTGCAGCTCTGGTTCTGGCGAATCTTGAAAAGTTGAGTCGGTCGCAAGTTCAAAAACGAGGCCCTGCGGAACAAGTTGATAGTTTTGGGTAATCCACTTTGTCGCCTGACCATTGCTTGAATCCCCGGCTAATAAATCATTCGTGATGTAAGCCGGCGCGACCGAACGTTCCTGGGTCACAATTGACCGGACCATCTCGAAAAATGCCTCGCTGATCGTTTGAGTAAGCCGCTCGTTCCCCGCGAACGCTCCCGGATCGCGCTCCCATTGTTTGAGGAGCTCAACAAATCGGTCAATCTTCTCACGCGATCGCTCGACCAGATCGGGATGAGCGCGCTTCAGGTAATCAAAATACCACGAGCGACGCAGCAGATTAAGATCAATCACCTTCGCATCCCTCCGGCGGTGTTCAATTTCCTGCACGTAGAACATCGGGGAGACGACTTGCCAGTCTTGTGTTACTAAAAGTCCATCCGGCCCGACCGTGCTCAGGAGATTCTCAGCATAATCGTGCGCAATGAAGTAATGCCTGCGATTGTTGAACGGCAAGTTCGCGGCAAAGGCCGTCGCAAACACGAGCAACAGAGCAATTGCCGCGACCCAGTACGGTTTGTTTGCCGCCGTCGATTTGGAGAAATTCATCTGGATTAACCAACGGATGCCGAGGCCGGCAGCGATCGCGATCGAGATGAATACCGGCAAATAGTACGCATCCTTGTCTTCAGCAATTTGGTAGCTGAGGTCGTAAGCCAGATTCGAAATCACAACAATCGAGAGAAACCAAAAGCTCGTGCGGTCGGTTTTGTAGGCGTTGGTGAAACCCGCAAAAGCCAGGACCACTGCCACGGGCAGCCACGCAGGCCCGAATTCGCGCAACGCCATTCGGCAGAATTCCACAAACTGCGTTCCCACTACGTTTGGCGTAAACGATAGGAACACCCGATACTGCCGGCCGGTAATATGCCACCAGATTTCTTGCAGCGAGCGCGGATTACCCCAGTTGATAACAGGCGAATGCGACGCCGCAATTGGCAAATAAGCATAAACAGCTACGAGCGCGCCGATGGAAATTAGCGCAGCGTACAAGAGTCGACGACTTGTAAAAAATCGCAGCCCCTGTGTCCTCCAAACAATGACGGCCACAGCTGGAAGCGTCAGGCCCACCGTCACATGGTGATCGCCCAGTGCCAACCCAAAGACCGCCGCCGCAGTGTAAAGCCAGCCGTCGTGCTTCGTGATCGCCGTTTTGGTGTCACTTCGCTCTGCGACGATGCATCGCCGCCACCGAAGCATCAGAAAAAAAACAGTCAGGATCAGCAGCGTGTTTAAAGTGTAAACCTCGGTGATCGTTGCGTACGACCAAAGGGTTCGAGAAAAGGTCATGAGCAAGCCCGCACCCAGTGCCGGCGCCAAGGTCAAAAGATGGCTGATGCCTGAATCGCCACTGCTTTTTCTCTGTTGCGCACCTCTTTTTTTCGAAGTCGCCACAGATGAAGCGGTGATCCCTAACTCTGCCACAACGAGAGTGAGCACCGCGGAAGCAAGCGCCGCGAAAAGGGCGGACGAAAAATTGATCCGCACCGCGACGTTTCCGAAGGGCACGAGCGATGCGAGATGCGCGAGCATGACCCAGAGAGGAAAGCCAGGCGGATGCGCAACACCAAGCCCTTGAGCGACGACAATCAGTTCGCCGCTGTCCACCAGGGTAACCGTCGGCGCAAGGGTCCAGATATAAACAACGAGTGCAGCAAGAAATACTGCGGCAGCGCAGAGCAACTCTGCTGGAGACCAAGAAATTGTCCTTGCATTCGCCTCGCGCACGGGCTTTGACGCGGTCCTTGGCGTCATCTCCTTTTGAGATTGTGTGTGGCTCGAGGCTCGGCGCGCCATTTGCGTATCGTCTCGTAAACTGGCTTTGCTGCAAACCATGAAAGCGATGCGAGGACGCATCGCACTCCGAAAGCACTTCGTGCGAAGTTCACCAAAAGCCTCCATTTCATTTTGCGACAGCTTTGGGAGTGCGCGCGCGTCCTCGCGCCGCTTTTTAGCCGGTGAAAGAACCCTTGTCTCCGTCCGGGCGCTTCGCTTCAATTGCCGCGACATGAAACAGTCGATCCTAGTTGTAGCGCTGTACACGGCCCTCGTCACAAACATCATTGCGCAATCTCCTACGCCAGCGCCATCCCCCGCAAAACCGCCTACGGATTATGATCTACAATGGGGCGTTAAGATCCCGATGCGCGACAAGATCCAACTAAACACGACATTGTATTTGCCGAAAACCCCTGATGGCTCTTCTTCGAAGACGCCGGTGATCTTTACGCTGACGCCTTACATTTCAGACACCTACCACGCCCGTGGCGCCTACTTCGCATCGCATGGTTACGTTTTCGCGCTCGTCGATGTACGCGGCCGTGGAAATTCCAGCGGCGAATTCGAACCATTTGCCAATGAGCCGCGCGACGGACACGACGTTGTCGAATGGCTGGCGAAGCAACCGTTTTGCGACGGCAAGGTCGCGATGTGGGGCGGTTCGTACGCGGGGTTCGATCAATGGGCCACCGCGAAGGAATTCCCGCCGCATCTGGCGACGATTGTTCCGGCTGCGGCCGCCCATCCGGGCCTCGATTATCCCTCTTATAACAACATTGGACTGACTTATGACATGCAATGGTTCACGCTCACCAGCGGTCACACGGCACAGGACCACCTTTTTGGCGATCAAAAATTCTGGCGCACAAAATTTCTGGACGCTTACAAGAAGCACATCCCTTTTAAATCGCTCGATTCATTTGTGGGAAATCCATCGGTTAATTTTCAGCGTATTCTCAAGCACCCAATGGCCGACGTGTACTACGACGCGATGCTGCCGACGAGTGATCAGTTTAAAAAGATCACGCTGCCAATTTTGACAATCACGGGCCAATACGATGGCGATGAACTGGGCGCGCTTTCCTATTATCGGGACCATCTCGCAAATGCGTCTCCGGAAACTCGGGCGAAACATTTTTTGATCATCGGCCCATGGGACCATGCCGGCACGCGCACGCCTACGGATGAAGTCGGCGGTGTAAAGTTTGGTCCCGGAGGAATGGTCGATTTAAACGATCTGCACCGCCAGTGGTACGACTGGACCTTGAAAGCGGGACCAAAGCCGGCATTCCTCAAAAATCAGGTCGCGTATTATTTACTCGCAACAGGCAATTCCGGCGCGAACGGCGAATGGAAATACGCCGATAACTTTGAGACGCTGGTTGCAAATCCAAAAACGTTTTATCTCGAAACAGGACCGGTTCTGGGAAACGACGCCTTTGGTTCAGGATCTTTGCATCCAACTCGGCCAAAAGAGGGCGTCGGCATGATTCCGCCCGGCAAATTCACTTACGATCCACTCGATACAATCCGCGGCGAGAACGTCGAGGGCACCGATCCGAAAGAAAAAACCGCCGCACTCGATCAGACTTTCGCGTTGAGCATCGGCAAGGACGGATTGGTCTATCACACTGAGCCGCTACCGAGTGAAACGCCATTGGTCGGTTGTCCGGCGCTGACGTTGTGGTTGTCCATCGACACGCCAGATGTCGATCTCGAGTGCGATCTGTACGAAATTCAACCGGACGGCACCAGCATCGCGCTTTGGAGCGACCAGCGCCGGCTGCGCTATCGCGAGTCATTGCGCGAACCAAAGCTCGTTAAACCGGGCGAGATCGTAAGATGCGATTTTAATCCGGGATTGTTCATCGCGCGACGTTTGATGAAAGGCAGCCGACTGCGCCTGATTGTCACCGCCGTGAATTCAATTTTTTGGCAAAAGAATTATTGTTCCGGCGGAGTCGTTGCAGAAGAAACGGCGAAAGACGCGCGCACCTGTCACGTTCAGATCTATCACGACGCAGAGCACGCCAGCCTGATCCAATTGCCAGTCCGCGAGCCGGCGACTTTGCAACAATAACAAACTGATGGCGAGAAAGATTCGTGTCGGAATACTGTTCGGCGGCCGCTCAGCCGAGCATGAAGTCTCCCTCCAGTCGGCGAAGAATATCATCGACGCGATTGATTCGAAGAAATACGAGGTCGTATTGATCGGGATCGACAAAAAGGGCCGATGGCATCTCAGTGAAGGCTCTCGATTGCTGCTGCCGGCAGTTGAATCCGGGTTGCCCGAGCTGCCGGACAAAGGCGAAAATCTCGCGCTCGTTCCCGGGAAACAAGAAGACCAATTGGTGGCGTTTTCTGGACAGCAGAAGCTCGGCCGCCTGGACGTGATTTTCCCTGTGTTGCACGGTCCCTTCGGCGAGGACGGCACCGTCCAGGGACTGTTGAAGCTCGCTAATATCGCGTTCGTCGGGGCCGGCGTGCTCGGCTCAGCCGTTGGCATGGACAAGGACGTCATGAAGCGATTGCTAAGGGATGCCGGCATTCCCA
>WNFS01001439.1_pt1 | contig 17722 bp, 15 predicted proteins | sample 5400141 | NCBI WGS metagenome assembly WNFS01 (sample SAMN13153358, study PRJNA577476) | soil metagenome | isolation source: 60 cm saprolite under Madrone tree | place: USA:California | collected 2016-06-14
TCAGAGATCAGACGTGCCTAAAAGGGAGTAGCAGATTAGCGGCCGTTGTCGGGATGAAATCGCCTTGAGACGTGCGAGTCGGCGAAAGTCCGTCGCGCCATATCAGGTGGCTGCAGTCTGGCGGCGGCAGCGAAGCGCCGAAAAAGCGCAGCACGGCGCCGGGCCGTTCTACGCTGGGCGAAGTAAAGGGCGCCGTTTTGAGATAAGGTGAGTGTTAATTTCATGTGCGTCTCCGATCCCGGGGAAAGGTGGCCGATGGCAGATCGATCGGACGCAACCAATCTACAGCGGAAACGCGCGTTCCCTAATTCTTTCGAAAAGCTGAATGGAGCAAATGGGATGAGCGACATAGAACACGTCGCGATCGGGAATCGCGCGGGTAGGCGGCAACGCAGCTAGGGTAGCTGGCGCAAGCACGGGCCAGTGCGAGTGATCAAGGTAAAGCGACGAGGGCACGAGCGAGTGAAGCTGGGCAGCAAACGAATTTCAAACACTGAAAGCTGAAAAGAAGAGGTCAGCGAAAAGGAATGCGGTCAGGTCCTTTAGGAGTAGATTGTCGTGTGCCGACTTATATTTACGAGACCACCGATCAGACCAAACCGATCCGAAACTTCGAAGTTAAGCAAAGCGTCCACGACGAACCGCTTCCGAACGATCCGGAAACAGGCGAAGCAGCACGGCGCGTGATCTCGGCTGGCTACAATCTTCTGATTCGCGGTAAATCGGTTGGTCCTTCAGTCGGCTCAGTCGGTTAGACTGGCTGCGTCGGTTATAACAGACGAGCTGACATGCGAAGGAAGGATTCAAACACATCGGCGCGGTCGAGAGTGTTGGTGCTGGTCGATGAATCGAACGTCGGCAGTTCGGTCCGCACGGCGGGGCGTGGCCTTGATTGGATAAAGCTGCGTGAATTTCTGGCCGGTCCGAGCACGGGACGGGAGCTGATCGAGATGGTTGTTTATGCCGGACTTCCGCCCGCGATGCCGATCTGGCAGGAAGAACGCGACAAGAAGAATAAATTTATGCAATGGCTGCGCTCCAACGGCTTCATGGTTGTGACCAAAGACGGGTCGCCCGCTGAGGAAGGGCGCTACAAGGCGAACGTAGACGTTATGATGGCGATCGACGCGCTCGAGCTTTCGGTCGAAATGCAGCCCGATGTCGTTATTCTCGTAACCGGCGACACTGATTTCGCTCATCTCGCGATCAAGTTGAGGCGACGCGGTATCCGGGTGGAAGTGGCATCCGTTTCGCAAAATCTTGGGAACATATTGAGATCAGCCGCGAATGAAGTGATCGATCTCGCGCCGTTGTTTCAGACGTTCGAAATGATGAAGATCCAGGAGCCGACACCGACTCGAGCGATGCCGCCGCGCCAGAACCAGCAGCAACACCAGCGGCGGCGCCGGCCGCGGTTTGGCCCGGCCAAAGCTCGAAGTGTTTAACGATTTTTCAGTTAGCTACGTTGTCCAACTCGCGCGGTCTTGCAGGATTGTGCGGAGATAGTGACAATCGCACGGTTTCGATAGGTGGTGATCGAAGCCGGCGAGCTTGGCGATCCGGACATCGCTCGGATAGGCGTAGCCGGACAAGGCGATGGCCAGGACCCGTTTCCCGCGACGGCGCGCTTCGCTGACCAGCGCGTAGCCAGTGCCGTCGGGTAGCCCGATATCGCTCAGGATGACATCGATCGGCGGCTCGGTCTCAAGCCGATCAATACCGCTCTTTAAGCTGTCGGCCGGGAAAACGTCGTAGCCCCAACGCCTGAGCAATCCGGTAAGCACCTGCCGGGTGTCCTGTTGATCTTCCACCACTAAAATCCGCATATCGGCCCCCTGGGACGGTATCTGATTCGGAAGTGGGCGGTTGTTCGGCCGTGCCACGCCCGAAAAAGTCATTTGGATGAGCGGGAAGATTGATCTGGCAGAAGCATCATGCAGTTTTTATTGGCTCTGCGGACTTTCCTGTTGTGGACGGGAGACCGAATGAACTACAATCCGCGTCGTCGTGAGAGCCCATTGTTTCGCCGGTTTAGGCGTCTTGTTCGGTTTGATTTTCGTAAGCGGCGCCTACGCCGGCGGGACCTACCAGCGCACCGATGACCACAAGAAGGCGCTCGTTTGGAACAACGATCCCAAACCCGGAGACATCGCGACCTGGTCTGGCGATCGCCACGCGAACGGTTACGCGACAGGCCCCGGCACACTCCAATGGTTCCGGGTTGGGCCAGGAGTCTTGAACCGAAAGCGAACTCCGATCAGCAGTTACTCCGGGACGATGCTGCACGGGAAATTCAACGGCGGTGTTATGACGGTTGACCACGGAAAAGCGTATCACGCGACCTTTGCCGATGGTCAGAAGAAGGGGCAATGGATTGCCGGGCCGTTAATTACGAAAGCAAAAAGTGCCGAATCCGTAACATCGACAGAGGCCGCGAGCGAGGCACCCAGCACGGAAAAAGTTTCAAAAGAAAAGACGCAAACTCGCGTTGCGAAAGAAACAATGGCGGATGTTCCAGCAGAACGTCCCGCCTCCGCTCAAGATGAGCTACGGCGTGGCGAGCCCGCGAACGTTCCAACTTCAAGTTCCAAAGCAACAAACGAAGAATCTTCGTCGGAGAGGACAGAGAAGGTTTCTCAACCCCTGATCGCTCAAACTTCGGCAGAGGAACCGGATCAATCGCCTACGCCGCGAGAACCAGTGACCAGAAAATCGGCGCTCGCGCCGGGCCCGGTCCGTGCGATCGAACGACCGACTCGCACCGTCACCATAAAGCCAGAGGCCGAGCCGGCCAGGCAGTCTGAGCGCGCGAAGCCGGAAAAAACAAAAAAGCCGTCGAAGATCGCGAAACCCGCCTCCTCTCAATCGCCCGAAGCGGACACACAGGTACGCGAAGATATCCCAGCAGAAGGTCACGTCTCCGCTCAAGATGAGCTACGACGTGGCGGGGCCGACAAAAAAGAAACTCCGGTGGACGATTCGCTCGGCACATTGACCGGGCCGCCCTCTTCGCTGCATATCAACGCGCCGCCGAAGACAAATCCGCCAACTCAAATTTCGACGCCTTCAACCACAGGCGTTTCGCCGTCTCCACCGCCGCCTGGCGCGAAGCTGACCGCCGTGCAGGCAATGGACATTGCCGACATCGAAGCGCGCACAAAAGGTCACGATCTGGGCGAGTATCAATTGCCGAAAGCCGAATACAATGCAGCCAACGGCACCTGGTTGGTCGCGTACGCCGCGCGCGACGCCGACAAAGACGCGAAGAAACTAACCGTCACGATCCAGGACAAAACCGGCAAAGCGGAAGTTGGCAAATAGCGGTCAGACGACAGAGGTCACAGATCAGACTTCGTCGCCCGCCTTCGTTAAAACTCCGGCGTGGCAAGCAAGAATCGGGTGGGCGGCATCTCACCGCGATGTAAGCTGACTTGGAGAAATCCATGACTCAATCAAAAGAGCGCGATTACGTTCTCGGAACGCACGACCAAGAACTGGAGCGATTGGGCGTGCAGCATCGCGCCTGGCGTCCGGTCGTGTTGGATTGCTGGAAAAAGGCGGGCGTCACGGTTGGAAGCAGCGTGCTCGATGTCGGTGCCGGGCCCGGCTATGCGACTGTCGATCTTGCGGAAATTGTTGGACACACCGGCCGAGTCGTCGCAGTCGAGCGCTCGAGTAATTTTGTCAAAGCGATCAAGAGCGCGATTCAGGCACGATCGCTTTCGAATGTCGACGTTCACGAGCTCGACTTGATGAATGATGCTTTGCCCGAAGGGCCTTTTGATTTCACCTGGTGCCGATGGGTCCTTTGTTTTGTCTCCGATCCAGAGCTCCTGGTTAAAAAAATCGCGCACATTACGCGGCAAGGAGCTCAGGCAATTTTTCACGAGTACGGCCATTACAGGACGTGGCGTTTTTTTCCGCAGCGGGCGAGTTTGGAAGAATTCCGAAACCATGTGATCGCTACCTGGCGTGAAGCCGGCGGCGAGCCGGACACGGGCCTGCAATTACCGTCGTGGTTAACGAAGAACGGATTTGACGTGCGCTCGGTAGTGCCGCGAATTTTTTGTCTGCAGCCAAACGATTACATGTGGCAATGGCCGGCCCAATTCATTCATGTGCATCTCTTGCGATTGCAAGAGCTCGGTCGAATCGATGCGACCTTTGCAGACAAAGTCCGCGCCGATCTGTCTGCGGCCGAGAAAGAAGAGGCTTCGTTCATGCTGACTCCACTCGTGCTTGAGATCGTAGCGGAAAAAGTGTAGGTCCGAGCCGGACTGGCGGTATAGAAATCGTTTTCGATTTCTATTGCAGCGAACAATGTCTCCCCGACAGGATTTGGACGCGTCACATGAAAGATCTAACGCAAGGATCAGTTACCAGACATTTGCTCCACATGTCGGCCTTCATGGCCGTGAGCATGGTGGTGCAGACGCTTTATTTGCTGGCCGATCTCTTTTGGGTGGGACGTCTCGGCAAGGAAGCGATTGCGGCCGTCGGCGTGGCCGGCAATCTCACCATGATTGTGTTGGCATTGACCCAAATGCTCGGCGTTGGAACAACGGCGCTGATCTCGCAAGCCGCGGGAAGAAAAGACCAGCAGCGCGCGGAGCTCGTGTTCAATCAATCGTGCGCGATGTCGATCTGGATTGCGCTCGCGCTGGGCGTAGTCGGCTTTCTTTCGATGGACGCTTACGCCAACTCACTAAGCGCAGACGCAAACACCGCGGGGTTAGCCAAGGCTTACCTGCGCTGGTTTCTTCCGGCGATGTTGCTGCAATTTCCACTCGTCTCGATGGGCTCGGCACTGCGCGCGACCGGAATCGTCCAGGCCCCGGTGATTTTCCAGGTGCTTAGCGTCGTTCTCAACATGGTGCTCGCGCCGTTTTTGATCTTTGGAATCGGGCCATGGCCGAAACTCGGCGTGACCGGCGCCGCGCTCGCGACCTTCGTTTCGATTCTTGTCGCGGACTTGTTGATCATTGTTTATTTCGAGAAAAAATATCACTACCTGCGTTTCCGATTTCCACTGTGGCGCGCGCAAATGAAAATCTGGGGTGCGATGCTGCGCATCGGCGTGCCGGCCGGCGCTGAATTTGTCCTCCTCTTTGTCTACATCCTCATCGTCTATGTGATCATTCGAAATTTCGGGCCGGCGGCGCAGGCGGGATTCGGCGTCGGCGCGCGCGTGATGCAGGCGCTCTTTTTGCCTGTGGTCGCGCTCAGTTTCGCGGTCTCGCCCGTGGTCGGACAAAACTTCGGCGGCCGCCAGCCCGATCGCGTTCGGGACTCGGTTAAGTCAGGACTTGGGATTGCGGCTGCAATGATGCTGGTGCTCGCCTTGATCACGTGGCTCGCGCCGGGAACGATGATCCGCTTTTTTTCAAAGGACGCCGCCGTGATTCAATTCGGCAGCGATTATCTCCGCATCGTCGCTTTCAATTTCGTCGCCGCCGGGATTGTGTTTACCAGCTCGAGCATGTTTCAGGGACTCGGTAACACCATACCGCCATTACTCAGCTCGGCCTCGCGCCTGGTTCTTTTTGCGTTGCCGGCCCTGCTGCTCTCGCGCACGCCGGGGTTCGACATCAAACTTGTTTGGTACCTCTCAGTCGGATCGCAGGTGCTCCAGGCCTGCATGAATTTGTTGCTGCTTCGGCGCGAGTTGCACAGGAAATTAAGATTCGAAGATGGCACAGAGTTTATTCCAGCGAGCGCGACCGCCTCATAGAGTAAATCTGAAAGGCGTGAACGCGCGATCTTCCGCTGTCGATCTTGCGAGGACGTCAGTTCGTTGCATGCTCGTGATTAGCTTGTTCGTCGCACAGCAATTGTTTGTTCGCTCGAGCGACGCGGCCAAACTCGCGGGGCAAGACGTTCCAGCGGGCGGAAAGTGCGAGATTCGTGTCCCGATCAGCAAATACTATCAGGACTATGCAGCTGAAGGCGGCAATCCGCGACCAAGCACAGGTCGCGCACTCCTGATGTTTCCAAGTGGCTTCAATCCATCCCGGTCCTGGCCGATTTTGATTGTCACTTCGACGAGCGATAACGACCGTACCAGTCCGATGGACGTGCCGTGGTATGAAGACGCGGCGATCAAGGAAGGCTGGATCGTTCTTGCGACCGACGCCACAATTCGTCCACGCGCTGACTCAACCGCTTGGCGATTTGCGATCTTGGCCGCGGCGCTGCAAACGATCCGCCATGACTGGCCGCAATCAGCGCAATGGCCAATCGCGTTGGCTGGATTTTCCGGAGGCGCAAAAATAACTGGCGAGCTCGGAGCGATGCTGGCAAAGAGTGGACCGATACGAATCTGCGGCTTCTTACTGATCGGAATTAATTCCGACCGTTTGAGCGCAGCTTACAAAGACTTTCGGCCGGCGCCGGGATTTCTCAGTACTCCGGTCTGGATTAGCAGCGGTGCGAGCGACCGAGTCGCGCCGCCAGCATCGGAGGAACTCGTCTATTACTCTTTAAAGCGCACCGGTTTTCAGCAAGTTCGATTGGAACAATTTTCCGACGGCCACGCGGTCAAGAGCACGGAGGTTCAACGGGCTCTGCATTGGTTTCGAGACGTCGGAAAATTCTAGGCTGATCTCGAAGAGGCCAGGACTCGAGGAGCGGAATTCGGTCTTGCACTTTAGTGCACTGACAACCAGCTTTCTGGTCTCATTTTTTCACCACCATGCGCTCTCGAATCTTGATTTCTCTTTTCGTTTTCTCGTTGTTGCCGGTTTTTCCAGTCTGGTCGCAGTCGTTGCCGAATACCACGCGTCTGCTTCGTTTTCCGACGACCAACGATCGTGAAATTGTTTTTTGTTACGCGGGCGAGCTTTATACCGTGGCCAAAGATGGCGGCATCGCCCGCCGCCTGACGAGCGGCCCCGGTTACACTTCGTTCCCGCGCTTTTCGCCGGACGGAAAACAAGTCGCGTTCACTTCGGAATACGACGGCAACCGCGAAGTTTATGTGATGCCGGCAGAAGGCGGCACACCCAAACGTCTCACGATTTCGGCCACGCTCGGGCGCGACGACGTTTCGGATCGAATGGGACCGAACAACATCGTGATGGCGTGGGAAAACACGAAACCGCTGATTGTCTTTCGCTCGCGGATGAAATCGTTCAACGATTTCATCGGTTCGCTCTTCACCGTCGGTCTCGATGCCGAGCTGCCGCAGCAAGTGCCGGTGCCACGCGGCGGATTCACGTCCTTTTCTCCGGACGATTCGAAAATGGCGTTCAACCGCGTTTTCCGCGAGTTCCGGACCTGGAAACATTATCGCGGCGGCATGGCCGACGATATTTGGATCCATGATTTCAAGACCGGCGCGACCGAGAATCTGACCAACAATCCGGCCCAGGACATCTGTCCGATGTGGGGTCCGGACAACAAAATCTATTTCATCTCCGATCGCGATGGTCGAATGAACTTGTTCGTTGTCGATCTTGCCTCGAAGGCAACGAAACAACTCACGAGCTTCAAAGATTTCGACATCAAATTTCCGTCCATCGGCAAGGACTCGATCGCTTTCGAACAAGCGGGCTACATCTGGCGATACGATTTGAAAAGTGGACAGGCGACGCCGCTGCCGATCGAGATCAAGGAAGATCTCGCGATTGGACGCTCAACTTTGGTTGATGCATCGAAACACATCGAGTCGGTGAATCTGGCGCCCGATGGCGAGCGAACGATCGTCGTCGCGCGCGGCGATATATTTTCGGTGCCGGCAAAGGAAGGCACGCCGCGCAACTTGACCAAAACATCAAATGCGCACGAGCGGGATGCGGTTTGGTCGCCCGATGGAAAATGGATTGCCTACAACTCAGACGTCACCGGCGAGAACGAATTGTATGTTCGCGCGCAGGACGGCAAAGGCGACGCCGTTCAGCTGACCAGCGGCGCCGACACTTATTACTACACGGCGAAATGGTCGCCCGATAGCAAGAAGCTGCTTTGGAGCGATCGTTTGCAGCGACTGCGTTTTGTCGATGTTACTACGAAAACGGTAACGCAGGTCGATCAGGACAAATGGGGCGAGATCGAAATTTTCAATTGGTCGCCGGATAGTCAGTGGATCGGATGGGGGCGTCCTGAAGAAAACGGATTGCCGCGGGTTAATCTCTATTCGCTCGCGAACAAACAACAGACCGCAGTGACCGACAACTGGTACGGTTCCAGCGAACCGATCTTCAGTGACGATGGAAAATATTTGCTCCTTAGCTCGGCCCGCGATTTCAAACCGTCGTTTGGCGATGAAGAGTTCGCGAATATCTATCGCGACATGGAGCGCGTGTATTTGGTCACGCTCGCCAAGGAAACGGAGAACCCGCTCGCTCCAAAAAGTGATGAAGTAGGCAAGGCCGAACAAAAACGCGAAAAAGAGAAAGCCAAGGAAGCGGAAGAAAAAAAACCGGAAGAGAAGGCGGCCGGTGAAAAAAAGCCCGAGGAAAAGAAATCCGAAGCCGCCAAGCCGAAAAAGCCGGTCGTAGTTAAAGTCGACGCCGACGGTATTCAGAACCGCATCGTCGGGCTCGAAATCACCCCGGGAAATTACCGGAACATTCGGATGGTGGACGATCGCATCTTTTATCTGCGCCGCACCGCTGGAGACGACGTCGGCGAAGACGACGATGATGGCGACGGCCGCGATCGGAAATCACATCTTTGCTCCTATAGCCTGGAAGATCGCAAAGAAACGGTGATTGGCGATGTGAACGATTACCAGATCACGTTCGACGGAAAAAAGATGCTGGTAAAAATCAAAAAGGATTACGCGATCATCGACCTGCCGAAAGACAAGATCGAGACCAAGGACCACGAGCACAAAATCGAAGGGTTGGACATGCAGCTCGACCGTCACGCGGAGTGGAACCAGATCTATTTCGAATGCTGGCGGCACATGCGCGATTTTTTCTACTCGCCGACGATGAACGGCGTCGATTGGAAAGCGATGCGCGACAAATATGCCGCGCTTGTTCCGTTCGTGAACCATCGCAACGATCTGACTTATTTGTTAGGTGAATTAATCGGCGAGTTGAACAGCGGCCATACCTATGTCGCCGGCGGCGAGCGCCCGGACACGCCGCGCGTGAAACTTGGTTTGTTAGGAGCGGAACTTTCGCGCGAAACCGCCACGCGCGCTTACAAGATCGATCGAATTTTACCTGGCGAAAACTGGGACAAGCACACGCGCTCGCCACTCACAGCCGTGGGCGTCAATGTTAAAGCCGGCGATTATATTCTCGCCATCAATGGAACGCCGGTCTCATCGCTTGCAAACCTTTATCAGGCGCTCATTGGCACCGCGGACAAACAGGTAATTCTGCGCGTGAACTCGAAACCATCGGACGCGGGCGCGCGCGATGTGACCGTGGTCCCGACGGCCAACGAAGGCCCGCTCTACTATTTAGATTGGGTGCAAAAGAACATCGATTACGTTGCCAAGAAAACTAACGGCGACGTTGGTTACCTCCACATTCCGGACATGGGGCGGCCGGGGTTGAACGAATTTACCAAGCTTTATTTCCCTCAAATCCGCAAACACGCATTGATTGTCGATGTTCGCGGCAACGGCGGCGGTTTTGTTTCGCCGCTAGTGCTCGAACGATTGCGGCGCGCGTTCGTGATGGTGGGGATCGCGCGTAACGGAATGCCGCAACCAGATCCAGCGCACGCCTTCATGGGCCCAATGGTCACGTTGATCAACGAATTCTCCGCCTCGGACGGCGATATTTTTCCCTTTCGATTCAAAACGCTTGGTCTTGGCAAATTAATCGGCAAACGGACCTGGGGCGGTGTTGTTGGAATTCGGAACTCGCTTCCGCTGGTTGATGGCGGGAATTTTTTCAAGCCGGAGTTCGCACTTTACTCCAAGGATGGAAAGGAATGGATCATCGAAGGACACGGCGTCGATCCCGATATCGTGGTCGACAACGATCCGGCGAAAGAATTTCACGGCGAAGACCAACAGCTCGACCGCGGGATCCAGCAAATCGAGGAAGAACTGAAGACGAAACGCTACGAGCTGCCGCCGGTGCCGCCTTATCCGGACAGAAACCCGGCCAAAGCGACACAATGAGCGGTCATCTTCTCCCGCGATTGCGGGATTAGGATGACCAAATGTTCATTTGAACTTGCATCGCCGGACTAATACGCTGATGCTGAGTTCATGTTGACGGAGCGGCCCGCCTTCGCCAAGGCTTCGGCGTGGCAGGCAACTTCGAACAGCGCGAAAGCCATGAGAAAAAATGTTAACTGATCGACAAAGAAGCGTTTTGGATTTCATTCAGCGCGAGCAGCGCGACAAAGGACTCACTCCGAGCACGCGCGAAATCCAAAGTCATTTTCGATTCGCCAGTCAAACGTCGGTGATGCAATACATCGCCGCGCTCGAGCGGAAAGGATTTCTGCAACGTCATGCCGGCAAAGCGCGCGCGTTGATCACGCCCGTCCAAAAAGTCCGCATCACCGATGTGCCGATCTACGGTCAAATTCCGGCCGGCATGTCGGCGTTGACTGAGCAAGACATCGAAGGACACGTTTCGCTCGACACGCACTCGGCCAATGTTTCAAAAAATCACGCCACGTTCGCGCTGCGAGTGCGCGGCGATTCGATGATCGGCGCGCACATTCTGGACAGCGACGTCGTGATTCTGGAACAGAGCAAGGAGATCCATAACGGCGACATCGTGGCCGCATTGATCGACGGTGAGACGACATTGAAGCGATATGTCGTCGATCATGGCCGTCCTTATCTGAAAGCGGAAAATTCGCGCTATCCCAATTTGATCCCCGCGCGCGAATTAAAAATTCAAGGCGTCATGGTTTCGCTCGTGCGCAAGCACGAACGGCGGAAGAAACACTAGAATGAAGTCATTTTTTCATGGAGGGCGCCGCGCGATCGGCGCCTTTTTTTAGCCAAGAGAGCATCGGTTTCTTCGTTGAAATGTTCGCTTGAACATATCTCTTCTTTATGCCATGGTTGGCCATGGCGACGCCTGCGGTCATTATCGATCTTCGGAAAGCACTGTCCGAACGATTTCCACAGCGGCCAGCGCCAGCCGCATCGGTTTTAACCACTGGCCTCTCTTTTCTCGATCAAACGAGCGGGGGTGGTTTGCCCAGGAGTGCGATTACAGAATTGATTACACCTCGAGCAAGCGCGGGCAGCGCTTCCCTTATTCATGCACTTTTGCGATCAGCCCAACGCAATCGCCACTTCGTCGCGCTGATTGACGGCTCCGATTCGTTCGACCCCGGCTCATCAGATAATTCCGCTTTGCGGCATTTACTTTGGATCCGCTGTCGAAAAGCATTCGACGCCGTCAAAGCGGCCGATCTCCTTTTACGCGACGGTAATTTCCCGCTGATGATTGTCGATCTTGTTCTGAACACGGCGGACGAGCTTCGAAAAATTCCCCAGACAAGCTGGTATCGTTTGCAACGGCTCGTCGAAGCTGTACCGACGGCATGCCTCGTCATCGATCGGCAAAGCTTGGTGAGTAGCGCGCAATTGAAAATCATTCTCGAGAATTCGTGGACGCTTGAAACTTTGGAAAGACAAAATGCGATTTCGCGTTTGCGATTTCGAATCCAACGCTTGCACGTCAGATCAGAGGTCACAGGTCAGAAGTCACAGGCCAGTTAAATGTTCGCGACGATTTATTTGCCTAATTTTTATTTACAGGCAGCAATGCGGCACCATCCCAAATTGCGCGCACAGCCGGTGGCTTTAATCGATACGGCAGAATCAAAAGTGTCGATTATTCAACTTAATGAGCTTGCCGAAAAAGTGGGCATAGCGAAACGCATGACTCCAAGTCAGGCCCTGGCGCGATGTTTGCAGGTCGTCATCCGAACCCGCGAGCGCACCCAGGAAAATGTGATCGACGAAATTGTATTGCAACACGCGTTTATGCTTTCGCCGTTTGTCGCAGCAAGCGCCCCCGGGGGTTGCACGGTTCAATTTACGGACAATCGCGATCTGACCCCGAAACTCTCACGTATTGTTGCAAAACTCGCGAAATACGAAATTCACGCTCAAGCCGGAATCGCACCATCGCCCGACACCAGTTTTCTCGCGGCGCATCTGGCCCGACCCGTGTTGCAAATCGAGGAGCCAAAAGAATTTCTGGCGCTGCTGCCGATTGAAACACTGGCGATGGTGTAATCCGGTGGATCGGCCGCTCCGCGGGCGATGCTAAAGATATGTGGCTTCGCCGCGTTGATTAAGATCGAGCAAGGGACTGCTCGATCCACCTAAGTCGCGACTGGCTTACGTTCGTATAATAACCCATAAACGAAACCGCCGAGCGCGCCGCCGATCAATGGTCCGATCCAGTAAACATAATGATCGTGCCAGAACCACGAAGCGAGTGCCGGCCCGAACACGCGGGCGGGATTCATTGCCGCACCGGTCAGCGGACCTCCGAATAAAATGTCGAGTGTGATCGTTGCGCCAATGGCGAATCCGGCGAGCGTCCGGCTGCGTTTGTCCACGGCCGTACCGTAAACGACGAAGACCAGAAAAAATGTGAGGATGGCCTCGACCAAAATTCCCTGCATCGCGTTCAGATTAATCGCGAGCTGGGGCGTTCCCATCACAACGACGTCGCGTCCAAAAAGCCCGAGACAAATGAGCGCCGCGATGAAGCCGCCAAGAAGTTGCGCGCTCCAATAACGAATTGCAGTCGCCAGCGTCATGTGACCGCCGCAAAGCAAACCGAACGTGACGGCCGGATTCAAGTTGCCCCCTGATATGTGTAACGTGGCGGAAACAAACGCAGCGATGGTCAGACCGTGTGCCAGCGCGACGCCAAGCACGTCGTGTCCGGCCGTTTTAATCGCTCCGATGCCGACGAAGATAAGAGCAAATGTTCCGACAAATTCCGCGAGCCAGGGACGAAATTTTTCCATAGCGCAATGAGATCAGATCGCCAGCCGACTCACAATCTTGTTGTAAAGGTCGCGCCAAAGGGTTAACCGCCGGCGTAATTCGGGTATTTCTCGCGCAGTTGCCGCGCAACCTTGTCGGCCTCCGCTGTTTTTCCGGCGCGCTGATAAGCGGTCGCGGCTTTCTTCAACGCTCGCGGCGTGATCGCCGGATCGTCGTAAAGCAACGCAACGCCCATGAATGCTTTGCTCGCTTCTTCAAAATTGCCGCGTTCGAGTTGAGCATCGCCGACGAGCAAACGCGCCTGCGCATTCACCTGCCCTTCCGGTTGAAGCACCATGATCTGCTCCGCGATTTTCTGTGCTTCGTCCGGTTTATGAGCCGCGATCTTCACGTCGCCAAGCTTTAGCAGCACTTTTGCTTTACCCGCCGGATCGGTCGCGACCTCCAAATATTTGCCGAGCGCGTTCTCGGACTCGTCGAACTTCTGCTGCCTGGCTGCCGCGTCGCCCAGATAAAACCAGAAATCCGGTTTGACCGGTGGATTGTCGATCTTTCCGAGCACCCCGAGATATTTCTCGGCGGCGGCATAATTTTTCTCGTTGTAATATTCAATACCCATCCACTCGAGGATTTCGGCGGGGATTGTTCCGGTGGCGTTGGCCGCGAGAAAACCATCGACCTCTCGCGTGACTGCGGCGCGATCGTGCAAACCGAAGTAGGATGAGATGATGCGCATGGTCGCGGGGACGTAATAGTGATCCTTGTCGATCTGACGGGCCGTGTTCAGCTCGGCGAGCGCGGTCTTGTAATCTTTCATCTCAAACGCGGACTTGCCGATGTAGTAATGCGCCATCGACGCGGCCGGGCTTTTCGGAAATTCTTTCAAGAGCTGACGAAACGTTTCGCTCATCCCCTTTGGATTTTGCTGCTGACCAAGAATGAGCGCTTTGTGCTGCAATGCCTCTTCGCGGTCGCGCGCTCCGGGATATTTCGCCAGCACGGCATTCCAATCGGAGAGAGCCGCGTCATAATTCTTGTCGTTCTCGTATGTTTCGGCCCGACGGGAAAAGGCCCCGGGCGCGAGCGGATTGTCCGGAAAAGTTTGGACGAAAAACCCGAACGCTTCGACGATCCCCGCGACGTCTTTCATTTGCAGATAACAGGAACCGAGTTGATAGGCCGCCTCAGCCCGCAGTTTCGGCGAAAGCTGCGAAGCGCGCAGTTCGGAAAAGATCGGCGCAGCGCGCGGATAGTTTTGTTGTTTGTAAAGCGCCTCGGCTTTGAACAGGTTCGCCTGATCGGCCCGTTCGGCCGGAGGATTGGTAGCCAGAAATTGATCGACCTCCGGCGGCAGCGTGGAGGGATCCGAATTATAAATGTTAATGAGACGCTCGAACGCCGCATCTTTCGCTTCTTCGCGATTTGGATGTTTGTCGATGATTTCGCGATAAAGCGTTTCCGCTTCCTTGGCGTGTCCGAGCTGACGCTGGCTGTTCGCCGCGAGCAACATTACTTCCGCGCGCATTTCTTCCGGAAGTTGTTGCTGCGTTTTTTTGTAATCGCTCAGGAGCTGCCCGAATTGACCCGTCTGATATTGCACTTTCACGACGCCAAGCTGAGCCAGTGGATGCCAGCGGCCCGCCTCGGGCAGCGACCGGCCCTTTTGAAACAACGCCATCGCCTTATCAGCCATGCCCTTGTCGATCTTGCCCCTGTCAGATTGCAGAAGATCCAATGCGATCAGACCGGCGCGCACAGTTGTTTCGGCTTTCAATGCCGGTTTCTGGGTTTCATTGGAAAGCGCCTCGTATTGTTTCAACGCGTCTGCTTTTCGTCCGCGGGCGAGCGCAATCCGGGCCGCGGTTTCGCGCGCATCCTCGCGATATGGATTCGGATTTTTCGCTTCAGCGACCTGCTGATAAATGTCGCAGGCTTCATCCTTGTGATCGAGCGCTTCGAGACAGCGCGCTTCGAAATAATGGGCGGAAAGCGCAACTGCGGCGTCTTTTGATTTCGTGGCGGAGCGATGAAAAAGGGGCAGCGCGGTCGCATAGTCTTTCTGGGTAAACGCCATCTCGGCCAGGGCATAGGCGGCAGGTCCGGCGAACTCGCTTTCACCATAGTCGTTCAGCACTTTTTGAAAATTCGTTCGGGCCGTGGACGATTTATTGAGATTGCGATAACACTCGCCTAACGAGAAATACGCATTCGGGCGGCCGGACGCTCCCGGATAATCGTCCAAATACTTTTGATATTCCGGAATGGCGAGATCGTAGAGTTTTCGCGTGAAAAGCGCATTGGCGTACTCGAGTTGGCGCTTTTCGAGCTGTTCGGACTCCGCCGCGGGCGGCGGTTCCAGTGTTTCTTCGACCGGCAAAGCACGCATCACCGGCGGCTGAGGTGGCGGCAGCCGCGGCACACCAGGAGGCGGTTGGGCAAGAGCTAGATCGACAAGCCAAAACAGCATCGCCAGTCCGAGAAGACCGGCCACGCCGCGCGCATTTTTCATTTTGCGGTCGCGAAGGCGACGTTTGTTATTCCCGCTTCAGTGCAAATGTTGAGGACACCGATGATATTTTTGTAAGCGCCTGCCTCATCGCCGCGAATGATCACCGCCTGCTCGGTGTTGAGTTGGACGAGGCTCTTAAGCAAGTCGGTCAACTCAGCAGGCGTTAATGTTCGCCGATTGACGACGACGTTGCCGTCCGCCTTGACGTTCACGACCACGTCGCCGACCGGAGCGCTTTTCTCTTTGGCAGCCGACGCTTTCGGAACTTTCACATCCAACTCGTTTTCATTTCGAGCGGCGTTCCATGTCAGCAAAAAGAAAATCAGAAGCAGCAGCAAAACGTCGACCAATGGCGCGAGCTGAATGCCCGGGTGCTGGAGCGGCGCGTGACTACGCAAATTCATGAAGGGAGGATGTCGATCTTGCGAAGAGTGCTGCGGTTATAATTCGTCTTCAATAAGCACGGGCGTGCGCTCAGTCCGGCTGCCGTATTGAAGCGAGAGCAAAGCGAGCACATGCGTGGTAGCCGATTCCAACTCGGAGATAAGTTTTTGCGCTTTGCCGCGAAACAAGGCGTAAGCCATCATCGCCGGAATTCCTATCGCGAGTCCGGCGCAGGTATTGACCAACGCTTCGCTGATTCCTTTCGACAACAAGACATAACGAGCCGTCCCCAGGTCGGCGCCAAGCGCGCCGAACGAGCGAATGATTCCAAGAACTGTGCCGAGCAACCCGAGGAGAGGCGCGATCATTCCGATATCAGCCAGATAAGTCACGCGGTTGTTCAAGCTTGCGGCCACGCGCGTTCCCTCCGTCTCCGCGATCTCGCGCACCTGTTGGAGATCGGCGTTCGGATTCTTAGTCGTAAAATCGAGCATCCTTTGGACGACGCGCGCAATCGCTTCGCCATGCCGATTCGAAACCGCGAGCAGCCCGAGATAATCACGTTTTCGTAACAGTGCGTCCGCCGTGGCCATGTAACCGCTCGAGACCACCGCGCCGCGGCGAATCGTCATCAAATACACGATCACGAGCATGACAAAGAAGACCGAGAGCGCGAAAAGCACAATCATCACCGGCCCGGCCGCGATCAGCGTTTCCATGATCGTCTTGGAATGAATGTCGGGGACCAGGGATGGTGTCGGGGCAGGCGCCGCCGCCGCTAGCGGGGTGGCGCTCGTCGTCGCTGTTTGTGCAAATAATGGAGTTGCGATCGCGAGAGCGATCAGCGGGAGCAAAATCTTCATGCCAAAAGTGTCCTAATCATAGACGGCAGCGGGCCGGATGCAAATAGACGGCTACGGGTTAAACCGCGTTCAAACAGTGGAGTTGCTCAGGCGAATCGATCTCCTTCGATCCAGCGGCGGACACGAAAAACGTGGGCCGGCTGAATTTCCGGATCGAGCTCCACGTAATTACGGCGACCATGCCAGATGTAACGCGCCTCGCTCAAAAGATCGTGCACCTGATAAGCGTCACCCCCCATCGTGCCAAATTGATCGATTGGAACCTCGACAAACGAATGTTGCTTACGGTGCGGGTCGAGATTTACCACAACCAAAATGATATTGTCGCGCGCCGCGGTCATTTTCCCGTAACAAAGAATCGCGTTGTTGTCGGCGCGATAGAAACGCAGGTTATCGTGAAAATGGAGCGCGCGATTCGTCCGCCGGATTTCGTTCAAGCGCGTGATCCAATCTTTAATGTTACCGGGCGCGTCCCAATCGCGTTCTTTAAATTGGTATTTTTCGGAATCGAGATATTCCTCGCGCCCGGGCAACGCTTCGTTCTCGCAAAGCTCGTATCCGCTGTAGATGCCGTAGAGAGGTAAGAGCGTCGCGGCCAGCACAGCGCGAATGATAAAGGCGGGGCGCCCTCCATCCTGCAAGAAAAACGGCAAAATGTCCGGGGTGTTCGGCCACAAGTTCCCGCGGAAATATTCGGGCATGTCTGTCTGCGTTAGTTCGGTCAAATATTCCGTCAGCTCCGGCTTCGTATTTCGCCACGTGAAGTAGGTGTAACTTTGACCAAATCCGGCTTTGGCCAGCTCTTTCATCATCTTCGGCCGGGTGAATGCTTCGCCGAGAAAGATCGTGTCCGGATATTTTTCGCGCACACGTGTGATCAAGTATTCCCAAAATGCGACCGGCTTAGTGTGCGGGTTATCGACCCGAAACGTGCGCACGCCGTGCTCAGCCCAGAAAAGAACGATGCTGACCATTTCCGCCCAAAGCTCGGCCCATTTTTCGCACCGAAAATTAAGCGGAAAAATGTCCTCGTATTTTTTGGGGGGATTCTCGGCGAATTTG
>WNFS01001441.1_pt1 | contig 17714 bp, 10 predicted proteins | sample 5400141 | NCBI WGS metagenome assembly WNFS01 (sample SAMN13153358, study PRJNA577476) | soil metagenome | isolation source: 60 cm saprolite under Madrone tree | place: USA:California | collected 2016-06-14
CAATTGAACCGCAAGAATGCTCTCGTGACGGGCTCGCACCGGGGCCTTGGCGCCGCAATTGCCGTGGCCTTGGCAAAGGCCGGCGCGAACGTGGGTTGCCATGGGCAGGACCCGAATCCCGGGGCTGCCTGCGACGAGGTTCGCGCGGCGGGCCGCAAGACATTTTATTTTCCCGCGGATTTGGCGGATTCGAAGTCGTGCTCGGGGCTTATCGAGAAAACGATCTCAGAATTTGGCTCCATCGACATCCTTGTGAACAACGCGGGAACGATTCGGAGGGCTCCTGCCGCGGAATACCCCGCGGAATTCTGGAATGAACTGATTGCCGTGAACCTGACGGCGGTGTTCCACCTGTCGCAGCTCGCAGCGCGACACATGCTTGAACGAGGTACGGGAGGCAAAATATTGAATATCGCTTCCCTTCTCTCCTTTCAAGGTGGAATTCTGGTCCCGGCGTATGCAGCGGCAAAGGGCGGTGTCGTCCAGCTAACGAAAGCGCTGGCGAACGAATGGGCTGCCAAAGGGATCAACGTGAACGCGATTGCGCCGGGATATATGGCCACCGACAATACCACTGCGTTGCGAAACGATCCAGTCCGTAGCCGCCAAATCCTCGATAGGATTCCTGCGGCGCGTTGGGGCGAGCCGGGTGACATAGCAGGCGCGGCGATATTCCTCTGCTCATCCGCGAGTGACTATGTGCACGGACATGTCCTTGCCGTGGACGGAGGCTGGCTGGCGCGCTAGGGAAACCTCTTCCCAGGGGAAACGACGAAGAGAGATCACCCCCAGCGATCTGAGCAGCCTGAGTTGATCGGAGAAAGCAAATGGAAACGCGAACGAACATTTTTCCCGACCTCGTAGTGGTAGCGCACCAGAAAGGCAAGGAGTCCACGCCGGAAAGCGGGCTGAAACGCCGTGTGCTTGCCTACAACGACAAACTATTTCTTGCCGAACACGAGATGGTGAAAGGCTGGGTTGGAACGGTGCACGACCATCCGCACGATCAAATTGTATATGTGGTGCATGGCCATATCCGGGTCACGTGTCAGGGAAACACGTTTGACGCTCGAACAGGGGATACCTTCGTCGTTCGCGGTGGCGTGCAGCATGGCGCGTCCGCGATCGAAGATTCCCGCGTAGTCGATGTCTTCACGCCGTGCCGGGAGGACTACATCCGTTGAAACGCTTTTGTCGGATCGTATGATTAACGTATCGCTATCGGAAAACGGGCGAACTCATTGACGAGAAGTTGATCGACAACACGATGCGAAGAAGCATACTCCTTACGGTAAAAATGCCCGGATTGATTCTCGCCGGTCTTCTCTGTGTCAGTTGCGATTCGTTAGCACAAATTCCGGCCGGCGCGTCCCAAATCCAAACTTCCAACCTCGATCAGCAAATCCGTGATTTTCTCCAGAGGGAGGTGACAGCCCACGTTGCCGATATAAAGACTCTCGACCCACCTCCCGAGCGAGTGGTTGGCGCGCTGACGACCGGCGAATTCTCCTGGGGGACATTCATGCGAACCCTCGGCGCCTATTCGGAATTCGCGGGGACCAAGACGATTGCGAACCACGACGTCCCACATATGATTGGAAAAATGGCCCAGATCGAATTGACCCGCGGAGGAAAAACCTGGGCCCAACTCTACGCAGCAATGGCCCTCGAAAGTTTCGGGACGGACCTGAAAGGCAATGCCTTGTGGCTGGCATTGTCTTCCGAAGAGAGGACAACGTACATCGCCTTGCTTGACCCCGGCAGATTCTACGATGCAAAAACTCATACTCTAATCCATCTCCCCGAAAATTATTTTGGTGTCGCCGCGCGTATCGCTGCGATTGACTACGAACTAGGCCTCAACAAGAATCGCGCCTCTCTGGATGACCTGCTGAATCAGGCCGCAAAACAATTCACCGGCGGCGCCCTTTTTGCCGACGATGCACTGCCCACCGGTCGTTACGATCGATATTCCAACGAATACGCCAGGGCGCTCTATGACGCGGCGGAACTCGCCGGACGGGACGACCTCCTGAAGGCCGTCGCGCCATCGCTTAAGGAGCAAATGAAACTGTGGTGGGACTTGCTGTCGCCCGACGGCTACGGTTATTCCTGGGGACGGAGCCTGGGTGCGATCAGTTATATAGACACTATGGAAATTGCGGCCTTTCTCGGAAAGCACCCGGAGTTCCTGCCCGCTCCACTTCCGCAGCTTGCGTCCGCTTATTTTGCTGCATGGTCGTGGCTGCGAAGGGACTTTAACGATGAGACGCACCTGCTGTCCATATTTGCGTTCGGAAGAGGTGACTACAGTTACATAACAAAAGATCGGGAATGGCAGCAAACTACAACTTTTTTCGGAAAGGTGATCGCTGCTCACCAAATGTTCATGAAAGCATTGGAAAAAGAAGGAGTGAAAAGCTTTTCGCGGCAACTGAACCTGGCTGACGTTGCACGCTTTGAGTACTTCCGAAACGGCCCCGGCCGCAAATTTGGAGTTTGGGTTGTCCGTCAGGGAAATATCCATTTTGAGCTGCCATTCGTCTCCGGACCGAAGGCTGCAACATCCGATTATGACCCGGCGCCTCATGGATTTCCTGGTTTCGTTGTGCCCGTGGAGAAGATCTACCCGTGCCTGGTTCCATTTCTAGAGCTGGAAGACGGGCCGACCATCGCTCCGGCGGACGGCGCGGATGAGATTAGGCCTGCAGCTGACGGAAAGAGCGTCACTGCGTTCTGGAAGCGTTGGGTAGTGCCCGGGTCCAAAGCCGGAGAAACTGTGGACTCAGCTCTCGTCTCTGAGGTCACCTGGTCCCTCGAAGGAAATAGCCTTCACAGAGTGGAATCGCTGATTGCGTCAAAGCCGCTGAAGATTCGTCGTCTCTGGCTGGCGATTCCGAGCCGCGATAGCCATTTTGAGACCGTGGAGCTTGGCAACGCTCGAATCGAGCGACTCACTTCAAACGGAACGACGCTGGATGTGCAAGTCCAACATGCCGACTGGCCAGTCCAGATCTTCGCCTTCGCAACAGGCGACGATTCTCTAGGCAGAGGGGATCGAGGAGCCATTCCCCTGCACTTAATCCTTGAATCAAAGAGTATCTCCCTAACACCGGGGGTTCCCGAGAGTTGGGAGATCACATTGTCTACCCAATAATATTTGCATGGAGCGGATAACAGGAGTCGAACCCATGTCCGAAGTTTGGGAAGGTCCGGCTTATTGGACCTGATGGCTGGGCGCAGGAAGGCCACTGGCTGCTGGCCAATGACAAGTACTTGGATTTTTGTTCCGGCTTGCTCGGCGTGGAGCAGCTCGGAGCTGCCATTCCAGATTTTCCGAATCCCTCCGTCCACTGCCTCTGTGCGCCGGATTGTGTCGGATATTTTGAACATGGCACTTGTTCTCACGCGGAATCGATGTGATTGCCTCCGGTGCAGAGGACTGTCGCACCCGTGAGGAGAGAAAGCCAGAACCTGCGCTTGTTGTTCGCATCGGGGCAGTTCCCGGCCGCAAGCTCTTGTGAAGACGGGACATACAATAAGTAGCCCAAGCCCGTTGGAGGCCGGCTGCGTTCGCGTCCCTGACCTAAACACGCAATGAAGGCGTCCTTTTGCTAAGCGGCGGAGGAAATGGGAGCCCAAACCGCGGAAACAGCGGAGGTTGAGAATTTTGCGCAGCAACGGTTGTAGCTAGGAGATCGGAGCACAAATTCCAGGGAATCCTGGCAATTTCATCGCGGGCTGAAGCACTACGGCGGCGGCACCGCCTCGCCCATCTGGATCGCCAAGCTTTCCGATTCCAGCGTAGAAAACGTCCCGCGAAAGGATTCGAATGATTCTTCGCCAACTAAAAACTTTCTATGAAGTGGCAGCACTATGCGAGTAATCGTAAGTTCAAGCAACGTTAACTCCAAGAGACAATCCACGCAGAAACGTGCTTTCGATGTTCAAGCTTTTCTCGATTCGGGCCGTGTCCCTAGAAGAGTTGTGGAATACCGAAGATCAGAGAAGATCTACTCTCAAGGTGATGCCGCTGCGAGTGTGATGTACGTTCAAAAAGGTGGCGCAAAGCTCTCCGTTGTTAAGCGCTGGCTTCGCAGCTGCTCTCAGTAGTGAGCTCCTGCGCGGGAAGTATTGCGAGAATCGCGGAACCGAGAGGGCCAGCCGGATCTTGCCAACCCAGCAGGAGCGTCAAGCGTTCCCAACCGGCCAAGAAAGTCGCCAATATAAAATTTCCCGTTCGGCGCGAGAGTTACCGCCTTCGTTAGATCGTAAGCCTCGAGAAAGTCCGCATTCCGGGGCAGCTGCGCCTTCCAGAGCATTTTTCCCCGCGGATTAATTGCGAAGAGACCACGACCACTGGCAACGTATCTGATATAGAGCGTCCCGTCAGAGGCAACCACGAGCAAATTACTAGCCTCGGGGGTGTTCCATTTAGTTCCTCCATTCCTCGGATCTAAGGCCACGACTTCGGTATTATTATGTGTGGTTTCCAGCACGTCTTCGTATATCGTTCCGTCGGGTGCGACCAGCGGGCCACCGTTGAACCCGTAAGACTGATTGCGCCACTTTAACGCACCGTCCCTCGTTAGTGCGAGCAATGCCGAACGGGAACCCAGCTCGGTGTTTGTCAAATAAATGGTTCCGTCTGGACCGACGGCAAGATGACCATGAAAATATTCTGACTTCTCAAACGAGTATTTCCATTTCTGTTTACCATCCGGCGTAAGTGCAAACAGACCGCCATTGCTGAGCGCGTAAACTGTGCCATCGTCAGCGATGCAAACAAAATAGAAGTCCTAGCCAGGATCAAATGCCCATCGCAAAGCGCCGTCGCTCCCGAGCGCGTAAACACCATGACCCAGCCAGTACGTGGTCCCGTCCACGGCAACCGCCGGTTGACTACAAGCGGGAGATTTCGCAGGGAAACTGGCGCCACCGCCAAAGTCACGTGCCGGAAAAAAAGATGCGGGCGGAAATTCATACGACCATTTCTTCTTACCCTCAGGTGAAACAGCCCAAGCAGAACCTTTATCGTCACCGAGAGCGGTGCGATCGTCCGCACCGATTCCAAATAGAATGGTCCCATCGTCTGCAATAGCCGGCAAGTTGCAGATTCCGCCGTTCGGCCTAATCTCCCATAGCCAATCCGGATGGAATGCCGACAGCGCCAGCCCCTTCGGATGTGTATGGTCATGTGGCCTGAGTAGGTAGATGCTTCCGTCTTGGCCAACGGCAGGTGGAAACAGAATGGCCCCGTGTTTCGAGACCGAACCGGGATGGAATCTATCCATGATGCGGTCGGTCGGGTTGTCAAAGTCCCATTGATACGTCCAATTAATGCTCCCTGTGCGGTCATCCGTGACATCGTTATAGGCCCCATTGAAGTACCACAAAGCTGCAAGGAGTCCATTTCCTAGAAGCACAAAGGACAGCGCAACCCGCGAAGCATACTTGCCTAGCAAAGCTAGGCCGCCCATGAGAAGGGAGACGCACGGCATCGTCCAACTGAGCCTTGCAGAAGACAGGCCGGTAAGCCCCCAAAATCTCGACGGCAAAGCGAAAGCGGAAATCATTCCAGCCGCGGCTTGAATAATACTCAAGGGGAGGTCCGCTCCTTTATGGCCGGATCGAAACTCAGTTACGATTGCCGCAGCGAAGCATGTCAGTAGCGCCAGTAGAATAAGAAACCAAATAAGTGCTATCGCAAGAGCCAAGAAGAGTCCCTTCTCGAAAGTGAAAGCAGCAGCCCACCGCTTGGTTCATGCTGCGTGAGCGGGTTGATGGCCCCTACTTCCTCGTATAGGTTTACGTTCTGATTCGCTGATGAGTATAAGCCGATTCGAACATTCCAGGCGTTCGACGCCGTTCGCGCCACCGCCCGGTTCGTTATGTGGCGCTCAAAGGAGGAAGGCGTGTTAAGAATTGCAGGCTTCAACGTCCAGCGCCTCATTTTCACAAGCGCCACATAATGGTTGTTGTTATGTGGTTGACCACATAACAGCCAGAAGTGGCACTTAGAGTCTTGTACTGCGTATCTTCTAAGCAGAATGCTTCAAAAGACTTAAAAGCGAAAAACCTGAGAGAAGGATCGCAGGTCAGCGGCGCTGCCTAGCACAGACGATCCTCTCTCCGGGCCAAATTCGCCCGCGCTATTCATTAACTTCCCTATCCGACCCGTTCTTGTCTGAGTTCGTGCACCCTTCGGTCATGGATGTCAGGATGTTGTTTTCTGCAGTCAGAGAGCAGGAGTATTTCTGTCCGCGCGTATCAAACGAGCGGTAGTGCTGCGAGGTCTTGGCGCCGGTATTTCCCGTCAAGGCGCCGGCCGAATTGAAATTCGAGTTATACTGCTAAAAGTTATGCGTGCTGAAGCGTTTTTGGCTTTTTTGCTGTGCGCTTGCGGCGCGGCGGCGCAGGAGTCGGCCCCTGAGCAGCTATTCCAGGATGCCGCACAAGCGCAGCAGCGCGGAGATTACGAGCTGGCCGTGCGGAAGTTTCAGGAACTGATTCGGGTGGACCCGAACATGGTCGCTGCGCATGCCAACCTTGGTGTCGTTCTCGTTTCGCTCGGCCGTTTCGACGAGGCGATCACGCAATATCACATTGCCCTCGCCGAAGCGCCTGGAAGTCCTGCGCTCCAGCTGGATCTCGGCCTTGCCTACTACAAGAGAGGTGACTTTGCGGGCGCGGCTGCGCAGTTCGCAACGCTGCACAGGGAAGACCCCAGCGATCTCCGCGTAGCTACGTTACTGGGCAACTGCCAGGCGCAGCTGGGCCTTGTCGGCCAAGCTGTTGCCCTTCTCGAGCCGCTCGAAAAAGGCAATCCTGAAAATCTTGATCTCGAGTGGGCCTTGGGAAATGCGCTGATCCGCGCCGGCCAGACACTAGGGGGCCTGGAGCGCGTCCAGAAGGTTGCCGATCTGGGAAAGAACGCCGAGGCGTACCAGCTCGCTGCGGATCTTTACCTGGGTCTTACGCTATTCGATCAGGCCAAGGAAGACGCACAGGCGGTCATTCGCCTGAATCCGAATGCGGCCAAGGCATACGTCGTCCTCGCCATGGTCGATGACTTCGCGGGAAATGAGAAGGACGCCCAGGAAGAGTACAAGAAGGCTCTGCAGATCGACCCGAACGACATTCAAGCGCGGCTCCAGCTCGCCAACGCTTTCCTTATCGATCGAAATTTGGACCAGGCCCGCCGGGAAATCGATCGCGCGATCGCTATCGACCCCGATTCGCTCGCGGCGCGCTATGAACTGGCGCGGATCGAGCGCACCGAGGGAAATCTGCCGGCAGCCCTGAAGAATCTTGAAGCCATCGAACGGGAGAACCCGCAATGGCTTCCACCCCACGTCGAATTGTCCGCGCTTTATTACCGCCTTCAGCGGCCAAACGACGGCGACCGGGAAAAGGAAATTGTGAACCGGCTCCGAACGGAAGAACGAGACCGTCGTGGACAGACGCACATCATCAGCCCGCAGGTTCCCTTACCCTGAGCACACGATCTGCTTCCAAGTTACGCAAGTCCTGTACAATGCCCGAAGGCCAGCGAATTCGGAGCAGCTCGACCCGCTTTTCTTCGCCTAAACCGAAGTGCACCGGCGCGTGGCTCGACGACGCGTACCCGACGCTGCTGGTCATGTGATTGTATTGGGCTCCCGCCTTGGTGACTAACATCGCCGTCGCGCCGATTCCATCGCGATTGCTTTTGGTTCCTTCCAATGCGATATCCAGCCAGTGTCCCGCGCCCTCTGTACGGTTCATCCAAATCTCTGCCGGATCGAGCAGCGCTGTTACTACGGCATCCATTCTGCCATCTCCGTCGAAGTCGCCGAAGGCGCAGCCACGATGCCGCGCCGGCGGAGCCGCTGTCAACCCCGCCTCGGCGACCAGAGCTCGCCAGCGGCCGCTCGGGCCCGGGTTGCGAAACACCGCATTGTGCTGCTTAATCTCCGTCCCCGGCTTCGTCAGCGCCTCGACGTGGCCCCGGCTGACGAATAGGTCTTTCCACCCGTCATTGTCAAAATCAAAGAAGCCGGGGCCAAAGCCGCCCATGTGCAGGCTTGCTTCGCGCATCCCGCTCAAGCCGGTGATCTCATCGAAGCCCTTCCCTTGGATATTTCGCCAGATTGGAAACGTCTGATTGTTCAGGGCCACCGTCGTGATATCAGGGTAGCCGTCGTTGTCGATATCGCGGAAATCCACTCCCATGCCCGAAATGAATTGGCCGTCCTCCACGAGCCCTACTCCTTCGCTGAGCGCCACCTCATCGAACTTGCTGCCCGAATTGTGAAACAAATAGTTGTAATAGATATCGTTGGTGACAAACAGATCGGGCCGTCCATCCAAATCGTAATCGGCTACTCCCACGCCCATCCCTTTGCCAACGTGTTTGCGTAGGCCCCACGCTTCGGACACGTCCTCAAACGTCCCGTCGCCCTTGTTCAGATAAAGCTGGTTGGGCGACCCTTTATAGAAATTCGGGCTGCAGTAATCCCATCGTCCCGGCAATCCGCAAACGTGCTCCGTGGCATAATCCCACTGGACGTAGTTGACGACGAAAAGATCGAGCAGCCCGTCACTGTTCACGTCCACCCATGCGGCGGCCACGGACCAGAGAGGTCCGTACTCCGCATCGTTCCAACCATCGAGCCCGGCTTTCTTCGTGACGTCGGTAAACGTCCCGTCTCCGTTGTTGTGATACAGCGTCCGCCCATGCACGCCAGCGACGAACAGGTCGGCATGGCCGTCGTTATCGTAGTCGCCGACGGCCGCTCCCATGTCGTATCCCGTGCCCGCCAGGCCCGCTTGCTTTGTCACGTCTTTGAAGACTCCGCTGCCCTCGTTCCGAAAAAGCCGGTTGAAGAATTTCGGGGCGCCCTTCTTCAATGACGCCATATTCGCTCCGTTGGTAAAAAAAATGTCCGGACGGCCATCCTTGTTGTAGTCGAAAACGGCCAGTCCTCCGGCCATTGTTGAGGGAGCGTGCGGTGCCTCAAGAGTCTCGTCGGTTTCCACGCGGAAGGGCAGAGACTTCAGGGCAAAGTTGATCTTGGGGGACGCAGGAGAAGCCGCGCCGGCTCTACCCAGGACGGGAACCGCAGCCGTTGCGAAGATTCCGCCAAGAGCGGCGACGGCGTCTCGCCGCGTCCAAAGTCTCTTTGAACGACCTCTGCCCCACCGCGATCCATCGCCCACGTAGTGCTCTCCTCTGTTTTCGAGGCAATCATTTTCTCACGCCAATAGGCTCTCATAAAACGAAGGAGGGATGGCTTGCGCCATCCCTCCTTGCCAGGCGAAGTTGGTTGGCAACGAGTTAGTTAGAACAAGTACTTCAGAGCGAATTCCAGGGTTCTGTTGCCCACCTGGTAGGCAGGCTTGCCGTTTGTATCCGCGTTGCTATTGCCGCCGCCTGGGGCGGAGAATCTCAAGTTGATGTCATCTGACAAGCCAAATTGCGGGTTGGGGTGGTTCAGGAAGTTGAACGCCGTGAACCGGAACTGAATGTTCTGGCTCTCCCTCACCTTGAAGTTCTTGTACACTCCCAAATCGCTGCCCACATACGAAGGGCCGGTGATGTTCGGCCAGATGAGCGGACCATTTTGCCCGCGAACGTTTGGTTCCTGGAAGCAGTTAGGGTTGAAGTACTGACCCCCCGAAAGACCCTTTGCCGGGTTGCAGGTCAAGTACGGCTCCAAGGCTATGCCGTCCGTGCCAAGTATACTCTGATTATTCACGCCGCCAGCATACGATGGGTTGAGTCCCGTCCCGGTCAATGGCTGAAGCGGCGGGCCGCTCTGGTATTGCACGGTGCCGGAAAGCTTCCACCCGTTGACGACCTCTTCGCCGAAAATGTTGTGATGCACTGGGCTCGGGAGGTTGATCACATAGGCGGCGTTAAAGATATGCCTTCGATCAAAAGCTAAATTACCGTAGTTATTCCGCAGATTGAAAGCGTCGAGCGCGGCGCCGGAACCCTGCCCGTTATCGTTGTCTCCTATCCGGGTTCCAAGCGTGTGACTGAAGGCGTAGTTCAAGTTGAACACGGCCGGTCCAGTCTGCTTTATCCACTGCACCATGAACCCGTTGTAATTGGAATAGCCGCCATGACCGGCCAAGTAAAGCGCGTTGTAACTCCACGGCCTGTAATGTGGGATCGCGCCCGACGGTGGAGCGCCTATGACGCACGTCCCTGCCGTCACGCAGGCGTCGGTGGGGTTACCTTGATAGTAATAAGCTATACCCGTGACCGGATCTGGCTTGAAAAGAGCCCCCACGGGAATGTAGTTGATGTTGTCAATCGATATGCCTCCGCCGCCATTGGGTGAGAGGAACAAGTCCCGGCTGCGGCTGCCCTGGTATGACAACTCCAGGATCGAGTTCCACGGAACCCGTTGATCGATGGTTACGTTCCAGTTTTGCGTGTGTGGCGCTTTATCGTCGCCGAACATCATGCCTTCAACATTCTGTGATGTTCTTGAGCCTGCGGTCGCGGCCGCGCAAGTGCTTAGGCTAGCAAGCGATGTGAAGGTGCAGTTGCTGCTGAAGCTCTTGAGCCCAAGGGGGGCGTCCAACAAGCCGTTTGCGGTTACGCTGTTATAGGCGACGTTGTGGCGGTAGATCCCGAACCCGCCACGCAGCACCGTCTTTCCATTTCCGCGTAAGTCGTAGGCGACACCGATGCGCGGGTCCGCATAAAAGCTATGCGAACTCCAACCGGAAATAGGAACCTTGCTGTCAATTCCATGCCAGTCAAAACCCGCCAACGGGGCGGTGCTGCCGGAACTATAGGGCTGGACCGAGTTATTGGGATTCCAGACCATGATGCCCTTATTTTCGTTGGTCGGGTACCACTGGCCTTCGTGTTCGAAACGCACGCCATAATGCAGCGTGAGCCTGCGTGTAGCTTTCCAGGAGTCCTGAGCGTAAAAGTCGTACTCGTTATAGACCACATTATCGACGAAGTTCGTGCTCGCCTGGGTGAAGCTGTTGGCATGGCCAATCAGCATATCTGAATAGTTGTTAAAACTAGAGTTACTTGTCCAGGGATCGAACTCCCATTGCCCGACTGTCCCTCCCCCGCAGCACGCCCCTTCCGTCTGCACGTTGGCGTAACGCGCCCAGAAGAACCCAAATTTGAAAGTATGGGCGCGTTTGATCCAGGTCAAGTTATCGCTGAAATCCGGCGTGTAGCTGTCTTTCCCAGCGGCGCTCCCGTACCACTTTGGAGTCGTGCCGAAGGAAGAAGCGTCAAGTCCAGCCGATGTGCTAGAAGTATTGCTGCCACCACCGCCCGAACTGCAGCACCAGCTGATAATGTCCGGCACTTGGGGCACTGGCTGAGCATAAGGTGTCTGAACGCCATAGTTGTATGTCGCCGGGTTTGCCGCAGTAGGGTTCTTGAGCGTAACAGGGTTGATAAAATAGGCGTAGCCGAACGTGACCTCATTTACGAGTGTTGGGGTAAAAGTGTTCGTAACTCCGAAGCTGTAGTCGCGAGCGAGCTGTTTCGCGGGAATCTGCGAAGGATACGGCACCGCATTGCCCGGCCACCACCATAACCCTATGTTGTTGATATCTGTTTCCGGCTGGCGGGTAAAAGTGGCGAAGGCCCGCATTTTTGAAGTGATGTTAAAGTCGCCCCGGATGTTCATCTCGTTGCTATCGACCGGTGTCCGGTCGAGAAATTGCGCGTTAAAACCACCGTTCTTCGTCGGGTCGAGGGACGTCAGCCCTGGCGCGCTGGCCAGCACCTTCATCAATGTCAACCCGTTGGGGTCAAACAGGCTCGGGGAGATCCGGCTGCCGGAAACGGATGGCAACCCCGGGCAGTTCGGCGGTTGCGGCTTGGTGTTCATGCAGGTGTTGTGGGCCGCAACCGCCGCGTCATACGTAGCGGGCACATAGGCAGTCCCGCTACCGTCATACAGCGTGACCTGGCTGTTATCCACAGCGCCTTTGCAGAACTGGCCGTAGTTCCACGCAGTTGGATCGGCGCACGGGATGGACCCCGAGCCGTAGAAATTCTTATACGGCGCGAGGCTTGCCGCGGTGTAGTCCCCCGCCATCATTGCGGTTGTAGGTATCACGTACTTGTGAAGCGCGCCGGCCGGCAATTGGTGCAAATGTTCGAAGCCGAAAAAGAAGAACGCCTTATCCTTGAAACGCGTCCTTGGAAGAACCGGGCCGCCCACGTTGAAGCCCTCGTACCAGTAGTGGTCAATTGGCTTTGCCACTGGCGTGGGAAGCTCATTGAAGTAGTGGTTGTTGGCATTCAAACTGCCGTTGCGAGTGTAAACGTACCCCTCTCCGTGGTACTTCAAAGTGCCGCTCTTGCCGGTGGCGCTAAACGTCACCGGACCATGCGCATGCTCGGCGTCGAACGAGGAAGTCTGGACGGTCACTTCCTGGGTCATGTCTTGGTTGATGTTGGCGATTTGCGTTCCTTGGTTCCCGGAATCTGTTATGACCGAGCCGTCCATGATCAACTGCATGCCGCCGTTTGGCTGCGAGCCGTTGGATGAAAATGCCCCAATCGGACCGCTGTTAATCTGGGTGAGTGCGCTGTTCCACTGCGTGTTCCCAAGCCCGCTGTTCATCGCCATTCCAGGCATCAAACGGATCAGCTCCGCCGCGTCGCGCCCCTGGATTGCGATCTCGCTGACCATCGTGTTATTCAAGGTCGTGCTGGTAACGCCGCTGTCCACCGGCACCGGCTGCTCGGCTGCCGTGACCTCCACCGTTTCTGTCATCGCGCCCACTTTCAACGCGATGTTTGTCACCGTCCGGCTTTCCTGCTGATTGATGGTGATACCCCTTTCTTCCCAAGCGGCAAACCCGCTTGCCGAGATTGTCAGGGTGTAGGTGCCCGGGAGAATCGCCGTAAAAGAAAAGTAGCCGGACCCGCTTGCAATGGTGGATTGGGACGTGTTGGTACCCTGGTTCGTAAGCACCACTTTCGCGTTGGGAACAGTTGCGCCGCTGGTGTCGGCCACAGTGCCGCTCAACGAACTGGTTACGGTCTGACTGAACGCTGGCTGTAGCGAAAAAACCAGGAGCAGGGCAACGGCCAATGCCACTCCATGACGCACCACAGGTGAAAATTCAAATCGCGAATGAAACAATTTCATTTTCATTCCTCCCGAGACCATCTTCGAGTTGTTACCTGGGATAGAATGAGCGGCGGGGACCAGCAGCCCAAATCCATCCCCGGACGGAGCATTCCGCTTGAGCGCGCCTGCGCCAGCGCACTGGACTCCAAACAAAATCAAATCCGTTCCATGCAAAAAGCGAATGCAGCCGACCAATGCGGCGGACCTTACTCCGCGCTCTGGAGGAAGTCCAGCCCCAATGTGCGACACGCAATGGACATTCTGCGACATGCCGTCTCCGGGCCGCATCGTTATTTCGCTTGAAAATCGTGAAGCACAAATTTAGAATGGCAAAAGATTCGCCACTTTGCGCCATTGTCGCGGCGAGCTCTTCCCCGAGTCCGAAGGGCAGCATGCAGAGCCGGAGATTTTCTCGGGGAAGTCGGAAGTGCTGAATTTGCAAAGGCTTGCAGCAAAAAGTCAAATCTTTCACACCCATGAGAGAGCACCATCCCAGCGTTCGAGTGCCCCAAGTTGCCCTGCTCCTTGAAACTTCGACCGAGTATGGCCGAGGGCTCCTTCGTGGAATCCTACGATATTCACGTTTGCACGGTCCGTGGTCGATGTATGTTGCCCCCCGACACCTAGATCAAGTCCTTCCGGAAGTGGATTCCTGGAATGGCACGGGGATCATCGCGCGCATCCGCTCGCCTCAAATGGAGAAGCAGATTCGCTCGACGGGGCTGCCTTTTGTCGCTTCGCAGCTTGGGGAATCAAGCCCGCCAAAGGCGGGCAAGCGATTTGGCGAAATCGATACGCATTCAACGGCCATTGCGCAAATGGGAGTGAAGCATCTGCTGGAACGTGGTTTGCGGAATTTTGCGTTTTGCGGGTTTATGAATTGTCACTGGTCCAGCGTGCGCGAGATGGAATACGTCCGCCTGCTGCGAGAAAAGGGCTCTTCCAGTTTCACGCGGCACATCCATATGGCGAGTTGGATCCAGCATCAACCGCATTGGCTTGACACTTGGAGGCACGAGCAGCCCGGAATAGTGAGTTGGCTCCAATCTCTTCCGAAACCTGTCGGCTTGATGGCTTGCAATGACGTTTGTGGGCGGCAGGTTTTGCAGGCCTGCGTCACGGCGGGACTGCGGGTGCCGGACGACGTCGCAGTCGTTGGAGTAGATAACGACGACCTGATCTGCGAACTCTCCGATCCACCATTGTCAAGCATAGCCCTTGATTTGGAGCGCGCGGGATATGAATCGGCACAACTCCTCGATGGCCTGATGTCGAGACAAATCAAGAAAGGCTACGTGGTGCACGTGGAGCCCACGCACGTGGCTACCAGGAGGTCCAGCGACGTAATTGCTCAAGATGACCGACTGATTGTGAGCGCTCTTCGTTTTATACGTGACCACTTTGCACAAAGCATCTCGGTTAGCGATGTTGCAAAAGAAGTAGGGACCTCCCGTCGGACCTTGGAAAGGCATTTTTCCATGGCGATAGGGAGGTCCATTCTCTCAGAGATCGCCCGTTGCAGGATTGAGCGCGCCAAGGAGCTGCTTCTGGAGACGAAAGTGTCCTGCTACAGAGTCGCGTCCGGAGTTGGATTTAACAGTTTGAAAACGTTTAACCGCACTTTTCACCGGCGGGAGGCCGTCACACCGCAAGGATTTCGAAAGAGGGCGAGAAGCACGGCCGGGCCGAATGCGTCCGCGGATGTGCGGGTGATCTCGTGATATAAGCTTCGAGTCCCTCTGCTAACTCTCGTAAGCTCCTGGCTACCAACACTTTGCATGAATTCTGAGCGCTCCTGGCAAAACGCAACGACCCCTGCTTTTCAAGGTCTGCAGGTTTAAATCGAAATCGGCAGTTGGCCAAAGTGCGGATCAGCGTGAAACCAATCACCCCGGAAAACAATCAGCTCGGATTTGTAGGAATCCGCTACATGGACCGGCCGATTGCGCGAAGATTGCTCGAAGCCGGCTTCAAGCTAAACGGCTTACGACCTGGGCCACCGCAAGGCTGAGGAATTAATTCGATATGGCGCCACCGTCGCGTAGAGCGTTTGGGAACTTTCCTCTAGTTGCGACGTCGTGCCGTCGTGTCTTCCGACCGACGGGGCCGTTCTGAACATTTATCGCGGAGCTGAGGCGCTCGAAGTCCCAACCCGAGAGCGCGGGGGAGATGGTCACGGTTCCCGCCGGTACACCGGGTCAGGCGAGAGGTATCCGGCGCGATTGATTGCGGGGCATGGTTCCATGCGTCTTGTGTCCACATTCCGAATGACCTTTGTATTGCTGGAGTCACGCAGAAAACGGGGAGACATTGGCCCGCGCACCCTGCTTAACCGGCCAGATCGTGATTGGAGGCGGAACTCTCCCCTTCGAACAGCACGTCAGTCACCGCTGCACAGGAGGCATCTTCATTCCAAGTGCCTTCACCGTGGCCGCGTCAAGAACGGCTAGATGGCCCTCTTGCTTGGTGACCACTCCAAAACTACCGCTGTAATCCCACATCGTCCATCCGATCCCGTATTTCTCCAGCGTAGTTCGAACATCGGAAATCCACGCCGCGCGGTCCTGCGGATTCGCCGCCTTGCGATATACCCCAAACTCATTGCAAGTCACCGGCACATTCCATCGCTTGGCCCACGCCCCTACCTGCCCGACCTCTCCATCAATCCGGGCTGCGTTCCAGCGGTCCAGCCCGTAATGAATCGCCTGCAATCGATTCACGGCATCTGGAATCAGCGCCGCGGCCGCCTGCACATTCTCCGGCGTCGAAGGATACGGCATTTCCTTCAGATAGTGGACATAGTTCGTGCTCCACGTCGCCCCTTGGTGCGTAAAGATGTGCGGCTCGTAAAAATGAAAATTGTAAATAATGTTCGTATCCCGCAACGGATCGAAAAACAACAGCTCACTCTCCGACGACCAATACGCTCCCGCAACGATAATCGTATGTTGCGGCGCCCCCTCGCGGATCGCTCCCGCGAGCTTTCCCTGCACGCCCTCCCAGCGATACCGATCGTGAAATTCAGGCTCGTTCAAGATTTCAAACGAAACGAGCTCCGCATTCGTCGCCGAATAGTGCCGCGCCAGCGCCCTCCAATAATCCGCGAACTCCTCCACGAAGCCGTCTTCCGTCGCCAGCTTCTGCTTGAAATCGCTTTCCGGATGAACGTCAATGATGACTGCCAGCCCTTGACCAAGGATCATCTGTATGGCGCGATCGAGATAACCCAAGTACTCCTCGGGAATCCGGTCCGCTTGCCCCCGGCGGAACATCGGCTGCGGATTTACGCTCAACCGCACATGATCGAATCCCATCGACTTGATCAATGCAATGTCCTGCGCCGTCGTCCAACCCTCAAAATGCTCCTTGGTGTATCCTTTCGCGTCGTAAACCTGAGCAAACCACTCGCTCAAATTGATGCCATGGCGCAAATGCGCGGCCCGACGTTGCGCGGCGCTGGATTCTGAAGGGGTTTGCGCAAATCCCACTGACACCGTCAAGAAAAACAGCGCGCCCGCAATCGCAGCAACGAAACGAGCGAACACCGTGCCCCCCCGTTTCGTTCTCGAATCGTTGATCGTCTTTTCCAAATTCAATTCGGTCATAGTTTGACGCTGGCGGTTTTCAGCTCGGCGTAATTCGGCAAGGCGAATTCATTCAGCTCCCGCCCGATGCCCGACCGCATGAACTCGCCGACCTGCGCACCGGCATCGAACACGTCAACGGTCCGCCCGTATTCGCCGTATGCCGCCACTGCCTTATTACCGACTGTCATGTACCCTCTGTCAAGCGCTCTTTGCAAACCACCGATCTAGGGCCAGGGGTAGATTTGCGAATCTTTCGCTGCAAAAGCCAGTGGCAAAGCCGGCGCTTGAGCTGAAGATCTCGTTTCTCGAACAACTGCAACTGGCCTGGGATGTAGAATTGTGGATCACTCTTGATTCGCAAACCACGGAGCTCGTGATGAGAGAGCGTTGCACCTTAGTGAAAAACTCCGGAATAGTCGTCTATGTTTTCGAACGATCAAAACCTACTCCAAACGGGCGCCTTTTTATAATGCGTGTGTCGGTACTAACCCGACCGGCGAGCTGATAAGTTCCGGGTCGCCCGTGATCCGCCCACAATCGCAGATTGCACCGTGCCGAAATCTCCTGCGAATACTTCGCGACTTGTGAGGAGTGATTCAGAAAATCGCTACATCTGCATTTGATTGATTCCGTTTCAGTTTGCCAAATTCAGACTCTGTGACGATGAAGATGGGGATGTCAGAGTCCGCGTCCTTCCAGAGCGTGAGGAAATCGTGGCACTTGGCGCGGGCCTTCATGGTGGGCGAGCAGTTGCCCTTTCCCGGCAGCACTCTGCATGATTTTCCATGGAAATCCGGTTCGTACCGCTGAGGAGCGCGAGGTCGTCCAGAATATTTCACGCGAGGAGCTTTTGTGCTGTCCTGCAGAAGAATCTTCTGATTCGTAGCCTGGACGTCCCAACACGGTATAGCGTGGAGAAAAATGATTTTATTTCTCTGACCCATCAAAAACATTCGCTTGACTCATAGTGACGCGGAAGCTAGAAGCAAACAAGAGGTTGCAGAAGAACGAA
>WNFS01003412.1_pt1 | contig 17705 bp, 19 predicted proteins | sample 5400141 | NCBI WGS metagenome assembly WNFS01 (sample SAMN13153358, study PRJNA577476) | soil metagenome | isolation source: 60 cm saprolite under Madrone tree | place: USA:California | collected 2016-06-14
CGTGGCGCTTCCGGCTACGCTCCCGAAAACACCCTTGCCGCTTTTCGTAAGGCCGTCGCGATGGGTTTGGGCTTCATCGAAACCGACCTTCAGCTTTCCCGCGATGCGCGTTTCGTCGCGATTCACGACGACACCGTCAATCGCACCACCAACGGGCAGGGAAGTGTGCACGACCTGACCCTTGCCGAGCTTCGCCGCCTCGATGCCGGCTCCTGGTTTGGCAGCTCCTTCGTCGGCGAGCGCATTCCAACGCTCGAAGAAACGCTGGAGTTCGCCAAGCGTCACGACGTCGTTTTTTATCTGGAATTGAAGCCGGGAGGTTCCTGGGGCGGGGAACATGCGCTTATCGGCGCGCTGCGTGAGTCCGGTGAATTCGCCCGCGTTGTAGTCATTTCTTTCGATTCAGCACTGGTGGCCGCCGTCCGCCGCGTCGAGCCAACGCTGATGACGGGACTTCTTTGTGACGGCCAGATCGAAAAGCCCATCGAAAAAACACTGGAAATTGGAGCGCGCCAACTGGTCATTCGCGGCGATCTCGTCACGCCTGCCATGATCGCCGAAGCGAAACGCAACGACCTGCAAGTGATCTGCTGGACGGTGAATCATCCCGCCCACATGCGTCTTCTCGCCTCAGCCGGCGTCGCTGGCATCATGAGCGACTACCCAGACCGGCTAAACGCTGTTCAACCAAAGGCGTAGTTCAGTGCGACACCTTACCGAAAATCGACACGAGTTCTTTGACGCTCAATTCCTCCGCGCGCGCTTCCGGCGCGAGCCCGAGCGATGAAAGCGTCGCTCGCGTTGCGGCTGGTTCGGAAATCTTTCGCAGGCTATTTACAAGCGTCTTTCGCTTTTGCGCAAAAGATAGTTTTACGAACTCCAGAAATTTCTCCTCGTCAGCTTTATCGAGATTCGTCTTTTCTCCCGGCAACCGCATGCTGACCAAAGCGGAACCGACTTCCGGCGGCGGGTGAAACGCTTCTCGCGGAATTTCCAGCACAATTTGTGGCCACGAAAAGTATTGCGTGAGAACCGAAAGATATCCGCAATCGCGTGTACCGGGTTTCGCGACGAGACGCCGCGCAACTTCCGTCTGAATGACGATGTGGATTTCGTCGATCAGGTCGGCAAACTCAAATAAATGATGCAGGATCGGCGAGGTGATGTAGTACGGCAGGTTGCCGTATATTTTTACACGTCGGCCCGCGGCAAGCGCGCGAAGGTCGGTTTTTAGCACGTCGCTATGGTGCACGCTCAGATACGGAAAGCGCGCCGCCATGGCTTGCAATCGCTTCGCGAGGGGCGGATCCAGTTCCACCGTGATCACCGGCCGTCCACTAGACGCAAGATGCTCCGTCATCTCGCCATGTCCGCCGCCAATTTCAATCCAGCAAAACTCTTTCGGTTCGGCAACGGCTGAGAAATTGGAAGTGTTTCGCGAAACTCCGATCTCGCGCGCAATCTGTTCGCGCCAGTTCTCGTCGTTTAAAAAATGCTGGCCTAGCCTTTGTCGCGCCATTGGGAAGGGAAGTGTATCAGGAAGCCGCGCCGTGCTTTGCGGCGAGCGATAGAGAAAATCGCGCTGCAATCATTTGTGCATTTTCCCGTGGAGACGTCTGCGTGCTGTTCAATGTCAAGTGCGGCTTGGGCATCTTCGGAGAATCGAAAACGCCCTGCGTTTGCAGCTCCCGAAATAATTTGAGCGAAACAAGTTTCTTGTGAGTCCGCCGCTCCGGCGTATCCATTCGTTGTTCCAATCCCGCAGGATCGCAAACCACCTCCACAAAAAACAACTTCGCCGTCCCGCGATTCGATCGTCTCCACCGTTTTCTGAATGAAACTCTGACGCACGGAATTCTCCGGGTTGAACGTGAAAATCATCGCTGGCAAAGCCGCCGCTTCTTCAAACACGGAAAGCCAAATCCGTTCGCGGAGTTTGACAAATGGCACGCTTCCAAATTCGAAAACGGAAAACAGCAAATCCACCGTCAAATGATTGTGAAAAAGCTTGATTCCCGTCAGTTCCGCAAGCTCCCGCGCGATCGTGAGCTTGCCCGTCCCCGGCAATCCATATAGGAAAAATAGTTTCATCCGGTTTCACCGTGCGATTTCTTCGCGCAAGTATAAGCGAACCGCGGCAGCAGTTTCGGCAGATTTGGCACCACCGAACCGCGCTTTCCTTGCTTGACGCGCTGTATCTCCTCCTATAGCGTAATCCAAGCCCACTTATCGTATGCGAATCCTGTTCGTGGCATCCGAAGGCCTCCCGTTTTCGAAAACCGGCGGCCTCGCCGACGTAGTCGAAGCGTTGCCCAAAGCTTTAGTCGCCCGTGGGCACGAAGTTGCCGTCGTTCTTCCTCGTTATCGCGGCACAAAGACTTCCACAATTGTGATGCCGAGCCTTACTGTCCCGCTCGGCCTGCGCCTGCGTTTTCCCGCCGTCGCCGACGGTACTCTCCTCAACGGCGTCCGCTATTTTTTTGTCGACGACCCCGCCTACTTCGACCGCGACGGAATCTACGGCACTTCCACCGGCGATTTTTGGGACAACGCCGAACGCTTCAGCGAATTTTCTCGCGCCGCCATTGAAATCGCCAAGCACATCTGGCCCGCCGACGTCATCCATTGCCACGATTGGCAAACCGCGCTGGTTCCCGTTCTCCTTCGCACTTCCTATGGTGACGACCCCGTGATGAAAGATATTCCCGTTGTCTTCACGATTCACAACATGGGCTATCAAGGTCAATTCAGCCGCGACGTGTTGGAACGCGCCGGAATTCCTGCCATAACGTTCACTCCCAGCAGGCTTGAATTTTATGGCGACGTGAATTTTCTAAAGGGCGGCATCGTCTATTCCGATTACGTCACCACGGTCAGCCGCCGCTATGCGCAGGAAATTCAAACGAAGGAGTACGGCTACGGACTCGACGGCGTAGCACGCGGTCGCACTGATCGGCTCGTCGGTATTTTGAACGGCGTGGATTACAGCGCGTGGAATCCTGCCAAAGATACGTTCCTTCCCGCAAAATATTCGCCAAAAGATTTGTCTGGCAAACTCCTCTGCAAACAAGATCTGTTGAAAACGTTTGGTCTGCCTGACATTCCCGGCCGCCCCGTTGTCGGCATCGTCTCGCGCTTCGCCGACCAGAAAGGTTTCGACCTCATCGCCGAAGTCGCGCCGGAAATTATGCGCGAGGATATGGCATTGGTCGTTCTCGGCACTGGTGACAAGAAATACGAAAAACTGTTCCAGACGCTGGCCATCGCGTATCCCGATCGCGTTGGCGCTAAAATCGCCTATGACAACGCCATCGCTCATAAAGTTGAGGCTGGCTCCGACATGTTCCTCATGCCTTCCCGCTACGAGCCTTGCGGCTTGAACCAGATCTATAGTTTGAAGTACGGCACCGTGCCAATCGTTCGCGCTACGGGTGGCTTGGACGATACAATTGAACTGTTCGATCTGGAGCACGGCACTGGCACCGGTTTCAAGTTTTGGGATTACACCGGCGGTGCGTTGCTTTATACGATTCGCCAGGCCCTGCATCATTTTGCCGACGAGCGCATCTGGAAGCGCATCCAGTTGAACGGCATGGAAAAAGACTTTTCCTGGAAGACGCCTGCAGCGGAATACGTGAAGCTCTACGGGGCCGCGCGGACGGCAAGAGGATTGGGGCAACCGGCGCGTAACCAAATGCCCGTTGCAACATCTAATTAACCAACTAAAGGAGACAAGCGGCCTGCGTACTCGCTGAGCCGCTGGTGCAAAAGAATATGGCGGAAAACATTCTGGCAGCAACGGATGGAAATTTTGAAAACGAAGTACTTTCGGCCAGCAAAACGCAGCCGGTACTCGTCGATTTTTGGGCGGAATGGTGCCGCCCGTGTCACATGCTCGCTCCTACCGTCGCGGAAATCGCGAACGACTACGCGGGCAAAATAAAGGTCATGAAACTCAACGTGGACGAAGCCATGAACTCCGCGGGCCGCTACAACATTCGCGGCATCCCCACGATTCTCGTTTTTAAGGACGGCCAGGTCGTCGAACAAATCGTCGGCGCCGTTCCGAAAGACCAGATCGCCAAAGCAGTCGACCGCCACGTCGGCTAACCGAGGTCTCCAGCAATTTGTGAGCGTGCACCGTTACCGCGGTGCACGCTTTTCTTTAGCCCGATCGTCGAGACCGAAATGAGCACGCGATTCTGCTACGCTTAGTGCCAATGACCGACTCGAGAGTCATGCGCTGCCACTGGGCGCAAAAAGCCATCAACATTCCCTATCACGACGAGGAATGGGGCGTCCCTGTTCACCGCGATCGCGTGCTCTTCGAATTTCTTATCCTGGAAGGTGCGCAAGCCGGCTTGAGCTGGGACACGGTTTTGCTCAAGCGTGCGCGTTATCGTGAAGTCTTCGACCATTTCGACGCGCAGAAAATCGCGCGCTACGACGCCAGGAAAGTCCGCACACTTCTCGCCGACCCCGGCATCATCCGCAACCGCCTCAAAATCGCGTCCACAATTTCCAACGCGCAAGCCCTTCTAAAAGTGCAGCAGGAATTCGGCAGCTTCGATTCCTATCTCTGGCAATTCGTCGGCGGAAAGCCCATCAAGAACGCCTGGAAACTCCACAAACAGGTCCCCGCCAAAACAAAAGAGTCCGACGCCATGAGCAAGGATTTACAAAAACGCGGCTTCCGTTTTGTCGGCTCCACAATCTGCTACGCATTCATGCAGGCCACCGGCATGGTCAACGATCATCTCGTCACCTGCTTCCGCTACCGCCAAGTAGCGTAGCCGCTCTTGTTTACCCTGTAAGGGGCTGCGCACGGTGTACGCCGTTGCTAACGCCTGCCGTTCACCATCAGGGAAAAATCTCCACATCGATCACGTGATAAGGTTTTTCTCCCGCGCTCCCAACTCGATGCGTGTACGCCTGGCCGTCCGCCTTGTGGAATCCAACTCTGCCCGGTACAACATCTCCTGGCGTACTCCACTCGCCGATACCCTTGTCAGTCCAGGGCTGCGACTTCGTTTTGTCCCCACTCAATTCAATACTGACATTGTCGTTGCTGTGTGTATGGAACAGAGCCGGCTCGCCAGCCGGAAAGAAAACATCCAGCACGCGCACATATTGATTTTGAAACGCTACGCGATGATGCGGCTCTTTTTCCACCGGAACCGGTTCTTTCAGTGATGCGGGATCGGCGGCAGGTGTCTTCACAAGAACTCCGGGAGTGTTGGCTTTCTTGATTTCAACCTCAATGGTTTCCAGCGGCGCATCGGTCAGATTCTCGGCTGAATGCGTTACCGTGTCTCCCCAATAGAGTTCGCCGGGACGCCGCTGCGTCTCCTGAGTCGTTCCGTCGGAAGTCGTCACGCGCAGGTGGCTGCCTGTCAGCGCAATGATCGCGCGCCCGGTATGGCTGTGCATCGGAGACGTTGCCCGCGGCAAATAGTGCACGCGCAAGACGCGGATCTGTTCATTCTCAAATTCTACTTTGACGGCATATCCCGGTGCCGCCGCCGGTTCTTGTATCCGCGCCGGCAACATTCCCAGCAGCGTTATGCACATCGCAATCTTTATTCCGCTCATTGCTTCCCTCGCCCGTCGCAGCATATCCATCGCCGCCGAACCGCGCAACATTTTCGCTCTGCCTGCACGCTTGCGTTGCACGCTTGCGTTGCACGCACTGCCAGCGTACGATTTCTTACTGTCCGTCTTTTGTTTTTCCTCTGCAAATTTTGTGCTCCTTCGTCAGCATGAAGGGAACGGTGTGACAAAGTTGGTTTCCAGGGTTTGTACCTACGAACCCTGGCAAAAAAGGGGAACTCGGAATGAAATCGGTCGTCGTTGTCGGCGCGCAGTGGGGCGATGAAGGCAAAGGCAAAGTCGTCGATTATCTCGCCGGTTCGTTTGATTACATCGCGCGCGTCGCCGGGGGTCACAACGCGGGCCACACCGTCATTATCGGCAAGGAAAAGCACGTCCTCCAATTAATTCCGTGCGGGATTCTGCGCCTCAAGCAGCATGCCGTCATCGGCGCTGGCGTCGTCATCGATCCCGGCGCGCTCGTCAACGAAATCGAAACGCTCGCCAAAGCCGGCATCGACGTAACAGGCCGCTTGCACATCAGCAATCGCGCGCATCTGATTTTTCCTTATCACCGGGAACTGGACAAAGCCGCAGAAAACGCGCGCGGCGGAAACAAAATCGGCACAACGTCGCGGGGTATCGGCCCTGCTTACGAAGACAAGATGGCGCGCCGCGGCCTCCGTATGTGCGATCTGCTCGACCCAGCGCTCTTCCGCGAAAAAGCCGCCCGTGTCGTCGCCGAAAAAAATCGTTTGGCGAAAGGCGCGTACGGCGCGGACATAGATTTCTCCCACGAAGTCGAAGAAACTCTCAAACAAGGCGAAAAAATCCGCGCCTACATTTGCGACGCCGCCGAACTCGTCAATCACGCGCTCGATTCCGGCCAGTCCGTCCTTTTTGAAGGCGCGCAAGGCACGATGCTCGACATCGACCACGGCACTTATCCCTACGTCACAAGCTCCAGCGCAATTTCCGGCGGCGCAACCACTGGCGTCGGCGTCCCGCCCACAAAAATCAAACACGTCCTCGGCATATCCAAGGCGTACACCACGCGAGTCGGCGGCGGCCCGTTTCCCACCGAAATGCCTGACCTCGACGCGCAAGCCATTCGCGAACGCGGAAAAGAATTCGGCGCCGTCACCGGACGTCCCCGCCGCTGCGGCTGGCTTGATCTCGCCGTTTTGCGTTACGCCAAAATGGTCAACGGCATCGATTCGCTGGTCGTTACCAAACTCGATGTCTTCGACACACAGCGCGAAATCCAGGTCTGCACCGGCTACCAATACAAAGGCACGCCCATCAACGAAATGCCCGCGCTCGCCGAAGAATACGAAAAAGTTACGCCCATCTATAAATTGTTACCTGGATGGGAGCAGGAAACCTATGGCGTAAAAGACGCCGCAAAACTGCCCAAAGCCGCGCTCGACTACATGCGCTTCATCGGCGATTTCCTCCAGGTCGAAATCGGCATGATCTCCACCGGCCCCGAACGCGACGCCACCATCATTCCCGAAGGTACGCTCCTTGCCCGCTGGCTCTAGTCGGGAGCCTTTGTAGGGCCCGCTTTCTGAAGCGGGCCGCTTCAGCCGAGTCACCAACGTCGAATTCGTCGCAATCGGCAGGGGCACGATGTATCGTGCCCTCTTCGACGAGTCGACCAACCGTATCTTTCAACTCGATCCACTCGGCTTGTGGCGGGCCTGGCGGGTTAGAATGAATCGCCGATGCTAACGTTCGACGAAGCTCGAAAAAGAATCACGCAAGAACTGGTGCGACTCTTTGCGTCCACGTCCCGCGCAATGAAATCCGTCGCGCTGGGCGACTCTCTGGGCCACACGCTAGCCCAGGAAATCCGCGCCGATCGCCTCTACCCGCCTTTCGACCGCTCCATCCGAGATGGTTTTGCCGTTCGCGCCGCAGAAATCGCACCCGGCGCAAAACTCCGTTGTATCGGCGAACTAAAAGCCGGCGACACTCCCGAAATTTCCGTCGCGCCTGGAACCTGCATTCAAATCATGACCGGCGCCGCCGTCCCGAAAGGTGCAGACGCCGTCGTGATGGTCGAACACACCTCGTCCGAGGGCGACACAATCGTCTTCAGCAAAACGATCGAGCCGGGCCAGCACATCGTTCCCCGCGGCAGGGAAGCAGCTGAAGGCCAAGTGCTGGTCGCCCGCGGCGCACGAATCGGCTTCGCCGAAATCGCTGCAGCCGCGCAAGTCGGCGCTGTCGAACTCCAGGTTTTTCGCAAACCGCGCGTCGCCATCCTCTCGACTGGCGACGAAGTTGTTCCCGCCGAAACCAAACCCGGCGACTTCCAAATCCGCAACAGCAACGCCTACTCGCTCGCTGCCCAAGTCACGCTTCACGGCGGCGAACCCTTCGTCCTTACCAACGCAAAGGACACCGAGCAAGACCTCCGCGAGAAAATCACGCAAGGCCTCAAGCAAGACATGCTCATTCTTTCCGGAGGCGTTTCGGCCGGAAAGTACGATCTCGTCGAAAAAGCTCTCCGCGACCTAGGCGCTAACTTTCACTTCGACGCGGTCGCCATCCGCCCCGGCAAACCAACGGTCTTCGCCGTCTGCAAGAACAAACCCGTCTTTGGCCTCCCCGGAAATCCCATTTCCACGATGGTCACGTTCGAGCTCTTCGCATCACTCGCCCTTGAACTTCTTTGCGGAGCGGAAGCAAAACCACTCGCCTTTCTCGAAGCGCATCTCGCCGAATCTCTCCAGGAACGAACTGGTCTAGCTCACTTCCTGCCCGCGCGCCTCGAATGGCCGGACCGCATTCCCACCGTAAAACCCATCCGCTGGCAAGGTTCCGGCGACCTCGCTGCGGTAGCCAAATCCAACTGCTTCCTCTACATTCCCGCCGACCGCGCCGAATTCGCCGCCGGCGAACCGGTTCGCATCCTGCCCCGCCGCGATGTCCTGTAACTCTAACCTGCTAAACTGAACCCAATGCCCAAACTCTCTCACTATGGCAAACGTGGCCAAGTGCAAATGGTCGACGTCTCCGCTAAAGCCGTCACCACCCGCTCCGCCAAAGCGCAAGCCTTCGTCAAAATGAAGCCTGCGGTCCTCGCGGCCGTCCGCAAATTAAAGAATCCCAAGGGAAATCCCCTTGAAGTCGCTCGCATCGCCGGAATTGCCGCCACCAAACGCACTGCCGAGTGGATACCTCTTTGTCATCCACTGCCCCTCACTCACATTGATGTGACCGCTTGCCTATGCAAGAATGGCGTTGAGATTCGCTCCCACGTAGTGGCGGCCGCCCAGACGGGTGTCGAGATGGAAGCCCTGGTCGCCGTTACTGCCGCAGCCCTCACGGTCTACGACATGTGCAAAGCCCTCGATAAAGGCATCGAAATCTCGGACGTGTTTCTCCTGGAAAAGACCGGGGGCAAGAGCGGCGATTTCCGCCGCACGGTTGATCTTAGCCGCAAAGCAATCGGCCGGAGGAATCGTTGAGCGCCTCCACCGGAAGAACGGTACGGCTCCTGGTTGCCGACGACAATCCACTCGTGCGGGAAATCGTCGCCAAGGGTATGGAACCGCATTGCGAAGTCACCATCGCCACCGACGGCGCCGATGCCTTGCTGAAAATCATCGACGAGCCGCCCGACGCGATTCTTTGCGACTACAAAATGTCAGGCCTCGACGGCCGCCAGCTATTTGAAAAATTGCGCGGCCGCGAACAAACGCGCCACATTCCGTTTTTGTTCATGGCCAGCCGCGCCGATATCGAAGAGCGCCTGCGCCCGCTCGTGGACGGCGTCGAAGACTTCATCGCCAAGCCATTTCTAGTAAAGGACCTCGTCCGCATCACGAAGAAAGTCATCGACCGCCTCCACCTTGAAAAATTGCAGAAGCGCGCATCGCGCCCCGGCGTAATTCAAGGCCGTCTCGAAGAGATGAGCATGATCGACTTGATGCAGTCGCTCGAAATGGGACAGAAGTCCTGCCGCCTCATCGTTCACCACAACGGACAACAGGGCGAACTCTATTTCGCTTCAGGCCAGTGCCGCGACGCAAAAATGGGCAATATCGAAGGTGATGACGCCGTCTACAAAGTGCTGCTCTGGTCCGCCGGCGAGTTTGAAATTGATTTCAACGCTGCGAACGCTTCCACTCGCACAACCACTACGCGCAACACCACCGGCCTCCTGATGGAAGCCATGCGCTTGATGGACGAAGCGAGTCGCGACGCCGTTCCCGCACAGTAATTGCGCCCATGGCTAACGACCCTACGCCACTGCGAGTCGCCGTCATCACTATCAGCGATTCCGTGTCCGCTGGAAAAAACGAAGACAAATCTGGCCCCGCGGTCATCGCTCGTTGCCGCGAACTCGGTTGGGAAATTAAATCGAGCCTCGTCATCCCCGACGATCCGCCCAGCATTCGCGAACAGCTGCGCCAGTTCGCCGATTCCGGGCGCGTGGATTTGATTTTGACCACGGGCGGTACCGGCCTCAGCCCGCGCGATTCCACGCCCGAAGCCACCATAGCCGTCGCTGACCGTCTCGTTCCCGGATTCGCCGAAGAGATGCGCCGCAAGGGCATGGAAAAAACGCCGCGTGCCATTCTGTCCCGCGCCGTAGCCGCCGTCCGCCACAAATCCCTAATCCTGAATCTTCCCGGCAGCCCCAAAGGCGCCGTAGAATCCCTCGACGCCCTCGCCGATCTTCTCCCCCACTCCGTCGCCATCATCCACGGCGCCCGCCACGACTAGAGGTGTTTCACTGCGCTTACGTTCCGTTTGCAACCGGCGTGAGCTTGTAGTGCAGCCGCACAATCGTCATTCCGAGGAAGGAAATCGCGTGGTCGGTGCGCAAAAACTTTTCTGAATCCTCATACACGCGAAAAACTTCATGCAACGTTTTGAAGAGTCTCGCGTGAAAGTGATTGGGACCGGATTCCACAAGACGGTAAAAGCCCGAGCCGCCAAACGCTCTTCCATGCGACTGAAGCCCAAAGGAACCGTCTGGATGATTCACGGGAACCAAGTAGACGTTCGCGCTGCCGCGGTCTGGAAACGTCACTTTTACGCAGGGATTACCTTCTTCGGGGATTCTTGCGATCGAATAAATTCCCGCGAACATCACGGCACCCGATGATTTCAATTTTCGCAGCCAGCCTGTGTACACCAGTTCGCCCGTGCCTGGCTTAACGATCTGGATAATCTGGCTCGTCATTCCGCGCGCCATTTCCATCGGAGAAAGCGGAAAATTCAGTTGGTCCATTCGCTGGCTGATGAACTCCACGAGCAACCAAAGGAAGAATCGCCCCACGAGCGCCACTTCGCTCCATGCCTCCATTTGATACTGGGCTGTGTGTTCGTAAAAATGTCGCACTCGAGGATGAACGGTATCAGGATTGAAAGCAGGACCGCGAAGTAGCGCAAAATCCGGGATCAAGCCGGCATTTGGCGCAAATCGAAGTTCCAGATTCTCGTCCTCCGCGATCCGTTCATAGATGCCTGTCCCGATCAAAACCGAATCGCCCAGCGGGCAATTCAGCCACGGAGCATCGGCACGCGTCACGCGTTTGCCGATTGCCCGAACGAGTAATTCGATGAACTCTTCGAGGCACCAGCCGATCACGTGATGGATTTTGGGCGAAATTCCAGATCCATCCGCCTGAGAGGAATCGCTTGGCATGGCATTTCTATCTTAAGTGCGAGTCGCGCCGCGTCGCAGTGAAGAAGTGGGGAATGGTGACGCAAGAAGCAGCGGAATCGGAGAAGACATCCTTCAGTGAGGAATTACCGGCAACGTGATCGCCGAAGGGTGTTCCTTGTCCATGTAGATGCGGATCAAGGCCGCTTGCATTTTTGAGGACTTAATTTCGGACTTTCCTGTCTGCAAATTCCGGGAAAAATGAGGCGCAAACGCGCCGGAGATTTGCACGCGCAGTTTGTGTCCTTTCTTGAAAACGTTGGACGTAAGAAGGCGGTCCAGTTTTAACTCGTAGACTTTGTTCGGCTCAAGCAACTCCGATTGCAAAGATCCGTTGCGGTAGCTCGCCCGCAATACATCCAGCCCCGGGCTCATAAGATTAAAGGACCTGCCGTCAGGCCACACGTCCAGCACCCTCACCCACAGATCGAAATCCGGAGCGTTGGCAGACGCGAAAATCGTTGCGCGCATTGGTCCTGTGACCTCGGTATCTCTCTTAAGAGCTGGTGAGTCGAAGACAAGGACGTTTCGGTGACCAGGGCCGGGAAGCGATTGATAGTCCCGCGCGCCGAATTCCTCGTAGGGATCAGTCAAAGGTTGTGATGGGTTGGAGATAAATCGAAAGTACGTTGCCAGATCGGTGGGAGGATCGGTCTGCAGTGCCCAGATCTGGTGCGGGCTGTTCTTTCGCGCCATATACAAGTAGAACGACGTTGCGGTCGCTCGCGCGACCGGCCATGCGTCTTCATCGCGCCATTTGTTGTCGCCCATCACGAAAATATGCACCGGCCGCGGGACCAAAGTCGATGTCGCCCGCTCTTGTGCGTTCGAGTTCGCCGTGCGTCCACGCGCCGATAATCGTCTGCGTGCGCGCATCCTTTTCTCCTTTTCGCGCGGCGAGCAGTCCGTTGAAATTCGTCGTTGCGCCGTCCGGCCCGTACGCTTCGTCATACCAGCCGGAAATATTCAGCACGGCGCAATGGACGCGATCGTATTTTCCACGCAGCTCCGCCCAATCCCACCACGGATCCGCAGGCGGATGCGCCAGCCATTCGTAATAAAACGGCGCCACATCTTTAAAATCGGGTAGATCGCGGAGCGGAAGAAACTTCTGCAGCCGCTCGTGTTCTGTTTTCCACGCAGCCGCCGCTTCTTTAGATGTCTTCGGCCCGGGCAAATTTTTCTTAGCGCGAATATCGGGCGCGATGTTGAACCAGATCCAATCGATCCACGAACCATCGAAAACGCCGCCGGAATAGAAGAAATTCCGCGGCGTGGAAAACGTCATCGCCGGAACCATCGCTTTCAAGTGCGGAGGACTCTCGATCGCCGCAAGCCATTGCACCGCGCCAGGATACGAAAGCCCGAACGTCCCCACGTCGCCGTTCGACCACGGCTGCGTGGCGGCCCACTCGATCGTGTCGTACCCGTCGCGACCTTCGTTTTTGTACGGATCGAATTCACCATCCGATGAATAGCGTCCGCGCACATCTTGAATCACGACCGCATAACCACGAGCGACTGCCTTGCCGAATGTTGTCCATTCCTTTGGCGCGTTCTCTTTCCCATACGGCGTGCGATAAACGAGAACTGGAAACTTCGCACCTGCAGCGGGAAGCAGAACATCGGCGCGCAAAACTGCGCCGTCGCGCATTTTGACGGGAACGTTTTTCAGTTTGATTGGCTGAGCGTCATTCGCCAATACGAATGACGGCGCAAACAGTACAACGACAATCCATGTGCAGCACCGTGCGGCAATTCGCCAATGCATTTTGTTAGAGAACAAAACAAAATCCGCTACGCGCCATGCGTTGCGCGAAACGCGGCCAAACATTTCTGCGCCGTTTCGATTTCAGAAAAACGGCTGCCTTCCTGTTCGATCAAATAATATTCGATGCCGCCGCCGTGTTCCGCCGCGTCGAAAAGCTGCTTCCACGGCGCGACACCTTCTCCGAACAGCACGGCGTAGCCCTTATCTTTCTCCGGCGACCATTCTTTGCAGTGCATCGAATGGATGCGGCCTGGATTCGCTTTGATCCAGGCAACGGGATCCGATCCGGCTTCGATGCAGGTGCCGACGTCGAGCTGCAGCATCACTGTTGGCTTCGTGTTCTTCGCGAGAATGTCCATCGGCCGCGTGCCGACGTCGCCGCGAAATTCCGCCTGGTGATTGTGATAGCCCGCTTTCAATCCTGCCGCGTCGAGTTTTTCCGACGCTGTATTCAGAATATCCGCGACGGATTTCCACGCATCGGGCGTCGAACCTTCGTGCGAACTCGCCATCACGACATATTTGCCGCCAAGGATTTTATTCACTTCGATCGCGTGGCCGATTTTGTCCGCACTAAAATTTCCACTGTCGTTGTGCGTCGAATAGCAGCGGATGCCGAGGTCGTCGAGCAGTTTTTTCATTTCTTTTGCTTGATCGGCGGTCCACTGGTAGTAGGGGCCGTAAAATTCGAGGCCCTGGTAGCCGGCTTTGGCGACTTCGCGCACGGTGCCCATAGGGTCTTTGGTGAGAGAGTTCCGGACGGAGTACATCTCGATGCCGACGGGTATTCCACCCGCGGCTGCGTTTGCGCGAATTCCGAAGGGTGCTAGCGCCGCCGTTGCCGTAAAACTTCGTCTCGACCAGAGTTGTTGTTTCATTTTTCTGTGCTCCCTGGCGGGGAGTTTACTACAGGTTGGTGGCGTTGTTGCCGAGGTGTGGCGCGCAGCGGAGTGGTTCGGGGCGTGTTATGTGATTGACGCGAGAGGCGGGGTCAGAAAGAATACTTGGACCATGGCACAGAAACTTTCTGACAAGAGGCTGGCGGTATTAGGGGCGGGGAAGCTGGGCGGGATTTTGCTGCGCGCGTATTTGAAGCAGGGACTGTTTGCGGCGAAGCGCGTGACGGCGACGGTGAAGCACGGAGAAAAAGCGAAGGCGCTCGCGAAAGAGCTGGGCGTCAGCGTGACGAACGACAACCGCAAAGCAGTGAAAGACGCGGATATTATTTTGCTGGGAGTGAAGCCGCAAGTGGTTGGCGATGTGCTCAGAGAAATCGCGCCGGAGTTGAGCGAGAAAACTTTAGTGATTTCGGTTGCGGCGTCGGTACCGACAGGCTATCTCGAAGAGCGCCTGGTCAAGAAAGTGCCCGTTGTTCGCGCGATGCCGAACACGCCATCGGCAGTCGGCTGCGGCATGACGGGAATTTGCGCAGGAGCGCACGCGAAGCCAGAACATCTGGAGATTGCGCTGGCAATGTTCAACGCGGTGGGACGCACGGTTGCAGTTGATGAAAAGAATATGGACGGAGTTACCGCGCTTTCCGCAAGCGGGCCGGCGTATGCGTACATCATTCTGGAATCGCTGGCGGAAGCCGGGGTAAAAGTTGGATTGCCGCGCGACGTGGCGACTTTGCTGGCAGCGCAAACGATGAAAGGCGCCGCAAGCGTCGTGCTCGAAACCGGCGATCACCCGGCGCTGCTGAAAGACGCGGTGACGACGCCTGCGGGATGCACGATTGACGGCATCATGGAACTCGAAGAAGGGAAGCTGCGCGTGACGCTGATCAAAGCGGTGGTGAAGGCGACAGAGCGCGCCGGCCAGCTTCTCTTCGAGAAATAGTTTTTATAATGACCGACGATCCCAATGATTCTCCGAAGCTGACGCCCGCGCAAAAGGAAGCTCAGGACATGACCCTGAAAGCCGGCCTTGCGATGGAACTGCCTTTTACGATGGTCGGCGCCGTTGTAGTCGGGGGACTAATCGGATATTTTCTCGATAAATGGCTGCACACAGCGCCGTGGATGCTGGTCATCCTTGGCGGGTTTGGTTTCGCGGGTGGCGTGAGCGAAGTTGTGCGCCGTTTGCGCCCGCGTTGAACGTCCAGCCTCGATGACTTCTGAATCGAAACCGTCGCAGGGCCCTCTTCCAGGCGAGCACGTTCTTCAACGGATTGCGTGGATTACACTTGGTTTCGGCTTTGCTGGCGCTGCCGTCGCCTTGGCGATGCACCGCCCGGATTGGGCCAAAGGCATTGCTTGTGGGACGGCACTGGGCTGGCTGAACTTCCGCTGGCTTAAGCGCGGGATACTCGCGATGATCAGTTCAGTGGCGCCAGCCGAACCTATTGCCGCTTCCTCGGACGGTCCAGAAGCTGTTGAAAACAAGCCAAATACGGGCGGCTCACGGGCTCCCACTTACCTCCTCTTGTTGTTTCGCTACGTCTTGCTCGCACTCGGAGTATATGTTATTTTTAATTATCTGCACGTTCCCCTGGTGAGCATAGGTTTGGGATTGTGCGCGCTCGGCGCCGCAACAATTGCGGCAAGTGTGTGGGAAGTCGCAAAACCGGCGTCGTGAGAAGTCAGCCCAACGAGGGCAAGAGAGCCGATGGAAGAACACGTTAGCCCGATTACAGTTTTTGTGAACCACCTGTTGAGCCCGCTGGCAAATGCGGTGCTGAATGCACTGCGTTTGAAGCCCGAAGATCCGAATCTGCCGATTCCCCAACACGTTGTAATGGCGATGCTGGTGTTGGTGATTCTGACGCTGCTGGCGCTGATTGTTCGCACGCGATTGTCGGTGGAAAAGCCCGGCTCGATGCAGCAGATCGCGGAACTTCTGCTCACTAATCCGATGCGAATTGGCGTCCGCGACGTGTTGGACGACGCTGCGGGGCATCACGCACGCTCCTTCGTGTACTTCGTAGGATCCATCAGCATCTTCGTATTGTTCTCAAACCTGATGAGCCTGTTTCCGATGTTCTCCGCGCCTACCGGGCAGAAGACAGTACCGTTGGCTTGTGCGATTCTGACGTTTCTTTATTTCAATTTTCAGGGTGTCCACCATCTGGGAGCCGGGCATTACCTGAAGAACTTTGGCGGCGGCAGCCCGCTTTGGATCGCATGGCTCATCTTCATTGTGGAAATCATCAGCACACTTGCGCGGCTGCTTTCTTTGACTGTGCGTCTTTACGCTAATATTTTTGCCAGCGATATGATTTATGGACTTTTTTTGAGTTTGCTAACAGGCATCTCCGCATGGGGTTGGAATAAATCGCCAGTTCTTGGAACCGCATTGGGGATTTTCCCTGCGCTAGTTCCACTGCTGTTTATCGTATTGCATTTGCTCGTTGCGTTCATTCAGGCATTTATTTTCACGGTGCTGCCATCCGTTTACCTTGGAATGGCGACGGCGGAAGAACACTAGTTCGGATTTGGTAGCGGCGCTTTGTGGTTTGGTTTGGTGAGCCGTCGTGGATTCGCGATTTGATTTGAGATCGCGGTCGTAAGAGCGCAGTCCCTTACAGGGTAAACAAGAGTGGCTACGCTACGAGAGTTTTGTCGGCTGCGGTTGTCGACAAAGGGCCGCTCCAGTGTGAGCCCGGCTGCACGGTGTCCGGGAACCACCCCCTGGCGGCAAATCATAAGGAGGCAGTAATGAAGAAGTGGAGCATGTTGTTGACGGCCCTAGCGGGCGTCATGTTGTTGGCACCGGCAGCGTTCGCACAAACCGGCGACGCAGCAGCGAGTGGCGGCAGCAAGGGAATTCTTGCAATTGCGGCGACGTTTGGAATGGGGATCGCGGCGTTCGGTTGCGGTTTGGGCCAAGGAAAAGTAGGAGCAGCCGCAATGGAAGGCATCGCTCGGAATCCGGGTGCGGCCAAGAGCATGTTTACGCCGATGATTTTGGGGCTGGTATTCATTGAAACGCTCGTACTGTTCACGCTTCTGATTGTATTCGTGAAGGTCTAACCACCCGCCGAACCGGGTGAACAGAGAGCCTCTCCGGCTTGGCCGGAGGGGCTTTTTGTTTTCAGTGGCCGTAAGTTGTTGAAACTTAAGGGAACGAGCTGAGGGCTGCCCCCTCCCCCTGCTTTTGTAAGTATTCATATTAAAGGGGTTATGGCTGGCGGATTCCGTAAGTATTCATTCTAAAAGAGTTATGGTACGGCAATTTCGGCTAAAAGACGGTAAAAACGCGGAGTTTGGTTGTAAGTATTGATTCTGAACGAGTTATGGCTAGCTGAGACTGTTGTGGAGCTTGGGGTATGGGCAAGTGTTATTGCGTGTCAACCTCAATGGGGCTGAAGTCCGTAAGCTACGCAGAAAAAACCTGCTCCCAAAGAAAAAGAGCGTCTGCGGTGGGCAGACGCTCTCACACAGTAAGTATAGCCGATTGGCGCGGATTGTCAATGGAAAACGGTGGAGTTGACCCGGCGGCGGAAGGGCCGCTTCGGAAAGCGGCCCCTACAACGGCACATTCCTGAGGGCTGCCGTGCTGTGCTTCGCGGGCGGGTGGGGCTAATCGTTCCATCGAAGAAGGCGCGGCATTCCGGCTGCTGCACGGAATGCTCGATGTCGTGCCGCTCGGTTTGGCAGTGGTGGCAAACTCAACGGGGCTAAAGCCCCGCAGCTACACAGGAGATGACTTTTCTAGTGG
>WNFS01001586.1_pt1 | contig 17704 bp, 10 predicted proteins | sample 5400141 | NCBI WGS metagenome assembly WNFS01 (sample SAMN13153358, study PRJNA577476) | soil metagenome | isolation source: 60 cm saprolite under Madrone tree | place: USA:California | collected 2016-06-14
ACCCCGGATTCTCGTCTCCGACACGGTTGGTTTCATTCGAAATCTCCCCCACGATCTGGTGGCCTCCTTCCGGTCGACTCTCGACGAAGCGCTGGACGCCTCCCTTCTGCTCCACGTAGTGGATGCGGCCGATCCGGCGTTCCGCTCTCACATTCAGGTGACGAAAGAAGTGCTCGAAGACATTGAGGCAGGAAAGCTCCCGTCTCTGGTGATCCTAAACAAGATCGACATCGTCGATTCTTCGCGAAAGGCTTTGCTGGAGAAAGAGTTCCCCGAGGCCATTGCGATGTCCGCGCTCAATCCCCAGGACATCGAGGCACTTCACTCTCGTCTCGTCACTTTCTTTCTCGATACTATGACTGAGGTGGAGCTCGTCGTTCCCTACGGCAAGGAAGGTGTGCTCGCCGACATTCGCAAGAACATGCACGTGCTCAGCGAGTCGTACGAAGAAAAGGGTGTTTGTCTCAAGATCAAGGCGAACCCTGGCACCCTTACCGCCCTGAAGCAACGCGTCGGCTAACCGGAAGCTAGGTATCTCCCGGATGATAGCCCGCTTCGACCTTTTCAGAGCCGAGATTCAAATGGCTACGTATGTGTGCAGACCTTGATGCGGCCAAAGCGCGGGTGGTGGAATTGTCGGTGGCTCTCCCGGGCGGGTATTTTATTTTCAGTTGATGCGGCCAAAGCGCGGGTGGTGGAATTGTCGGTGGCTCTCCCGGGCGGGTATTTTATTTTCAGAAGACCGGGAAGAGGATATTCATCAAGGCAGATGGGCAATCATCCGCCAAACCCGCGAAGTCGAACAATAGTCACAACGGAGCTTGTCTCTCATGGACTGCTCTATCGCGATAAATCTCTTTGAAAATCTCGCCAGCGCCACGAACGAATACTTCGACGCCACAGACAAATTGGCGAACCTTGTTGGGCAGCACGAAGAGTTTGCAAAAGAAAAGAGACATGCCGAGAGCATGCGCGAAAAGTGCCGCGCTGCACGCTTAGCCCTCGACCTGCATTGGTCCGAACACGGCTGTCGCTAACGTGCTGCTAGCCTTATTTTGATTCTGATACCGCGATGCCTGACCTCGGATAGCTAGGCAGTCATGCCGAGAACATTGGGCCCACATGCCAAGCAATTGAGTTCCCGACCGACGTGTTCAAGCCGCCCCTGCGGTGTTGTAACCCAATGGCGATGCGTCCAAGGTGGGTTATGTCGGACGTGCTGCTGATGGCCGCACTCTAGTTCAGCGACCCAGTCTCGGCTTTCATCCATGTGAAAATCAACAATCTTTCGTGGAACTCCAGATTGTAACTGCGTCGGGAACCTGTTATTGCTCACTTGAGCCTTGCGTTCTGCGCCCTAGCTGCTGAACACATTCAGCTACTTGGTCATCGAGCAGCTTAATTTCCAACGCAAGTTGGGTTTCGTCAGGATTCTTCAGATATTTGTTGAACAGCGACTCTCTCCGCGCCTTCAACTCGTCGCGCCTCGTCTGCAATTCTAAGGGTATAGACAGAATTCCTTGACCTCTCCGAGCAGTATGACCATAAGCGAGAGACGCGGCTACAGGTAAAGCCTGTACGTGCTCTTGTTTTTAACGAAAATCGTATCTGCTCCGATGGGATTCCATTGTTTTATCCACCTCAATGGTATAAAGTTTCATATCCGAGATTTGAGTATCCTTGCCGTTCGCTGAACAAGAGCAAATAGCCAAAAGCAGTTCTCAGATTTGATTCTGATTACACCATGAAACTATGGTTCACCTATAGAGTGCGCGAATGTCCTCGCTGTCGAGGCGGCTTGGTGCTCAGAGATACGAGTAAACGCCTCCTGGAACACGCTCTCATACTGGTGTTTATGTTCTCTCCATATCGATGTGGCAATTGTGGGCAAAGATTCCTCGGCTTTCGCCGGCGACAGGCAACGACAGCGTAGAAGGCTAGTCTCCGCGTATTTCCTTCCTCCTTGGTTAGACCTCATCGGAATGTACCCGGAAAGCGTTGCGAGCGGTATTCCAGTGCTCCACTCTTATCTCAATGAGGCCCAGAGAACTAATCCGAACACCGAGGGCAAGAAACTCCCTAATAATGGTGCACTCACTCTGCCCTTAGCGCCAGACGTCGCGTGCCGGGAGTTAGAAGTTCATTTGGCGGCGCCAATGTGGCCCGGATGAGGGCGCTCGAAGGCAGTACCGATCGAGGTACCCTAATCGCTGCTACAACGGTATCCGAGCATTCGGTCATTAACTGAAGGCTGGGAATCGGAACGTCGACTGTGCCAGAACTGTGCCAGAATCCAACGTTTTCAGGCCATTGGGGTTATCTTTGAGCGAAGAGCAGATTCCCCGATTTGTTGGAAACGTTAGTAGTTAGAAGTGATGGTAGGAGTTGTTGGAGTCGAGTTGCGTGCGCCCAAGGCAGGCGCGCTACCAGGCTGCGCTACGCCCCGACAAACGTAGTTCTTGAGTTTACCGCACTTTGTGATTTTGTCGACGCGGTTCAGAGATCGCGCGTTATCTGCTGTCCGTACAGATCGGAAGCAGGCCCTCCCACAATCCTGTTCTCCACAGAACCAGTGCAGCATGCGATTGGGCTCCGCGCCGGGAAAGAGGCGGATGACAGAAACGCCGGGTGTATACTGCCGAAAATGCCGGATGACGACGGCTTCAAGAGAGTGTCTCTTGATTTTGAAAACTTAGCGGAGTCGTCGCCTGGAGATTCATGGCCGTTGCATGCTCAAATTTCGGCAAGATGGCCAATCGTGTATGCATTGTATTGCTTTCACTGCTACTGGAAGCTTGTGCCCGGCCATCGGTTCATGGCCCGGTTACGCTGACTCTCCTGGAGGAGTGGACGAACAATACGTTCAGCGAGGCGCGCCAGCAAGAGTTGCAGCAATTTACCCAGGAAACAGGAATCCGCGTCAATCTCCTCCCGTCACCGGAGTCAGCGCGGCAAAAGCTGGCTTTGTGGCAAGAGTTGCTTGAGACAGGCGCCTCTGGGCCGGATGTTTACGGCATTGATGTGATCTGGGCGCGGATTCTGAACGAATATTTCATAGATCTCAAGCCATACTTCGCCCGCGAAATCTCTCTTCAATTTCCGGGGATAGCCGCTAGCTATACCGTGAACGATAAGTTGGTGGCCATGGCCTATCGTGCCGACATCGGGCTCCTGTTTTATCGCACCGACCTTCTGCGACAGTATGGATATCGCGAGCCACCCAGGACGTGGGGTGAACTGGAGAGCATGGCGGCTCGGATACAGGCGGGCGAACGAGCCAAAGGCAAGAAAGAGTTTTGGGGCTTTGTGTGGCAAGGGGCGCCTGCCGAAGCGTTGACCTGCAATGCATTGGAATGGCAGGTCGCCGACGGTGGAGGGAGGATCATCGAGGAGGACCAGACGATCAGCGTGAATAATCCGCAGACGGTCAGCGCGTGGCAAAGGGCGGCGCGCTGGGTTGGTTCTATTTCGCCGCCCGGTGTCGTCGGATATCGAGAGTGGGACTCGCTAAACGTTTGGGTCGCAGGCGACGCGGCATTCATGCGCAATTGGCCGACCGCCTATGTCGACAGCCAGTCGGCTGGGTCGCCAATCCGAAATAAGTTCGATATAGCCCTGTTGCCCGGTGGTAAGTCAGGACGCGCGGGTACCTCGGGAGGAGCCGGCTTGGCGGTTTCCCGATTCTCGGCTCATCCTCGGGAAGCCTTGGAGCTGGTCCGATATCTCAGCCGTCGAGACGTGCAGGTGAAGCGGTCGCGCGTCCTTTCAGAGCCACCCACTCTACCGGAACTCTACAATTTGCCTGAGGTGCTCGAATCAAATCCCCGTTTTAACCTAGTGAGTGAAGCGTTCCAGACGGCCATCGTTTCGCGCCCTTCCAACGTCACCGGAAAGAAATACCAGGACGTAAGCGATGCTTACATAGTGGCCGTGCACTCCGTTTTGACTAAGCAAAAGAATGCGCCAGAAGTTGTTGCAGCCTTAGAGGATGAATTGGCTCGCATAACCGGTTTCAAGAAGGGACCGCCCCAGGAGCGGTCCGCGCATCCGTGAACGGAAGTCGCTCGCAGCCATTGACTCAACTAGGCTTTCGGAAAGGCAGTAGGCATGGCTCCTGCACGAATGGTTATACCTACCGGGCCAATTGAATGTCTTCCAAGACCGATTCAGAGCATAGTCACACGGGCAATCTGCGGTGTTCGCGCTTGCCGTCACATTGCCCGCCCTGTTTGCCTGGTATTGCTTTCTTTGCTTCTGCAAGGTTGCGCTCGGCCACCCGTCCATGACCCGGTTACGTTGTCTTTTCTGGAGGAGTGGTCAAATAAAACATTCGGCGAGGCGCGCCAGCAGGAACTTCAGCAATTCACCCGGGAAACAGGAATCCGAGTCAACCTCCTTCCTTCTCCGGATTCTGCGCGGCAAAGACTAGTTTTGTGGCGAGAGTTACTCGAGACAGGCGCCTCGGGTCCTGACGTTTACGCGATTGATGTGATCTGGCCTGGGATGCTGGCCGAATATTTCGTGGATTTGATGCCATATTTCGCCAGCGAGATCCCCCACCAATTCCCGGCCATAGCCGCCGGCTACACCGTCGATAAGAAGCTGGTGGCCATGCCGTATCGCGCCGATGTCGGACTTCTGTACTATCGGACCGACCTCCTGCGACAGTATGGGTATCGTGAGCCACCCAGCACATGGGATGAACTGGAAAGCATGGCCGCCCGGATCCAAGCGGGTGAACGAGCCAAAGGTAAGAAACAATTTTGGGGATTTGTATGGCAAGGTGCTGCTGACGAAGCCCTGACCTGCGACGCGCTGGAATGGCAGGCTTCACAAGGCGGCGGGCGCCTGATTGAAGAGGACAAGACCATCAGCGTGAATAATCCGCAGGCGATCCACGCTTGGCAAAGGGCGGCGCACTGGGTTGGCTCTATTTCACCCCCAGGTGTAGTCGGATACAGAGAGTGGGATTCGCTAAACGTTTGGCTGGCTGGGGACGCGGCATTCATGCGGCATTGGCCATCAGCCTACCTCGACAGTCAGGTAAAAGGATCTCAAATCGGAGACAAATTCGACACAGCCCTCCTGCCTGGTGGTAAGTCAGGTCGCTTCGGTACTTTGGGGGGATGGGGTTTGGCAGTCTCCCGATTCTCGGCTCATCCCCGTGAAGCCCTGGAGCTAGTCCGGTATCTCACTCGTAGAGATATGCAGGTAAAGCGGTTCCGCGCACTGTCACAGCCACCCACTCTCCCGGAACTTTACGACATGCACGCGGTGCTTGAATCCAGTCCCCATGTTGCGCTTTTGAGTAAAGCATTCCGGACTGCCATCGTTTCGCGTCCGTCGAACATGACTGGCAAGAGATACCAGGACGTCACAGACGCTTACATCCAGACGGTGCACTCCGTACTGATCGGCGAGAAGAGCGCGCCAGAAGCGGCCGCAGCCCTGGAGAGCCACTTGGTTCGTATAACCGGTTTCAAGAAGGGACGGCCCCCAGCAGCTATCAGTAGTGGAACCGCGAAGGCAACTTCTGAATCTGTCCATTAAGATCGCCTTCATTCGCTACTTTGGGCTTTCGTGCAAGAGTGAGAGCATGGGCGCGAGTTCGGGGCCATCAATACCTCGATAGGAACGATCGATGGGGCTTCACAACGCAACAGGATGGAATCGTTGGGTTAAGCGTGCCGAAGCGAAAGCTCTCCAGGCTGCCCGGCTCAACATCGGCCCCCGTCTAATACTCGGGTTCGCGGTCATCATTTTCTTGATGTTAGCCGCGGACGCAGTGCTGCTTTGGCAATTTCACCTGGTGCGCTCTGAGGCGGAGCGCCTCAACGGTATCGACCAGAAGCTGGTCGCCGTCCTCCGCGTTCACACCAGTTTGTCCGCCTTTCACGATCGCCTGGCAGCGCTCGTGGACTCGCAAGACGCCAGTCGACTCGTAACAGAAGGTGGCCCCCTTCGCTCCGCCGTCCTGGAAGACACCCGTCGCGCCATGAGCGCCCTTAGTCGCGGGCCTTTCGAGGTCCAGCGAGATCCGACCATCCTGCCTACCCTGCACGCGGTTCAGAGCGCGCTCCCATCGCAACTTGAGGCCATCACCACCCTGGCCAACTCCGGCGATTGGCGCGCGGTGCGCCTGCGTCTGGCGAACCAGGTGACGCCGCTGAAGTCACTTACCTCGGCGCTGGTCGAAACGGTCGACCGTGAGGTCGGCGAGGAGCAGACCCAAACCGTGCGCAACATTAAGGGTGTGCAACGCATCGTTTTCCTCGTTGTGCCGCTCACCGCTTTCTTCACCTTGCTGATCGCTGCGACACTCGGCTTGGCCATTACTCGCAGCATCACACACCCGCTAGCGCGCTTGGTGGATGGCTCAAAAGCATTGGCCCGCGGCGAATTTCAACATGAAGTGTCTGTTACCGGAAGAGACGAGCTCGCTGACCTCGGTCGCGTGTTCAACAACACCGCCAGGCGTCTGCAAGATCTCTACGCGACCCTGCAGCAGAGCGAAGATCGACTCCGCCTCGTTATCGACACGATTCCGGCGCATGTCTGGAGCACGCGGCGTGACGGCTCCGTTGATTTTATCAACCGACGTTGGCTGGAAACCACAGGCCTCACTATGCAGGATGCACTGGGCTGGGATTGGGGCTCCGTCGTTCATCCCGATGATCTCGCCAGGTACGTCCGTGATTGGCGCGCTGCCCTCGCCGCCGGGGAAACGGTGGAGAGCGAAGTGCGGCTGCGACGCGCGGACGGGGAATATCGCTGGTGGCTCACCCGCAACGTGCCCCTTCGCGATCAGGCGGGGAACATCCTTAAATGGTATGGCACCGCGATCGACATCGAGGACCGCCACCGCGCCGAAGATGCCCTGCGGCGCAGCGAGGCGTACTTGGCCGAAGCGCAGCGATTGAGCAAGACCGGCAGCTTCAGCTGGTGCGTTTCTAGTGGAGAGATTCGCTGGTCCGAGGAAACTTTTCGCATTTTCCAATATGACCGAACGATGAAACCGACCGTGGACCTTATTCTCAAACGCGTTCATCCGGAAGACGCGATTCACGTCAAGCAGGCGATCACGAGTGCGTCCATCGATACAAGGGACGTTGAACATGAATTTCGCTTGATGATGCCGGATGATTCAGTCAAATGTGTCCACGTTGTAGCTCATTCCTTGCGCGATAAATCGGGAACGATCGAGATCTTGGGCGCGGTGATGGACGTAACCGAACGCAAGCGTGCCGAGGAAGCATTGCGCGAGGCGCAGGCCAATCTGGCACGCGTCAGCCGAGTGACCACCATGGGAGAGCTGACTGCATCCCTCGCACACGAGATCAGACAGCCCATTGCCGCCGCGCTCACCAACGCCAATACCTGCTTGCGCTGGCTTGGACGCGATCAGCCCGATATCACAGAGGGGCGCGAAGCAGCCGGCAGAATCATCAAAGATGTAACCCGTGCCACCGAAATTATCAACCGGATCCGCTTGCTCTTCAAGAAGGGTGTTCCGCAACAAGAGTCGCTGGACGTAAATGAGGTCATTGAAGAGATGATCCCCTTGCTTCGCAGCGAGGCGAGCCGGTATTCGATTTTTATTGGTAGCGACCTCGCCAATGATCTTCCCAAGGTCAGGGCGGATCATGTGCAATTGCAACAGGTGTTTATGAACCTCATGCTCAACGGCATCGAGGCCATGATGAACCGGCAACCGCCAGGTAAGCTTATTGTCAAATCGCAGCAAGCCGAAGACGGCCAAATACTGGTCTCCGTCAGCGACACCGGCTCGGGATTATCTGCAGAACACGCAGAGCAGATGTTCAATGCGTTCTTTACTACCAAGCCCCACGGCACCGGCATGGGATTGCCCATCAGTCGTTCCATCATCGAGTCGCATGGCGGCCGCTTGTGGGCCGCCGAAAACTCCCCGCGCGGCGCAACGTTTTCTTTTACCCTGCCGACGAAAGTCGAGAACCACGAATCAGACACGCAGGCGCCCGATAAGGCACTTGGCTGGCGCAAAAAATAATTGGAACTCGACTCTAAGGAGCAGGGCGATTACCTTGCATCGTGCGGGAGCTTGCCGCAGCATTCGGGCCGCGCCGGCAAAGTAGCGCTGTCCCATCCGCCGCCGAGCGCCTGCACGAGGGTGACCGCGTCCACCATGCGGCGCCCCAGGATATTGACCGCGGTAACTTCGTCAGACAGCGCCGCGCTCTGAGCCGTCGTCACCTCCAGGTAACTCGTGACACCACCGGTGTATCGCGTTATAGCGAGTTCAAGATATTTCTGCGCTGCGATAACCGCGGCGCTCTGCACCTCTGCTTCGTGCTCCAGAATCCTCAGCCCCGCGATATTGTCCTCGACCTGTTGGAAGCCGGTCAGCACCGTTTGGCGATAATTCGCTACGGCTTGATCGTAAAAAGCGATGGCTTGGTCTGAGGCAGCCCGGCGTCTCCCAACATCAAACAGGGTCAAAGCTGCGGAAGGACCAGCCGACCACAAAATACTAGGGCCGGAAATCAATGTGGTAATGGAGCCACTTTCAAAACCTCCGGCGGCGCCCAAATTGACGAGCGGATAATAAGCAGCCTTGGCGACCCCGATCTGCGCGTTGGCAGAAGCCATGCTTCGCTCAGCCGCTGCGATGTCAGGTCGCCTCTCCAGCAAATCCGAGGGTAGCCCAAGCGGAATGGGAGGAGGCGGCGCCGTGAGAGGAAGAGGAGCGAGACTGAACGATGCCGGAGGCTTGCCAATGAGAACGGCCACTGCGTGTTCGAACTGGGCGCGCGCAACACCAACATCGATTGCCTGCGCGCGAGTTGTCTCCAATTGCGTTCTGGCCTGCTGAACCTCCAGATCGGAAGCAAGTCCTCCCGCAAACCTGTTCTCAATCAATTCCAATGCCTGTTCATACTGGGTAACCGTCGAGTTCAAAAGCTGCTCTTGGGCATCCAGCGTGCGGGCCTCGAAGTAGTCCAAAGCCAGTTGCGCATGCATCGATAGGTTCACCCCTGCCAAATCGGCTGCACTCAGCTGCGCTTGCGCTCGATAAGACTCGACCGTGCGCCGCACCCGTCCCCAGATATCGACCTGGTAAGACAATTCGAAAGGGATCTGTAAGTCGGTGAAGGTAACTCCACTGAATTGTGGGCTGTGGGGAGGTCGATTGGCGGCGAATTTGTTACGAGTCGCTAGGGGATCTACGGTCACGGTTGGAAATAAATCGGCCCTCTGATATCGGAGAAGTGCGCGAGCCTGCGTGTATTGCGCTTCCGCCGCCTTCAAGTTCTGGTTGGAAACATTCACTTGTGCTTCGAGTGCATTAAGTTGCTCGTCGTTAAAAATTTCCCACCAGTTGCCCGGCAGATTCTGATCGTTTGGCTGAGCAGTTTTCCAGTCGCCCACCTCTTTGTACGCCGGCGGAACTTCCGCCGCGGGGCGTTTGTAATTTGGTCCAACCGTGCAACCGGCAAGCAACGCCGTGCTCAGAGCGCAGATACCGCCCGCTATGCGCTTGCGGACTCGAGCCACTATTCGTGAGGCGCAGACAAAATTCATTGCGTCGTTCCTCCGGGTGCCCGAGGGGCTGTTTGCATGGGCCCCGCTATTTGCACTTGTTCTCCTGTCACGATGGAATCGGGTGGGCTCTCAATGACGGATTCGTTTCCCTTCAGACCCGAAACGATTTCGATCGAAGTGCCAAAGTCGTGGCCTGCCACTACCGGCACCAGCTTCGCTTTCCCGTTCTCGACAATGGCGACGTTCAGGCCTTCCTTCCGAAATAGAAGAGTGTCGACCGGTACAATGTACGTGGTGGCCTCTCCCGGCACTTTGAAATGGACTTCCGCATAAGCGCCCGAAAGCAACTCCCCTGACGGGTTATTCACGTCCACTTCAACCAGCAGCGTGCGCGTTGTGTAGTTAATGGCTTCGGCGGTGCGGACCAGTTTCCCTGTGAACATACGTCCAGGAAACTCCTCCAATTTCAGCTCCGCTGACAGGCCTGGCTTGGTTTGCTGCGAAAACTCTTGAGGTACGTTGACATATACGCGTAGCACGCCGGGCTGCGCGATGTGAAAGAGATCGGTTTTCACAATGGCACTGCTGCCGGAGTTGATCAGGTCACCGATATCCGTGTTTCGGGCGGTAATTACGCCGTCAAACGGAGCATAAACTTTTTCGAAAGATACCAATGCGGAGTACTGCTCGACGGCCGCTTGGTCCGCCTCCACAATTGCTCTATTCGCATTGTAGGTGCCGACGGCATTGTCGACGTCTTGTTGGGACACAGCATTGGTTTTCTTAAGCCCTTCATATCGGGTTTTGGTAATCGAAGCTAGCTCGAGATTGGCTTGTGCGGTTGCCAGATTGCTCCGTGCTTGTTGCAGCTGCTGGTCGACTTCAGGAGAGGCGATTACCGCCAGAAGCTGGCCTTTTTTGACATGCGCCCCAATATCGAAGTACCAATGTTCCAGATAACCGTTTGTTCGCGCGAAAATTGGCGACGCAATATAAGGTTGTACGTTCCCAGGCAGTACAATTTCCTGCGACGGTGCGGCCCGCCTAGGCGTAACCACCGAAACCGTGGGTACCGCCAATTCCGCCGTTTCACCTCGCAGGGCGGCGCTCGTGTGCACGCGCTCGAGAATACCGAAAATCAAAACTCCGGCGAAAATCAGAAAAATTGCGCCCCCGATGATCCAGCCTCGTCGCGACCGCCGCGGCCTGGCGCCACCACTTGCCGGCGATTGCGCTCCTTCCATGGAAATCTGTCTTGCTGTTTGCGACTGCATTGGTATCACCCTCTAAGTTCCTTTTTCGCAAGTCCCTATGGTTGAGTACTAGTCTCCGCCGGACGATGGCGCAGTCCATGCAGAATGCTGAACACGGTTGGCACGAACAACAACGTTGACACCGTGGCGAAGAGCAATCCACCAATTACGGCGCGGCCAAGAGGGGCATTTTGCTCGCCACCGTCTCCCAGCCCCAGCGACATCGGCAGCATGCCGATGATCATGGCAAGCGCAGTCATCAACACGGGGCGGAAGCGAGTGAAGCCAGCTTGAAGAGCCGCGGCGACGGGGTCTTTGCCGTCCCTCAACTGTTCGGTGGCGAATTGCACCACCAGGATGCTGTTGGAGGTGGCGACACCCATGCACATGATAGTGCCCGTTAGCGCCGGCACACTTAACGTGGTGTGTGTCACGAACAGGAACCAGGCGATGCCGGCCAGGGCCGCGGGAAGCGCAGTAATAATGATGAAAGGGTCCAGCCAAGACTGGAAGTTCACCACGATAAGCAGGTAGACAAGCACAATAGCGAGGGCCAGCCCCGATAAGAGACCGATATAGGAAGCGCGCATAGTCTGAACTTGGCCGCGCATGACCACTTGCGACCCGCGGGGCAGCTTCGACCGCATCTGATCGACAATGCGCGTGATGTCCCCGGATACCCCGCCCAGATCGCGGCCCTGCACCGCGCCGAAGATGTCAATGACCGGCATGATGTTGTAGTGGGAGACCACCGCCGCCCCCGTTCCGCGCTGGATGGAAGCGACGGTCGCGAGAAGCGTCGGTTGTACGCCAGGAGTGGGTCCTGTGATGGGCATGTTCGCGAGATCTTGGAGCGTGTCGACGCGATACTGCGGGGTCTGCGTAGAGATGTCGTAGCTGTTTCGATTCTTGGGGTCGAGCCAGTATGTGGGCGCAGTCTGGAAGCTGCCACCAAGCGAGATTAAAACGTTTTGCGCGACGGCGTTGCCATTGTAGCCAATCTCTTGCGCCTTGGTGCGGTCCATCCAAAGGTGGATGTAGGGTTCATCGAATGGCTGCTGGATGCGCGCGTCGGCTATCCCCGAGACATATTTCACTTGCTCAAGCAAGGCATTCGCGAAGGCTTGATTCCCCTGTAGATCGTTACCCACCACTTGAATGTCGATCGGAGCCGGCAAGCCAAAATTCAGGATTTGGGTGACTATGTCGGAGGGTAGGAACGAAAAGGTCACGCCGGGAAATTGTTTTGCCAGGCTGATTCGCAGGTCGTGAACGTACTTAGCTGTCTGGTGGTTGTTCACGCCAAACGTCACCAAAATATCTGCATCCGACGTGCCTACGGTTCCGGTATTCAGGTACGACGTGTTGATGCCGCTGTAGGGCAGTCCGATGTTGTCGATAATGTTGGAGATCTCGCCCGGCGGAAGCTGTTGCCGGATCGACCGCTCGACGAGATCACAGAGGCGGGCGGTCTCTTCTATTCGCAAACCCGTGGGAGCTCGCATGTGAAGATTGAACGAGCCGCTGTCGATGGTGGGGAAGAAATCTCGTCCCAGCCAGGGAATGATCACAATCAAGGAACCCACACAAGCGGAGAAGAATGCGACAAGGAAGGCACGTCGATGATGAAGGCAACGCTCCAGCACTCCGTGATAACGCTCGCGGAGACGCTCAAACGCTTCCTCAAAGCGAACCTGCATACGAACGAAGGGATTGCGGGATTCCGCGGTATGCGGGGTGTCGTAGCGCAAGAGATACTTGGCCATCATCGGAACAACGGTGCGCGAGAGCAGATAGGACGCCAGCATGGCAAAGATCACGGCCTCACCGAGCGGAACGAACAGATATCGCGCGACGCCGGAGAGCAGGAACATCGGAGTGAACACGATGCAGATCGAAATCGTGGCCACAAAGGCGGGCGTAGCGATTTGCGCGGCGCTGTCTATGACCACCTCATCCATGTCCTTGTCCGGTTCCAACTGGCGGTTTCGATTGATGTTTTCGATCTCGACCGTCGCGTCATCCACCAGAATTCCGACCGCCAAGGCGAGTCCACCCAACGTCATGATGTTGATCGTTTCGCCAAGCGAGCTGAAAACGATGATGGAGGTCAGAATGGCGAGAGGAATCGAAACAACAATAATGGTCGTACTCCGCCAGCTGCCGAGAAAGATGAGGATCATTAGGCCGGTGAGGCAGGCCGCAATAGATGCTTCGGTTACCACGCCCTTAATGGCGCCCTTCACAAAGATGGATTGGTCCGCCAAAGCTTTGATATCCAGCGCCGGCGGCACGGTCGTCTTGATAAACGGCAACAGGGCCTTGATTCCTGCAATGATGGTTAGGGTCGACGTACTGCCGTTCTTTTGCACGGTCAAGAGGGAGGAGCGTTGCCCGTTCACGCGCACAATGTTCGTTTGGGGCGGAAAGCCGTCGCGCACCCAAGCGACATCACTGATGTATATGGTCGTGCTGCCAATCGTCTTGACAGGGATGCGGTTGAGTTGTGCGATGGTCTGAGGAGCCGCATTGGCGATGTCGACGTCATATTCCTTCGAACCGATTTTGGATGTTCCCGTGGGGAGAATTAGATTTTGAGCCGCGATAGCATTGACCACATCCAAGGGAGAAAGACCCTTCGCCTGCAAGGCCTGAGTGTTTAAGTCCACTTGTACCTGGCGCTGCTTTCCCCCATACGGGTAGGGGACGGCGGAACCTTGCACCGTGACCAACTGTGGCCGAATGTAATTGAGACCATAGTCGTTGAGTGCCTGCTCCGATATACCCTGGCCGGAGAGCCCGAGCTCCAGGATCGGGACTGTCGAGGCGCTGTAGCTAATGATCAAAGGTGGTGTGGTGCCACTGGGCAACTGTCTGAGTTGCGTTTGGGAATTTGCGGTGATCTGGGCGATGGCCTTATCGATGCTCACTGTGGGTTGAAAAAACACTTTCACCACGGCGATACCATAAAGAGACTGCGACTCTATGTGCTCGATGTTATCGACGGTGGTGGTCAGGTTGCGCTCTGTGATAGTGACGATCCTGTCGGCCAGGTCCTGTGGTTCGAGACTGTTGTAGGTCCAGACGATACTGACGACCGGGATGTCGATGTTCGGAAAGATGTCCGTGGGAGTCCGAACGATCGAGAGACCCCCAAACAGGAAGATCAGGATAGCGAGCACGACAATCGTGTAAGGCTGCTTTAGTGCGAGCCTGACAATCCACATCATGATTCACCCCCCGCTAATCGTTCCGCCCGGGACAGGCAGAACCGCATCGGTACATTGACTCACGGCCTGTGCTTTGGCGTTCTGGCATCCAGGGTTGATATAAATTTCTCGGCCGCTGGCGGTACTGCCACTTTTCCGGACAAAACAATGTCCCTCGCGGAAATGTTCTTGCCGTACACGCGACGGTTGTCCCCGTTGTCCGGACGGATCGTGGAGCCTTCGAGCGAGACACCGGCGAACAACCCGCGCGATCTGGAGTAGCTCAAGATTTCAGCGCGAAGACTCACGTCGGACTCGGCTGACGCATCGCGCCCGACTGGCCCCGCAGCCACAGCTGCATCTCCACCCAGTTTGACTTTGCTTGCGAGAATGCCGCGTGCGCCGCTCTCATTCATCACCAGCAACACAAAATCGGTGGCGTCGCCGCCGATCTGGAGGCCAAAGCTCCCGCCTTCGAGGGCCATCATCGTTGGGGCGCCCCAAGGCCCGCGAAACTCCTGTCCCCTGCGGCATGACATTGCACCCCGCCCGTAACTTGCGCCGACGATGAACGCGGCTTTTACGACCGAGGGAAAAACAACGACGCAGTCCGCTTTGTCGAGCAAGTCGTGCGGAATGTTGTCGGGGACGTCGAGAATCTCTTTCAAGACGGTGCCGCAGTTTCGCAAGCGGTCATCGTCCTTGCTCTGATCGGAAGCGCCTGCGGCCTCGGAAACGATCGGTGAGAGCGTCAATAAAATGCTGCTCAAACAGACTAGTAGCTTTCGCATGCGTGGTTTCCTCAAATCGTTCGTGTGTCATTCCCTAGATCGTTGTTGCGTCACGTTCTAACAATGCATCCTGGATGCCACAGCCGAATGGATCGGAATGGATCGAAACTCTCCGGAAGTGGTTGAAAACAGGAGCCATTAAAATTGGTCGCCAGAGCTGATTTCTAAGCAGTCCAACAAAATTTGAATGGGTGTCAGCGGGTCGACAAGGAATGGCGCCGCTGATGAAGACTCGACTTTTGGTTGGCCTATCATGCGTGGACTACTTCTCATGGATTGCGAGAACGTAATTCTCGGAAAGAGGAGCGCGGACTCAGTCACTCAAAGAGGATCTTCGCCATCATCCCTTTGTCTTCGTGATTGAGCAGATGGCAATGAAACACGGACATGCCCCTGATTACGGGATCGGTGAAGTCCATGATCACATCCACACTGCCGCCGTACGGAACATTGACGGTGTCCAGCCACACTGGATCCGCGATCGGCTTATCGTTTTCGGCGTACGGCAAAAAATGTACCTGGTGAATGTGCATTGGATGCAGCTCTCCTGTGGCGTTCACAATTCTCCAATGCTGAAAGGACCCGACCTTCGTGCGCACCATCGGAGCTGCATCGAGCTCGAATTTCTTTCCGTTGATGTAGAAACCGTTCTTGTCTTCCGTAAATATCACCGTAAACCGGGGAGACGTTTTTTCTTCCGCCGCAACGTCTACCGGCTTGAATTCCGGTTTGACTGAACTTTTGGCAGTCTTGGCGGGTGAACCTGGCGTCGATCTCGGAACAATGTCAGCCAACACCATCGCCGGATTCGGATCGCCATCCGGCCCGGTGTCAACACAATGTGAGATCAACCGGCGAGGAGTGCCAGCCGGTGGACCGGTAACAATGGCTTCCAGCCTGCCGGCCGGCGGCAACGAGACATGCTCCGCCGTGCGCGTTCGATGATCGGGGTCGTGCCGCGCGATAGGCATTCCGTCCATCGCCACGATTTCAAACGTTTGCCCCTCAACCTGCAAGTCCACATAGCGGTCGGCGGAGGCGTTCACGATCCGCCAGAACTGGCGTTCGCCCGATGCAATTTCAATTTGCGGCCGCACTAACCCGTTCACCGTCATGATCTCCTCTGGCGGCTCGTGCTCTCCACCGCAAACCTCTGAACTGAGGTCCACACGCTGCTTCAACTCGGCAGACTGAGCGTCTTTCCCAACGGAGCGGCCGCGCACAACCAGCACGCGCTCCGGCAGGCCCGCCACCGCCGGAAAATAGGATTCTATTCCCTCAATTACGATCGCGCCGGACATCCCATCCAACACTTGCCGGTAGCTCTCGCCATGCGGGTGCGTGTGATACCAATACAAACCCGGCGGATGGTCTTTCGGAATTTGCACGGTATAGCGAAGCTTCTTCCCCGGCATGGCCAACATCGTCAAAACGTCGTCCTGCGGAGCATCGGGAGATACCGTGAGCCCATGGAAATGCAAATTCGTCATATCCATGCACGGACCGGCCAGACACTTCTCCGGCGGCTTGGCCGGAAGATCGTTCACATACGTGATTTTTAGTTGATCCCCAGGTGAGATGCGCAGCGTGGGAGCGTTTGGCTGGCCGTTAAAGTAGAACGAATTTTTTCCATCACTCGTGGCAGCCGCGTGCAGAGTCAGAGAGAGTGTGTGATTTTTCGCACGAAGTTCTTGGGAATTTGAATGTCGGCCTGCCGGCCCGCCGCGCAACTCCAGGATACAGAAGGCCGCCGCTGCCAGAACGGCAGCGGCGGAAGTGGCTAATCGTAAGGCAATTCCAATCCGTGACATCGGCACTCCGGAAGTCTGGCTCACTCCACCTCGTGCCAGGTGGAATCCGGATCGTAGGCGTTGATTGAGTCCGCAACCTTCGCTGTGTCGGGCCCCAAATCCTTTTCGTAAATGACGCCCGATTCATCAACCATGAACGTCATTACACCCGACGCGCGATATTCGGCAGGATAGGCGATGAACGCGAATCCCTGGGTCATCACACCATTAACAACGTAGTTCTTCGCTCCGCCCATTGCATGCGGTCCTTGCTTTGTGAGGATCCGGAAAAAATAGCCGTTGTAAGGCACCGGATCGCCAACCTTGTCCTGTGAGTTCGTTCCATAGGCATACGCGATCAGAGCGTTGATAGGGCTATAGAACTCATCGTAAGCACCATGCCAGTACAGACCATCGTGGCGGCCTTCTGTGCTGACCAGTTTCTGCGCAAATTGGTTTGGGAGGCCGGCCGGCGGGTTCCGGAAATATTCCTTTTCTGCTTCGACCAGGTGTTGGCACGCATCCTGGGCGGAGAGTTCATTCTTGCCGATGCGCCGGAACACGATTTCGTCTCTACCGGCGTCGGTGTCGAAATACCACTTACCCTGATTATTCACGAGGGGAATAGGAAAGGGCCAATTTTCGGCACCCACGACCAGGGTTACCGAACCGTTCGGCTCTGTCACGAACCGATGCATCGCCTGGTATCGGACAACGAAGCCGGCACGGGCGTCCGAGTCTTGCGTTGGATCACCTGACGAGAGCACTTCCTTCGCCGCCGGCCCAAGGACACGCAATGGCGATTGCTGGTCTTGCGATTCCATGGCCACGAAAAGAGCATGGGCGGCATCTTGAGGCGAGGCAAAGGTCTGCTGTTCGGGCTGTTGCGCCAACGCGGTTGCGAACGAACCTCCCGCCGAAAGTGTCAGCAAAACGGCCGCTGCAAATCCAGCAAACCTCTTGCGTTTATCCAGGACTGAATATGAAATTCTCTGCAGCATGATGTTCTTCTCCATTTTTGAATTCCTCATACATTCTGTATGCGATCACTTAGTGGTGACCGCCTCCGCCATGTCCGCCTCCGCCGTGGAAGCCGCCGCCGCCAACGCTCGAATGACCGCGCGCAGAAAAGCCTCGTG
>WNFS01001448.1_pt1 | contig 17688 bp, 12 predicted proteins | sample 5400141 | NCBI WGS metagenome assembly WNFS01 (sample SAMN13153358, study PRJNA577476) | soil metagenome | isolation source: 60 cm saprolite under Madrone tree | place: USA:California | collected 2016-06-14
TATTCCTAATATCCGTCTCGAGCGGGCCGATAGCCGACGTTTCCTGTGCGAACTCCTCGACGAAAATCTCCTGCCTCCTGGACCGGCGCTGTTCTATCTCGATGCCCATTGGGAGCACGACCTGCCGGTTTGGGAAGAGATCGACCAGATATTTTCCCTGCACCCTTGGCCGGTGATCATGGTCGACGATTTTCGAGTGCCGACCGATGCCGGGTTCGCATACGACGACTATGGCGAGGGGAAATGTCTTTCGGTCACCAATCTGCATGAGGCGGTCGCAGCCAGACCGTCGCTGTTCTTCCCGAAATACGCCTCGGCGCATGAGACCGGCGCCCGGCGTGGCTGTGTTCTGCTCGCTCAAGGTGATCTCGCGGATTACATACGGCGCAAGGTTCCGATGCTCACGGAGCTCTCGTTGAGTGACGCGCTGATCCTCGACGGCGTTGGAGAATTGCGCAACGACCTAGCCCGGGTCGCGCTAGGGGTAGTGAATACGGCTAGTCGCGAACAGGAATTGCGTTGCCTGACGGACGAGTTGCAGCAAACACGTGCGAGGAGCGAGGCTAAACTGACCAATTTGGCGGACGAGCTGCAGCAGACACGCGCGAGGAGCGAGGCTCAACTGGCCGATTTGCTGACTAAAATAGCGCGTCTGGAGCTCCGTACACTTGAATTGTCAAGTGCAGTTACCCGTGCGGAATTCATCCAACAGCAACGGGAGCTCGAGGCCGAAAATGCCAAACGCGATGCCGCGACAGCCCGAGAGGCGGCGACGGAACTCCAAAATCTTGTGCTGCGGCTCCATGAGGAGTTACGCCGACTCGCTGAGAAGCAGGTAGCTGAGTTGCAACACTCGCGCTGGCGGCGTATCGGACTGCTCCTCGGACTGGCGCGCAAGGCAAGCTTTGAGAGATGACGTGGCTCCTGGGAAGATGCAAACGTCAAAGATGGCGGCTTGGCCAGCGCTTGCTGTTTTCCGACTGAGTAGCGAGTTTTCCGCCGTGATAACCTCCCCAAGCCGCTACCAGACCTATCGTACGCGGAGTGCGCCAGTCTTCGCCGGGATCAACCGCGATGACCTTCGGTGACGCCCCTTTTCTGGCATCCACGCCAGACAGCACACTGATCGATTTCATTCGCTCCGAGGTTCGAGATTCCGTCATATTCTTCCGTCCACGCCCAGCCACGATACGTGTTTTAGTCGAATCTGTCCCGGCTGCGGGAGAGCTAGCGTTGTTGTGCGCCCACGATTCACTGGCCGCACTACGCGATTTAATTCGGCAGACAGAAATCGAGGCCGGGCCGCAATCAATCGTATTCTTTCACGGCAGGATCACCAAGTCGTTGCGGATATTCCCACTTCGCTGGCGGCTCGCTCTTATCACAGGGCCTGCCGAGGAAATATCGTCCTCCGAGCTCAGTGAGCTAACCGACAACTTAGCCAGCAACGCCATGCTGGTGTGGTATGAACCGGACCTCAAAGCCGAGGGCCTTCTCGACAACCTCGTTGCGACCGGTACCGTCCAGCCTGATGAGAACCGGTCGACGGATTTTCGGGTTCTCCGAACGAGAAAACGGCTGCCCCGCTTGGCGGCGAGCGCTCGCCCAGCGGAATGGAGCATAGTGCGCACCCTACTCATCGAGCGCGATTTCCTCAATGCAGTGCCGAGCGTGGAACCAAAGCTTGGCGATGTGCTACGTTCACTCCGACTGAGCTGCCTCACGGCCGATGCGGCGGCGCGATCCGGCTACGCCTGCTGGCCCTACCAAGTGCCGACGCCGTATTTCGCCATACCGAGCGGACTGCCAGATGGAGGGCCATGGCCGCGCATCTCGATTGTTACCCCGTCTTTCAATCAAGGTAGGTTCATCGAAGCAACGATTCTTTCTGTGCTTGGGCAAGGTTACCCGAATCTCGAATATATCGTAATCGACGGCGGTTCCACCGATAAGACCGGTGCGGTGTTCGAACGCTACCGCGATCAACTAGACTATGTCGTCAGCGAAAAGGATGACGGGCAGAGTCACGCGATCAACAAAGGGATGGCGATCGCGACTGGCGAAATCCTCACTTGGCTCAACAGCGACGACATGTTGGCGCCCGGCGCACTCTTCGCAATGGCGATAGCCTTTGCAACCTCTCGCGCCGACCTCGTGGCCGGGATCGCGGAGGTTTATCGCGACGGCGAGCTCAACTATGAGCATGTGACAGCGTGCAGCGATGGCCCGCTGCCGCTCGATGATCTCTTGGATCTTGACTGCGGCTGGAATGCGGGACAGTTTTTCTATCAGCCTGAGGTGTTTTTTACGCGGGATCTATGGCACAGAGCCGGCGGATACGTCGATGCGACGCTTTTCTACAGCATGGACTACGAGCTATGGCTGCGGTTCGCTGTCCAGGGCGCACAGCTTCATGTAATTGGCCGACCCATTGCCCGGTATCGAAAGCATGATGACCAAAAGACCAGCATCGAGAGCCGCTTCAAGGCGGAACTGATCACGGTTCGGCAACGTTTTCTCGATCGAACCGGGCATCAACCGGTGCCAAGGCAACGGTCTCTTCCCGATTTTTCGAGGCGCCTACGCGTCACGTCGCTCAACGACCTCGGCTGGCACTATGGTGCCGGAATCGCGCACGGCCGATTAGTCGAAGCATTGCGCCGAGCCGGATGCGAGATTTCGGCAGTCGCATTCCGAGAAGGAACTTTGTCGGCCTCCAGCAGGAAGGGCTACGACCCTACGGAACTGGCAGAACATATCGCTGAACATGAGCCCGATCTGGTTCTGCTCGGGAATGTTCATGGTGCTAACATTTCGCCATTTGTCTTGCGAGAGGTGTTCGAGCGATGGCCGAGCCTGATCGTGCTCCACGATCTTTGGTGGGTGACGGGGCGTTGTGCCTATCCTGGTGCCTGCGACCGATATCGGACGGGATGCGATGCCTCGTGTCCCACTCCTGATGAATATCCGCAACTCGCGCCTAATCTGATTGCCGGGGCTTGGAATAGTAAAAGACTTCTCTATCGCTCCGCACGACCCCCCATGCTACTGGGCCAATCGGCCTGGACCGTGGGGATGGCCCGCTCGGCCTTCTCCGGGACCGACGCGCCGCCCATCGAGCGAATTTCCTATGGTTTTCCCGTTAATCTGTTTCGGCCCCGCGATCGGCGAGCTTGCCGGGAGATATTAGATCTCCCGCAGGATCGGTTCATCGTTCTCTTCCCCGCGACCGTGATATCCGATAGGCGCAAGGGGGCCGACCAGGTGCGATTACTCGTCCGAGATCTGCGGTTGCCTGGCCTCCTTTTCGTCGCGATGGGACTCGGAGCGGAAGAGCTGGATCTCCCTCCGGATATCTTCAGGGCTTTCGGTTATATTGAGGACCCCAATAAAATAGCGCTTATCTATGCAGCTGCCGATATTATTGTGGCACCCAGCCGTGAGGAAACCTTCGGCCAGATCTACATCGAAGCGATCGCCAGCGGCACGCCGGCGATCGGCCACGGGCTTGCAGGAACGGCCGACGCGTTACTCGACGGGATGAGTGGACTAACGACACTGGCACCGGATGCCGAGTCGCTCGAGACCGCGGTTGTGGCTCTCTACCGGGACCGTACACGCCGAGATGCGATGGCATTTTGGGGGCGCGTACATGCCGAGAATGAGTGGTCCTTGGAGGCGTGTGCCCAGCACTTCTTCGCGACCCTGCGCCGCCTTGGCTTGGTCGATTCCCTCGGATTGCCCCATAGGATCGGATTTCGGCGCGGCCTCTCCAAACCGGAAGCTGTGGAAAACCTGTATCAATCGACAGATTCCTGGAGGCCGATAAGCGGTATGGGCGGTCGTGAGGGCGCCCTTCCGGAGCACGGTCTACCAAGGCAATACCATTGGTGTCTCGGACCAAAGGCCGAGATCGATTTGCTGGTTGAGCAGCCGGGCCGGTATCTGGTCCTGCTTGATTGTATGAACCGCATGTTCGACAATCAGGTCGTGACATTATCGATGGATGGTCGCCCTGTGGCGCAGGCGAGCCTCCCGAACCGTACCCATGGTGATGGCTGCCTTGTTGACGCGATCGTGGAGCTTGGCCAAACCCGGAATCGGTTAGAAATTAGTTTCGACAAATGGCGCGAACCCGATGCCGGTGAGCAACGGCCGCTCGCGATGGTTTTGCAGTCTGTCCACGTATTGCCGTATCAACCCATTAACTCTTGATGTGAGCACCACCTAGCCCGTCAAATTATTGTTTGAGGACACGGTGAGCAGATATACCCTGGCAACCTTTGGATTAAGTTTGTGATATTGCCAGACGTCCTTTGGCGGGTGACCGCCCTCCTTCGGCGGGTGACCGCCCACATGTGCAGTTCAATCAGCGCCGATTCCGCGTCTCTTAGACCTCTTCCCGCTAGAAACGTAAGGTTCCGCACCATGGACTCTGTATATGAAGACGACAACGCATTTCTTACGAATGTTGTTCATACTATCCCTGGATGGCTCATTAACTATACAGCGCTTGCAACAATGGACATTTTACGGTTCCAAGAAAAAAGTGGAATGTCGGGCTCCATCTTCGAAATCGGAGTTTACGCAGGACGATATTTTTCGATCCTCCTTCGCTCTGCGTTAATGAGTGATTCCGTCATTGTCGGGCTAGACACCTTTCAATATGTAGATCAAGATCACGTTTTGGCCTTTCTGAGCTCTGTGTCGGCTAACTACGGCAAGATTTTTCTAATCAAGGGCCCTTCCGGAGAATGGAAGGCGCGCGATCTCATTGCTAAGCTTGGTGAGCCTGCCAGATTCATCAGCATCGATGGGTCGCATGACAAATTGGACGTCTTATGGGATCTTAGATTGGCTGAGGAGCTAACGTCAAAAGAAGGGGTAGTGGCGGTCGATGATTTCTTAAATCCGGTTGCCCTCGGAGTAAATGAAGCGGTTAATCAGTTTTTTCTGCAACCTCGTAATCTCGTCCCGTGGGCTTATCTTCCTAATAAACTTTTTCTCGCACGGCCCGCTTGGGCTAATCGGTATAAAACCTTTCTTGAAGTGGCGGTGCTTCGAGACGAGGTCAGTCCCGAAAGCAATAGGTTTCGAGATAACTTACACAACGGGAGGCATAACGTAGAAGTGACATTGTTTTCGGAAAAGATATTGATAGTTGTATGATGTTGTGAGGACGCCTGATCGTTGATCTCGTGTTCAGATGCATTCAGTTGATTCACCGCGGCATCGCCCTCCTCGTCTTTCCCGGCGCAGGCCGGGACCCATTTGCGCCATAGGCACCGGCCTTCGCCGGTGTGGCAGGATTTTTGATGTCACCATTGGCCCCGCCATGGCCCACTGAATCGTATGAATGGCTCTGAGCGCTAGCCCGTCGGGGCTCGTGCTGCGTCCAGTATGCGCCCCCGCTCGGTCAGGGTCCCACAACCAAAGTTAACGAAACGCCCGCGGCGAGACGCTCCAGCCACGGAAACGCCTGATCGAGATGAATATGCTCGGTGCTGATTTGGTTAATACCCTCATCGGTCTGTTGCCGCTTGTGGCCCTGGGGCGCGGGTTGTTGCCAGCGGCAGCCGTCTTTGCTCGAAGCAGTGGTCGTCGGTGGTCTTGGATGGGGATTGGCCGCGGTTACCTCTTTGGAGGTGCTGAGCCTTGCTGGCCAGATCAGCCGGTTCCCCGTGACCGTATTCTGGTGCCTTGTCAGTATCGGTGCGACCCTCACGCTAATTCGACAACCAGGAAATGGCGTCAGAGCAGGTGGAGCAGCTTACGACTTGGTCGGGGATCCCCTGTATTTTATGCTGGCGGCGAGTGCGGCAGCGATCGCTGCGGTCAATACCACAGTAGCTCTTATCGCGACACCCAATAACTATGATTCTCTAACTATCATCTGCCCCGTATCGAACAGTGGATACAACAAGGATCACTCGCCCATCTCCCGACGGCGGATTTTCGCCAGATCGTGTCGAACCCACTTGCGGAAATGCTTATCCTGCATTTTCGACTTTTGGCCGACAGCGATCGGCTGGACAATCTAGTCCAGGCTTTGGCGTTCGTGGGCTCCATAGCTACGTCCGCGCTGGTAGCACGGCGGCTTGGAGCGTCAAGAAACGGTCGCCCACTCGGCATCCGTCAGATCGCTTGCGTAGCGCTGTCCCTCTCGCTCATACTTTCGCCGAGTGATTTCGGTCCACATATTGTGCCTCGATGATTGCTCCACCACAACTATGATGCCACAACCAACTGAAATCACTCAATACATTTTTGGTCACCCTCTAACGCTCGGCACCCACACAACTGGTCGATACGATTTGACGGGGGTTGAGCCCTGAATGATAATCCGCGCGGCGATCGCGAACACATCTGGCAAGGTGATCAGTGGCCGACGACACCACGAAATCTCCGTACTTTTGCGCGCTACCGTGGCTCAACATTCACTCGTCTCCGATGGGCAGGACGACACTTTGCTGTATCTCTACTGAGCGCATGGCGGACGCCGAGGGCACATTGCTCGGCATCCGAACCCATCGTTTGCAGGACATTTGGAACAGTGAAGACTATCGGGAGATCAGAAGGCAACTCTATTCGGGCCAGCCAGTGGACGCTTGTTCTATTTGCTACAAAAACGAACAAGCTGGCGTCTCAAGCTATAGGCAGTGGTCTAACAAGTACTGGCTCGGAGATCATCCCGAGGCAAAACGGTTCCTAGAGCAGATCCACCGATCTGCACGCGAGGGCTTCAGCACTGAAAAGCCCGTGTCATTCGATTTGCGGATCGGTAACACGTGCAATCTCAAGTGCCGGATGTGTTCGCCCGAGTACAGTTCGCAAATCGAGCGAGATGAGGTTCACGGAGCGGGGTGGCGTGCTGGCCAAATGCCGAGAGACAAAGAACACCGCTTTTCTAATAACATCGAAGATTGGTCTCAGAGCCAAGCACTTCTGGACGAGATTATCGAATTCACCGAGGATGTAGAATTTATCCAGCTAGCCGGCGGCGAGCCAACAATTAACAAGACGCAAACGGAGTGGCTTGAACATCTTGTCTCTTCTGGGCGGGCCGGGAAAGTTAGCCTGACGATTTGGACGAATCTTACCAACGTCAAGCCGAGCTATTTCGAGCTTTTGGCACAATTTAAGCAGCTGACGGTAGTGATAAGCAGCGATGGCTATGGGCCAACCTTTGAATACATCCGTTTTCCCGCAAAGTGGACGCAGCTTGAGGACAATGCTCGCAAACTGTTATCCCTCGCGCGCGCAAATGTCTATATCAGCCCGGTTCTTCAGGCGTACAACCTGCTAACGGTGACCGACCTCTACCGGTGGGCGGATCTCAGGGGAATTCACGGTGCAGTGAACCCGCTCCACGGCCCGGATTACTTGCACGCTCGCGTCGTGCCGCTGGCCGGCCGCCAACTCGCCGCAAACAGGATGGAAGACTACGTCGCTGAAGCGCAGAGGAAGGGGATCAAAAACCCAGGCCTATTCGAAGCGCTGCTCGCGATCGCCAAGGAGATCCGGCGTCCCGACCACGCAGCTCCTCCGAAGACGGTCCAGGAGTTCATCGAGTTCACGAACGATCTCGACATATCGCGCGGGCAGGATATCTCCCGAACATGCCCTGAGCTTTATGGTTGCTTCCTGCACGAGTACGGCGAATGGAAACAATCTACTCGCTTCGTGGGCCGGTAGAAGGTTGGCGCGTTACGAATGAAACAGGCCTTCTTCGCTTGAGCAGCAGTGGCTTCACTGCGCCACGGTCCCGCAAGGCCGCCGGCGCTATCTCTCTTCCCTCGGCCGGTGCGCCTTCCCTTGGCAGCCCAGCGACCCGCTCCCGGGGGACGCGTGGCAAAAGTTTGGCGGACGAGAGCAGTTAGCGTACCCAAATCGGGTTTTCTCTCGGCAGTGCCTACCCAACGAGACCTCTGAATCCCATGGAACGCTAGATTTTCTTGGCTACTGTCCACATGGTAGTCCAATGGCCCCAATATTTTCGTCCTTCGCCCTCATGCGCCGGATAGCAAAGCATCGCCGTTGCGGGACTTTCGAGAAGTGATAGATGCTTAAGTCCATCAACCGCAACTATTGCGATTCGTGGTCAGGCTCTAAGGCTCGTTCGACGACCCGTCGGCGTGGCAACAGGTGCTGATTTGGTTAATATCCTCATCGGTCTGTTGCCGCTTGTGGCCCTGGGGCTGCTGATCGCGGGTTGTTACCAGCGGCAGCCGTCTTTGCTCGAAGCAGTGGTCGTCGGTGGTCTTGGATGGGGATTGGCCGCGGTTACCTCTTTGGAGGTGCTGAGCCTTGCTGGCCAGATCAGCCGGTTCCCCGTGATCGTATTCTGGTGCCTTGTCAGTGTCGGTGCGACTCTCATGCTGATTCGGCAGCACCGAAATAGCGTCAGAGGAGGTCCAGCGACTTACGACTTGGTCGGCAATCCCCTGTACTTTATGCTGGCGGCGAGTGCAGCGGCGATCGCTGTGGTCAATACCACAGTGGCTCTTATCGCGACGCCCAATAACTGGGATTCCCTAGCCTATCATCTGCCCCGTATCGAACAGTGGATACAACAAGGATCACTCGCTTTTTTCCCGACGGTGGAAATCCGACAGATCGTCTCGAGCCCACTTGCAGAAATGCTTATCCTGCATTTTCGACTTCTGGCCGACAGCGATCGGCTGGACAATCTAGTCCAGGCTTTGGCGTTCGTGGGCTGTATAGCTACGTCCGCTCTGGTAGCACGGCGGCTTGGAGCGTCAAGAAACGGCCAGATCCTAGCCGCTCTCTACATTGCCACCTTGCCGATGGCAATTCTCCAAAGCACCAGTACGCAGAACGACCTGGTGGCATCATTCTTTCTTCTGGCGGCATTTGAGCGCCTGCTGGCATGGCGCAGCTCGGGTGGGGTTGCCAACGGTGTTGGCGCTGGTACCGCGCTGGGTTTGGCTATCCTTGCCAAAGGTACTGCATATTTTTTTGCGGCCCCTTTTTACCTAATCGCGCTGGCAGTAATCGTCAGAGGACATCTGCGGCGTTATATCCGGGTCGGCGCTTTCATACTCACAATTGTACTAGCGATCAATGCCACTCATTACTATCGTAACCTGGCTCAATTCGGCACGCCACTCGGACCACAATATGGATTGGCTAGCCTTGATCACAGACCCGGGGCGGTATTTTCTTCGTTACTGCGTAACATCGGCTCAAATCTTGCGACTCCATTTGCCCATCTCAACGAACGGGTGGTCCGCGGTGTGGTATGGTTACATCATTTCTTTGGATTAAACGAGGACGATCCTAACACCACGTTTCCAAGCACACATTTTGACAATTTGCCCAATTATATTACACATGAAGATAACGCACCTAACCCGCTGCACCTTTCTTTAGTGATCTTAAGCATAGTGCTATTGGGCGGGGAAATGGTGTGGTCGTCCGGTAATCCTGCTTTGTGCAGCGTAGTACGCATCTATACGGTGACAGTCTTGTTGGGAGGCGTACTGTTCTGCGCAATGTTACGCTGGCAGCCGTGGATCACCCGACTTCAGCTCCCATTTTTTGTACTGATGGGACCGGCCATAGGGACCGTTCTTTCCGCCCGAGTGATGCGGGGATGGATCGTTCTCGCCGGATTTTGTCTTGTTTTGGGGGCCCTACCATCTCTGCTTCTAAATCAGCGACGGCCACTTTTAGAAGAACCGCCTCCTATTTACGGTTACCGCCTATATTTAGCGCCAAATATCCTCAACCCCAACATTTGGCAAAAAATGTTCGAGGGCGATACACGGAAGTACATTGCGTATCGGGATGCGGTGGCGAGGATTGCTGACCGTGGCGCTGGAGGCGTTGGCCTGATGCTGGGTGGGAATAGTTGGGAATATCCATTTTGGCGGATGCTTAACGAACACCGATCAAGGGTGCCGGTTCATATTGAACATGTGTGCTTACCCGACATTGGCTCGCCAGGGTCAAGCTTTCAGCCCGAAATCGTGTTGGCGACCAACCGTGACCAGCCAGCCATTTTGACTTGTGCGAACGGTGTGTTCGAAAAGGAAGCCAGTTTTCCGTCAGGCGACCCTGCGCCGGGTTCTGAGGTCAGTATCTATCGTCGGCTGCGCGTACCCTTATGATGGCCCCGCGGCACAATATTTAGGCAATATTGAGATTGTCACTCTGCCACACCGGGAACGGCGAACTCAGGACAGGTCATGAGTGACCGCGCGGGCGACATCATACTGGCTACTCGTAAGCGGTACCTTATTGTGCGATGGGAGGCTAACATTCTGCAATCTCTCTTGCCAGCGCGCCAAGGAGGCCTGGTAAGCATTGCTAGGGTACGACAGCGTCCAATTATCTTCGGTGGTCGAACGCCAGTGCCAGGCAGCGGTCGCCATCCCGGTGAACCCGAACCTGGTCCGCCCCGCCATCAACGCCATGAAGTACACGTCTTCCGACACTTCGATTTTCGGGTCGGCCAGAACTTCCCCGTCGAGGAGCGATCGGCGACATATCCAAGAATTATGCCCAATCGCGTTGCGCGCCGGCAGAAGATTTATGAAATCCTCTTCTTCGAGACAAAATATCTCGCGTTGCTCCTCGATAACCTTCCCCGCTGGTCCGTTGAACTGGAAAGCCGTGACATACCGACCCGGCTCATCCTCGACTTTGATGAGACCCGAGTAAACAAAACCATAGTCTGGGTTTCGTTCCAGACGATCCATCAGTGATGCAACGTGGTTCAGAAAGAGCGTGTTGTCATCGTCGAGCAACCCGAAAAAATCCGCAGTGACGGCGTTGAGACCTGCCCACCAAGTGGTGCTTCGGTTGCCGTTATTCGCAACAACGATATGGCGGATCCAGCGGAACCGAGAGCGATACTGATCCACTACGGCATCCAATCCGGTGATCGGATGGAACTGGACCAAAGTCACAGCAATGGCTTGGTAGGTTTGGGCCGCCAAGCTGTCAAGCGCACGCGCCAGGCTCGTTGCCGGGCCCGGTCCGATGCGGACGACGTATTCGACGGTCGGCTGAGGCTTCTCTGTCGATCCGTCAACAACCACCATGCGGCGGCATTCACGTACCCGATCGATAAAATGCGGAAGCGGCCTGAGCATGCTCTCGAGAGTCAGATATCGCCTGAACAGCTCGTTCGACCGGTGTGCGAGGCGATTTGCTGCTTCTCGATTTCGGTCGGCCCATTCGACATGGGACACGATTTGCTCGACGACCATTGGAGCCGGCAGCTCGGCATCGACGTAAAGGACGCTGTCGCGGAACCACTCGCGTGGGAAATCAAAGTCGTCGGTTATGATCAGCGCCCCGGCCGCCGCGGCCTCGAAAAGGCGCAGCGAGGGACAGTTGGCCTCGCGATGGGCAGCCTTGTGAAGACAAAGAGCGATTCCGGCATCTCTGATCGCGTCAATAACAGAGACGCCGTCGAACGGTAGGGTGCCTCGGTAGCTTGCACCGCGGTCCGCCCAGGCTTGCGGCGGACCGTAAAGTCGCAATGGCACCCGCCGATCGAGGCCTCGGAAAATCCGGCCATGACGGGAACCATCCCAATGGAGTCCCGCATACATGATTGCCAGCTGCGGCGGCAGAAGGCCGGCCGGGCCGGCGTCGGGCGTCGACGGCAGCATCAGACCATCGTGGATAACCGAACGCTTGCCATGACCGGTCGTGAAGTCGTCGATCCATTGCGCGATTTGGCGGGAGCCGCAAAGATGACCGTCTAGGCTCAGAATGGATCTACGGCGCACTGGGTCCTCAGCATAGAAGGCAGGCGGACTCCACATCAACCCCAACGTTGGAAATGGGGTGAGCTTGGGCGAGAACTCATGTGTGACCAGAACGCAATCGGGCTGGCATCGTATGATGTCATCCGATGTGATCACCTCGACTGGTTCGAAGCCAAGTCTGCTGCAAGCAGTAAAGAAGCGCCGGATCCACTCGGCCTCGGCGCTATGAGGATGGTTCGGAAAAGAATTTTGGACGGCGATGCGCATTGAAAGCTCTCTGAAAGGGTGAGCTGCGACTGGTATTAGCGGCGTTTGACGAAGACCCCGTTGGCCTGGAGCAATTCGCCGCTCCTTGGATCCTCGAATTCTGGGCCGAGCGCCGCGCAACGATAGCCGAGCTCCGCTAGCAGGCGGCATAGCTCGGACATGCTAGGTCCATGGGCGTATAGTGGTGCTAACGACATCTCACAGACAACGACTTTCACTCGGTCGTGATTGCGTTGTAGGCCCGCTAAAACCTGGCTCTCGTACCCCTGTGTGTCAATTTTCAGCCCAAACACGGTTGTCGGGTCTGAAAAAGTTCGTTCTATATACGAGTCGAGAGTGATAACGCGGCACGGCTCCGTTCCCTGATATTCCGATGGGGGTGCTGCTTCACGATGCAGATCAAGCATAGGAAGCAACGAGGAACTATATGAGTTGCCGGCAATGTTGATTTCCGACCAACTGTCACTCGCGCCTACGGCGCAACGTTCCGCAACGTCCCACAGTGGATCCGATGCAGCCGTCGCATCCAGCGCTGCGTAGGCACTTGAGAGCGGCTCGAAGCTAATGATGTGGCCTTGATACCCACCGATCCGCAAAACTTGGGCGAACTGCCCGACATTGGCGCCGATATCGAAAATCACATCAACCGCAAAGCCCCGACATTCCTCGAGAAAGCGTTCTTGTGTGTGCTCGATGAAGCCGTAATTCGAACGGGAAGTCTCTGCTCTCACTTCTGCCGCGGGGCATGATTCCGCATCTTCTGGAGAAGGCCCCACTTCCTGTGGAAAGGGTTTGATCAGGAATGGGTCAAGCCATGCACCCGACTCCCAGGGAAAGCGCTTAGCCAAGCCGAGCCAATGCCCGAGCTTTCGCCAACGCGACAATCGCAATTGATCAAGCAGGCCGTGCAGTCGCTCAAGCTCAGCCAGCAGTTGTGGCATCAGCGGCCCCTGCGTGCAGCCATCGACACTTGGAGTTGATCCGGCCGTAGCCTCGGGGAAATCCGTCTGCCAGTGGCCGGTCTCCCAGGCCAGCCGTTTTGCTAGGCCCAAACGTTGGCCGATCCGTCGCCAGCGTGACCGCTCGATAACGTCGCTAATTGCCTCTTGGACCCGAGTGATCTCTGCAAGCGCTATGGAGCGTACCCACTCAAAGATCCTCCCGATCTCTTGGCCTCTCTCATGTTCCCGAGCATTCGTCTCCTGCTCCCGAGCATTCGCCTCCGCGCGGATGACCTGGAGGCGCTGAACAGCCACCGTTTGTGCCGACAGGAGGGCTCGCCGTAGTCGGACCAGGTCCGACGCTTGCGCCTCGACTATTCGCAGCAACCCCTCGGCTTCCCGTGCATCGCAAGCGATCGGCGTTTGGGGGCTCCAGCCGAGGCGCGGCACTTCGTGCTTCACCTGATCGCCGCGCCGCAACCCAGAAATAACAGCGGACAGGCGACGTATCTCGCTCTGGGTCATTCGGTCGTCGGCATCTTTCAACGAGCGCCGCCTTTGTGCCTTCGTAGCCTTGCCCCGGGCGCCAGACTGGAGTCGTATGATATACCGCCGTGAAGCAGCGATGGGACAGCGGCGACGATCAGCGGCCCGAAAAGCACCAGCTGGACCAGAGTAGCGGCGGCGACGGCGAGCGTTGAAGATTGGTGGTACTGGGCGAAGGTCAGCACAAAGGCCATCTGGAAGGTGCCTACGAACCCTGGAGCGGACGGCACCAAAGTGCTGAGTGCTGAAGCGCCGACCAGCACCAGAAGTTCGGGTAACCCGAGATTGAGCTCAAGGGCTCGGCAGATTGCCCAGAGCGCTCCGGCCTCGTTGGCATAAATGATACCGGTGAGGCCGACCACCAGCAGCAAACGCTTGCCCACGACCGCCGCAACAGATTGTTGCAGTAAATTGAGCTGCTTGGTGACGCGCGGCCAGCCAGAAAATAGTCTTATGAGCGGAATCTTTTGGAGCAGCATCCAACCTACGACTGCTCCGCAGAAGATTAAGGCTCCACCAACATTGACGAATTTCAAAACCTTGTTCTGTTCCGTTAAGTTAGACTGTTCCGTAGCCCACAAGCCGATGCCGAGAAGCAAGACCAGGCAAAGGCCGTCAAGGATCCGCTCTAGCACAATTCCGCTGAACGCAACCGCGCGGGGGACACTATGACGGCGACGCATCAACTCCATCCGGAATAGCTCGCCGATCCGGGCGGGCAGCAGAAAATTCATCCCATAACCGCTGACGAGCACGGCGCCGACCTTTCCGTATGACAGACTATCATGGCTGTGGAGCAATATCCGCCAGCGCTGGACACGGACCCCTATGTTGCCAGCATAAAGGGCAAGCGCGATTAGTAACCACGATACGTCGGCGCCCAGAATGACTGCCAGCACGTCGTGCGGGGCGAGATGGCGCATGGATAACCACAAGAAACCGAGCCCGATAGCGAGACCGAGAGTGAGCTTTCGCGCTGTGGAAATCCTGCGGCGCACCGTGAACGGAGCGAAATCAATCACGCGGAGCAGAGAGTGAACACCAATGGCCTTCCGACCCCTTGAATCGCCCGCCGCCGACAACGGCTTCAGGTGCTCGTTGCTGTCGAAGAACCTGGTTGCGCCCACATCCCTGATCCCCCCTGACCCCATGTGGTTAAGAAATCAGAAATTCCTCTCAAACACCAGCGGTTTTCTTGGAGCCGTCCGATTGGAAAAAGCGTTTGCGTCTAAATCTGAATTTCACCAGATACCCCAGCGCCTTGAGTCCGTCTACCCAATTGATCTTCTTTCCTTGATCGTAAGTACGGCCATAGTAGCTGATTCCGACTTCATATATTCGCCAACGCCGTTCCCGGGCTATTTGGGCACTTATCTCAATCTCGACACCAAAGCCATCTGCGGTGAGATGTAGCCCTTTCAAAACGTCACTCGTGAACATTTTGTAGCAGACCTCGATGTCGGATAACATTTGGTCGTAGAGCAAGTTGAATACAAAGGAGATGAGGCGATTTCCGAGGTAATGGTGAAAATACAATGATCGGTGCGGTGCACCGTAGAATCGGGAGCCGTAGACGACGTCGGCAACGTTGCGTTCGACGATCAGCGGAAGCATCCGCGACCAATCATTCGGATCGTATTCAAGGTCCGCGTCCTGGATGACGATGACGTCGCCGACAACATTCGCGAGACCGGTCCTGACCGCGGCACCCTTACCCCTATTACGTGTGTGAAAAAGCGTCGTAACCGAAAATCCGCCCGAGTTTTGCGGACCCTCCGCGGAAAGGATAAGCTCGCCCTCGCAGGTGAGCGAGGCGGAACGCCACACTCCTTCGGCGTGGTCGAGATTTCGCCTCAGCCATTCAGAGGTACCGTCGCTCGAACAATCATCGACAATGACGATCTGCTTCGATACCGTAGGGAGAGCGCCAGCGACCTCGACTAGTAGCGGGCCGATGGTAGGCGCCTCGTTATAGGCAGGAACCACGACCGAAAGCATGGGCATCGGCTCCGAACGATAAAGATTGCCACTCGGTAACGGGCTCCAGGAAACTCCGACCTGGCTGAGGTTTGCTCACGGCTCACGATGTGATTATCGCCTGCAGGGGATCGCCAATTGGTCTTAATTACCTGTCCCATGCGTCCTCACTGAGAGGTACATCCGACATCCCCCGGATTTCAAGCCTGTGGTCGGGTAATTGAGATAACGCTTCGGCATGGTACCTTGTTTGGCAAAGAAAACCGAGCGCTATCGCCGTTTCGGCGGCAGAGGGTGCCGGTTGCTGGTGGGGCGGAGCACGACGAGATCGCGAACCAGATCGTGGGGGCGCACAAGCGCTGCGACACGCTCGCCGATAAGCTTGCAAGTCGGAATGCGCGGCTCTCGATGCGCGGCTTGCCGAGCTGGTTAAGTTCTAACCTCGTGCATGACCCGCGAAGCTGCGCCATGACGGCGAAAACCGGTGGCTCAACGAGTCGGGCCCTCGCGGCGCAGCGCTTCAGTCGCGATCAACGCGCCGAATCCATCGGGCGGCGGCGGTCGGTAGATGGGTCGGCCGGTTTGTGTTATAGGGCACGAGCATGATTTGCGGCTGGCGGATAAGGCGCGGTGCTTGTTCGATGGGCGACGAACGACGTATCAGAAATACTCGGGCGCGGACCAATGGTCAGTGGCTGCTGAATGACCCGTCCGGAGGCTATTCCCGACACCAGAGCCGATAGTGTCGTCGATATACCGGGGCCGCCGACCCGCTTCGTCAGCGCCGTGAACGACATCGCAGAAGGGTTCCGCCAAAACTGGCTGTGGATCCGGCTGGCGCATCAAGATCTGCGGCTGCGGTATCGCGGCTCGGTGCTCGGCCCGCTCTGGCAGACCCTGACGACCGCCATCATGATCGGGGCGATGGGGCTCATCTACGCAAAGCTGTTCCATACCGAGCTCGAAGATTATCTGCCGATGCTGGCGGTAGGGCTGATTCTTTGGCAGTTCTCGGCAGGTATGATAACCGAAGGATGCGGCACTTTCGATTCGGTGCGAGGGATAATTCAACAGGTCAAATTGCCGTTTTCCCTGCACGCCTATCGTTTAGTTTATCGCAATATACTGGTCTTGGCGCATAGTCTTGTCATTGTCCCGATCGTATTGATCATTTTTCCTCATCCGATCGAATGGCTTCGCCTGTTGGAATTGGGCCCGGGATTTGTGCTCATCGCGATCAACGGGATGGCGGTCAGCGTTCTGCTCGGCATGATCTCCGCGCGCTTTCGCGACGTGCCGCCGATAGTGGCCAACATTGTTCAAGTCGTGTTTTTCATCACGCCCATTATGTGGCCGGCAAGCGCACTCGGAGAGTACAAGTGGTTCGTCACGCTCAACCCGCTATATCCGGCAATCGATGTTATCCGCGCGCCGCTTCTCGGCCAGCCGACCGAACCGCATTCATGGACAATTCTGTTAATGGTTACCGCGGCTAATTGTGCGGTGAGCTTCCTTTTCTTTTCGCGTTTCCGGTCGCGCATCGCTTTTTGGGTTTAGGTGTCATGTCGTTTTTGCGGCTGCGCAACGTCTCGGTCGAGTTTCCGATCTATCACGGCAGCAGCCGGTCGCTGAAAAAGGTGCTGCTAGCCTCTTCGACTCGGGGAAATCTCGCCCGAGATGCAGGCGACCGTATCAATGTGCGCGCGTTGGACGAGGTGAGCTTCGAGGTCAGGGATGGTGAGCGATTCGCGCTCATCGGTCCGAATGGCGCCGGCAAGACGACCTTGCTCAAGGTCCTTGCGGGCGTATTCGAGCCGACCCACGGACGTTTTGCCTCGTCCGGCCAAGTGTGTTCGCTGCTCGATACGACCGTTGGTCTCAACGCGGATGCTATAGGATACGAGAATATTATCCTGCGTGGCATGTATATGGGTCTCCGCCCTCGTGACATGCGTGAGCGTGCCGCCGCCATTGCGGAGTTCAGCGAGCTTGGTGACTACCTAGACATGCCGGTGCGGACTTATTCTGCCGGAATGATGGTTCGGCTTTCGTTTTCCATCTCCACCTGTGTCCCGCCCGACATCCTGATCATGGATGAGTGGCTAACGGCGGGGGATGCTCAATTCCTGGCAAAAGCCCAACGGCGCATCGAGGAGTTTGTTCGGAATTCGAGCATTCTGGTTCTCGCCTCGCATTCGATGGAACTCGTCGAG
>WNFS01001449.1_pt1 | contig 17684 bp, 21 predicted proteins | sample 5400141 | NCBI WGS metagenome assembly WNFS01 (sample SAMN13153358, study PRJNA577476) | soil metagenome | isolation source: 60 cm saprolite under Madrone tree | place: USA:California | collected 2016-06-14
CCTGTCGTGCTCCACCTCCGGGACCTCCTCGGTGATGATCGAGAGCAGAATGATCTCCTCGTGGAGGGCCTTGTTGTACATGAGGTGGCGCTGCAGGACCAGCGGCGCGCCCGCGACGTCGTGGGTCAAGAAGACCGCCGTGCCGAGCACGCGCGGTGGCTTCGTACGCTCTACCTCAGCGAGGAAGTGATCCATCGGGACCGCGGCCCGCGCCAAGATCCCGCGGAGCAGCTCGGTCCCCCGATTCCAGGTACTCAGGCCAAGGAAGACGCCGCCGCCGATCGCGAGCGACACCCAGCCGCCATGTTCGATCTTGATGACGTTGGCGCCGAGGAACGCGAGGTCGATCGTGAGGAATGCGCCGGTCAACGCGCCCGCGCGCACCACCGACCAGCGCCAGCGCCGGCGGGCAATGACGTAGAACAGCACCGTCGTCACCGCCATCGTTCCGGTCACCGCGACGCCGTAGGCGGCCCCGAGGGCGCTCGACGACTCGAAGCCGAGGACGAGAAGCAAGCAGCCGATCATCAGGGCCGTGTTCACTTCCGGGACGTAGATCTGCCCCGCCTTCGACCGCGACGTATGAACGATCGAGACGCGGGGGCTGTAGTGGAGCTGCACGCATTGCTGCGTCAGCGAAAACGCGCCGGAGATGAGGGCTTGTGACGCGACGACGGTGGCGAGCGTCGCGATCGCGACGAGCGGATAGAGGAAGGAGCGCGACGCCAAGAGGTAGAACGGGTTCTGGACCGCGTCCGGAACGCGCAGGACCAGGGCGCCTTGCCCGAAGTAGTTGAGCAGGAGCGCGGGAAACACGACTCCGAACCAGGCCAGGCGGATGGGTGTGCGGCCGAAGTGCCCCATGTCCGCGTACAGCGCTTCCGCCCCGGTCACGGCGAGCACGACCGAGCCGAGCACGAGAAAGCTGGCGAGACCGTGCTCCCGGAAGAACTGAATGCCGTACCACGGGTTCACCGCGAGCAGAATCGCCGGCGCGCGAACGATTTCGAGGGTCCCGAGCGTCGCGATCGTGCCGAACCACACGAGCATGATCGGCGCGAAGACGCCGCCCACCCTCGCCGTCCCGTACTTCTGGACGAAGAACAGCAGGAAGAGGATGAGCAGGGTGGACGGAAGTACATACGGTTTGAACGCCGGTGTGACGACCTCGAGACCTTCGGCGGCGCTGAGCACCGAGATTGCCGGCGTGATGACGCCGTCACCGTACAGGAGGGCCGCACCAAACAGCCCCAGCGCGAGGAGGACACCCCGACGCCGCTTCGGGCGGAGCAGGGCGAGGAGGGCCACGATGCCGCCTTCGCCGTGATTGTCCAAGCGCATGACGACGAGGATGTACTTCACGCTGACGATCAAGACCAACGACCAGACGATGAGCGACAGCACGCCGTAGACGGTGGAGGTTGTCGGCGCCAGCCCGTACTCGGCGTGGAAGCACGCCCGGAGTGCGTAGAGAGGGCTCGTGCCGATGTCGCCGTACACGACGCCGAGGCTGGTCAACGAGAGAGCCGCAAGCCGTCGTCCGGTCGGCCTTGGCTCCGCGGCTGGTCGATGCCGTGATCGCGCGGTCCTGCGATCGGCTGGGAGTCGCGGGTCCGCGTCGTGACCACTCGTTCTCACACTGATCACAGGATACTTGACAGGTCCCTCGGGGCCCTCCCCGCCTCGCGTGAGCTTCAGTAAACGACGAAGACGCGCGCCCTGGCGATCGTTGGGATGTCCGCGGGCCGATGCTTCGTTGCCCGGCGGCGAATCATCGCCTCGGCTGCTGGTGGTGAGCCTTCACTTCCTGCGCGATCAACTCGTTGAGCGCCTTGGCGACCGGGTCGGGGTCTCGCCAGATCACCGGAATGTCGGCGCCCTTCGCCAGCACGATGTCGCTGACCAGCTGGAAGGATCGGTCGTACTCAGACTTGGTGACGTGAGTCACGGCGCCACCCCGGTGCCGGAGCTCGTCCCATGCACCGATCACGAGTTCTTGATGAACCCGCACGTGGTTCTGAACGGCCTCGAGCACATCCTGGGGCGCTCCGTCGAGCTGGCGGACGGCGCGGTGAATGACTTCACGGAAGCTGGCGAACCCCTCGACGGTCATCGGATCAACCCTCACCGCCGTCCTCTCGGTACGGATCGTCGTCCAGGCTCGACCCGGAAAGGCCCGCGAGGGACTTCGCGTAGCGAGAGGGATCGGCCACCGCGTCGGCAGCGACAGGGGAAACGCTGCGGCGCCCGGACACTTCTGGGCTGGCCGGCCGATCCATGAGCATTCCTCCCATTCCTGAACCTAGCCGGTCGGGTCCCCGCGCGCCTATTGGACCTTGGTCCAGTAGGCACAGCAGACCCGAACCAAGCGCTCACGGCCGTCACCGGTCCCGAACACCGCGCCAGCGTCCTGCGCGAAGGGCCAGCGACAGGCATCGGCTGGACCAAGGTCCAATAGGCAGGGCGGATGACGCCGACTAGATTCGAGAGCGACGGGGGAGGCCTACCATGGATGACATCCGACAACGGCTCGATCAAGATCTGATGTCGGCGGTAGCCCGCCTTCACCAGCTGCACCGGCCGGTGCCGGTCCCGAAGCTCCCCGAAGCGATCGGCGACAACTCTCCGTTCGCCGACGAGGTCGACGGGAGCCAGGTCAACGAGAGCCTGGAGATCGCCTTTGCCACACGGGAGCTGCTGCTGGCGCGCGTGAACCGCCTGTCGGCAGCGCTCGAGCGAATCGGCGAGGGTGACTACGGAGCCTGCGTCGAGTGCGGCGGCCCGATCTCGCCGGCTCGACTGAACGCCATGCCCGAGGCACAGACCTGCGTTCGCTGCCAGGACAGCCTCGAGCGTCTTGGCCGCCAAGCCGATCGGAGCCGGCACAGCGTGTTCGCCGCCGGCCACGACGGAGCGATCCACGCGGAGCCGGGCTTCGGCTCGCTCGTCGCGCCTGCCCGGCGAAGAGGACGACGATACGAATCGATGCGTCCGCTGGCCTCGTAGCAGGCCGGCCGTGATCAAATCACGCCGAAATGCCGAAGCGCCTCTTCGATCGCCTCACGCTTTTCGGGCGGGCACGGCTCGACGTCACGATCCCGACGGGCGCGGTTCGCCTCACGCAGCGTCGGTATGCCGTGAACCTCCTTGACATGGGCGATCCACCCCGTTTTCGGGATGAAGCCATGATGACGCTGCACGAACTTCTGAATCTCGTCGTCCGTGGCCATTTCCTGCCCTCCACGATCGTATAAGGATGAACCTAATCGACGTCGCCGCGGCCTGAGTATTGGACCTTGGTCTACGAGGCATTCCTGTCGCCGCGAGGGATCTCGGCCGGCGAACGCCGACTAGCTTGAGGGAGTCACGAGGGGGCGAGGTCCGATACAGATGAGCGATCAGCCTCAGGGCTCAAACGGACCCGATCTCACCCTCGGCACTCCGGTGGACTCACTCGCCGACGGCGTTCCCGTGCTCGGTCACGTCGGGAGCAGTGCGATCATCCTGGTCCGCCGTGCCGATGCGATCTCGGCGATCGGCGCGACGTGCAGCCACTACGGCGGGCCACTGGCCGAGGGGTTCGTCGTCGACGACACCGTCCGCTGTCCCTGGCACCACGCCTGCTTCAGCCTTCGCACGGGCGAAGCTCTGCGCGCACCTGCGCTCGACCCGGTTCCGTGCTACGCGGTCGTCGAGCGGGATGGTCGTGTGTTCGTCACTGGAAAGCTGGCGGCGCCGGGCAGCGTGCGGCGTCGGGTGCCTCGTGGGACGCCGCTGCCGCGGTCGGTGGCAATCGTCGGAGCCGGGGCGGCCGGAAACAGCGCGGCCGAGGAACTGCGGCATCTCGGGTTCGATGGAGCCATCACGCTCATCGATCAAGACCGGGAGGCGCCGTATGATCGGCCGAACCTGTCCAAGGACTACCTGGCCGGAACCGCGCCGCAGGAATGGCTTCCGCTGCACCCGCGCGCCTACTACGAGGAGCGTGGTGTGGAACTCGCGCTGGGCCGTCGGATCACGGCGCTCGATCCCGCCCGCAAGCGCCTGACGTGGGACGACGGAACAACGGGAGAGTTCGGCGCGATCGTTCTCGCGCCGGGAGCCGAGCCGATCCGGCTCGACATCGCCGGCGACGGTCCGCCTATTCACTACCTGCGCACGCTGGAGGACAGCCGCGCCATCATCAAGGCGGCCGAGGGAGCGCGGCGGGCGGTGGTCCTTGGAGCGAGCTTCATCGGGCTCGAGGTCGCGGCCTCCCTCCGCGCCAGGAAGATCGACGTGCACGTGGTCGCCCCGGGGCGGCGCCCGCTCGAGCGCGTTCTGGGCGCAGAGCTCGGTGAGTTCATCCGTGCCCTGCATGAGCAGCACGGCGTCGTCTTTCACCTGGGCCAGCCGGCGAGCGGCGTCGAGCGGGGCGGCGTCGTGGTCGAGGGAGGCGAGCGAGTCACGGCGGATCTCATCGTCGCTGGCGTCGGCGTCAGGCCGGCGACGGCGCTGGCCGAGCAGGCGGGACTCCACATCGACAACGGGATTCTCGTGAACGCCTACCTCGAGACGGAGCACCAGGGGGTCTTCGCGATCGGCGACGCGGCGCGCTGGCCGAACCCGCGCGGCGGCGGGCTCGTGCGCATCGAGCACTGGGTGGTGGCGCAACGCCAGGGCCAGGCGGTCGCGCGAACGATCGTCGGCGAGCGGGCACCCTTCACCAACGTGCCCTTTTTCTGGAGCCAGCACTACGACATTTCGATCAACTACGTGGGCCATGCCGAGCGCTGGGACGCGCTCGAGGTCGAGGGGAACCTCGAGCAGCACGATGGTGTCGTGCGTTATCGCGAAGCCGGGCAGGTGGTCGCCGTCGCCAGCCTCTCTCGCGACCGCGCCAGCCTCGAGGCCGAGCTCGCCATGGAACACGAGGTCACGGCGTCGCGATGAATCCTCGCCGCGCTTTCGCTGTTCTTCGCCTACTTGCTCTTTCCCCTGGTCCGGCTCACGCAACGCTGGGTGGTCGGACGCCGGGCGTTCGCGATCGTAGTCGCCGCATGCTCGCGTTCCTATTGGACCAAGGTCCAAACAGAAGAGGTGTGAGATGCCGATCGCCTATATTCAGCGAACGCGGGAGCGATATGCCGAATACCCACCCTTCAAATGGATCGCCAATCACGAGGCGCCCTGGACGGTTCTGACGAAGCCTCTCACGGCCTGTCGACTGGCGTTGATCAGCTCCGGGGGCTTTTACACGAAGGAGCAGGCGTCGTTCACCGAGAACGACAGCTCGTACCGGCTGATAGCCAAGAACACGGCTGCGCAGGATCTGCGCATCTATCATCACGCCTACCGTGACGATGATCCTGATCGCGATCCGAATTGCGTGTTCCCACTGGATCGCCTTCGCGAGCTCGAAGCCGCGAACGTCATTGGCGGCCTCGCCGATGACGCGATCAGCTTTGTGACGTCGTACTCGGCCAGCCGCGATATCGAGCGTGCTGCAAAGATCGTCGTGGAGCTCCGGCGGATGGCCGTGGACGCTGTGCTCCTCGTCCCTGTCTGACCCGTCTGCCACCAGTCCGTCGGACTGACGGCCCGCGAGATCGAGAAGGCTGGGATCCCGACGCTTTGCATGACCTCGGCCTGGGACATCACTTTTGCGGTTCGGCCACCACGAGCGGTCTTCCTGAACTTCCCGCTGAATCACCAGACCGGTAAGGCCGGTGACTCGGCCCTGCAACGCACGATCCTTCTCGAGGCCTTCCGCGCGTTCGAGACGCTCTGGCTCCCCGGACAGATCGTGTCCCTGCCCTATGTGTGGGACCCGAACGACCACGGCTGGGAGGATCGGGACTTCGGGCCGGGGTTCGAGCCATACGGCGTAGGGGCATCCCTGCAACCTGGCTTCACCGAGCGCGCCTTGAGCCGCGCACGGAGCACGCGCGGCTGAAGATGCGGCGCCACCGGGGGCGCTCTACCGACCGCGAGAGGCCTCAAAGGCTTCGCGCTGACGCGGCCGGCTATCGAAGTATGCCGGCAGCAGCGCTGTCGCCCGCTCAAACGCGTCTGCCGATTCACGGTACCGCCCAATCAAGTTCGCGGTGAGACCGAGATTCCCCCAAGCGTCGGCATAGTCTGGCCGCACGCCGACCGCCTCGCGATACGCCTGCACCGCTTCCGCGTGACGCCCGAGCCTGTTCAGGGCGAGGCCCATGTTGTAGTGCGCGTCCGCGTCCATGGGGGCCAGTTCGACGGTCTCTCGGAACTCGCGGAGAGCCGCGCCTGGTCGACCAAGCATGACCAGAGCCACGCCGAGATTGTAGTGCGCGTCGACGTCGTCTGGCGTCAGCCGAATCGCGTTCTCGTAAGCGAAGCAGGCCTCCTGCCACTGCTCGAGCCGACTGAGTGAGAAGCCGAGATTGGTATAGGCCGCGGCGTAGTCGGGTTTCAGGCGAATGGCTTCCCGGTATGCCTTCACCGCATCGGCGTATCGCGTGAGCTCGCCGAGTTCGACGCCCTTCTTGTAGGCGGCTTCGGCACGGATGTCGACGGGGAGGCGCGAACGCATCGCTTCGTCGCAAGCGTCCACGGCGGCCTGTCCTTGAAGGACCGCGCATCCAAGCATGGGGTCCGCCGACGGCGCCCGGGCACTACGAGTCGCAGGGCCCGCAGTACCGACGAGCCCACAGAGTAGGACCAGGAGAATGAGGGTCCAGAGGACGCGTACGTGATGCCCGGCCACGGCTCCCCTCCTGAGCGGGCATCAAGCGCCATTGCCCCTCACGAGGAGTGTCGACGACGGGCGGCGAGCGCGCCATTGGACCTTGGTCTCTATTTCACGCGTCGCGCGACCATGCGTCGGGGCATTCGCATTGGACGAAGGTCCAATAGGCAGGCCGGAGGACGCCGACTAGATTTGTGACGAGAGAAAGGCGGCGACTATGCCCGAGTATCTCAAGGACGTGCTCGCCCTCGCGGTCGCCATCGTCCTGCTGGTGATGTTGGTATGGCTCCCTACCTGGGCTGGGATGTACCGACTGCCGCCCAACACAGAAAGGGGTTCCCGAACCATCAGATCGCAGCCCGTCTCCGAACTGCTCACCGAACCGCTTCGTCTGGAGGGCGCCGATGTCATGGCAGCCGCGAGCGGACACGACGCACTGGCGCTCTTCCGCCGGCAACACCCGACATCCCGGGAGACGTGCTGATCCGTGCAATCGCCGCGGTGGCTCGGCATTCGATCTCAGTGGTCGTTGTCACAGGTGAAAGCGTCCCTGACTCGTGCCCTCGACGCCGGTGCTGGCGCCGTTTTCACGAAGCCGTGCGAGTGGCGAAGCGTCGTGACGTACCTCGACGGGCTCAACTTCGCGCCCGCGTCTGAAATTACGCGAGCCTCGAATCGTCGGGTATTGGACTAAAGTCCCATAGCGTGTCGGCGGTCTCCTCGAGCGTCTGAAAGTTCGGCCACCGACGCGACTCTTCTGTAACCGGACGCGACCAAGGTCCAATATCACGCGCAGAGGCGATGGCCTAGAGTGGTCGTGAGAAGGCCTTTCAGTGACCACTTCCCCAATCATTGCCATCGTGGACGACGATCTGTCGGTTCGGCGAGCGCTGGGTCGCCTGATTGAGGCGGGCGGCTACACAGGTCAGATCTTCGCCTCGGCCGGGGAGTTTCTCGATTCGTTGCGCCGGGGTCGACCGGCCTGTCTCCTTCTCGACATCCACCTGAACGACGGAATGAGCGGATTCGATCTTCAGGAGCGATTGGTGGCTGACCGAGTCGGCGTCCCCGTCGTCTTCGTGACGGCCTATGACGACGCGCCGACCCGTAGGCGCATCGAAAGGTCCGGGGCGGCCGGCCATCTGTGGAAGCCCGTCGATGGACAGGCGTTGCTCGACGCTATCCGTCGGGCAATCGGCTAGGCGCGAGCGCGAGGAGTCGGTCGTGCACTCGTAGGACCAAGGTCCACTGGCCGGCGATCTCACCGCGCTGCTAGCGTGAAGGCAGGGAGGATCCCATGCACTTTCTCATGTTCATCGTCATCGGATTGATCGCAGGAGCGCTGGCCGGTCGGGTCGTGAGCGGCCATGGTTACGGCTTGCTCGGAGACATCATCCTCGGGGGCGTCGGTGCGCTGCTGGGCGGTTGGATGTTCGCCGCGTTGCTCGGCGTCGGCGGAAGCGGGTTCGTCGTCAGCCTCATCATGGCGTTCGTCGGGGCGACCGTCCTGCTCTGGCTGATCCGGTTGATTGCGCCGCTTCGCGCGTAGTCACCCACGGGACGGGCGGAGGGAACAGGATGAAGGGAAGAGCCGGCCTCGACGCACGGGCTGACGGGCGCCACGTATCGACCCGCGTGCTCGCCCGCTTGGCGACCACGGGCATCTATCTGGTGCGTGGCGTCCCCCGCGATCTTCAGCGGGCCGCGCGTGTCCGCGCCGTGCGTGAGGGGACCACGCTCCGCTGGGTCCTGCTGCAAGCCTTGCGCGACTATGCGATCGGAACCTGGACGCCAAAGGGAACACAATGACGTCGCCGCATGACCGGCGACGACCACATGCCGTGGAGGCTTCCATGTCACGCCAACCGCTCATCCATCGCAGCGCTGACCAGTCCACACCAAGCGCGAGCGTGAGCATCGCACGCACACGCCTGTTCGTCGTCGATGTCGATCGCAAGAAGCGTATCGACGATTCCATCGACTATTTCGGCAACGGCGGCGCGCGCCGAGTCGTCGTCATGGCGGACTCGTGCGGCGAATCGCTCCTCGACGCGTTGTTCGACGCGGACGGTGCTCCGTGAGCGCGGTGGAGCCCCGGCGTTTCGGCGGTTCGCGGGATCATCGGAGCGGGCGTGCTGCGCTGACGTCGGTGTGCGCCGTGCAATCCTCGCCTGCGCCGAATTCCGGTCTCGGACTGCGTTCTCCCTGATCCCAGCTCACACAACAGTGGTTCATCACCACCGTCCGGATCGTGCGACCAAGGTCCGATAGCGGGCTGGATCATCGCCAACGTAGGATCGAGCCCTGATGCACGCATTACAACCGTGATCAGGTGGAGTTCACCATTAGCGGGAGGTAGGACGATGAAACGCGGACTGTTCTTTGCTGTGCTCATGCTGTTCGTCGTGGGCTGCAGTCAGAAGTTCTACGGTCCCTCCGGCGCGCCCGGCGCTCAGGGCGTCAGCGGTGTTGCCGGTCCCGCGGGCCCGATGGGCCCGGCAGGGCCGCAGGGTTCCGCGGGCCAGCAAGGCGTCGCCGGTGTGCAAGGCCCAGCCGGTCCGGCGGGGATCCAGGGCCCGGCCGGTCTGCCCTGGACCACGTTCAAGGACATCCTCTTCGATTCCAACAACGCGACAATCCGGACAAACGAGATGGTCAAGGTCTCCGAGATCGCGGACTACGCGAAGCAGAATCCTTCGGTCAACGTCGGCCTCGACGGCCACACGGATCCGTTCGGCACCGACGGCTACAACCAGGGCCTCAGCGAGCGTCGGGTCGGCGTCATTCGTGACGCGCTGATCCAGGCCGGCGTCGCGGCGTCGCGGATCCATTCGGGAGCCTTCGGCGAGTCGCGGCCCAAGTGCAATGACAACACCCGGGAGTGCTGGCAACGCGACCGGCGTGTCGAGGTGCTGATCAGCAGCGACGTGGCGCGCAAGTAGCGGCTGGGCGATGACCGTCCGCCGAGCATGTACGTCTTCAACGACGGGTACGTCGAAATTCCAGGGTTCAGGCTGCTCGGCCGGTACATTCGGCCCACGAGCGTCGGCCATGAAGCTTCGGTAAGTAGACACGCTGTCGGGGGATCTCCTTCGCGTTCTCCGCGGGGGCGATTCCCCGGCCTTCGACCTGACGCGAGTCCTTGACCTCGGCGTGCGAGCCGTTTACGGTCTGGCCCGACATCGGAGAGGGAGGACCGGTCCATGGACAGACTCGCAGGCAAGGTCGCGCTGATCAGCGGCGGTGCGCGCGGGCAGGGAGCCACCGAGACGCGGTTGTTCGTCCGCGAAGGCGCGGCCGTGGTGTTCGGCGACGTGCTCGACGACGACGGGAAGAAGGTCGAAGCCGAGATCCGCGCCTCGGGAGGAGGCAGGGCCACCTACGTGCACTTGAACGTGACCCGCGAAGCGGACTGGCGGGCGGCCGTGGCCACGGCCGTGCAGACGTACGGCAAGCTCGACGTGCTGGTCAACAACGCCGGCATTCTCTTCCGGTCGAAGATCGAGGACACGAGCGAGGCCGACTGGGATCGCATCATGGCGGTCAACGTCAAAGGCGTGTTCCTCGGCACCAAGTGCGCGATCCCGGCCATGCGACAGGCCGGTGGTGGCTCCATCATCAACATCTCGTCCACGGCGGGACTGGTCGGAAGCCCGGGCGAGACCGCCGCGTACAGCGCCACCAAGGGCGCCGTCCGACTCTTCACCAAGTCCACGGCCATCCAGCACGCCAGGGACAAGATCCGCTGCAACTCCGTGCATCCGGGGCCGATCGCGACCGACATGATCAAGGACGTGCTGGAGAATCGAGCGTCCTGGGAGCAGCGCCTGCGCCGTCTTCCCATGGGACGCGTGGGAACGCCGGAGGAGGTCGCCTACGGCGTGCTGTACCTCGCGTCGGACGAGGCGTCGTACGTGACGGGGAGCGAGCTGGTGATCGACGGCGGCACGACCGCCGAGTAGATCGACGAGAAGGAGGACTTCCCCAATGGCGTTGACCCTCGCGGAAGCCAATCAAGTCATTCAAGGTGCGATCAACCAGGCCAGGGACATGAAGATCAGGATCAGCGTCGCGGTCTGTGACGCCGGCGGTCGCCTGATCGCCTTCAATCGCATGGACGGTGCGATCTGGGGCAGCGTCTACGGCTGCCAGGGCAAAGCCATCGCTTCGGCTGGCTTCTCGCGGCCGAGTGGTGAGCTGGCCGAGCGCGCGGGGAGCCCGATCATCCAGGGCATCGTCGCGGCCGAAGGCGGCCACATGATTCCCAGCCAGGGCGCCGTGCCGATCATCCGCAATGGCGTGCTGGAAGGCGCGTGCGGCGTCGGAGGAGGAACAGCGCAGCAGGACGAAGACTGCGCCCGCGCCGGGGTGGCGAAGCTCTAGCTGGGCCTCTCGCGTACAATCGTGTCGGAGGTGTCGGCATGCAGATCCGTCTGACGCGTGATCTGGAAGACCGCGGCCGCGCGGCGCCGGGGTCGATGACGGTCGATACGTTCCTCTCGCGCTTCCCCGAAGTCCCCCGCGAGTTGCGCGACGAGCCGGTGGTGGGCGAGTTCGTCCGGGCGTTCGGCGCGCAGTTGCAGGTCGCGCAGAAGCCGTCGCCGTGCGTGGCGCGCGCGGACGGTGGCGACGCCGAGCACCACTTCTACACGCGTCTGGTCAACGACCTTGCCATCTACGGCATCGGTCTGGCCCGGCGCGATCGCACGCTCCAGCGCCTCGAACGCCTCCTCACCGAGTACCGGGCGCAGCCGGCTACGTTTGCCTGCACGCTGGTCCCGCGAAAGGCGCCTGGCGCGCCGCGCACGGGGTGCGCCGCGCAGACCTGAGGAGGCGCGAGGCTAGCGCACACGCTTCTTCCGCGGCCGCGAGCGGCCAGTTCGGGCTACACTCTCGACCGTCCCGTACGAGGTGCCAATGGCTTTTTTCTCGGCCATGATCCTGGCCCTACTGACCGGCTCTTTGGTCGTGGCGACTCCCCGGCCCGCCGCAGCCGCGGATACGCCGCGGCGAGGTGGTGTGCTGCTGGCCGTGATCGCCGCGGAGCCGCCGAGCCTCGATCCCCACCAGGAGAGCACCTTTGCCTGCATCCAGCTGGTGGCGCCACTCTACAGCACGCTCGTGCAGATCGATCCCTACGGTTACCCGAAGATCGTCGGCGACGTGGCCAGTGACTGGAAAATCGCGCCCGACGGGCTGACCTACACGTTCAGGATCCGGCCGGGAATCCGGTTCCACGATGGCTCGCCGCTGACGGCCGCCGACGTCAAGGCCACGTACGACAAGATCGTCTTTCCGCCGGCGGGCACGTTGAGCATCCGGAAGAACGCCTACACGGAGATCGCCAGCATCGAGGCGCCCGACACGAGCACCGTCGTCTTCAAGCTGAAGTTCCCGTCGGCCTCCCTCCTGAACAACCTGGCCTCGCCGTGGAACGTCATCTATCCCAAGAAATACCTGGACAAGGATCCGAACTACTTCAAGACGAACGTCGTGGGCTCTGGGCCATTCAAATTCAAGAGCCACACGCGCGGATCGACGTTCGAAGGTGAGCGGAATCCCGACTACTTCGTGAAGGACCGGCCGTACCTCGCCGGCTACAAGTTCTTCATCAGCCCGGAAACAACCGTGCGCGCCGCCGCCATCCGCTCCGGACGCGCCTACATCGAGTTCCGTGACCTGCCGAACGCCGAGGTCGAGGCGATCCGGAAGCAGCTCGGCGACAGGGTTTCCGTCCAAACGACGCCGATGGTCGGACAGGTCGGGATCGCCATCAACAACACCGTGAAGCCGTTCACCGACATTCGGGTCCGCAAGGCTCTCGCACTCGGCTTCGACCGCTCCACCGCAGGCAAGGTGCTGTATGGGATCACGGGCCTCAAGCTGGTCGGCGGACTGATGCGTCCGGGCTCGGAGTGGGCGATACCGGACACGGAGCTCCAGAAGCTTCCCGGGTTCTGGAGGGACGCCGAGAAGAGCCGGGTGGAGGCCAGGCGACTCCTCGCCGAGGCCGGTTACCCCAATGGCCTCAAGGTCGTTTTAAAGAATCGCAACGTGAAGCTGCCCTACCAGGACTTCGCCGTGTTCGCGATCCAGGAGTGGCGCAAGATCGGCATCGAGGTCGAGAACCGGCCGCTCGAGACGGCGGCCTGGTTCAACGACGGACAGAACACCGGGAACTTCGAGTTGATCGTCGCGCCGACCGTCGAGTACATGGACGATCCCGATCAGTTCCTCGGCCGTTACGTGACCGGCAGCACGCAGAACTGGGGCCGCATCGCGGATCCCCGGATCGATGACCTGTTCTCGCGACAGGCGAGATCGCTCGATCCCGCCGAGCGCCAGAAGCTCGTCGCTGAGCTCCAGAAGATCGTGCTCGAGAACGCGTACTACTTGCCCGGGCTCTGGTGGATGCGGAACGTGGTGCATCTGTCGAAGGTGAGGAACTACGTGGCGCCACCGAGCCACTACACGAACCAGAAGCTCCAGGACGTCTGGCTGTCGGAGGATTGACGATGCAACGGCACCGGGCACTCTTCACCATCTCCGCGCTCGTTGTCCTGATCGCATCGCTGGCGGTGACGATCCCCGCGGTCCGGGCGGCCGAAACCCCGCGCCGAGGGGGCGTCCTGCTCGCGGCCATCGGCGCTGATGCGCCGAGTCTCGACCCGCACCAGGAGCAAACCTTCGCCACCATCGAGCTCGTGGCCCCGCTCTATAGCACGTTGTTGCAGATCGACCCGCTCCAGTACCCCAAGATCATCGGCGACGTGGCGACCGAGTGGAAGATCGCCCCCGACGGCCTGGCCTACACGTTCAAGCTCCACCAGGGGATCCGGTTCCACGACGGCGCGCCGTTGACGGCGGCCGACGTCAAGGCCACGTACGACAAGATCGTGTTCCCCCCGGAAGGAGTCCGCAGCATCCGGAAGAACGCCTACACGGCGATCGGGAGCATCGAGGCCCCTGACCCGAGCACCGTGGTCTTCAAGCTCAAGTTCCCGTCGGCGTCGCTCCTCGCGAACCTCGCCTCGCCGTGGAACGTCATTTATCCCAAGAAGTACCTGGACAAGGATCCGAACTACTTCAAGACGAACATCGTCGGCTCGGGGCCCTTCAAGTTCAAGAACTACACGCGCGGATCCAGCTTCGAGGGTGAGCGGAACCCGGACTACTTCGTCAAGGACCGCCCCTACCTCGACGGGTACAAGTTCTTCATCAGCCCAGAAACGTCGGTGCGGGCGGCGGCCCTTCGCTCCGGGCGCGCCTTCATCGAGTTCCGCACCATGCCGGGGGCGGAAGTCGATGCGATCCGGAAGCAGTTGGGGAGCAAGATCGTCGTCCAGGAAACGCCCGGGACTGGCCTGTTCGGGATCGCGATCAACAACACCGTAAAGCCGTTCACCGACGTTCGCGTCCGCAAGGCCCTCACGCTGGCGTTCGATCGCCACACCGCGAGCCGGGTGCTGTACCCACTCGCGAGTCTGAGGGACGTCGGGGGCCTCATGCGTCCGGGCACGGAGTGGGCGACGTCGGAGGCCGAGCTTCAGAGGCTCCCCGGATTCGGACGGGACATGGAGAAAAACCGGGCCGAGGCCAGGCGCCTTCTGGCTGAGGCCGGTTACCCCAACGGCTTCAAGCTCATTTTAAAAAACCGTAACGTCAAAGTTCCCTACCAGGACTTCGCCGTCTTCGCGATCCAGGAGTGGCGTAAGATCGGCGTCGAGGCCGAGCACCGGCCGCTCGAGACGGCCGCCTGGTTCGCGGATGGACGGGACACGGGAAGCTTCGAGCTCATCATCAGCGGCACGTTCAACTACATCGATGATCCCGATCTGTTCCTCCAGCGGTACACCACGGGAGACCCGAGCAACTGGGGGCGCTTCTCCGATCCCAGGATCGACGACCTCTTCTCACGGCAAACAAGGGCTCTCGATCCTTCCGAGCGCAAGCGCCACATCAACGAGATCGAGAAGATCGTCCTCGACAACGCGTACTACATCCCGGGCCTCTGGTGGAGGCGCGCCGTGGTGCACTGGGCGAAGGTGAAGAACTACGTAGCGCCGCCCAATCACTTCTCCAATCAGAAGCTCCAGGACGTCTGGCTGGCCGAAGATTGAGCCGGGCGGTATGCAGACATACATCGCGAAGCGGCTGCTCCTGATCATCCCGACGCTGCTCGGGGCGGCCGCCCTCGTGTTCGTGATCATGCGTGTCATTCCCGGGGACGTGGCCCTGCTGATCTTCGGGGGCGACCAGGCCGGCCATATCGATCCGAAGCAGCTCGCCGCCATGCGCCACCGGCTCGGGCTGGATCAACCCCTGGTCGTGCAGTTCGGGACGTGGCTCTGGGGGGTGCTCCGCTTCGACTTCGGCAATTCGCTGTGGACCGGGCGTCCGGTCGTCGAAGAATTACTCGTCCGCCTGCCGCTCTCGCTCGAGCTGGCGCTCGCGGCGACGGTGGTTTCCGTCGTCATCGCGATCCCATTCGGCATGCTCGCCGCCGTTCGCCAGGACACCTGGGTCGACTACGTGATCCGCGTGATCAGCATCGGAGGCCTCGCCATCCCGTCGTTCTGGGTCGGCATCCTCTGCATCTTGTTCCTGGTCATCTGGTTCGGCTGGGGCCCCCCGCTCGAGTTCACGCCGCCCTGGGTCGATCCGTGGGCGAACTTCCAGCAGATGGTCTGGCCCATCGTCACCGTCGGCTACCGGTACGCTGCCGTCACGACGCGGATGACCCGGTCCACGTTGCTCGAGGTGCTGCGCGAGGACTACATCCGGACGGCCTGGGCCAAAGGACAGCGCGAGCGGGCGATCGTGTTCCGGCACGGGCTGAAGAACGCGATGCTCCCGGTCATCACGTTGATCGGGACGGAGTTCGCCTTCCTCATCGGCGGCCTCGTCGTCACGGAGACCGTGTTCACCCTGAATGGCGTCGGCCGATTCGTCGTGGACGCCGTGGCCCACCGCGACTATCCCGTCGTCCAGGCGCTGGTCTTCCTCATCGCGTTCGGTTTCGTGATCGTCAACCTGCTCGTGGACCTGACCTACGCGTGGTTCGATCCGCGGATTCGCTACCGATGAGCGTCGATCGGAGCACGGCGGTGGTCTCAGGCTCGTGGGGCGACTTCGTCACGGGTCCATGGCGACGAATTACGCGCTGACCCACGCGACGGCGACGGCCGAGCTGGCGCCGCGGCTCACCGTTGCCGAAGAGGTCGCGAAGTTCGTCCGAACGAAGCCGCTCGGCGCGGCCGGCGCGGCGATCATCCTCGCCATGATGGCGGTGGCCGGCTTCGCGGAAGCACTGGCGCCGTACGACCCATATCGCGGTGACTACGGATTGCAGTTCGCCCGCCCGAGCGCCGACCACTGGTTGGGAACCGACGAGTTCGGCCGCGACATCTTGAGTCGGATCATGTACGGAGCGCGGATCGCCCTCTTCGTCGGCTTCACCGCCTCGTTCGCGGGCTGCACGCTCGGCGGGCTGCTCGGCGTGATCAGCGCGTACTACGGCGGGAAAGTCGATCTCCTCCTCGAGCGGCTGATGGACATCCTGCTCGCATTCCCGCAGTTGATCCTGGCGCTCGCCATCGCGTCGATCCTGGGCCCGTCGGTCCAGAACGTGGTGATCGCCATCTCCATCCCGATCATCCCGCGCGCCGCGCGCGTGGTGCGGGCAACGGCGCTCTCGGTGAAGGAGAATGTCTACGTCGAGGCCGTGAGCGCCCTCGGCGCGTCGCGCCCTCGCGTCATCCTCCAGCACATCGTCCCGAACGTCATGGCGCCCTACATCATCATCGTCACCGCGCAGCTCGGCGGCGCGATCCTCGCCGAGGCCGCGCTGTCCTACCTCGGCTTGGGGACGGCGGAGCCGACGCCGTCGTGGGGCTTGATGCTTTCTGGCTCCGCGCCGTCGTATGCCGAGAAGGCGCCCTGGATCGGACTGTTCCCCGGCATCGCGATCAGCCTCGGCGTCTTCGGCTTCAATCTCTTCGGCGACTCGCTGCGCGACGCGCTCGACCCGAAGCTGCGCGGACGGTGACGGCGCAGCGAGCGCTTACTTGCCCTTCAGCTTCACGTCCTCGTACGGGCCCGAGTAAGCGTGGCTGGTGATCAGGGTGAGGCCCGACTCCGCCACTCGCGGTCCGTGTCCGTTGATGAAGGCCAGCTCCCAGATGGGAGCGACCATGGCCTTCTCGTGGATGAGCTCCTGGATCCGAAGGAGAATCGTTTCCCGTTTTTTCGGGTCCATCTCGCTCGCCTGCTCCCTGATCAGACCTTCGATGTCGGGATACGTTCCATAGGTGAAGGTGCCGCCCGCGGCCACGAAGGCGTCGAGCCGGGTCGAGGTGTTCCCGAGGGCGCCGCTCGCCGTCTGGATGATGTTTTTCAGCTTCTTCTGGCTGTTCTGCGCGATGAACGCGGCCCGCTCGAGCGGACGCAGCTGGGCACGGATCCCTGCCGCCCGGAGGTAGTTGACGACGGCCTCGCCGAGGTTTGCGTAGGACGCGTCGCAGTAGTAATCGCCCGCATCGAAGCCATTCGGATAGCCCGCATCGGCCAGGAGCTGCCTGGCCTTCACGAGGTCGTAGACCGGCCGCGGCGGCTGCCAGTAGGATTCGAAGGTCTGCGGGATCATGCTCCCGGTGATCTTCGACAGGCCGAGCGTCTCGGCCTGGTTGATGGCCGCCCGGTCGATCGCATAGTTCACGGCGAGCCGCACCCGCTTGTCGCTCCAGGGCGACCTGGCGTCCGTCCACTGCTCGGGGAAGACGAGCCAGAAGGTTCCCGGCGGATAGCTGGGCTTGAGCGTGAGCCCGCCGGTGCGCCGTAGTTCCTCGGCCAGGGCGCCGCGGATGGAGTACGCGATGTCGGCTTCACCACGCTTGAGCATCGCCAGGCGTGTTGATTCGTCGGGGATCGCCCTGAAGACGAGGCGCTTCACGCTCGGCGTCTTCCGCCAGTACGG
>WNFS01001453.1_pt1 | contig 17671 bp, 10 predicted proteins | sample 5400141 | NCBI WGS metagenome assembly WNFS01 (sample SAMN13153358, study PRJNA577476) | soil metagenome | isolation source: 60 cm saprolite under Madrone tree | place: USA:California | collected 2016-06-14
CTCATTGTCGTTGGCGGGCGAACCGATCAGAAAGAGTACATGCTCGCGAACAAGCTGACGGTTATCGGGAAATCCGCGATGGCCACGGTCAAGGTCAAAGGCTGGTTCAAGCCGCCCATGGCGGCGCAGATTAATCAGCGCGATGACGGCTACTACATCGGCCCCGGCGACAAGATGCCCACCGTAAATGGCACGCCGATCACCGGACCTGTGCGCCTGAATGATGGCGACGTCATCGAAGTCAGCGGCGTGCGCATGAACTTCGTCTTCCGCGAGTAGCGCGCGAACCGAAATGGCAGCTCCGTCAGGCGGATGGTGGCAGAGGCGGGGCGGTTTCAGCCTCTACGAGCTTCTCCAGTCATGGTGGCGCCACCGCGTCTCGTTCATTCTGAGCCTCTGCATCACCCTAGCTGCGCTTTCCGTTTACTATTTTGTTTTTTTGCAGGAAAAGCGCACGCCCATTTCCGAACTTGCTGAACGATTGGAACTGGATACTCTCGACACGCGCTTTCGATATAGACCGGCTCTCTTTTCGGCGCCCGATCCGCGCATCGTCATCGTCGACATCGATCAGAAGGCCCAGGAAGTTTTGGGCCGCTGGCCGTTTTCGCGAGTGCATTTTGCAAAGTTGCTGGACATTCTGCATGACGACGGCGCTAGAGTCGTCGCATTTGACATTACCTTCAGCAAGCCCGATCAAACCGCCGCGCCCGTCCGTGCATTAGCCGCGCGACTCGAAAAGCGACGGCAAGCTGGCGAAGCCATCGACGCGAAACTGGCAGAAGAAGTGAAACAACTTGCGTCAGAATACGACGCCGATTCGCAGTTCGCAAAATCCATACGGCGTTTCGGCCCCGTAATCCTGGGCAACTATTTTCTTTTTACGCCCGCGGACCTCGAAGGCGTATCCGAGGCGTCGTTGCAAGCTTACGCCGATCAAATCGCATTCTTCGCTTATCCCCCGGCACACCCCTTGCGCCCTCAGTTCGAGCAGCAGGATAAGCTCCACCTTATGGAGATTCTCTCCTGGGCCAATCTCGTCCCTCGAGGAGCAGAAGCCAATCTCGACACATTGACTTCAGGACTAGGCGGCGACACATCCTGGACTGGTTTTTTCAATTACCCTCCGGATACTGACGGTGTCGTGCGCCGTGCAACTCTCTTCCTGCCGTATGGCCGGTCCGAAAACCCTGTTGATTGGGACCTCTATCCATCTCTCGACATCATGGCGGCCCGCGCGCTCATGGGTCCGGACGCGCAGGATACAAACCTCTTCTACGGTCCGGCCGGAATCGCGCGGATCGACTTCGGCAACCAGCTGTCGGTTCGCACCGACGATCTTGGACAGATGTTAATCAACTATCAAGGGCCACTAGGCGCCTTTCGCCATTTCTCTATCGCTAACGTGCTGCAAAAAAGCGTTCCTCCCGGAACCTTCAAAGGAAAATTGGTTCTGGTCGGAGCGACGGCAACCGGCATCGGCGATCTGCGCGCTACTCCATATGGAGGAAACATCTATCCGGGAGTGGAAATCCATGCGAACGCGATCGACAACATACTCAACGACCGATTCATCAAGCGCGATGCCAAGACCGCGCTCATCGACGCATTGCTGATCTTTATCTTCGGCATCCCGCTGGGCATCTGGATGGCACTGGTGCAGCCGCGCTGGATGTGGTTCGGCGCAGCATTGCTCATTCCTCTGGTGGCCGTGGACTTCGGCGCTTTTCTGGGCGGATGGTGGCTGAACTTTACGGTCCCTGCGATGACCCTCACCGGCAACGTGCTGCTCGTTTCCCTTTATCGCGCGCTCGTCGAGGAAAAGGAAAAGCGCAAGGTACGCACCATGTTTGGGCAATACCTCAGCCCGGAGGTGATTCGGCGGCTGCTCGTCGATCCGCGCCTTGTCGATCCGAAGAAAACCGACATCACCGTGATGTTCAGCGACATTCGCGGCTTCACCAGCATTTCCGAAAAGCTGGACGCGCAGGAGCTCGCGATCTTTCTGAAACAATATCTTTCGGACATGACGCGCATTGTTTTCAGGTATTCTGGCACGCTCGACAAGTATATCGGCGACGCCGTCATGGCCCTCTGGGGCGCGCCTTTCGAAGAAGCTGGCCATGCAACCCGTGCTTGCAACGCGGCGCTGGATATGATGAAGCGCGTGCGCGAGCTGCATAAGGAGTGGGAAGCGCAGGGCAAGCCTAGCCTCGAAATCGGCATCGGGCTGAACACGGGCGTGGCCAGCGTGGGCAAGATGGGCTCGGAGCTGCGATCCGAGTACACGGCGCTGGGCGACGCCGTGAACCTATCCTCACGGCTCGAAGGTCTGAACAAAGACTACGGTACGCACATCATCGTAAACGAAACGACTTATCAAGCAGCCAAGGGAGACGGCTTTGTTTTTCGCGAGCTGGATTTGATGCGCGTCAAAGGAAAGCTGCAACCCGTCACTATCTACCAGCTCATGGGGCGGCAAGCGGATTTTGCCGCGGACGGCTTGGCAGACGAATTGCGTGCCCAACAGGAACTGTTTGCCCGCGCCCGCGAACTCTATCGCGACCGCCAGTGGAAAGCGGCACGGGATGCCTTCCTGGGCTTTCTCGTTAAGTGGCCGAAGGACGGCCCCTCTCGGGTGTATGCGGAACGGTGCCAGGAATATATCGCCGCTGAACCGCCTGCAAACTGGGACGGCGTTTTCGTTATGACCCACAAGTAGCGGCTTCGCCCCGCCCTGCGCACGCGCTAGGGCTTCTCCACTTCGATCAAATTATCGGCGGGGTCACGATCTATGAGCTTGTTGTATGGGTCGATGCCTGCGAACGTCGGTTTCTCATCCACTACAAATTCAAACGTGCCGGTCTCTTGTGTGATCCACTCTTTGTGCAAGTTCAGCCGTTTCAAATGTTCTTTTGTACCGCTGAAGACTCCGACGTCGACCAAATCATGAATTGTCATCGGCGTTTCGTTGCCAGATCCGTCCGACTTCTTCTTCTGCGAGCTGGTCTTTAAGGTCACTTTGTACTTCTTGTCAGGTGTTTCCACGTATGTCGCCGACACCGCCCGATTTTCGTAGAGGACGATAGACTCGAACATGTCGGTGATCACGTATTGCAACTCCGGAGGCGTCTGTTCGCGCAGCGCGGCGACGAATCCGCGCGTATCGGGGAACGGCCCTTTGGCATAGCGGTTTTTCTCGAGGAAATTGCGCAGAGCGAGATTCACTTTGTCCTCGCCAATGTAATCCGCCAGCGCAAACATCACGAGCGCACCTTTCTGATACCAGACGTACGGCTCGCGCTGTACCAGAACGAGCGGTGGTTCGTGGCGCGCCTCGCCAGCGCGTCCCCTCAGATAACGGTCGAGCTTGTAGCGTAGATCCTTCCGCAGCATGTCCTCGCCATACTTCTTCGACATCACCGTTAGCGCAGAATATTCTGCCAGCGATTCGCTCATCATGTTTGAGCCCTGCGTCTGGCTTCCAATCAGCTGGTGGCCCCACCATTGGTGGGCCAGTTCGTGCGCTGTTACGAAATACAACAGATCGATATCGTCGGGCTTCTTCATGCGCTCGATAAAACCGATGTCTTCGGAATAGGGCACGGTGTTGGGGAAAGATTGGGCGAACTGCCGGTATCGAGGAAATTCCAGGACGCGAAACTGGTCGAATTGGTATTTGCCGAAATTCTTCTCGTAATAATCCAGGCCAGTTTTGGTGGAATCCATCATCTTGTCCAGATTGAACTCGTGGCCGGGCTGGTAATAGATTTCGAGCTTCACGTTTTTCCACTGGTCCTTCTTTACGCTGAAGCGGCCGGAAAGAAAGGAGTAGAAATCGTTGATGCGCGTGCCACCCATGCTGTAGTCGAAATAGCGCCGCCCGTTTTCCGTCCACTCGCGCGTCAGGTATCCGGGCGCTATGGCGATCTGGTCTGGGGAGGTGCTGACGACAGCGTGAAACGTTATCCACTCGGAATTGGTCGTGAACAGATTTATATTCGAGTAGTAGGGATCGCCGGGAGGCGCCATCTCTTCGAGAGGCGGCAACTTCTCTTCCCGTCGCCGGACCGGATCGTCGATTTCGTTGTTTTGGTTGTAGCCGATGGTTGGAAAATAGTCGCGGTCAAAAAATGACCCGTTGTAGGCAAACTCCGGCCTCTCGTTGCCGTCTTTAAATCCGCGCGAGGCATAGCCCACGCGGAAATCCATCTTCATCGTTTCATTTGGTTCTAGAGGCTTTTCCAGCTTGTAGATGGAATAAAAATGGTCTTTGTCGGCGAGCGTTTGTTTACATTCGCGATCGAACTTCACTTCCTGAACCGATTCCCTGCTGTCCGTTATGTGCACCTCGTCGATCGGTTTATCAGTGTGATTGACGAGCATATAGTGGCCCGTGCCCGCGAAAGACCTCCGCTCCGGGAAAATGTCCACGGCGACGTCTACATCCGTCACTTTGGGCTGCAGGAGGCGCTCATACTTCTTGTATAGCTGTTCGTACTGGGCGGAGCGATGCCGGTTCTGCTTCGCGGTGCGAAATTGATTCAGCACATGCGTGTTGTAGAAGAACACTGCCCCGCACGTCCCTGCGAAAAGTAGAAACGCAGCCGCCGCGGGGATCAGGTGCCGCATCCGCGGGCCCGCCTTTTTCAGCCGCGCCGCAAACGATTGCTCCGTACCGCGTCTCGCGAACGCGATAGCCAAAACGCCCAGCAATCCTCCGACGCACAACCAGTACGCGGTCACCCAAAACAGCGCTCTCACAAAATGACCGTATCCGTTCATGTCCGAATACGTATAGGGCGTAATTTCGCCATACATGTACAGCCGATTCTCAATTCCCCAGGCATAAAGAGTGGGAATCAAAATGAAGAACCCAATCACGACGGCGTGCGCCACAAACTTATTTCCCAAGACTGTCTGGAGAAACAATGCGAGCAGCACCACCATGAGCAGTTGCGGCAAGTAAATCAGGTAAATCTCTTTTGCGTAGTGGCCTAGTTCGAACCGGAAATATCCACTCAGGGCCTGCGAAAGCACGCCACAGATCAGCACGACGGAGGCCAACACCGTCTCCACCAACGCCAGCGCCAAAAACTTGCTGACAAAGTCGGTCCAGTCGGGCAGCGGCAAAGAATCGTGGATCTGCTCGAAGCGCACATCGCGTTCCCTCCAGATGACTTCGCCCGCGTAAAGCGCCCCAATGATGTAAAGGAACAGTCCAGCCTGGCCCGAAACCAAAGACACCATCAGAAACGTTACGGGCCAGACTTCAACGCCATTGTTGTTTCCCGCGAAATGGCCGCTGATTAACACGAATACGATCATGATCAGCGTGATCGCCCAAAACGGAATTTCACGCACGACATTGAAAAACCGTATGCGGGTCATAGAGAAGAGCTGCCTGCATGTCGTCGAGATACCAAAATCCCGTGTGGCTCGCAGAAGCTCTGCTCCGAGACGCCGAGTCTCCTTCTTCGCGCTGTCTTCGTCCGCTCTCGCCTGCTCCGCTTTCTTTGTGGATCTCCGCGAGCCCAATACCTCGGCGGACATGGGGAAAAGCGCAAAGACAGCCAGCAGTGCGAGAGCGCCGACGCCCAGCCACACCAAGCGGTTATAGAGGAACACGCCCGTCCAATGCGGAAAAAGTGCGTTTCTTTCGACCACCGTCCAGTAGCGCGTCAGACTCTGCACCATGATAATTCCAAACGGATCAGCGATGGACGCCCACGCGCGCTCGAGCTTGTTAGCCGTGATCACCACAATCAGTTCGATGAGATAAAACGCGAAGAGCGCCACGCCTTGCAGATAGACCACAACGATGTTCCGCGTTAGCGCCGCGATACAAAAAAACAGGCTTCCCAGGAAAAAAATCTGCACGATTCCAATCGAAGCGTAGATTTTGAAATACATTCCAAAATCGTTTGGCGCGATCCGAAGCTTGTCCGTCCACGGCATTAGCGTGCCAAGAGCGGTGCCGAAGACGATTCCTGAAAAAACGAAGATGGCGGTCACCAAAGAACCTGCCCACCGCCCGCCAAGGTAGGCGAATTTGGAGATCGGCTTGGTGAAGATCAGCTGGTAGGTATCTCCGTGAAAATCGCGCAGGATTGCGGGGCCAAAGATCGCGGCGATCAATATCGAGCCGTACGCGGTCACAAGCGTGGTGATCAAGAGCACCGCGTAAGGGCCATTCAAGAGCACTTTCCCGCTCCCGGCGGGTCCGAAACCCTGAGCAGCCACGGAGAAGAACGGGAGAATCGCGGCAAGCAAAAAGAAAATATAGGTAGAGACACTCTTAAATCGAAGTTTCAGCTCGAACAAGAAGAAGTCCATGAACATTTGCGCCTCCCCTCTCAATTCGGCCGATGCTGCGACAGTTCGCGAAAATACACGTCTTCCAAATCGGCCTCCACGGGAAGGAATCCATCACTCAGCGACGTCTCCGAATACACGCGCACTTCGTTTAGTCCTCCGACACGATGCATCGAAATCAGCGGATATGCTTTCTCAATGGCCTCTCGTTCCGCGTCCGTCGGAACTACCTTGCTCCACACCCGCCCTTTTACCGCTTCGAGGGCCTGCGACGGGATGCCTTCCAGAATGAGTTCCCCGCTGCTGATAATCGCCATCCGCGAGCACAGCTCGCGAACGTCCGCGACGATGTGGGTGGACAAGATGACAACGACATTGCGTCCGATCGAACTCAGCAAATTGAGAAACCGGTTTCGCTCCGCCGGATCAAGTCCCGCCGTCGGCTCGTCCACGATAATCAGCTTCGGGTTCGCCAGAAGCGCCTGCGCAATTCCGAAGCGCTGTTTCATTCCGCCCGAATATCCGCCCAGGGCTTTCTTCCGCACCTCCCACAGGTTCGTCTGCTGCAGCAATCCCTCAACAATGTCCTTGCGCTCCCCGCCCTTGGTTATCCCCTTCATCACCGCCAGGTGGTTTAACATGTCTATCGCGGACATTTTCGGATAGACGCCGAATTCTTGCGGCAGATAGCCCAGTAATCGCCGGGTGGCGTCTTTGTCGGCGATCAAATCCAGCCCGTCGAGTGTGGCAGTGCCGGTATCCGGGTCGAGCAACGTGGCAAGGATCTTCATGAAAGTGGACTTGCCGGCTCCGTTGGGTCCGATGAGTCCGAACATGCCGGGCGGGATATCCAGCGAGACGCCGCGCAGGGCACGCACGCCCCCCGAATACGTTTTGGCGAGGTTTCGAATGGAAAGCACTGGGTTCGCTCCTTTTTGGCGCGCAGTCAGTAAAAGGTGTTGGCGATTGGTTAGACGCGGCAATTCTACTGACGATGGACTATACCCGAAAGACGCATTAATTCATCGCACCAATTCGTTTCATAAGGTTTAGAAAGTCCCAGTCCAAGTTGGCAGAGACTGAGAATGTGACGGGTGCCGAATCAAGGGCATCAAAAAAAGAGTAAGATAAAAAGCGCGCGGCCGCACCCATCGGCTATCACTTTGATTCATAAGGGATTGGCAGCGATCCCATTGCGGATAGGCATCGCACAGAGCCAGCCAGAAGCGGGTCAGAAATGAAGCGATTCGGGACAATTTGTCTGCCAGCTATCTGGACAGACGATATATCGTATTTGGTCGTACCGGCGTACCCAAACAATTGAGCCCGCGAATCTAAGAGAACAGAACCGGACGGAAGAACAGTTCTAAGTTACGTGGACGGGCGAACAGCCCTTTAGAGGAAGCTTCGAAACTCTATGTGGATTGTCCGATTAGCACTCGCGAGGCCTTACACCTTCGTGGTTCTGGCTCTCGTGATCATCCTGCTGACGCCAGTGGTGCTCCTGCGCACCCCGACGGACATCTTTCCGGAAATCAACATCCCTGTGATCAGCCTTATATGGAACTACGCAGGGCTTGAGCCTCAGGAGATGGAGCAGCGCATCACCAGCAACTCGGAGCGCGCCGTCACGACGCTGGTGAATGACGTCGAGCACATTGAGTCGCAATCTCTCAACGGCATTGCCATAGTCAAAATATATTTTCAGCCAACTGCGAATGTGCAAGTCGCGCTAGCTCAGACCGCCGCCATTGTCCAAACTATTTTGAGGCAACTTCCGCCTGGTACCACTCCTCCACTCGTTGCCATCTTTTCCGCGTCGACTGTTCCCGTCATTCAAATCGGATTGACCAGCGACAGCCTGAGCGAGCAACAACTCTTCGATTTCGGAAACAATTTCATTCGCACACAGCTTGCCACGGTGCAAGGCGCAGCTCTTCCCTTTCCCTACGGCGGAAAACAGCGTGTCATTTCCGTGGACATCGACTCCACTTCCCTTCAGTCCAAGGGGCTTTCTCCAGTGGATATCGTAAGCGCAGTCAATGCGCAGAACCTGATCCTGCCGACGGGAACTGTGAAACTCGGGTCGCTCGAGTATCTCGTCGAGATGAATGGGAGCCCGTTGACGGTAGAGGGTCTGAACGATCTGCCGGTCAAGACTGTTAATGGCGCCACGATTTATATGAAGGATGTCGCTCATATTCGCGATGGATTCACGCCCCAAACCAATATCGTCCGTGTGAACGGACAGCGCGGCGTTCTGATGGCCACTTACAAAACGGGCGGCGCTTCGACGCTCGATATCGTCGACCGCGTCAAGCAAGTGTTGCAGAACTATTCGTCCTCCTTGCCGGAAAGCCTCCGCGTCTCGACCTTTTTTGATCAATCCCTGTTCGTGCGAGCATCGATCCAAGGAGTGTTGCGCGAGGCTCTCATCGCCGCTTGCCTTACGGCGGTGATGATTTTGGTGTTCCTCGGAAACTGGAAAAGCACGCTGATCATTGCCGTTTCCATTCCGCTCTCGATTCTCGTCAGCATTCTCATGCTCAGCGCCCTCGGAGAAACCATCAACATCATGACCCTGGGCGGACTGGCACTGGCCGTCGGCATCCTGGTTGACGACGCCACCGTAGAAATCGAGAACATCAATCGCAACCTGGCCATGGGTAAGGAAACGGTCCAGGCGATTCTCGATGGCGCCCAGCAAATCGCCGTGCCGGCGTTCGTTTCCACGCTTTGCATTTGTATCGTCTTCCTTCCCATGTTTTTCCTTTCAGGCGTGGCGAAATACCTCTTCGTGCCGCTGGCTGAAGCGGTCAGTTTCGCCATGCTGGCTTCCTATGGCTGGTCCAGAACCATCGTCCCCACCATGGCGATGTACCTCCTGAGCGGCGCGGACGAATACAAGCCCGAAGAACATGTTGGTGAAAAACAGGGATTCTTCCGCCGCTATCAACAAAAATTCGAGCACGGCTTTGAAAGATTCCGCGAGGGTTATCGTCACGGGCTGGCTTCCGTCTTGGTGTGGCCGAAATTGTTTGGCGCCTGTTTTCTTGCTTTCTGCCTGCTCTCCGTCGCCCTCGTCGGCGTTCTGGGCAGGGATTTCTTCCCGAAGGTCGACGCCGGACAAATTCGTCTGCATTTCCGTGCGCGCACTGGCCTTCGTATCGAGGAAACCGCACGCCTCGCCGATCAGGTGGACGCTGTCATTCGCGAAACCATCCCCCCCAAAGAATTGCAGACCGTTCTCGATAACATCGGCGTTCCCTACAGCGGCATCAATCTCAGCTATAGCAATTCCGGAACCTTTGGGACTTCCGACGCCGAAATTCTGGTGCAGTTGAAACAAGAGCGCGGCAAACCGACCAGCGCCTACATCAATGACCTTCGCGAAAAATTGCCACAAAGGTTTCCCGGCACGCAATTCTTCTTCCAGCCCGCGGACATCGTGACGCAAATTTTGAATTTTGGAACGCCGGCGCCAATCGACGTCGCGGTAACGGGAGCGAACCAGCGAGGTAACTATGTCGTTGCGGAAAAGCTCGCGAATGAGTTCCGGCATATCCCCGGGGCCGTCGACGTTCACGTGCAGCAAGCCCTAGACGAGCCGACTCTTCACATGGATGTGGATCGCACGCGTGCGCAATCCGTCGGTTTGCAGGCTAGGGATGTGGCCGGTAACCTTCTCGTTTCTTTGAGTTCCAGTTTTCAGACATCCCCGGCGTTCTGGCTGGATCCAAAGAACGGCGTGAGTTACAACGTCGCCGTGCAATCGCCTCAATATCGCGTAGACAGCTATCAGGCGCTGCAAAACACCCCGGTGACCGGGACAGGGCCCGGAGTTCGGCCGCAAATCATCGGGAATCTGGTGAACACCACGAACACCGCGAGACAGGCGGAGATTTCTCATTACAACGTGCAGCCCATGATCAACGTCTACGCCGCGGTGGACGGCCGGGATCTGGGCGCCGTCTCCGACGAAGTCCTGAAGCGGGTCGCCGCCGTAAAGAACGAGCTGCCGCGCGGAAGTCACATTGAAGTTCGCGGCCAGGTCCAAACGATGCGCTCCTCGTTCAAGGGCTTGGCGTACGGATTGGTGGGCGCGATTATCCTGGCCTATTTGCTGATCGTCGTGAACTTCCAGTCGTGGCTGGATCCTTTCATTATTATTACCGCGTTGCCCGGCGCCCTCGCGGGCATCTGCTGGATTTTGCTTCTGACGCACACGACTCTCAGCGTCCCTTCGCTCACCGGCGCGATCATGTGCATGGGCGTGGCCACCTCCAACAGTATTCTGATGGTCTCCTTCGCGCGCGAACAGATGAGCGAAGGAAAATCCGCGCGGGAAGCCGCACTGCAAGCTGGCTTTGTGCGTGTCCGCCCCGTGCTGATGACCGCTCTGGCCATGATCATCGGCATGGTGCCGATGGCTATCGGTCTCGGAGAGGGCGGCGAACAAAACGCGCCGCTGGGGCGCGCCGTGATTGGCGGTCTCCTCTTCGCGACCTTCGCGACGCTGTTTTTTGTTCCTTGCGTCTTCTCGATGATTCATGGCCGGCGCGAGCGGAGAAGGCAGCGTAGCCAATCACCATCTCCTGCGGTAGCCTAGGTGAAAAAGAACCAATGGAAAGGGCCGAGTATCGGACAATGAAAGAAGGCGGATCAAAGATGGAACCCGAGCAAGGAGGCCGACAGCCCGAGAAAGGCACGCCGCTTTTCAAGTTTCTGATTGGCGGCGTGATTGTCCTGGTGATCTTGGGCGCATTCACCTTGTTCCAGCGCCGCGCGCAATATCAGGCTCTTGCCGAAAATACGGAAGCCCTGGCCATTCCTACGGTAGCGGTCACACATCCGACAGCGGAAGTCGCCCAAGAAGACCTTGTGCTGCCCGGCACGCTGCAGGCCTACGTGGAATCGCCCATCTACGCCCGTACCAATGGATATCTGCAAAAGTGGTACCACGATATCGGAACCCGCGTGCCAAAGGGCGAGTTGCTGGCAGACATTGACACGCCCGAAGTGGATCAACAGCTTTCGCAGGCGCGCGCGGACCTGAACACCTCTCAGGCCAATGCCAATCTTTCCAGAATTACCTCCGCGCGGTACCAGGAACTGATCAAGACGGACGGAGTTTCCAAACAAGAAGTCGATAACGCCGTAGGCGACTATGAAGCGAAGGCGGCGATCGTCAAATCTTCGGAAGCGAATGTGCGGAGGCTCGAGGAATTAGAATCCTTTAAACACGTTTACGCGCCATTCAGCGGCGTCATCACGAAACGCAACATCGATACTGGAACGTTGATCAACGCCGGCAATGGCGGCACCCAGCAGGAACTTTTCACCCTTGCCCAAACCGATCCGATCCGCGTTTACGTCAGCGTGCCGGAGATGTACTCGCCATCCGTTCGTTCCGGCCTTGGAGCCTTTCTCGAGCTGACGCAATATCCAGGGCAGCAATTTCAGGGAAAAGTAGTGCGCACCGCGGAAGCCATCGATCCCAGCTCAAGAACACTTTTGACGGAAGTGGACGTGCCGAACAAGAACGCTCAACTCTTCCCCGGCGGCTACGCTCAAGTTCACTTGCAAGTGAAGGTCGCCGCCTCCCGCGTCCAGGTTCCTGTGAACGCGCTGCTCTTCCGCGCAGAGGGCTTGCGTGCCGTGGTTGTGGATGCGAATCACAAAACTCACCTCCGCCAATTGACCATCGGCCGCGACTATGGGACGACACTGGAAGTTTTGCAGGGCCTGGAGCCCAATGATTGGATCGTCTTGAATCCGGCGGACTCGCTCGATGAAGGCCAAGAGGTGCGCGTCAAACAAATTGCACAGACAGATGCCGCAGGGGCCCCCGCCCAGTCTCCCCCATCCAAATCTCCGAACACGAACGGAGCGCCGGGAGCGAAGCGGTAATGCTGCTGAAAAAACCCTTCCTGCATTTTATGTTCGCGGGCGGCTTCGCTTTGCTTCTCGCAGGATGCACTGTCGGGCCCAAATATGAGCGAGCCAGCGCGCCCACCACGGCAAAGTGGGACGTCTCGGAGCCTTGGCGGCAAAGCGATCCAAAGGACGCTGTTCCGAAAGGCGAATGGTGGGGCGTTTTTCACGACGACGAGCTGAACGCTCTGGAGAAGGACGCCCTCGCCGCCAACCAGACGTTGCAAGCAGCGACTGGAAATTATAATCAGGCGCGCGCCGCAGCCGCGATTCAGGTCGCAACGAATTTCCCCACGCTTGGTGTTTCGCCGACCGCCGAGAGGCAACGCCTTTCCGGCAACCGGCCGACAAACGGCGCAGTCATCACGCTGAAGCCTGTTACACAAAACACTTTTACGTTGCCGTTTACCGTGGGCTACGAAGTGGATTTGTTCGGGCAACGGCGCAGGACGATCGAAGCGGCAGAGGCCTCCTACCAGGCCAGCGCGGCCAGCCTCGAGAATGTGCGCCTTGTCATCACCGCGGAGCTCGCCGGCGATTATTTCACGCTTCGACAGCTCGATTCCGAACTGGGGATTCTGAAGCGAACCGTGGATACGCTGAAGCGCGGCCTGGAGCTTGTGGATTCCCGCCACAAAGGCGGCGTCGCCTCGGGACTAGACGTCGCCCAGGAAGAAACGCTTCTTCAGACGACGCGCACGCAAGCCACTCTTTTATTGCAGCAGCGAAAACAGTTTGAAGATGCCATCGCCGTGCTCGTCGGCAAACCGGCGCCGGACTTCCACATCCCGAGTAAAGAACTGAACGCCGAGCCGCCGCCCATCGACTTGGGACTTCCGTCGGATTTGCTCGAGAGGCGCCCAGACATCGCTCAAGCCGAGCGACAGATGGCTGTCGCCAACGCGCAAATTGGAGTCGCAAAAGCCGCCTACTATCCCTCGCTCAATTTGTTTGGAAATGGCGGCTGGCAGGCCTCCGACATCGCCAAGCTGGCCAACGTTTCCAGTGCTTTTTGGGCGCTGGGCGCTAATGTGGCCGAAAGCATTTTCACCGGCGGAGCGCGCCGCGCTCAGGTCCAGTTTGCAAAATCCGGCTACGACGTGAACGTGGCGAATTACCGCCAGTCGGTGCTGACCGCCTTTCAGGAAGTGCAAGACGATGTGACTGGACTCACAGTCCTTGGACAAGCGCGAGAAACACAGCAACTGGCGGTGGATGCCGCGCGCCGCACTCTTGATCTTTCCGAGGATCGCTACAAGGGCGGGCTGGTCAGTTATTTGGATGTCGTCACCGCACAACAAAACTTGCTGAACAACGAGCAGGAGGCTGCGGTCATACAAGGCCAGCGCCTTGTGACCAGCGTTCTCCTGGTCAAAGCGCTCGGCGGTGGCTGGGATGCATCGAGTCTCGCCGCTGTCCAGGTCAAGCCGAAGCTGAAAGACGTCGTCGCGCCCTGACTCTTTCCTCCCTCGTTAGATGGTCGTAGAGATTATTTTCTTGATTCTTTTGATGCGCGCTTCATCTCGCTTATAGAATGTCCACTGTTTGATGCGTTTCGCGCGCACTACCCCGGCCTGCTGCAATATCTTCATATGTTCGCTGGCGGTGGGCTGGCTGACGCGTAGCTTCCTGGCGATGAACACCCCGCAAACGCCGTCCTTAACGAGATCACCGTAAACCTGCGGCGGGAAGTGCGCCCGCGGATTCTTTAGCCAGGCGAGAATCTGCAGCCTTCTGGTGCTGGAAAGCGCCGCAAGCGCTGGTTCGAGATTCATATAGACAATTAGCCAACTCCCTAAGTATAATAGCACGCGAAATGAAACTAGGAAAGTACATCTTTTCCGCGCACGGTCATTCCGGCCACTGCGCAGGCCGCGCCTTGAGTCTTGGAAGGTAGATCCCATGCGCGCAACGAAGATCGATCGCGACCAGATCACCGCAACGGAAAAAGCTATTCGGCCCTACATTCGCCGCACGCCAATCATCGAGGTGGATGGCGGCGACTTCGACCTCTATTCTTCCCCGCTCACCTTCAAACTCGAGCTGCTCCAACATTCCGGCTCATTCAAAGCGCGCGGAGCGTTCGCTAACTTGCTGCTGCGAAAAATTCCTGGAGCCGGCGTCGTCGCAGCTTCAGGGGGCAACCACGGGGCCGCCGTTGCGTATGCGGCCATGAAACTTGGCGTACGCGCAAAGATTTTTGTCCCCACGGTCGCTTCGCCCGAAAAAATCGAGCGTATCCGCAACTATGGCGCGGAACTCGTTGTGATCGGTGAACGCTACGCCGAAGCACTCGCCGCGAGCGAGCGCTGGGCTGCCGAGTCTGGCGCACTCACTTTACACGCCTATGACCAGTTCGAGACCCTCCTCGGCCAAGGTTCCGTCGGACTTGAACTCGAGCAGCAATCGCCGGATCTCGATTCTCTAATGGTCGCCGTTGGTGGCGGTGGCCTCATCGGCGGCGTCGCGTCCTGGTATGCGAACCGCGTCAAGATTATCGGCGTTGAGCCCGAGGCCGCACCGACCTTGCATAACGCCTTGCAGGCCGGGCATCCCGTTGACAGTCCGGCGAGTGGAATTGCCGCGGACTCGCTGGCACCGAAGCAAGTAGGCGCGCTGATGTTTCCCATCGCGCAAAAATTTGTCAGCGGCGTGACACTTGTGACCGACGACGCGATCCAGCAGGCTCAGCAAGCCCTCTGGAGAGCTCTGCGCATCGTCGCTGAACCCGGCGGCGCCGCCGCTTTGGCAGCGCTCTTGTCCGGCCGCTACAAACCGCAACCCGGCGAACGTGTTGGCGTTCTTGTTTGCGGAGGGAATACCACCGCTGTTGATTTTGTTGGCGGTACTGGCGCCAAACCAAAAGAACACTCACTGCCTTCCGGCAGCAAAGTTGTCTCCCCATCGCTCAAAGGAGACTGAGATGTCCGTCTACGACAAACTAAATGCTCTAGGGATTTCTCTGCCTGCCATCGCACCGCCAGCCGCCGCGTTCTTGCCGTTCGTGCGCACAGGCAATTTGCTCTTCGTCTCCGGGCACATCGCGAAGAAAGACGGACAGCCGCTGACGGGAAAGCTCGGCGCTGATCTCACCGCCGCTCAGGGAAAGGAGGCGGCGAGAGACGTGGCCATCCAGCTGATGGGAACGCTCCACGCAGCTACGGGGGATCTAAACAAAATCATACGAATCGTCAAACTGATGGTGCTGGTGAACAGTACCCCATCCTTCACCGAGCAGCATCTCGTCGCCAATGGCGCTTCCGAACTTCTCGGTGAAATTTTCGGAGACCTCGGCAAACACGCGAGAAGCGCTTTCGGCGTCGCCCAAATCCCGCTAGGCTCCTGCGTCGAAATCGAGCTGATCGCAGAGTTGGCGTAAGAATTTCGGCACGATCGCGCCACCCTCCGGGACAATCAAGGGGAGTTCAAGCCTCGGAGGAGCAACGGCCGCGAAATTATCGTGATAATTTAATTTCAGATGTCGTGCACGGGCAGCAGTTCTCCGCGCCTGCGAGGCAAGCACTGTGGATACTGTTCTTGCAGAAACTTGATCAAGTTCTCTCGGACATGGCAGCGCAAGTCGAATGCCTTTGAAGCACTCGATGCGCTCATCAAGGAGCGAATCTGAATGGCTTGTTCCGTGAGATCGGTAACCTGCACCGCCCAGACTTTCCCATCCCACATCTCGGTCGAAAGCAAGATGCGATGCAGTTCCCGTCGAACTTCTTCCACGGGTACCGTATAGTCAGCGTATAGCATCACCGTGCCTAACAGGTCGGATGAGGTGTGTGTCCAATTTTGGAAGGGCTTCTCAATGAAATAAGTCAGCGGGAGGATCAGACGCCTCAGATCCCAAATGCGCACGACCACATACGTGGTCGTGATCTTTTCGATCCAACCCCACTCGCCTTCGACGACCACCGAGTCTCCGATTCGGATGGGTTGCGTGACGGCCACTTGCAACCCTGCAATGAGGTTCGAAAGAGTCGAGCGGGCGGCGACGCCAGCCACCAAACCCACAAGTCCGGCGGAGGCCAGCATGCTCGTCCCTAGCTGACGCACGCTCGGAAACGTCATCAGCATCGCGGCAAGCGTCACGACCGTAATTAGAACAACCACGATTCGCTCGATGACTTGCGCTTGGGTATGAATCCGCCGGACGGTGATGTCCTCAAAGGAAGCGTCCGTGTATTGCGAATCTATAAGCTCGGTAATGAATTGCGCGAGGCTCGCAAATCCCCACCCGATCGTGGCAATGACTCCCAGTTGCACAATATGTTGCACTGACGCACGCCAATTCTCCGGCAACGGTACGACTTGGAGAACCAGAACGACCGCGAGAAGCGGAAGAATAAAGCGAGTCGGCCCTTTCAGGTGTTTGGCCAGCAAACTTCCGACGTGCGCGCGTTTTTTTTGCTCGAAGGACTTGCCCCGGAAATAATAAACAATGTGATGAGTAATGAGCGCCAGGAGGACTGCGCCTCCCAGAAGCAAGCCGGAAAACAACCACGGGTGGGCTTCTCCCCAGTAAGTGTACATTTGAGCCTCACGCTCCTTGCTGGCCGCGAAGCACGCACCCAGCGCTGGGAGCTGTGTGCTCACGACTTCTCGGCGCGAGCTGGGGAGCCTATTCGTTGCCGGTGTTTATCGTCGCGCAAAAACACGCCATTCCGCAACTCCATTCCGCAACTGGAACAATAGAGCGTGTCGATAAAAGCTTCAAGCGGAGGCGGGAAATGGGTATTCGCATGGCGCTCGGCGCCCGGAGCCTATCTCTTCTACATGCTACTGGTATTAATTCAGTCGAGGACGGTCATAGCAGACCGTGCGCCTGAGAGCCCGGACTTAAGCCTCGAACGACCAGCGGCCCCCAATCATCGTCCGTTCGACGGGGATGGTGATCAAGCTCGACGGATTCTCGCGCAACGGGTCCCGACCCAGCACCACAAGGTCCGCCAGCTTCCCCGCTTCGATTGATCCTTTGATGTTCTCCTCGTACGAAGCGTAAGCGCCGTGTAGACTGCCCACGCGAATGGCTTCTTCGATGGTGATGCGCTGCTTCGAGCCCCAAACGTTGCCCTTGGTGTCCGTGCGTGTCACTTCGGACTGCAAAGCCATCATCGGCTCAAAAGGCCCGGGTGGGTAATCGGACGCCTGCGTCGGACGAATCCCCGCATCGATAAAACTTCGCAATGCGAACATGTGATTCAACCGTCCCGCTCCGTAGTAACGCATTTTTTCGCCGTGGTAATAGACGTATGTCGAAAACGGCGTCGGTATGGCGCCAAGCGCCTTCATGCGTCCCACCAAATCGTCGTTCACAACGGTGCAGTGCTCCAGCCGGAAACGCGGGTCGCGCCGCGGTGATTCGCGCTGCAGCCGCTCGTAGACGCGCAGCGTCGTATCTATGCCCACGTCTCCG
>WNFS01001454.1_pt1 | contig 17671 bp, 19 predicted proteins | sample 5400141 | NCBI WGS metagenome assembly WNFS01 (sample SAMN13153358, study PRJNA577476) | soil metagenome | isolation source: 60 cm saprolite under Madrone tree | place: USA:California | collected 2016-06-14
CGCGAAAACCTGACGAGCGCGATCGACCTAGCGCAGGGCCAGCAGCCAGGCTGCGCACACCAGCAGCGCAGCGCCGACACCCGTAACGACCTGCAGGCGCTTGCCGCGATTGCGGGGTATTTCTGCGCGCGCATAGATCCATCCGACGCCGACACCGAAGAGAAATCCGAGCGCGTGCCCGAGCACATCCACATGCGCATTTCCCGCGCCCAATAAGGTCAGCAAACAAATGCCCGCAATCAGCGGCGCCCATCGATACCAGCGGCGCTCGCGCAGCGTGAGTCGTTGCCGCCACGCCAATCCCGCGAGCAATCCTAAGGCCGCGAACACGGCAGTGGACGCGCCCACCGCGCGATGAGTCGCCGGTGCAATGAGTATCTCCGCATAGTTCGCCAGCGCGCCCGCCCCCAGAATGCTCGCCCATGCCACGCCGGGCCCCAGCAATCGGCCGGCAGCGATTCCCGCGACCGCACCAAACAGCAGATTGCCCATCAGGTGTTCCTGGTCCAAATGCAATGTCAGCGCCGTCAGCGCCCGCCACCATTCGCGTCCGGCACCAGCGTCGAGAGCACCCAACGATAACCAGTCGGCGCCGAACAAACCAATGCCGGCACAGTAAGCCGTAACCAATAGAATCAGCGCGTAGCCGACGGCACCGATGGCCGCGCCCGGAAAGGGCTCGATCAGCGTTGGAGCGCCGCGCGGCACATTGCGTTCCGCGGAATAGCGATTGATCTCGTCATACGCCTGGTGAACCAAGGACGGCGGCACCGTCAACACCCAATAACCCCCGCTCTCCCGCACCTCATGTTCGATACCCCTCGCTTCGAGCACCAGGCTGAACTCGCGGCAGAGCAGCTTCGAGCCGCGAAAGACCACCGCGGGCAGCACGGGCTCCGCATTTCGGTCGATATCTGAGGATGGAAGGGTCAAGTCGCGCTCCGCCGAATCATCGGCCCGATCCCTATGGGGGTGCAGAACGCAGAATTCAATTCAATTTATCCATTGCACCGTAAGACCTCGGCCTTCAGGCCGAGGATATCAGGTGCACTGTTCGGCCAGACCGGCGTGCCCGGAGGTGCCAACTCTGAAAGGGATGGTCCCATGTGAGGCGCTATTTCTGCACACTAACAATAAAAACCCAGCATGTGATCCGCAGGCGCGCTGGATATAATCACATGTGAAATGAACAGCGCGTCTACTACAAAGACCAAAGTGTTAAGGCTGCGGCTCAAGGACAAGCACGCGCAGTTCTTGGGTGCGCTTGCACGCGAAGTGAATTTCGTCTGGAACTACTGCAACGACTTGCAGATCACGATGTTCAATCGCGAACGCCGGTTTCTCTCGGGATATGATTTTGCGAAGTTCACGCGCGGCGCTACCAAGGAAGGGTTGCACCTGCACTCCCAGACCGTGCAGGCGATCGCGGAGGAATACGCTACGCGGCGCAGGCAATTTAAAAAGGTGCGGCTGAGCTGGCGCAAGTCCACCGGCAGCCGACGCAGTCTCGGTTGGGTTCCGTTCAAGAAGGTGGCGGTTCAGGTCACACATGGCCAGATCAAGTTCGCCGGCCAACGGCTGTCATTCTGGGACAGCTATGGTCTCGACGCGTACCGGATTCGCGCGGGTAGCTTCTGCGAAGACGCTCGCGGCCGCTGGTATTTGAATGCCTGCGTCGCCGTGCCGGTTGCCGAGTCTACCGACCGATCGTCAGCGAGATGTGACGTGGGCATCGACCTGGGGCTGGATGAATTGGCGGCCACGAGCGACGGGGAGAAACTATCGGCCCCGCAATTCTACCGCGGCCTGGAGGCTAAACTCGCCATCGCGCAGCGAGCGGGCAAGAAGAGCCGTGTGCGGGCGATCCATGCCAAGATCGCCAATCGCAGGAAAGATTCCCTGCATCAGTTCTCAACTCGCTTGGTGCGCGGGTATGACAGCATATTTGTCGGAAACGTCAATGCCTCCGCGCTCGCGAAGACATCGCATGCCAAGTCGGTGCTCGATGCGGGCTGGTCGGCCTTTCGAACGATGCTCCGGTATAAATGCGATTTCGCAGGTGCAACGTTCGCTGAAGTTAACGAAGCGTTTTCAACCCAGACCTGTTCTGCGTGCGGTGTACGCAGTGGCCCTAAAGGTATCGCAGGTCTTGGAATAAGAGAATGGACTTGCGGTGACTGCGGAACGGTCCATGACCGGGACGTCAACGCCGCGAAGAACATTCTCGCGGCGGGACGTCGCCGTCTTGTAGAAGGAATGCCCGCCCTTTAAGGGCGCGGGAGGACGTCAACTATTCCCAAACTGATGATGGCAGCGCCTTGCGGATCGCGGCCCACACCCGGCCGTCGATGGCGGCGAGTCCCATCCCGATCAACGCCATGCCCGCTAACGCCTGGAGCGTGATGGTTTCTCCTAAAAAGAAGGCTCCCAGAAGCAGCGCGCTGATCGGCAGCAGGAATGTCACCAGCATCAGATTGGTGGCTCCCGCAACGGCGAGAATACGAAAATACATCATGTAAGCGAGCGCGGTACTGAACACCGCGATTCCCACCCACGCTTCCCAAGCGTGAGCGCTCGGCATCGGCAGATTCCAGGGGCGATCGACCAAGGCCGCAACAGGCAGAAGAACCAACGTGCTGCCGGTGATTTGGCCAGTCGCGACTTTCAGTGCGGGCACGCCCTTGAATCGGCGGCCATAGATGCCGGCAAAAGCATAAATGAGCGCTGCGCAAAGACAGGAGATCTCTCCCAAGACATCGCCGCCGCCGATCCCGGCTATTGCCGATGGTCCAATCAGGACGGCGACACCCAGAAAACCGAAGAGAACCCCAGCTCCTTTGTTCCAGTGGAGTTTTTCGTTGTGCGTCAGGAAATGAGCCGCGAGGACCGTAAAAATCGGCGTCGTGGCGTTCAGGATAGAGGCCAGCCCGCTCGAAACCCGGGTCTCGCCCCAAGCGATCAACGTGAACGGCAGAACATTGTTGAGAATGCCCATGACGATAAACGAACCCCACAACCGAGGTGACCTGGGCATGGGGTCGCGGCGAATCACGAGGAACAGATTGAGCAACACCGCGGCAAGGCCTACTCGGCCCAGAACCACGGTAAAGGGCGGCAATTCGGCGACGAGCACCTTGAAGAAAAAGAACGAGCAGCCCCAGATTACAGACAGCACCAAGAGCAATATCCACTCGCGGGCTCCCATGACCAGCGCTTTCTGCGGAACCGACATGCCGATGCCCTTTTGAATGTCGAAGGAGTTCTTTGTAGCAGTTAGCTCAGTGACCGGCGATCCGATCCTTGCCGGCAAATTCGAGATCGCCACCCAAGCGCTCGAATATCGTCTTAGAATGGCGACCTTCGCCGACGCGGCGATTGCCCACATCAACTCTCGAGGAGATCGAACCATGCGAAAGGCCGCGCTAGCCATTTCCCTCGCCGGATTCTTCGTGGTGTCGAGCCACGCAGCCGACACTGGGCGCCGTTACGTGGAGGCGCCGAAGGTCGGCGCGAATCCCGCTCTACCCTTCAGCACCGGAGTCATGGTGGGTGAGACCTTTTATGTGGCAGGTCATATCGGGATCGACTCGGCCACGGGGCAGGCCGCGGCCAACGTCGACAACGAGGCTCGCCTGGTCATGGATTCGGTACAGCACACTCTCGAGCAGGCTGGACTCAAGACCGACGATCTCGTCTCGGTGACCGTCTATTGCACGGATTTGGAACTGTACGACAAGTTCAACGCCGTCTACCGCACGTATTTTCATGGGCACTACCCAGCGCGCGCCTTCATCGGCAGCAACAAGCTGCTGCGCGGCGCTCATTTCGAGGTGGCGGGAGTGGCGGTAAATCCGGCGGGGATCCGCAAGCTGTAGCCGGCACCGCGCCTGGCCCGCGCGGTCAGTGGCCGCGCGGCGCCGATTCGCCGTCGACTGATTTCTTGAACCGCGCCATCTGCTCGCCGAGCACTTGGTCGGTCATTTTCGACAGTTCGTCGAAGCCGTCCTTGGCGTAGCCGCCGATTGAGTAGGTCAGGGAGACTTGGGTGCCGTCGGCGACGCTCTTCACGCTCCATGTCATGACCCCGTCGACGGCAAGTCCCTGGAACGGACCCATGGCGCCGCGCAGGCGCAGGGTTTTGCCCGGCGACACATACACCACCCTAAGATGCTCGACGGAACCGCCGCCGGGCAGGGTCTCGCACCAGCAGCCGCCGGCACGTGCGTCCAGGACGAGATTCGCGGCGCTTCCCGAAAATGTGTGTTCGGAACTCCACCAGCGGGCGGGGGTCAGCAGAGCGGCATACACCTTGTCCGGCGCGGCCGCGGTATACGCGGTTTCGCGAATCTCAAAGCCGTTGCCGGCGACAGCGACTACTTCAGCGGTCGCCCGCTCACCCGCCATCCAGGTCGACATGCATACGACGGTTGCCATCGCGAACGTAGTTTTATGTGCCATCGCCGCTCCTCCGCTATCACCGCTCAACCACCCTTAAGCCTTCCACGCGCCTCTTGAACGGCTCCAGAATGGCACCCCAGCCGCCGGGCGAGTCCACGGCGTTGCGGACTTCGGCGGCTTTGCGGCCCATCCGTTCCAAATACCGATGTTCCAATTCGATTCGCGTCGTGTCCGCGCCTTCGGCAATGAACCTCACCTCAACCTCGGTCAGGAGCTCGGGGTCGAATTGCCATTCGGCGTTGATCTGCCATGCCAGCACCAGCGCCTCGGGCGGCTGCCATGCAATCACGTATCCCGTTTGGCACGACGAGCCGTCTTCTCCGACGGTGTACCAGCGGCCGCCGACACGCGGTTCGACGATGCACTCCTTCAACGGTGACTTCAGAATCGAATGCGTCGCGGGCCACCAGCGCGACATCTCGGCCGTAAACACGGCGAAGGCGCGGGATTGACTGGCCTTCACGACCAACTGTTTGCGCACCGGAGCGATATGAATCATGCGTGCGAGTCCTTTTTCTCGAGCTCAGCCTGGAAGGCCGCGAGCGCCTCATCCCAAAATTGATCGAGCCAGGTCCGAATCGCCGCGAGTCCATTCGGATCTATGCAATAGACACGTCGCGTACCCTCTGCCCGGTCGGCGACCAATCCCGCCTTTTTCAACACCCCGAGATGCTGAGAAACCGCCGGCCGGCTGACCGGCATGCGCGCGGCGATCTTGCCCACCGAACGCGGTCCGCGCCGCAATTCCTCGAACACCCTTCTGCGGGTCGGATCGGCCAGGGCCAGGAATGCCGCTTGGTAAGCCATGACTAACTGTAAGTCAATACTAACGCTTGTGTCAAGCGGTCACAAAAAAGCTAGAGTCCAACGTACGGAAGCGGCATCCAACAAAAAGGGAACAGGGAAAGGAATCCAGATGCTCAGATTGGTGACCACACTTTTGACTGTCGTGCTGTTGACGGCATGTGCGACCCATCCCAAGACGATCGCAAGCAGACCGACAATCAAGCGTATTGCAATTATTCCTGCCTCCAATCCGAGGTGGTACTCATTTGAAAATGCCGCCCCACCCGTCGGCTACCCCTTCCAGTTTTGGGTGAACAAGCTCGACAGCAAAAGCAAGGCAAAGCGCTTCAACGACAAGATGAATTCGCAACCGACCATCTTAGGGGCCGATTTCACTGAGGAAATTGCGATCGCGCTCCGCGGCTATGGATTCACCGTGGTGGTTTTAGAAGGGCTGACGCGGCCGGTCGATGAACCTGACAACATCGACTACGATAAGGTCTCTACAGACGCGGATGCGATACTGCATTTGTGGATTTCGGAAGTGGGACTCTATTCGTCACAGTTGTCACTCAACTACATCCCACGCGTCAATGCGTCCGGCGCGCTGTTTGTAAAAGGCCCAGACGGCAGTGTATACGATGGAGATATCTACTATGGCGTTGACGCAAAAAAAGGCAAGGAATGGGCAATCGTCCCGGATGTAAAGTTCGCATATCCTTCGTTTGAAGCTGTGATGTCCAACATTGACGATGTGCGCTCTGCGTTTGCAATCGGCGCTGTCGAAATCAGCAAGCGAATGTCTGAACAAATATACAGCACCGTCAATTCTCGCGCTGATGTGCGCGCGGCGGAAAGCTTGCTCGGAGTGCCCGCCGGCAGATAAGTGGCTTCGAGCCGCGAACCCTAGGTCGAGCGGGTCTGCTCGCTGAGCATCCGGTAGATTTTCAGCACGCGGGGCACGTAGGCCATGGTCTCCGTAAACGGCGGGATTTGCCCGCCATTGCGGTCGACCGCCTCTTCGCCCGCGTTGTATGCCGCGAGCGCGAGCCTCACATCCTGACCGAAGCGATTGATGAGAAACTTCAAGTAGCGCGCCCCCCCGTGCACGTTCTGGAGCGGATCATAGGGATTCGAAACACCGAAGCGTGTTGCCGTCGCCGGCATCAACTGCATCAATCCCATCGCGCCTCGCTTCGAGACGGCGCGCGAATTGAATCCCGACTCCACCACGATCACGGCGCGCAGCAGATTCGGTTCCACGGATGCTGAGAGCGCGGCTTTCTCGATGATCGAATCGTACCGGCTGGCTTTGGCCAGCAATGCCGAATCGTAGCGATCGCCGCTCACCGTCCTGTCCTGCGGTGAGAGGGCCAAGAGTCGATACCGGTTGTTGTCCGGCACATCCGTGTAATGCCGCTGGCCGTCGGCGTCCACATAGCAATAGACCTTAGAGTGCGCGGCGACGGCCGATGCCCACAGCAGGGTTGCGATCAGAAATGCGGGCTTCAGCACCATGAGTTTGCGATCCTTCGGTGAAAGCCTATCGCGAAGGGTGCCGGCGCCGATGGGACCTGCATCTAGAAACGAGTTTATTGGGCCTCGCGGGAGCTCAATCCACGTCGGTTTTCAGGGGATCCAGCAAGGTTTCGTCGTTATTGCGCGCCGAGTTGACCCGGGGGCTCACGGGATAGGCGATCATCCGATCAGCGGGGTATGCAATGAGCGCCGCGCCGGCGGCTTCAAGATTCCCGAACAGCCATGACTCGCGCGCGTCGCGCGGCAAGATCGCCGGCATTCGCGCCTGAGAATTGTGGACGCCGGCCATCAAGCTGTTCGCCGGCATGGTAATGATGGTGCACGTCTCACCCTCCCACAACCCGGCGAATCCGAAGATCGCTTGATCCTCCAAGTGGATGTAGAACGGCTGCTTGGTGCCGTCCGCATTCACGTGCCACTCGTAGAATCCCAGCGCCGGAATGATGCAGCGTTGCCCGTGTTTCCACGGACCGCCGAACATCGCGCTGCTCGCGAGGGTCTCTGAGCGCGCATTGAACGTATTGTATTTGCCGGGTTTGCCACCGCCGAAAAGCGTCACTAGTCCCCAACGCAGCAACACGCCTTCACGGTCGGCGCCGCGGGCACGAATGGCGGGCACGGCCGACGAGGGAGGGATATTGAAGTTGGCCGGAAACCGCCATTCAGTGCGCACGAGATTGAATTCACGCTCGATGGTCGCTTCATCGGGACTGACATAACGGCCGCACATTACATCCATCATACCTGCCTCATGCAGCGCGCAGGCGACCCCACTGCCCGGCTTATTATTGTGAGAAGAATTCATGCGTCGCCGACCGGCGGCCCGCCTGTCGACATTCGCTTAGTTAACAGATATTTAACGTATTTTTTCCGATTTCCGCACGGATTTTTGGCTGGGGGTGCGGCTAGAATCCTCCTCAGCCACGTTCAATCCCCTGGCCGCGATTCTACTGGTTGCGATCGGCAAGGGATTGGGAGCGGCAAGTTGACAGTGCATCGCAGCATCACAGGGTCTATTGCCATTTCTATGTCTCCTCCCGAAACCGTGGTCGTCGTCGAGCCGTCAATCTCAGTCCCCATTGGGGATGCGGTCGTTGCGGTTGAACGCCGTGACACCTTGGGCGTACGCGCCTGGCTGCTCACCGCGATGCTCTTCCTCCTACCGTTGGTAACCTATTGGCCGGCGACATTCCACGATTTTGGATTGCGCGACGACTACTCGAATTTGCGCGAGGCTCACGAAGAGCCGGGCAAAGTGGTCAAATTTTGCGCGTCCCACGCGCGGCCGATCTACGGCTGGCTGCTGCAATCGACTTATGGTCAGACCAGCTCGGTGCAGGATTTGCAATGGATGCGCTTCGGCGCCTCGCTGTTGTTGGGCGCGTTGTCGTTGGTCAGCTTTCGCGGTCTGCGTGCGCTCGGATGGTCATTCAGCACCAGCCTCTGTTTCGCCGTGCTCCTGGTGTTGATTCCGTCCGCGCAGGTGATGGCGGGATGGGCCGTCGGCTGGCCCTACGTGGCGACCGCGCTGTTGGCCGTCGGCGGATTCTTCACCGTTGAGGGCGCGCTGGCCGTGGGAATGAGCGCCGGTCCCGGTCGCGCCATCGGTCAGTGGATGGTGGCACTCGGCCTCATGGTGGTGAGCGCGCTCATTTATCAGCCGAGCGCCTTGTTCTATGTGGTGCCGCTGGCCGGCGCGCTGATCGTTCAACGGCACCGCAACCTGGCGCAGACAGCGCGCTGGATTGGGATTCATCTGGGATTCGTCGTCGTCGCCTTGGGCCTGGCGTATTGCGTGATGTCCGTGCTCTATGCGATGGGGGTCTTCGTCAAATCCGGCCGCGTTGCGTTCGAGCACCACTGGGGCGGAAAGATCGCCTGGTTCTTGCAAGAAACACTGCCGAATGCGCTCAGTCTGTTCGTGTTGAACGACAACAATCTTCGCGACCACGCGCTCTACTTCGGCAGCGCCGCCATCGTGGGCGCGCTCCTTCTGGCGGGCGCCTACGTGGAATGGCGCCGCTACGGGCGTTCGCGCGGCATTATTTGGTTGACGGCGCTGCTCGGTCTGCCGGTGTTTGCCTGCGCCGTCAGCTTGATCGCATCGGAACGATATGCGACCTATCGCACGGTCCTCGCAATGACCGCGGTGCTGCTCTGCTTTCTGGTGGCGTCGATCCGCGCGCTGACGGAAAGCTGGGGCCAGAGCGGCCGCCGAATGTTGGCCATACTCGCCGTATCGATCGCATTCTTTACCGCGCAACACCATGTCTACGCCTTGATTGCGGTGCCCCAGGGGAATGAATGGCAGTTGATCATGGCGGGCGCGAAGCACGTCCGTTTGGAAGGCAACTCGCATCCGCGCATCTTTGCCATCGCATCGACCCCGGCGGATATTTCGACCGCGTCGATTTATCACGACGAATTCGGCTCACTCTCGTCGAACTCAGAATGGGTGCCGAGGGAAATGTTCAAGCGCGCGATGCATGACCTGCATCCGGAGATCGCGAATCTCGACTCTCACTACGACTTTTCCTCGGGGCCCAAGCTCCCCGTCGACCAGCGCTTCGACGTCATTATCGACTTGCATCGGCTCCGTCAGTTGCACACCGACAATTGAGCCGAGGAGCCTGTCTGACTAATGGGCGCCGTCACGAGGGCGACCCTCATCGAGCAGATTTCTGCGATCGACACGCTACGCATAGTGGGTACTATGTGAGTGAAACGATCGCAGAAATATGGCGATGAGGGTCGGCCGCAGTAGGCGCATCATTAGTCAGACAGGCTCCTTAGATGCCGAGGAAGTCGGTGAGACGTCCGCGCGCGATGGCGGCTTTCACGGCAAGCGGCCACAATGGGTGCCAAGGTATGCCTTTCATATCGGTGATGGGCATGTCGAACTGGGATGACCGGTCCAACAGCCGGCGCGCGAGCTGCGCACCCATTGCCGTGCCCACCGCGACGCCGCGGCCGTTATAGCCCAGGCAGATCAAGACCCCGTCGGCGGGCTCATGAATGTGTGGATACTGATCCGGCGTCATGGCCAATCGCCCTCCCCACGCATGGGACCACTGCGCTTGCGCCAGAACAGGCCAAAGAGAGCGTGCGTAGGCCAGCAAGTGCGGGATCGCCGCCACGGCGGATATCTCACGCATCGGGCCGCGGCCGCCGATCAACAAGCGCTGACCGGCATCCACTCGATAATAGACGGTGACGGTTCCGCTCTCGTAAAGCGCCGCTCGACTCGGCATGACGGCGTCCGCGACCGGATCCGGCAGAGGGGCCGTCGCCGCGATCGCGCCGAATAACGGCACGATCGTGCGCCGCAAATTCGGCCACAGATCATCGGTATATCCATTGGTCGCGAGCACGACTTGCGGCGCGGAGACGGTTCCGGTGGCGGTATGCACCCTCCACCCAGCGCCGATCCTGTTCATGGCGAGCGCTCGCGTGCCGCCGTGAATGGCCGCACCCGCCCCGAGCGCAGCACGCGCCAGCCCACGCGCATAGCTCAAGGGATTCAGGTCTCCGCCGCGACGGTCCAGCATCGCGATCCGGTAACGCCTGGTACCGGTCGCGCGCTCGAGGCTCGAGCCCTCCAGCAACTCGACCGGAGCGCCGCGGCGTGCAAGCTGTTCGGCGGTAATGCGCACCAGCGCCGCAGGCTTCACCCGTATCGCCGCGCGCAGCGTCCCGTTTCGGCGTGCATCACAACGAATGCCATGGCGCTTGATGAGATCGAAAACGAACTCCGGTGCGCCGCCGGCGAGGGCGTTCATGCGGCCGCCCAGCTCCTTGCCGAACTGACGCTCCACCTCGTCCGGATCGTGCTTGAGACCGGCATTGACTTGACCGCCGTTTCGGCCGGATGCGCCCCAGCCTGGTTCCTCGGCCTCCAGCAACACGACCTTTGCGCCCTGCTCCGCGAGATGCAGGGCCGTCGACAATCCGGTGATGCCTCCGCCCACCACGACGACGTCGGCTCGTACATCCCCGTCGAGGGCCGGCGTGGGAGTCGCCGGCTCCGCGGTATCTTGATAGAGATTAGGCACGTGAATGGCTGATGCGCACGGTAAGCTTGCCGAAAGCGATGCGTAAGCTTGCCAGATCGACGTTGACGGCGGAACTAAATGATAACGGAACCCCTGCAGTGGATTTGCGCCGTCCTGGGCGCCTTGATGGTCGGCATATCGAAAGCCGGCATCACCGGATTGAGCATTTTGTCGGTCGCCCTGTTCACGCACGTATTTCCCAGCAGCAAGCAGGCCAGCGGCCTGGTGCTGCCGCTGCTGATATTCGGCGATATCGTCGCGGTTCTGTCCTATCGGACGCACACACAATGGCGCTATCTGTGGAAGCTCATGCCGTGGACCGCGGCCGGGGTCGTGCTCGGGTATTTTGTGATGGGGACTATATCCGACGGAACCGCGCGGATCATAATCGGCGCGATCATCGTCTCGCTGTGCGCGTTGGGGTACTGGCGAAGGTACCGGGGCAGCCAATCGCGGGAAACGGCCGAAACCTGGCATTGGTCCCTCGCGGCAGCGGTCGGCGTCGTCGCCGGCTTCATCACCTTGGTCGCCAACGCCGCGGGCCCGCTGATGTCGATCTACCTGGTTGCCATGCGCCTGCCGAAAATGCAGTTCGTGGGCACCGCGTCCGTGTTTTTCATGGTGCTCAATCTGTTCAAGGCACCCTTCATGGTCAAGCTGGGCTTGATCACTCCACAGAGCTTCGAATTCAATCTTGCGCTGGCGCCGGCCGTATTTCTCGGAGCGCTGGCGGGCCGCTGGCTGTTGATCCGCATCAATCAGCGGCTGTTCGAGAATCTCGTGCTGGGCTTGAGCGCCGTCGCAGGAATTCTGTTGATCGTGTGACGGGTGAAGAGCACTATGTTTCCGCTCCCGGTCGCGAAGGGTCACTCGGGTGCGATCGTCTGAAGTTAAGAACAACGAGGATAAGAAATGCAGTACCAAGGCCTGTTCGGTCTCATCGTTCTGATCGCCGACGTCTGGGCGATCGTCAATGTATTTCAAAGCAGCGCAGATACCGGAAAGAAAGTTCTTTGGACGGTTTTAGTGATCATCCTGCCTGTGCTCGGCTTCATTCTTTGGTATTTTTTGGGGCCCAAGACCGCCGGCAAAGGCTAGGAGCCTGGCTGCGCGCGATGCCCGCGCGCCGAGGGCCCGTTCGCATGCGGCCGATCCGCTGTTAATATGAGAAACATTCATGCGTCCACACAGTCATGAGCGCCATCGTTTGGGCGGGGTTGGCTGGCTGCGCGCCAGCGTTTTGGGCGCGAATGACGGCATCGTCTCGACTTCGAGCTTGATCCTGGGCGTGGCCGCAGCGCACGCCTCGCAGGCCAATATCTTGCTCAGCGGCACCGCCGCCCTGGTCGCCGGAGCAATGTCGATGGCGACCGGAGAATACGTTTCCGTGCATTCGCAAGCGGACATCGAAGCCGCGGCTCTGGCACAGGAGCGTGCCGAGCTCGATGTGGACTTTGCCGGAGAGCGCCGCGAGTTGACTGAAATATATGTACGGCGGGGCCTCGATGTGAGCCTTGCCTCGCAAGTTGCCGCGCAGCTGATGGCACACGATGCCTTAGGCTCGCATGCCCGCGACGAATTGGGATTCTCCGCCGGCTCCAAGGCGCGCCCTTTGCAGGCCGCACTGGCGTCGGCCGGCAGCTTTGCGAGCGGGGCCGTTCTTCCTTTGTTGGTGGCGGCGTGGGCCCCGGAGCACAATCGGATGATTGCCGTCGTGGTCGTGTCTCTCCTGTGTCTGCTCATCCTCGGCGGCTGGTCCGCAAAGGTCGGGGGCGCCGATGTTCGCACGGGCGCGCTGCGCGTGATGTTCTGGAGCGCACTCGCGATGGCGGTAACCGCACTGGTCGGCGCCATCGCCGGATCGATGGGATGAACCGCTCGTCCCGTGAACCGCAGGGAGTCGCCGCTTGACGGGCGATGCGCGCCCGCTCCAAACCGCGCTGCTCAGCGTCGCGCAAATGACCGAGGCCGATCGTGCGGCGATCGGCGCGGGCACACCCGGCGCCACGCTGATGCAAAATGCCGGGAACGCGGTCGTGCGCGAGATCACGCGCCGTTGGTCACCGCGGCCCGTCGCCGTTCTGTGCGGTCCCGGAAACAATGGCGGCGACGGCTTCGTGGTGGCCGTCGCCCTTGCGCAGGCCGGCTGGCCGGTCCGGGTCGCCTTGCTGGGGCGCAGGGAAGACCTGCGCGGCGACGCAGGAATTCATGCGGCGCGCTGGAGCGGCGCCGTCGAGAGCGTGACCCCCGGAGTGATCGAGGGCGCGGCCCTGGTCGTCGACGCCCTGTTTGGGTCCGGCCTCCGCCGCAGATTGGATCCGCCGATCATCGACACACTGAACGCCGTCACCCAGCGCGGCTTACCGCTGATCGCGGTCGATGTGCCGAGCGGCGTGATGGGCGATACCGGCGAGAGCGTAGGCGCAGCACCGGCGACTTGCACCGTCACCTTCGTACGCAAGAAGCCCGGTCATGTGTTGTTGCCGGGCCGGGAACTGTGCGGGGAGATCGTGGTTGCGGATATCGGCGTTCCTCTCTCCGTGCTCGAATCACTGCGCGTCGACACCTGGGAGAACGATCCCGCGCTGTGGCGGACAGAAATGCCGCGCGCGAAATCCTCGGGCAACAAGTACACGCGAGGACATGCGCTGCTGTGCGGCGGTTATCCCATGACCGGCGCGGCGCGAATGGCGGCGCGGGCCGCGGCACGCATCGGTGCCGGCCTCACCACGATCGCGGTGCCGGACATTGCATTCTCTCTCTATGCCGCAGCCCTCACCAGCATCATGGTGCAGCCGCTGAAGCAGGACGGCGACCTGGGACGCCTGCTGTCCGACTCGCGGTACACGGCGTTCTTGATCGGGCCCGGCGCCGGCGTGAATGACGCCACGCGCGACACCGCGATCGAACTCCTCAAGACCGCAAGGCCCGTGCTGCTCGATGCGGATGCGATCAGCGTCTTTGCCTCGAGAGCGGCCGAGCTCACGCGAGCAGTCCGCGGACCCTGCGTCATGACCCCGCATGACGGCGAGTTCGCCCGGGTATTCGCGGCGCATGGCGACAAGCTGAGCCGCGCCCGGGCCGCCGCGCGGCAGAGCGGCGCCGTCATCGTGTTGAAAGGTGCGGACACGGTCATTGCGGCTCCCGACGGCCGAGCCATCGTCAATTCCAATGCCCCCGCGAGTCTGGCCACCGCCGGCTCCGGCGACGTTCTCGGCGGATTGATCCTGGGTCTGCTCGCACAGGGCATGGATGCCTTCCCGGCGGCGGCCGCCGGCGTCTGGCTGCATGGTGCGGCGGCCGCGGACTTTGGGCCCGGGCTGCTGGCCGAAGATCTCCCCGATCTGGTGCCCGCCGTGCTGCGCCGGCTCGAACACGCGTGAGCGCCGGCCGGTGAACACCTGGTTTCCCCCAGTCACCCTTCATTCACTGGTCGTCGCCATCAGCGTGCTGGTCTACGTCTTGACCACGCGCGCGGAACACGAGCGGCGCCCGCCGTCGATCGCCATCGCGTGGGTCCTGGGCATGATCGCCCTGCCCTATCTCGCGTTGCCCACGTATCTCCTGTTCGGCCGCCGCAAATTGCCGCGCAAGGTGCTCCGGTGGTCCGGGATTGGTTCGCATTGCGCGCACTGGGCCGAAGACCTCATCGAGAGTTTCGGGCTGGCGCCGTGCGCACCCTCTTCGATTCGCCTGCACCAGGACGGCAGCGAATCCGCGGCCGCCTTGTTCGCCACCATGTCCAGCGCGATCGATCGCCTGGATATCTGCACCTATATTCTCGGCAACGACGCGTTCGGCCGAGAGGCGATGCAACGCATGATCGACCGCGCGCGCTCCGGCGTGCAGGTGAGATTGCTCATCGACGGTGTCGGCGCGATTCAATTGCCGCGAGCGTGTTTCGCCCAATTGAACCTCGCCGGCGTTCAGACCGCGATTTTCAGTCCATTGTTCGCGCGCAAGACCCAGGGCCCGCGCAACTTGCGCAATCATCGCAAATTGGCCATTGCCGACGGCGCGCACCTCTGGGCGGGGGGCAGAAACCTCGCCGCGGAATATTTCACCGGCCTCAAAGGCGCGCCGCCGTGGCGCGATTTGTCCTTCGATTTGCAGGGACCGGTGGCGACCGCGGCCGCGTATCAGTTCGAAGCCGACTGGGTCGCCGCCGGCGGGATACCCGCTGCGCGCGCCGTCGCACCGGGAGCCGCCGCGTCCGTGCCGCAGCCTGCCGGCAGCCGGGCCCAGTTCGTGCCCAGCGGTCCGGACCAGGCCGAAGACACCGTGCATGCGCTGCTCATCGACGCGTGTTTCCATGTCCGCGAACGCTTGCTGGCCGTGACACCCTACTTCGTCCCCGACGTAAGTCTGGGAACGGCGATGCGCCTGGCGGCGCGGCGCGGCGTGAAAATCGACTTGGTGCTACCCGTCGTATCGAACCATCGCCTGGCGGATTTCGCGCGCAACCGCGCGTTGCGCGCCCTCAGCGCTGCCGGCGTCAGAATTCATTTGCTGCCGCACATGAACCACGCGAAGGCCGTGGTGTTCGACGACTCGCTCGCCATTTCCGGGTCGGTCAATCTCGATTCGCGCAGTCTGCTGCTCAACTATGAAAGCGCCGTGGTCTTCTACGGAGCACGTGAAATCGATTGGCTGGCCAATTGGATTGAAGCCCTCATCCCCGAAGCGCACCCCTTCGATCCCCGCGCCCCCAGTCTATTGCGCGACATCGGTGAAGGCTTGCTCCTGACCGTCGCTTATCAGCTGTAGCGCCTGACGTCGATCTCCCGCGTGTCTTCCCTCTGTAACGTAGGAAAGCGCCTACATAGGATTATTGGTCGGCCTTGCGCGACGCATAGTATTCTTCTGCGCTGGCCGCGGTTGCGACGTATTGGCAGGTACGATGGAGTTCAAGGACTACTACAAGGTCATGGGTGTGGCGCGCGACGCCACCGAGGCGCAGATCAAGCAGGCCTACCGCAAGCTCGCCCGCAAATATCACCCGGACGTGAGCAAGGAAAAGGACGCCGAAGCCCGCTTCAAGGAGGTCGGCGAGGCCTACGAAGTACTCAAGAGTCCCGAGAAACGCGCCGCGTACGATCAACTGGGAAAGGGGCCTCGCCCGGGCGAGGATTTTCGCCCGCCTCCGGATTGGGGCGCCGGTTTTGAGTTCAGCGGAGCGGGCGCCCGCGATTCGGACTACAGCGACTTTTTCGAGGCGCTGTTCGGCGCACGCGCACGGGCGGGAGCCGACAATCGGCGCGGCGGATTTCATCCCGGACGGGGTGAAGATCATCATGCGAAAGTGCTGCTCGATCTCGATGCCACGCTGCACGGCGGCAACCGGCAGCTCAGTCTGCGGGTACCGGAGATCGATGCCGAAGGCCGGCTGGTCTCGAAAGAGCGAGTGCTCAATGTTCAAGTGCCCAAGGGCATCCTGGCCGGTCAGCACATTCGCCTGGCCGGCCAGGGCGCGCGCCCTCCCGGCGAGGGAACGCCCGGCGACTTGTTCATCGAGGTCGAATTTCAGCCGCATCCCCTGTATCGAATCGATGGACGCGATTTGTATCTCGACCTGCCGGTCGCCCCGTGGGAGGCGGCGCTGAGTGCTATGGTGAAAACGCCGACGCCGACCGGAACGGTGGACTTGAAGATTCCCCCGGGCTCGCACGCAGGGACCAAGCTGCGGCTGAAGGGCCGAGGCATTCCGGCTTCCCCGCCCGGCGACTTCTACGTCATCCTGCAAATTGCCCTGCCCGCCGCCAACGACGACAAGGCCAAGGCCGCCTATGCGGCCATGGCTGCGGCGCTGCCCTTCAATCCCCGCGCAAATCTGGGAGTGTAGCCATCATGACTTCATCCGAAGATCAGGCGCTGTCCGGCGCCATATTCGAGGAATCCGCGCTCCTTACCGTCAAGGACTTGAGCCGCATGTGCGCCGTCGACGAACGGCACATCGTGGAATTCGTCGAAGAAGGAGTGCTGAACGTCGTCGAAATCAATGCGGCTGAGTGGCATTTTACCGGCGCGGCTCTGCGCCGGGCGCGCCGGGCGCTGCGTCTCGAGCGGGATCTTGAAATCAATCTCGCGGGCATCGCACTGGCGCTTGAACTGATGGAAGAGGTGGAGCGCTTACGGCGCGAACTCGGGGCGAGACGCTAAATGACCCAACTCAATTCCGATGCCTTCGTTTTCTTCGGTGCCACGGGCGACCTGGCCTACAAGAAAATCTTCCCTGCTCTCTACGCCATGGTGCGGCGAAGCGGTCTCGACATTCCGATCATCGGCATGGCGCGCGCCGGCTGGTCGCTCGACAAGCTGAAGGCACGCGCCCGTGAGAGCGTCGAGAACGGCGGCGACTTCGACTCCGGGTGCTTCGAGAAACTCGCCGCGCAATTACGCTACGTATGCGGCGATTACGCGGACCCCGCGACGTATGCGAAATTGAAGCAAACTTTGGGCCTTGCGACCCGGCCGATCCACTATCTCGCGATTCCCCCGAGCATGTTTGCGAGCGTCGTGCAGGGCCTCGCCAAGTCGGGGTGCGCGGACAATGCCCGGGTCATCGTCGAGAAGCCTTTCGGGCGCGATCTCGCGTCGGCGCAATCGCTCGATCGCACGCTGCACCAGGTGTTCCCGGAATCGTCCATTTTTCGAATCGACCACTATCTCGGCAAGGAGGCCGTACAGAATCTTCTGTATTTCCGCTTCGCCAACACCTTTCTCGAGCCCATTTGGAATCGCCACTATGTCAAGGACATACAAATCACCATGGCCGAGGAATTCGGGGTGCAGGGACGCGGAGCTTTCTACGAGGAAGTCGGCGCCATTCGCGATGT
>WNFS01004540.1_pt1 | contig 17667 bp, 14 predicted proteins | sample 5400141 | NCBI WGS metagenome assembly WNFS01 (sample SAMN13153358, study PRJNA577476) | soil metagenome | isolation source: 60 cm saprolite under Madrone tree | place: USA:California | collected 2016-06-14
TTGTTCAGTTGCCGTGGTTGATCGATCGAAGATGCCGCCCTTCCCTTCGGCTCCGCTCAGGGTAAAAAGGGACGGCGCTACGCAAGAAAGAAAAAAGAAGGCGCCGGCGGGACGCCGGCGTTACAAATTAGGGCGCGAGGTGTGGGCTGCGCGGCCAATTGCGACGCGCTTCTCATCGAACATACACTGGGATTGGAGGACTTGGGACGAGCTCTTAGGCGAGTCTCCGAGGGTAACCTTATGTTTGAACGCTACACGGAGAGGGCGCGACGCGTGATTTTCTTTGCGCGCTACGAAGCGAGCCAGTACGGCAGCCCGTACATCGAGACCGAACACCTGCTGTTGGGACTTCTACGAGAGGACCGAACTCTTGCAAAGGGATTTCTAGGAGGAGTGAACGCCGAGGAAGGAATTCGCGCAGAAATTGAGAAGGATCTCACAGCACGCGAACGAATCTCCACGTCTGTGGAAGTACCTCTAACGTCGGAATCCAAGAACGTCCTAAAACTGGCCGCGGAAGAGGCTGATCGACTGGGACACCGCCATGTCGGGACCGAACACGTACTGCTTGGCCTTTTGCGTGTGGAGGATTCGTTTGCGGGCACACTGCTCCGCGAAAGGGGCGTCAGCGCGGCGACGATTCGAGAGCAACTGGCACGCGGCACGCGCGTTGAGGGTATGAATGTACAACCCGAATCAAGCAAAAGGGCGATGGATACTTTGGAGAGTTTTCTTGCCGGGCTCAAATCGCAGAAGGCTGAGGAACTGTTGATTTTTTTCGCGGAGAATTCGCGATTTGTGGATGTTTATGGAAAACGGTGGAATCGCGAGGAAATCAGTAAGGAATTTGGGATCGTGTTTGCGCCGTATGCCAAGAAGAATGCAGTGTACATGATCGAAGAAACCGTGGTGGACACGAGCGACGTGCTGGTTGCCGTTGTGCTTTGGAAAAACGCGATTCTCGCGAGCATGGAGCGGGTCTGGATGCATAGGATGAGTGTGGTGCTGGTTCCGCAAGGCGATGAGTGGGTGATCCTGCTGGCGCAGGTGACGCCGGTTCAGGGTACGTAGGGTGAGGTGAAGCTTCAGCCAGGACGGCAAGAAAAAGAAAGATGCCGCCCTAAAGGGACGGCTCTACAAAGGCAAGAAGAACGGCAAGAAGAAGGACAAGAAGAAGAACAAGAAGAAAGGCAAGGAGAAAGGCGAAGGAGAAACGCGAAGAAGAAAGGCGAGTCAGGCGGGAGATGGTTTCCAGGGCGGCGACCAGAGATCAGTGGGGGCGCAGCGGTTTTTCCAATCAATTGTAAATGATCCGGAGTATGGATAATCCTGGGGCGCCGGGCAGAGTCCTTTACGGATCGGATTGGTCCAGATGTACCAAGCTACCGGCTCAACGTCTTCTGGCTTACGCAAGACATGATCGTAGTAGCGAAGTTGCCAAAGCCTCCGCTTCGTTCTGTTTTGATAGGCGAATCCCGTCTTTTGTTTGAAGAGCGATACGAAGCGCGAAAGCTCGCAGACGGATTCGCGCGCCTCTGCTAGAAAGTGCAAATGGTCGGGCATCAGGCAGTAGGCATGAATCAAATAGTCTTGTTCCGAGGCGGCGCTTGCGAGACAGCGCAGTACGAATTCAGATACCAGAGAATTGACAAAAACGGGACGACGACCTTGCGTGCAGATGGTGATGAAATAGATTCCCTTGCCGCGATACGCCATCGAGGGAAGGCGTTTGTTCTTGCGCTCGAAGGGCACGAGTGGAGGCTAACACGGTAACGAAGGTTTTGTAGCGCCGAGGCTTTAGCCCGGCATCCGCGTTGGTCGCCGAATGGGGAAAAGGACGTCGGGAAAGAGTAGCGACATGCAGGAAGGCCGAAAGCGGGAAAAGGCAAGAGAAGGCGAAACAAGAAAAGGAAAGATGCCGCCCTAAAGGGACGGCGCTACAAAGGCAAGACGAAGGACAAGCCAAGGACCGGCACTCAACGACGCCTTATCGCGGGTAGACGTCGCTCCGCTGGATGCATCGAAGATGCCGCCCTAAAGGGACGGCTCTACGCAGAGGGAAAGACACTGACAACAACTTGCTGAGTGGGATTTAGGGTTGGATGGGGAGCCAGAGTTCGACGGTGCCTAGGCCGGTGATGGGATTGAAGGAGTCGTCGTAGCGCTCGTAGAAAGAGATGGGGCAGCCGGAGGTGACGGCGGCTACGTGGCCGGAGGCGGGAAGCCAGGAACTCCACATTTTTTCGAGGGTTTGCGTGATTTGGGAAATGTGGTCGGTGTGGAGAAAGATTGCGTATTTGAGCACGGGAATCGTGAGATGAATGAAGTCGGCGGGGAGTCCGGCGAACGCGGCGACTTCGACAGCGGCGAGATAATCGAAAGTGGAATGATCGGGCTGCGGATTGTGGTTGACGCCGTAGGAGACGTGGCCGATTTGAGTGGGGACATGGCCAATGTGCTGGCCGAAACGTTCCCAAAGTTGCGGAATGGTGTGCATGGTCTGGTTGTTGTAACGCCCGCTTAAACCTGCGAGGTGGAGTTCCCTGCCGTTTTCGATTCGTGGCGATTGCATTTGGGCGGTGGAGGTGGTCATGGTGGTTCTCGATTCTGTTGTTTGGGCGGTGGGAAGGATAGTTTAGAACGAAGGCGGGAGGGAGACAAACAAAAACACCGATCTAAAGATCGGCCACTACGGGTAAAGACATCGGACAGCGGCCCTGAAGGACCGCTGCTACGGGGACAAAAGCAGATCCTTCGCTCCGCTCCCCTAGCTTCGCTCGGGGCGGGCAGGATGACAGGGTTTAGGTTTTGAGTCGTGCAAGCGCATAGTCCAGATTTGCGTGCGCGGTCGGCGGCGCGGCCAGCTTCGGTCCCTCGGCTGCGCTCGGGATAAAAAAGCTGGCCCTACAAAAGCCTGCGGGAGAAGAGACGAATCGGCGGCGGCGCTTCCCTACTTGATTTGCTGGGCTGGGGAGAGGGCTTGGTTGATGCTTTGGAGTTTCTGGAAGCCGTCTTTTACTACGGTGGACTTGATGTTGTCTTTTGTGACGAGGATTGATTGCAGCAGGATGGTTGGCACATTTATTTTGCCGTTGTTGACCGTGGCGTTTGCGGCCGGCGTTCCACCTTTTGCGAGGCGAACGGCTTCCTCGGCGGCCATCAGCGCCTGATTGTTGACGGGCTTGTAGACCGTCATCGATTGTTCGCCTTGCGCTATGGAAATGACGGCGGCGAGGTCCGCGTCTTGTCCCGAGACAGAAACTTTGCCGGCGAGACCGTGTTCCCGCAACGCCTGAATCGCGCCTCCCGCCAAACCATCGTTGGAAGCAAGCACGGCGGCGATATCTCCTTTGCTGGAATCGATGGCCTTGAGCATGGAGAGATAGGCCTCGGAAGGGAGCCAATCTTTCGTATAACTTTCAGAGATCAATTTTATTTCGCCACGGTCAAGATAAGGCTTTAGAACCTTCGTCTGCGCATCGTAAAGAGTTTTGGCGCCCTCGTCATTGGGAGAGCCTGCGATCAGAACATAGTTCCCTTTTGGAGCGCGCTTGACGAGATATTCGGCTTGCATAGTGCCGATGGCGACGCGGTCAAAACTAATGAAAAGGTCGATGTCACAGTTCAAAACCAAACGGTCGTAACTGATGACTTTGACGTGGGCGGCCTTGGCTGCTTCCACGATGCGGCTGGCCTTCGAGGTATCGTGCGGCAGTAAGACGAGGGCTTTGATACCAGATTTGATCATGTCCTGCACTTGCTGGAGCTGGCGGTCGTCGTCGCCGTGGGCGTCGGCGGAAATCACGTCTGCGCCAAGTTGTTTGGCGCGGGATTCGAAGGAGGCGAGGTCGGTTTGCCAACGCTCGCCGTTCATGGCTTCGATAGAGAAACCGATTTTCAGACCGGCATTCGATTGCGCGGTCGCGGAGCGCACAGAAAATGCGGTGAGGGAGAAAATGACGATGGTCGTCAGCCGAGTGATGAATTTAAGCAACGTTAGGATCCTCCGCGATTAGGTGAACATAGCATGAGCATCGGTATCCGCCGGAGTAGAGGACAGAGGTGTGTTGTTACGAATAATGCAAGCGAGGTTGATGCAGAGATTGCGATTTTATTTGCCGAGGAGTTGGCGGGCGTAGGCGGGAGCTTTGCCTTCGTCTTCGTGTTTGCAGTAGGTGAAGACGTCGATGCCTTGCTTTAGCCACGCGTCGAAACGTTTTTTCCAGACGGCGAGCTGGGCCGTCGTGTAATTTTCCATACGCAAACGAATGTAGGTGAAGTCCGCGGTGAGTACATCGGGCGGAGTTTGCTTTTCGGTTTCGGCGAGGCAAAGGGCGACGTTGTGTTTGCGCAGCGTGGCGTAGGTTTCTTCGGTGTACCAGGAGGCGTGGCGGACTTCGAAAGCGAATTGGAAGGCGGGCGGACGAAGGGCGAGGAACTCTTCGAGCAAGGGCTGATCGAATTTGAAATTGGGAGGAAGCTGGACGAGGACGGGGCCGAGATGGTCGCCGTCGTTCAAGACGCTGGCGACTTCGAGAAAACGCTTGAGCGTGGTTTCGCAATCGCGAAGGCGTTTGATGTGAGTGATTTGCTGATTGGCTTTCAACGCGAAACGAAAACCTTCGGGAACACTTTTGGCCCAGCCGAGGAGGACTGATTCCGTTGGCATGCGGTAAAAACTATGATTGATTTCGACGGTGGAGAATTGCCTGCCGTAGAAGGAGAGCATGTCCTTGTCCGGAAGTTTTTCCGGATAGAAGCTTCCCTTCCACTGTTTGTAGGAATAGCCGGAAGTACCGACGTGGAGTTTGGCGGTGCGCGGAATGGGGGCCTCCTGGATAGAGAAAATATCATAGCAAGGGGGCGGGGCGCGTGACCGAAGGAAAAAGAGAAAGGCTTTTAACACAGAGGGCAGAGAGAGCGGAGCACAGAGGACACAGAGAAGAGAGGCGGCGAGACTAACGTTTTTTCCTGGATGGCTCAGGCATTTGGGCGCTTAGCAATTCGATGGCGGATTCGAGGCGTTGGCGGGACTCCCAGAAATTGGCCCAGAGATCGCCTTTTTCTTTCAGGCGCGCGCGGATGGATTTGATGTTGAGGCTTTCCGGCTTGAGAGTGGCGCGGAGTTCGCGCGGGTGAACCGGCGTGGAGACAGGTGCCTTGGGGAATGCGCGGACGGAGTAGGCGGCGGCGAGGGGACGGCCTTGCGCGTTTTGCGCGACATCAATCAGGACGCGGCCGGAAGGACGCTTGGCGACGATGCGTTCGCTGGTGACGAGATTCGGATGCTGGGCGGTGACGCCGCGGGCGATGATTTCCGCGAAGGTGCGCAATTGTTCGTAGGTGTAAACGGGTTCGACGGGGATAAAAATGTGGAATCCAGTGGCGCCGGAGGTTTTGAGAAAACTTTTGAGCTTGAGCGCTTCGAGTTTTTCGTGGAGTGCTTTGGCGACAGTGACAACGACGTTGAACTCGGTGCCATCGGAGGGATCGAGGTCAAAGAAAAAATAGTCAGGATGGTCGAGATCGGAAACGGGGCTGGACCAGGGATTGTGGTCGATGCAGCCGAGGCCAGCGAGAAACAAGAGTGAAGCGAGATCGTCGGCGGTGGCGTAGTGAATTTGCTCGCCGCGTTCTTCGGAGTCGATGGGAGCGGTTTTGAACCAATCGGGGAGACCTTCGCGCAAGTCTTTTTGAAAGAAAGCCTGGCCCTTGATTCCATCGGGGTAGCGGCGCAGAACCAATGCGCGATTTTTGAGGAATGGCAAGATGTAGTCGGCGATGGCGTAGTAGTAGGCGAGGAGGTCGCGCTTGGTATAACCGGATTCGGGGAAATAGATTTTGTTGAGATTGCTGAAGCGGAGACGTTTGCCGTCGAGCTCGAAGTTGAGGGTTTCCGAGCGGCCGGAGAAAAGCTCGGATTCGATTTTGGATTTGTCTGTGAAGATGTGGCCGACAATTTGCGGGGCGTGAACAATGTCAGTTTGAGGCGGCGCTTCCGTTTCCCAAGTGCAGTCCGTGGGTTGGATGTCCTCGCGAAGACCGATAAAGACCGGATGGCGCAAGGCGCGCTCGTTGGTCCAATCGCTGAATTTGACGCGCGCGACGAGAGCGGGTGAAATCCAGAAGGGCTTTTCATTCGTGGCAGGTTTTGTTTCGAACGGGCATACGGAAGAAGAGAGTTCTTTGAGCCTGGCAAAGATTTCGTTTTGTTTGCTGGCGTCGAATCCTGTGCCAACGTGGCCGACGAAGCGGAGTTTTTTCCCGTCGTAGAGGCCGAGTAGGAGCGAACCGAATTTTAGGCCGCTGGTGCGAGGCTCGGTCCAACCGCCGACGACGGCATCGACGGTTTGCGTGACTTTTAGTTTGAGCCAATTGGCGCTGCGGTCGGAGACATACTGGCTGTCAATGCGTTTCGCGACGATGCCTTCGAGGCCGTGCTGCCGCGCTAATTCGAACAGTTCCTTACCTTGCTCCAGCTGATGATCGGCATAGCGGAACGTGGACGACGGATAAAGAAGACGCTGCAAGAATTGTTTGCGCTGGAGCAGCGGGGCTTCGCGCAAGTCGAATCCATCGCAATAAAGAAGGTCGAATACGAAATAAACAACAGGAGTGCTTGCGATGAGTTTTTCGCTGGGCGCGCGGACGTGCATGCGTTCCTGGAGAAGTTCGAAATCACTCAGGCCGGTTTCGTTTAGCGCGACGATTTCGCCGTCGAGGACTGCTTCGCGTGGGGCAAGATGTTTCGGGAGAGAAGCGAGTTCGGGATAACGCTTGGTAATGTCCACGTTGTTGCGAGAGCGGAGCGTGAGCGAGTTGTTTGAGAGATGCGCGAGCGCCCGCACGCCGTCCCACTTAATTTCGAAGAGCCAGTTGGGGTCGGAAAAAAGCTGATTCGAAAGCGTGGCGAGCATGGGACCGATGCGGGAGGGCATCGTGCTTTTGCGCACCGGATGGAGATCCGCCGGCTGGATCGGGATTGGATATCGTTTTGGCGGAAGCTCCTGCTTGATTTCGTCAGTCGTTCGGCCGGTGAGAACGCTGCCGTCGTGTGCGTCGATTTGGTAAGCGGCGTCTTCGGCGGCGTCCTTGTGCTTGATGAGGAGCCACTCATTGCCTTTTTCACTGTGCTTGATTTTGACGAGAACGAAACTGCCGCGAAGCTTTTCGCCATGGAGGATAAACTTAAAGTCACCTTTTTTGAGTTGCGATTCGGCGTCGAGATTTCCTTCGACGAGGAAGCTGCCACGGTCCCAAACCATGACGGTTCCGGCGCCATAGCTGCCTTCGGGGATTTTTCCTTCAAAGCCGCCATATTCGAGCGGATGATCTTCGGTTTGAACGGCCAGGCGTTTGTCGGATGTGTTGAGCGAAGGACCTTTGGGGACGGCCCAGGATTTGAGAGTGCCGTCGATGGCCAAGCGAAAATCGTAATGGAGGCGAGTTGCGGCATGCTTTTGCACGACAAAAACGTTTTCGGTGGCGAGACCGGAAGTGGCGGGGCCTTCGAGGATGGCCAATTTCGGATTCGGCAAGCGTTTGCCGCTCGAACTGGGCTTGGCTGGGGCTTCGAGGTTGCCCGGCGGTTCGGGGGTGCGGTTAAACTGCCGTTTGCGCCTGTACTCCTCTAATTTGTCGGCCATCGCTCGACTAATTCCCCTTGAGCATTTTAACCCACGCTTCCCTGGCGTCAGGAGTTTTAGCGTCCTTTTGCCCTAAGAATCGGGAAGTCAGTTCTAGTCCTTTCCCTTTGCAATACAAGCACTTAACCTGTGGAAATCGTCTTGCATCGCCCCTCTTACCCGACTAACCTTTATGATTAGCCCTTAAATGCGGTTTTAGAAACTACGGTTGAAGGAGATTCGTCATGGCCACAAGCATCTGGAAAGGCCACATCACGTTCGGTTTGATTTCGATACCGGTGCGGCTGTTTGCGGCCGCGCGTGGCGAGCGGATCAGCTTCAATCAACTGCACAAAGTGTGCAATTCGCGACTGAAGCAACCGTTGAGTTGCCCGACATGCCAGCGAACCGTGGAGCGGTCCGAGATTGTGAAGGGCTTCGAGTACGAGAAAGATCAGTACGTGCTGTTCACGGAGGAGGAGCTCGACAAGATTGAGCCGCCGTCGGCGCACGTGATGGAGATTCTGGAGTTTGTGAAACTGAACGAAGTGGACCCGCTGTATTTCGACGCGTCGTATTACGTTGGGCCCGAAGAGGGCGGAGCGAAAGCATACAAGCTGCTGATGATGGCGATGGAAGAGTCGGCGTACGCGGCGATTGCAAAGGTTACGATGCATCAGCGCGAGCACATCGTGGTAATCCGGCCGGGCGCGAAGGGACTAACGCTACACACGATGTTCTATACGAATGAGATTCGTGCCGCAGAGTCGTTGCCGACGGATAAAGTTGAGGTGAAGGATCAGGAGAAGAAACTGGCGCACCAGTTAATCGAGAGCCTGGCGGCGCCATTCGAAGCGCAGAAATATCGCGACGAATACCAGGAAAATGTGAAGGGGATGATTGCCGCGAAGCTCAAGGGCCAGCAGGTGACAGAAGTCAGGCAGCCGCATCTGGCGCCTGTAATTGACTTGATGGAAGCGCTGAAGAAGAGTATCGCGGAGAAGCAAGCGCCGGCTACGGCAGCGGCTCCGAAAAAGCCGCCCGTTCGCGCGGTCGAGCCGGTGGCAGCGCCCGTCGCTGAGAAAAAGAGAAAAAAAGCGTAAGCTAGTATCAGTTCATGGGATCAACCGACCGATTCAGCCGCGAAGAAGTCCAGCGCATCCTGGACCTGACATCAAAACAGCTGGACTACTGGGATCGTTTGCGCCTTGTTTCATTGCGCAAGGAACAAAACAACCGGTTCTACAATTTTCACGATCTCATTGGCCTTCGCACCGTCAAGCAGCTGATCGAAAGCGGCGTTCCCGCCAGCCGTCTCGGCCGGGCTCTGGCTGCGCTCCGCAAAGGGATTCTCAATTCACACGCTCCTCTGAATGAACTGCGCATACATTCGGACGGTCGAGATGTAGTCGTCGAACGCGATGGAGTTCGTCTCGATCCTCTCTCCGGCCAGCTCGTGATGAACTTCGACACGCGCGAGATGGGCGAGAAAGTCCGCGTCATGTCCGGCCGTTCCGCGGAGGAACTATTTGAAGCCGCTCTGGACAGTGAAACGGAGGGCCAGGCAGCTGAACAAACTATTGCAGCGTACGAGCGCGCGTTAATCGCGAATCCGCACAAACTGGAAGCGCTGATCAACTGCGGCACGCTTTATTACGAGATGGGAAATCTGGAAAGAGCGAAGGAATATTTTTGCCGTGCGGTGGAATCAGATTCGCAGAGCCCGCTGGCTCATTCCAACCTGGGAAGTGTTCTCGAGGAACTCGGCCATCTCGAAGAAGCGCGCCAACACTTACGTTCCGCGGTTCGCATCGAGCCGGGCTATTCCGATGCGCGGTATACACTCGCTCTCGTTTGCGAAAGAATGAACGCGTTCGCGGAAGCCTTCGAACACTGGCAGCAATACGTGGCGCTCGATCCGCACAGCCCGTGGAGTGACTTCGCGAGAAAAAGAATCGCGGAATTATCCGTCGTGAAATCGGCCCACTGCTAAAGACAAAAACAATTGGAGAAAAAATGGCGAAGCGTCGTGAATTCCTCGGCGGAGTCGGAGCGTTTGGTTTGAGTGCGTGCTTCCCTGCCGAGTTGGCGTGGGCTTTGGAGCAGGAGAAGGCGGAGCTAATTCTGCACGGCGGAAATATTTGGACAGTGAATGCGCGGGAGCTGCGAGCAGAGGCGATTGCGATTGCGCGCGGACGGATTTTGGCCGTCGGAAGCGACGCGGATGTACTGGCGCTGGCAACGCCGACGACGAAGAAGATTGACTTGGGGAAGAAGACGGTGCTGCCCGGATTTATCGACGCTCATTCGCATCCGGCGCAGGCGGGCGTGATGCATCTGAGGATGGTGGATTGCGATTTGCGGTCGATTGCGGCGATTACGACAGCGCTACGGGAACGTGCGGCGAAAACGACGGCGGGCGACTGGGTGATGGGATTCAAGTACGACGATACGAAGACTTCCGACGGTCGGCCGCTGGCGATTGGGGATCTGGACGCAGCGGTGCCGAATCATCCCGTGTACATCCAGCACCGGGGCGGTCACACGATTTATTGCAATTCGCTGGCGTTTCGGAAGGCCGGGATTGATGAGAAAACGCCCGATCCGGCTGGGGGCAGAATCGATCACGACCCGGCAACTGGAAAATTGAATGGGCGGCTGGCAGAGAGCGCACAGGCCTTGATCGACCGAGTGCGGCCGACAGCGTTTACGCGTGATGACCAGCGCGAGGGCGTCAAGCTGATTTCCAAGATGTTGGCGAAGACGGGAATTACTTCGGCGACAGAAGCGCAGGGGACGCCGGTCCATCTGCAAGCGTATCAGGATGCGCGGGACGCGGGCGAACTGCTTTATCGCGCGTACTGCTTCATCAATTACCGGCACATCGATTCGATGATTGCGGCGGGTGTGCGGACAGGCTTGGGCGATGAGTGGGTACGCGTGGGCGCGATGAAGCTGGTTTGCGACGGAGAATGATGGATTGGTGGCGCGGATTGCGGCGCTGGGCGCGATTCCGACGCCATTTTCGACATACGTCTATTATCACGGCGAGAAGATGAAGTATTACGGCGAGGAGCGGCTGAATCACATGTTTGCGCTGCGGTCATTTCTGGATGCAGGGATCCGCGCGACGCAAGCGTCCGATTATCCGCCCGGAGAATTTGTGCCGATGATGGCGCTGCAATCGGAAGTGACGAGGGCGGATACAAAAGGCAATGTTTGGGGGCCGAAGCAGAAGATTACCGTGGAAGAAGCGATACGGGTGGGGACGATTCATGGAGCGTATTCGTCGTTTGAAGAAAAGTTGAAGGGGTCGTTGGAAGTGGGAAAGGTGGCGGATTTGGTCGTACTGGGACGCGATCCGATGAAAGAAGAGCCTTCGACACTAGTGACGATTCCGGTGGAGCGGACGATGGCGGGTGGGAGATGGACGTTTGAGGCGTGACGAGGCGTCAAACTTATTCACAACCATCCACAGATTTGCACAGATGAAAACTAAGAATGCAGTTGACGTGAGATGAGAGAAAATTTATTGTGCACCCAGATCGAAACGGAAAGTGAAAACGATTCGGGGCGATCGACGGAAAGCGCGGAATGAACTGGTGGAAGCGCCTTCTTCCGATATGCGCAACAGAGCCTTAAAATTTTGTGGCGCAATAGGAAGAGGGTGAAGAAGCCGGAGCAGGAAGCGAATTCTGTGAAAACTTGAGTCGCAGAGCAGGACAGCAGAGCGGCAGGATTGAAAGGTAGTGCGAGGGCTTCGGCCGGAGCGCGAACGAGTAAATTAGGCGGCGAAGCAGGACGGCTGTACGACACAGTTTACAGGGCGCGTCATCGCAAGATGATGCGCCCTTTTTTCGTGCCAATCGGTTTCCGTCGCTTACCCCGCAGGCCCAGGGCAAAGCGATCGCGATACGAACGATCTTGCCAAGCGCAACGGGGCTGAAGCCCCTAACCTACACAAGACAAACCAGCGAAGAGCCAGTTCCCAGCAAGATCACAGGACTGGCGGCGCGGGGGCGTTGGCCAGGGGAGGCGGGAGAGCCTGGCGGAGTTTTTGCATTTCGGGTGGAAATTCGGGGCCGCCTCGCACGAGGCGCCCGCGTGAGACAGCCCACTGTTCGAGCCAGCCATTGCCATGTTCGCCCACGTAGGTGTTGGGCAAACTGTACGCGTCATCGTTCAGCGCGTCCTGGAGCGTCACAAAGCGGTAGCCGCGTTTGCGAAGGAGATCGAGAACGTCCCCCAAGTGATCGGCTTCGAGATTGTTGCCGTGGAGAAGGATGATTTGCGGGAGCTCGTAGCCAAGCAGATCGCGGGAGAATTTCTCGTCATATTCGAACACGTCGCTGGCGAATTTAAGATACGCGGCGGCAATTTGCTGCTGAAGGGCGGTGTCGCCAGAACGTTTGGCCGCGTCGTAAAGGGGAGCGAAAGCCCAGTCTTCTGGATCGAGCGTAACGGGTGCGATGCGATAACCGCGCGCGACGAGGAAGGCTTCGAGTTCACGGCGCGTCTGAAGGTCGCGGCCAACGTCGAGGAAAGGATGGCGGAAGTAGCGCATGGTTTTGCCGTGCTGCGCGAGAAGAGTTTTGGTGACGGTTTCACCGCGGATGACGGACTCTTCGAAATCCTTTAGGCCGATCTTGTTGAACGAGGGGTGCGAGAAGGCGTGATTGCCGAGTTCGAGGCCCGCGTCGAGCCATTGATTGAGCGTGGCGATGCGCGCGTCAACTTCACCGGTGCGCATATAGAGTTTGTTCTCGTTGACAAAACCGACGGCGGGAATTTGCTGCTGCTTAAGCGTGGCGACAATGTGCGTAGTCATGTCCGTAAGTTCCTGCGCGGTCATAGACTGCGCGGCGCTGGCGGGGAGGTCGTCGATGGTGATGACGACGCGGCGTTCGGGAGGAGTCTGTGGGCGTGCAAGAGGTACGAGGATAAGAACGAGCAGGGCGAGTCTCAAGGCGCGAGTCATGCGGTAACCTCCCGGAATCGGACTAACTTTTTGTTGCGGTGAAATTGTAAACCGAAGGATGGCGGGGGCAAGTGGCGATCAGCTTTTCAATTTCGGCGACGGGGCAGATACCGCCACGGGCACCGACGGCGGTGCAATTGAGGGCAGCGGCGGCACAGGCGAACTCGAGTTGGCGCGGCGTGGGCCAGTTCTGGAGGAGCGCGTAGATGAAGGCGGCGTGAAAAATGTCACCGGCGCCGGTGGTGTCCGCGACGTGGACGTTGAAGGCAGGCGAATAAAAGAATTGGGAACGGTCGAAGGCGAGGACGCCATCGTGGCCCAGGGTGGCGGCGGTGAGTCTGTTGGCGAACTTTTTCTGCACGACTTGGAGCGCTTTGGGGAGGTCAGATTCGGCGGCGATGCGGCCGGGAATGTCATTGCTGGTAATCAGGTAATCGATCCCGGGCAGTAGCGAATCGATGGCGGGGTAGAGTTTATCGAGATCGGCGACGACGGGGAGTCTTGCTTCCCGCGCCCACTTCGCGGCGAGGCATGCGGCCGCGGTGTCGTGACCGTCTACAAGCAGGGCGCGCGCGGAGGAGACCCATTCGCGTTGCAGGTCGGCAGGTTGAATGGCGAGGCGTTCATCGTGACGGCGGAGAACTGTGCGTTCGCCGGTCGCGTCGATCAGAATAAAGGACTGGTAGCTGGGACAACCGGCCGCGGTAAAGAGGTGCGTTTCGACGCCGGCGCGCTCGAATGCAGCGCTATGGATCTGTGCGGCATAGTCGTCGCCAAATTTTCCAACGTAGCGCGTGCGGAGTCCCCAGAATTGGCAAGCGACCATGGCACTAGCCACTTCTCCGCCGGGGAGAATGCTGGCGGATTCGAATTCGACCTTGGAGCCGCGTGCCGGGAATTCCTGCAGCGGGATAAGCGTATCGGTCGCGTTGAGGCCAACGCCGACAACATCGATGTTGGGCGCGCCACTCATTGGAAACGTGTGGTGCGCCAGAGGCGGAGACCGCAAGCAACCAGCAGAATAAGAGAAACGATGGAGAGAAGAATTGCAGGAGTCCACTGGGCGGGGATATCGGGAACTCGAGCGATGGTTCCGAGACAAATGAAGACGGCGGTGGCAAGCGCGACGAAGAGCCAATCGAAGAGGCCGCGCGAGGGAGCGGTTTCACCGGCAGCTTGGCGGCCATCCATGCGGGCTTCCACGAAGTCGGCGGAGAGTGAGTAGCGGTTCGATTCGCGGAGCGCGGCGGCGCGCCACTGCGCACTTTCTTTCGGAGAGGCGCTCGACAGCGAGATGGCGGCCACGCCGAGAATCATGAGGAGCGAGCCGCCGATGACTTGCGCGTAAGTTGTGGCGCTACGGCCGTGCAGTTCGCCAAAAACGAGCACGCCCCAGAGCAGGCCCCAGAGTTGATTCGTGTTCGAAAGCGGAATGCCGCGGCTGATGCCGACGTATTTTGCGGCGTACTGCTGGAAGAGATCGCCGACGACCCAGATAAAGCCGCCGAGCATGAGCCAGAAGATTACGCCGCGCGCGGACGCGAGTTGCGCGAAAAGAGTTTGTGCGCCGAGCGTTCCGAAGGAGAGCGAGGACATCATGCCGAGTTCACCGATGGTGAAGAACGTGACGAAGCTGAGGGGATTCATGCCGGAGAGATAGGCTTTGCGGTACGGGATGTACATCGTGCCCCAGAGGACGCCAGCCCCGAGCGCGGCGAGAACGCCATGCGTGGGATTAGTTCCGGGAGTGTGCGTGCCGGAGGAAGCGATGGCCAGAATGGCTGCGCCGACGCACATGACGAGCGTGCCGCCAAGAACGCCGAGCCAGCGGCTTAGGCCTGCGCCGCGAAGCTCGTTGAAGAAAAGAAAACCCCAGAGAATGCCGAGGAGCGAATTGGAATTCCAGAGAGGAAACGCGATGCTGAGACCGATGTCGCGGATGGCGTAGACAGTAAGCGTATTGGCGACGGCCCAGAGGCAGCCCGCGAGAATGGCCCAAAGGATTAGGTGCGGCGCGCGGCGCGCATCAGCGCGGATCGAGCTGGCGCCAAGGATGAGAGCCGGAAGACTCCAGCGCGCGAGGAAAACGCCGACCACCATGACGAGTGAAATGACCATCGGCGAGAGGCCGAGCGTGACGAGTTTGGTGGGTGCTTCGGCGGCGCCTAGCCAGGCTCCGGCGGTGAGTCCGGAGAAGATTCCGAGAAGTTGCAGAGAGCGCGAGCGAGTCGAGAGAGTTGTGTCGGCGGCGGTAGGCGGAGCGGACATTGTTAGCGGATCCACTCCAGAAGGAGGAGTCCGGCGAGGAGAACGGCTACGGGAACCCAGAATTGCACGTCGGTGAAAATGTTGGCGAGGCGATGGTATGCGGCTCGGGGCGCGTCAGTGCCGTTGGTCACGATTTCCCTTTCGAAAAAGGATGAACTCGCTGCGCGGAAAAGATAGCAGAGGCGGACAGGAAAAACACGCGCGAATGAAAAGAGACTGAACTACTTCTTGAAGAGGTTTTCGAAGGCTTGGCGAGCGTCGGGGGGGCGCGAGGGAGCTGCGTCCGCGATGGCGGCCTGTTGCGCTGGCTGGGAGTAGGTCGTGGGCGCCGTGTCTTTTTCGATGGTGGTGCGAAATTCGTAGAAAGTGCAGGTGTTCTTGCCGTCTTTGGGCGAGATGCGCTCGGGAACGGGCTGCGTACACTCGAATTGCGCGCCGGAATCGAAGAAGCGGCATTGCTTGCAGCAGTGGAGTTCGAGACTGCACTTGGGGCACTGGCCGTTGGGATCGAAACCGGGGGTGAGGACGGCGCCGCAGTTGTAGCAGCGCGCGCGCGTGACGGTGCCAACCATGCGCGGGGTGCGCGGGCCTAAGTGATCGTTCTGGCCGCGCGGGCCTCCCTGCGGGGGCTTCTTATCGTGACGATGTTCTTTCTTGTCCTGCTTTTCGGCATCGCGATAGCCGCGATGGCCATACTTACGGTCCACGTACGCCTCCGTCTTACCGTCCGGGCGGGCGGCAAGTACAAACGTTCAAATTAACGGGCAAACTCAACACACGCTGGTTAGTATCCAATCGGATTGCTACACTCGGCGCGGCAAGCAACTTCAGAGGGGTATCAAAGTGGGTTTGCCAACAGCCAAGACCAGGAGATAAGACAACATTGTTTGTAGCGCTATGGGAGTTCGAAGTCAAGCCGGGATGTGAGGAAAAGTTTGAGAAGGTATATGGGGCGGACGGGGCTTGGGCGAGGCTGTTTGCACAGGATGCATCGTATCGTGGGACGCGGCTGGTGAAAGATGTGAAACGGGAGCGGGTTTATTTGACGCTGGATTTTTGGGAGACGCGGGAAGCGCATGAGAAGTTCAAGGGGGAGAATGCGGCGGAGTATGGGCGGATTGATCGGGAGTGCGAGGGGATGACGCTTGCCGAAAAGCGCCTCGGTGAATATCAAGGTTGAAATCATAAATCGGCCAACTAGAGACAATTCGTATAGAGACCACTTACTCTGGGCGCTTCCTTGACGACACCTGCTTCGTCGAGCTTCACGCGCACAATAATGATGAACGCATCAGTTCCGCATCCTACTGGAGAACACCCGGAAGTGTCGAGGTCACCGCTCGCCTCAGAGTTATATATGTTTAAATGCATTTCGCGTTCAGCGAAGAATTGAGCAAGGACTGACTTGGTTGTGCCCGGTCTTAACTGTTGTTTAGCATCTCGTTCTAAGTGAGCAATCTGCTGATGAAGAGCCTTTCTCCGCTTCAGACAGCGGTAGTGCCTGAAGCCTACCCAACAAAAGGCGAGAAAAGCAAATATGCCAACAGCGATCACAAACTTTCTTCGTCCTAGCCCTAGCATCGGCAGATTATCCTCTGAAAGTTAGTGTCACGGAATGTGAATCAATGGAAATTGTCCTAGCTGAAGAGACGCGAGAGGCCGGTGGGGGCAAGATCTGGCTGGAGGAATTGGGCGGGCGTGTTGGCGGAGCGGAGGACGGCTTCGGCGGCCAGGTAGCCGCTGCGGACGGCGCCTTCCATGGTGGCGGGCCAGCCGGTGGCGGTCCAATCGCCGGCGAGGAAGAGGCCGGGCGTGTTGGTGGTTTGCGCGGGGCGGAAGCGGTCGACGCCGGGTTCGGGAGAGAACGTGGCGCTCGCTTCTTTGATGACAGTGGCTTTGACGAGCTGGGCTTCGCGCGCGGTGGGTAGCGCCTGGCGAATCTCCTTCAGGCAAAGGTCGATAATTTCTTCGCGGGATTTTTTTAGCAGGTCGTAGGACGCGCTGATAACGAGCTGCAGATATTGGCCGGTCGTCTCAGCGTTGCCAATCTGGGGCGCAGCATGCTGCGCCCCTACGCGAGGGGCTGCAGCATCAGATTGGTTGGTGTACAGCGCGGTTTTGTTGAAGACCCACTGGACGTTGGTGTTGAGCAGCGTGATGAAGGGTTCGCTGGTGACGGAACGATCGAACCAGAAATGGACGCCGGTGATGGGCGAGACTTTGATTTTGTCGAGCGAGGCGAGGGTGGGGTTGGCGGACTGGATTTCCGGCGGGAGCAGGCTTGCCAACGCGGTGTGCGGCAGGGCGAAAACGTAGGCGTCGGCGGATTCTTCGCGAGCGTTGTCGAACTGCACGGCGGCGATAGCGCCGTTTTTCACGCGAATGCCGCGAGCGGGCGCTCGCAATGTCACTTCCCCGCCCTTCTTTTCAATTGCGATGCGGCAGCCGTCGTAGAGTTCGGCGAGCGGAACGACAGGCACGCCCATGCGGTAGCCGGTGCGATTCGACAGAAACGCTTTCCAGAAGACGTCGATGCCGAAGCGAGCGTCCGTGCGGTCGAGCTCTTCATCGAGCGCGCTGACAAGGACAACTCGCCAGAAACGTTCGATGGCGCGCGGGGTCTGCTTCTGGCTCTTTAGCCAATCGAGCATGGAGATTCCGGCCGGCATCGCGATTTCTTTCGGTTTTCCGGCGGTGAACAAGATGCGCATCATCGCGCGGGCGATGAAGAGTTTGTCGCCGGGCGAGAGCGGAGCGAACGTGGCGAACGAGCCAGTCATGTGAAACGGCGCCGGA